>Ga0209902_100251_pt1 | contig 81006 bp, 74 predicted proteins | sample FECB27metaG_FD_188304 | JGI IMG/M metagenome (GOLD analysis project Ga0209902, IMG submission 188304) | Cyanobacterial communities from the Joint Genome Institute, California, USA - FECB-27 (SPAdes) (version 2) | ecosystem: Environmental > Aquatic > Thermal springs > Hot (42-90C) > Microbial mats... | reverse complement strand
GCAAGCTTATTCGTAAGGTTGCGAACCAGAGACAGGATTGGGTACATCAAGTTGCAGCAGAAATAGTAAGCGGTAATAGCTTCGTTGCAACCGAAAAGCTAGAAGTCACCAAGATGACCCGTAAAGCGCATATTGGCAAACGCAAAAAACAAAAAGCTGGGCTAAACAAGTCAATACTTGATGTTGGTTTTGGAATGCTACGAAGTACCATAAAATATAAGATTGAGCAAATCGGTGGTGTGTTTATCGAAGTTCCAACCAAGAAAGTGAAACCCAGTCAAACTTGTCCTAAATGTGGATATCAGCATAAAAAGACACTTCATGAAAGAATACATGAGTGTCAACATTGTGGATATCTACAAGACAGAGATATTGCGGCAGCCGAAGTAATGCTGTACTGGTCAAAAGGAACTCTACCGGGGTTTGGAACAAGCCTCGTAGACGCTGATGTTGCCAGCGCTACTTCATGCCCCAGCAAAAAAACTGGAAGTATGAAGCAACTGGGACGTGTGAAGTGTCAAAAATCTACAGGTAGCTCACCCAAAAACGAACTGAGGGATGTAGAAACCCACAGTTCAGGCGAAGCCAACTGTGGGTAGTTCATAAAACACCAAGTAAAGCAGAAACTAAGCCTGGAGCACGTTACTTCTATCAAGATAGGAATCAATTACTATGTAGAATGTTTTACTCCTTAAAGATTTTGCAATATGCGATCGCTAATTCGCGCCTTGTAAGGAATGCTCAAAAAATTACAACTCCTTGAGCAGACTTGATAGCAGTTTCTGAGCGGGTGACATTAATCTGTTAAATCGATAACTATATACTTCATTCATCAACTTACAGTTGATCAATAGTATTATCAATACTTTACATAAAACATCCCAACAAACCCACTTTTCCCACTTTCCAAAACAGTATAGTTGTAGTCAAATATACAGCAGATATGTGAGATAGAAAAAAACTGAATTTAATTACTACCTCTGCCACTTAACTCACTCTCTATCCAGAATCGCAACCCTAATTCTTTTCTAAAAATTCTTGAACAGTCAGAATCTCAATTCCCCTCCAGGGATTTAGCACTAGTAGATCATCATCTCCGGTCACAATACATTCTGCTTTTCCACTGAGTGCTAATTCCAGATATTTGTTATCTTTTGGATCTCGACATTCATTAATCTGTTCAGTCACTTTAATGAACTGTACAGTTTCGGACAAATCCACCAGGAAATCGTTTCGTTCTTCTGGCGTGATGTACCGATTAAATTTGGGTCGAGCGAGTACCTGTTCTAGCTCCAGCCAAATGGACTCAGACACCAACAATTCTCCTAAATCTTGAGCTTTTCTGAGTGCGCGATCTGGTTTGCTCCCTGGTAATAACACCGCGCTAATGATGACATTGACATCACACACAACCCGGATTTTATTCGTCGTCATTCAAGATTGACTCCAAAATCTCTGGGGTTAAACCCCTTTGGGCGGCTCGGAAGCCAATTTCATCCATTGTCTGCCTGAGCTTGGCAATGGCTTCAAGCTTGCTTGTCATTGAAGACTTTAGTAACACTGCAATCCGGGCTTCAATTTGTTCCCGTTCTTCTTCCGTGGCATTGCGGTATGCCTGTGCTACCTCAGACGGGACTTTGATAGTAATTTCTTCTTTAGCAATCATGGTTTTTTCGCTGCCATAATCTCTCATATTTAATCATGTTACTTGGTTCCAATATGCAATTCTTGTTCCGAATGATCTCCCCCCGACATTGCCAGCACAATCCTCTCTCGCCGCGCCCACTCAAACCAAACAATCACATCTGATTTAACAATACCTTCGCCAAAATAAGAGCCTACAAAAATTTTGGCAAAACTGGCAAAAGTACCCATACATGAGCGTTTAGCTTACGAGGTAGCTTGGACTCTCAAACCCTTTATACTGTGGGCAATACGTTAAAAAAACCTTGCGGGAAACCTTAAAGGAATTTTTAGGAGTTATTGTTTTTGCCAAGCCTAAAAGAAAAGGGAGCTAATAGTTGGGCTGAAGGACTTTTTCAGGGATTTTTCGGTAAACCAAGGTATTGAATAATCAGTTTGTCAAGCAGGCGATCGGGCAGAATTTTGGCGAGCCAGATATTAATTTGGGCATCCAATCCTACTACATAACGAGTTTTTGGTTTTTTAGCAGTAAGCGCGTGGGCAACAGCGAGGGCTACTACCTCAGCAGGAAAACCATTTTTACCTAACTTGTTTGCTGTGTTACGAGTAGCATCTACAGCTGCTGAGTATAATTTGTGCGCCTGAGGCGGCAATTTGTTCCAGATATCATCGGCTAAAGTTATAGACTTATCCCAAATTGGCGTTGTGACAGTGCCAGGTTCGATGATCGAAACCTCAATACCCCAAGGTTGCAGCTCCATGCGAAGCGCGTCTGTAAGCGCTTCCATTGCAAATTTTGAGGCGCAATAGGGACCCAGAAAAGGCACAGAAACCTTGCCGTTATCAGAACCAATGTTGATAACACGACCCTGAGCCTTTCTTAAAAGTGGTAAAAATGCCTGCGTGACTGCTATCTGTCCTATTACGTTCACTTCGAGTTGCTTTCTAAGCTCAGCGACAGGGAGGAATTCGAGTGGACCTGCAACGACTATACCAGCATTGTTGACTAAACCAGCAAGACCAACAGTGTTCAAAGCCGCACTCACAGTGTTTGCAGCTGCTATAATGGATGCTTCATCTCTAACGTCTAACAAAAGCGGTGTAAGTCTAACTGAGGTTTTGCGTCTTAGCTGCTCACCATCAGCATCCCTGCGTACACCAGCAAATACCTGGTATCCCAACTTATCAAGGTAAATAGCACTGGCTTCACCTATTCCACTTGATGCGCCAGTTATTACCACTGCTCCAAAATTTTGCTTGCTAGCCATTGAGGTAACTTTGCATCCTAAAAGCTTTTTATAATTCCGAGTGAACCTAATTTTTCCCCAAAAAAAATTCTAAATACGAAATAAAGTCGTCACCAATACAAAAGGGCGGAAGCCCCTGTCATTCATGCATGGGGATGAAGCCCGACGGGAAATTTATTTCCCGTCATACTTATCCCTAATTTTCGTTTCCGAGATACCCCATTTCTGGGTAAACGTAGACTGCATAATGTTTAGAGTCGGTACTTTCTGGGTGGCACTGGTTTATTCTCCGTAAGCCTGCTTAACTACCACAGTTCTAGAGCTTGGGACTGGCAAGCATCCCAAGGTAGGAATTTAAACACTTGCCCTAAACGTAGTCCATTCCTGGACTTAAGCGGGTCAGGTAGAGCGAAACGCAGAGCCCCTGCTTTTTAAGCATGGGGTTGCAGATCAACTAGAGAACCCTGACTCAGTATTATACTCAATCAGTAACTATTTTTAATATACGCGCAAGTTGAGTGTAAAGATAGAAGGAAATGCTGTTTTATGCCAAAAGGTGGGTCTAGATGGAAGTGCAAAAACCGTATCTAAGTTTGCCGCTTACTAAAACCCATATCTCAGTAGCACGGTTGACGAACTATTGGTATATTGCGTGCCAGTCAAAAGAGCTACGCGACAAGCCAGTGGCACGTACAGTTCTTGGTATTCCACTGGTTCTTTTCCGTGGGGCAGACGGTAAGGCATCTGCTTTTTTGGATAGATGTCCGCACCGTAATATGCCGCTCTCGCAAGGGCGGATTGTAGATGGCTATCTTGAATGTAGTTACCACGGATGGCAGTTCGACGGTAGCGGTGCTTGTCAAGCTGTGCCAGGTTTGTGCAGTATTCCAGAAAACAATCGCATCAAAGCATCAACCTACTCAGTCGTTGAGCAAGACGGCTTCGTATGGATTTTTGGGAACCCTGACGCAGAGCCAACAACTCTTCCCTACCAGTTTCCTAACGTCAACGAAAACGGCTACAGCACTTGGCGTGAAGAGTTCTGTTACGAGTCCACCCTCCTAGCGGCTCTAGAGAATGTCACGGATATACCACATACTGCCTTTGTTCATAGAGGTTTGTTCCGCAGCGAACCAAAAAAAAAGCAAATCACGGCTGTCATCAGGCGTCAGCCGAATGGTATTGAAACCGAATATGTTGACGAACCGCGCCCCACTGGTCTTGCTGCCCGAATTATTGCACCAGGTGCTGCAGAAGTCAGCCACTTTGATCGCTTCATCTTGCCATCTATTGGACAAGTAGAGTACCGATTTGAAAAAAATTATAGCTTGTTGGTTACTCAAGCTATGACCCCAGTATCCGATTTCCACATCCGGAACTTTGTGGTTGTCACTTACCGTTTAGGATTACCTGGTTGGTTGATGCGACCAATAGTAAAGTTATTGTTATCAAGCATTATCCGTCAGGATGCTGCTGTTCTCAAAGTGCAGTCGGACAACATTCGCCGTTTCGGTGGCGAACAATTCATGACTACAGAAATTGACTTGTTAGGTTCTCAGATTTGGTTAATGCTCCAGCAGGCAGAACGCGGCGAACTGCGCCAACCAAAGGAATTTACTGAAAAGCGTATCCAGATTCATGTCTAGGGATAAGTTTCCCAAGCTCGTAACCTGTTAAAAAGATAGTTTAAATGTTGACAGGACTTATGCAACTGGCAGTGAAGCGATTGGCTCCGCCAGTGCCCCTTGGGCAATCGCTCGTTATAGTACAAATGAACTGAGAAAAACTGAAAAAATGAACAGAGGAAATGGATAAATAATTAGTAAGTTTGTGATTCCAAATATCGGGTGTGACACAAAGAATTGAGGGTTTGTTTGTGTACAATCTTTTGCGTTCTTGGGGTGCGGTATCCCCATTAATATTGAGAATAGCAGGACGAATAGACTCTTAAGTGTATTGCAAAGCCTGTTTCACTAATACTCACGTACTAAAAAAAACAAAAATCCCCACAATTTTGGTAGGGATAGAAAGGTAGGACAATCCCACTTTTTGTAAACGCCAATTATTAGATTTCTTGCAAAAGTTATGATGAATGGATATTTATAACCACTTATGGGACACAGATTAACACTAGTTATTTATCTGTGTCCATCTGTGTCCATCTGTGGTTTCATTATCATCCAATTGTCTTTTGCAACGAGCCTACTGTCTATTAGCTAACGCCTCCCAAGTTTGATTAGCCACGACTCCTGGAGGGTCATTTACAAAATCACGGGAATTTTGGAAGTCTTTGACAGCATTTTCGGTGTTCGTACCAAAAATGCCATCAACTGCAATTGAGTAGCCATGAAAGTTGTCTAAAAGCAGTTGCAAAATCTTGACAGCCTCACCCTGATTGCCTTTACTCAATCTAGGTATATTCACAGAACCTACAGCTTGTCCTGACATAAGTTTTAACTCCTTTGAAAGAAAAAGGTTATCGCGTCAAAATCTCCATTCTAGTTTTAATAGGTGTCAGTAGAATTTACTTATGCACTGTAATTAAAATTTAGACAATGACGGTATTACCTTACTACATTACTGCAAAACCCCCTTTAGGATGGTTTGCTTAGGATGTATATAAATCTTTAAAAATGATAAAAAAATACGAATACGACGTTGCATTGTCTTTTGCAGATGAAGACCGAGAGTACGTTGAAGCAGTTGCAACCACCCTTAAAAATTCTAGTATCGAAGTTTTCTTTAGCCAGTTACCCAATGACAAACCTGTTGTATATAAAATCTTGACCGAAGGGGAGAAAAACAACTACACAGGAGTAGCAAAGAGAGGAAAGGTCTACGTAACTCTTCAACAGCATTTACAGGGTGGAAAGAATTATGTGCCTGGCTCCAAAGTTCGCATTGAGCGAATCGACAGTATCCAGCAGGCTCAACAGAAAGCAGACAGAATCATAACAACAAGCAAGCCGAAGTATAACAAGCCAGCGAAATAATCCGTTACGCATTCACAACTTACTTATAAGGATAATTGAATAGCTTCAAAAGGCGTTATTATTTTGTGCAATATCAGCAGCCATCAGATACACCTTAAATCAAAATTGCCTGAATTCGATTTTACTAATAATTCTAGAAATACGCAGCAAGTAGTGTTGTACCATACCAGCAAAAAGGGCGATCGCATTTCAGTGATCACCCAAAGTATTATCATCATCTCTCATCACTACACAAACCGTCTCAGTACTGAGCAAACTCATCTAATGCTTGCAGGAACCTTGCTCATGTTTGTGTTCATGTTTGTGTCCATGCTTGTGGGAACAGCTTTGCAAATCCTGACTCATGAGATTTTCGCTGATTTCCTTCAATGACTCGTCTACAGGCTGTAAACCGATCCACGCATCAATCAGTTGCACATCGAAACCCACCTCACGGCGATCGCCCACTTCAATCAAAGGACGGCGAATTAATAGCGGATCTCGAAGCATCTGCAACAGAGCGGTGTCAGCATCTATTTGTTCAGGAACTATCTCACCAGATTGTACCCGTCGGGCGGTGCGATTAAACCATTCAGACACAGGGCGATCGCCAAAAAATGAGCGCAAACGTTCAGCAGTCCAAGGTTCAGTAAGCAGATTGTACGCTACCACCTCATGTCCTGCGGCTGTTAACAGAGTTTTTTGCTTAGTACCACCTTTACAGCCAGGTTTTTCATAAAAAATCACTCTTGCCATTTAAGTTTCTCCGTTATTAGTTATTGTAGAGACGCGCCATGGCGCGTCTGTACATCTTTGTCTCCCCCTCATCCCCCCCTCTCTCCCTGGTTTTCTACGAGTTATATCAAATCCGGTTAATTAGTTACTGCATCGATACCTCACCTTGGCTGCGCCACCCCTCTCCTTTGTAAGGAGAGGGGTAGGGGTGAGGTTGAGGGGATATGATAACTAAACAAACGGATTTCATATTAAAAATTCCTAGCCAAATGGCTAACGGTGTCAAACTCAAAACGCTCTTGCATACTAGTTTCGCCATAAATATTAAAAGTCACAGTTGGTTGATCACCTACTGCTTCCACGCTATGAATTGCATTAGGAGCCAAGCTAATAATATCGCCTGGAAATAAGGTTAACTCTCCCGTCCGTTCAATTTTGTCCTTAAATTCTGAATTGGGTGTACGCTGCCAAAATGTATTTTTCTCCTCTCCTTTTAACACGGCGACAACACCCCAAGTTCCGTGGTTGTGAATTGTCGATGGAGTTCCTGGTGCAAATGTTACAGTTTGCACTGTAAATGGAAAACCTAACTCATCATAAAGCAGGACAACTGAAATTCCTGTTTTAGAACAAGGCTCTAAATACCGACTTTGTACCCAATAAGAGTTAATAATCAACCGCCTAACTAGCATCCGAATTTCTGGAAGATGACTGCTTTCATCTTCCGCATCCTTAAGAACATCTTCCACTTCAGTCAGAAATCGATAGAAGCGATAATTATCTCTCAGCAAATCCCATGCTCTTACAGATTTACAGACTTGATACTGTCCGTCTTCAGTAACAAGCCAATCCCTTCCTTTCATAAGTTTTCAACCAGAAAATAAATGATAAATTGAATAGAGAATTCATTCTTCTTCACTTGGTCGTGTTAGAATGTCATATAAAATTGCTGCTCCAAACTGATTTTTATCATCAATTTCCTTCACTTGAGCACTTATTTTTTTAGCCTTGTCTATTTCTCCCAGCTTTGCCAATACCAATCCAGAAGCAGCATAAGCATTTAGATAGAGTCTGATTCTTGGCTCATCTTTACGACTCATCAATATTGGCTTAAGTTGCTCCCAATTATCTGGAAATAGCTCTGATAATTTAATTCTATCTATAACTTTAACTGCTGTTTGCAAAGCCATTAAATAATTATTTTTATAGAAAAAATATCTATAAGCTGCTACCAAAACGTCTGTCGAATCTTCAGTTTTGGCTAAAGCTTGGTTAATATACTTTTCTGATTCTGAAGTATTGTCCCAATTTGCTGCCGCCAACATCAACAACTGTTTGATATCGTCTGGAACCTGAAACCATGAAAATCTTTCTGCATCGACTTGCATAGAAATCTCCTTGAGGGAATGGGTATTGGGGACTAGGGACTAGGAAATACCTACTCCCTAATTGCCAATCCCTAATCGCTAATTCCCAATGTCAAAACTTGGTGAGAATGTACAGCAGGGTGAAGAGAACAATCCAGATGATGTCTACGAAGTGCCAGTAGATTTCTGCCATTTCAATGCCAGTGTGTTTGGTGGCAGAATAGTGACCAGGACGACGGGAACGCCATAACACACCCAAAATCAACAACAGTCCCACAAAAACGTGCAAACCGTGGAACCCTGTCATTAAGTAAAAGCAGTTAGCAAATACGTTGGTAGTCAGACCGTATCCCAAAGTCATGTACTCAACCACCTGACCAAGCAAGAATATTGCGCCCATGATTGCGGTGATTTTGTACCACTTCCGCATTCCTTGGACATCATTCTTTTTAATTGCTGTATCGCCAAAGTGAATAACGAAACTACTGGAAACCAGAATGATGGTGTTGATTGTAGGCAACAATAACTCTACTTCGGTTCCTTCTGGAGGCCAAACTTCAGCACCGCCTCGGAAGAACAAATATGTGGCAAAAAATCCACCGAACATCAGAGATTCGGAGACGAGGAACACTAACAGCCCCAAGACTCGCAAATCTGGATGATGTTCTTCGTGATGAGCTGGACTCGTTGTTGTCGCTATAGCCATATTGTTTATGCTTTTGATTGTTTTGTGGGACGGGCGTCTCGCCCGTCTTGATAAAGGGCGGGCAATCCTCTGCCCAACGCCAGTCGCTGTGAGTTCGGGAAACCCTCCTGCAGCGCTGGCTCCCCCACAAGAACGGGAGCTATGGGCATTTACTTGCCTGGCTAAGCACCTACCTCAGTTGCAGCAGATGGGGGTATTTCAGCACTATGACCATTCAAGCCGTAGTCGTAGGGACCATGAGTGACGACGGGTAACTCTTCCCAGTTTTCCACCAGGGGTGGTGAGCTGGTTGTCCATTCTAAGGTCAAAGCGTTCCAAGGATTATCACCCGCCTTGCGTCCAGCAACCCAACTCCAAAGGATGTTGATGGTGAAGGGAATCACAGACGCAGCCAAGATAAAGGCACCAATGGTACAAATCTCATTCAGGGTGACAAACTGCGGGTCATACATTGCAACTCGTCGGGGCATTCCTTGCAAACCCAACTCGTGCATGGGTAGGAAGGTCAGATTCGTGCCAATGAAGGTGAGGATAAAGTGAATGCGACCCCAGGTTTCATTCAGCATCCGCCCCGTCATTTTGGGGAACCAGTGATAGATTCCAGCGTAAATGCCAAATACAGAACCACCAAACAAGACGTAGTGGAAATGCGCCACCACATAGTAGGTGTCGTGGACGTGAACATCAAAGGGGGCTGTTCCCATTGTCACGCCACTCAAGCCACCCATGACAAACATGGACAACAAGCCAATGGCGAAGAGCATTGCAGATGTGAAGCGAATTTTACCGCCCCAGAGGGTAGCAACCCAGCCAAAAATCTTGACGCCAGTGGGAACGGCAACAATCAGGGTGGAGATAGTGAAGAACATCCGCATCCAACCGGGTGTACCACTGGTAAACATATGGTGTACCCAGACGAACAAACCCACGACGCAGATTGCCAAACTAGAATAGGCGATCGCCTTATATCCAAAAATTGACTTGCGGGCGTGAACCGGAATCACCTCGGACATGATGCCGAAGATAGGCAGAATCATCAGATAAACTGCCGGGTGGGAATAGAACCAGAACAAGTGCTGGTAGATAACAACGTTACCGCCTGCATCTGGTTTAAAGAACGAGGTGCCAAAGTTGAGGTCAAACAACAGCAACACCAACCCCGCCGCTAACACAGGTGTGGAGAGTAGTGCCAGCACGGAGGTTGCCAAAATCGCCCAACAGAACAAGGGCAATTGGTCCCATCTCATGCTGGGAACCTTCATCTTCCAGATAGTGACTACAAAGTTCAGCGAACCCAAAATTGATGAAGTTCCCACCAGGACAATGGCAAGTATCCACAGCGATTGTGCGGTGTTAGCCGTAACCAAACTTAAAGGTGGGTAAGCCGTCCAACCAGATTGCGAACCGCCGAAGAAGAAGCTAGCCCCTAGCAGCAAACCTGCGGGTGGATTTAACCAAAAGGCGATCGCATTCAGCTTGGGAAAAGCCATATCCCGAGCGCCAATCATCAATGGCACCAGATAGTTACCAAATCCGCCAATTGCACTGGGTACGATCCACAGGAAAATCATGATCGTCCCGTGATTCGTCATGAAAGCGTTGTAGAGGTTTGGATCGAGCAGATCTGATTCTGGTGTCGCCAGTTCAGCACGTATGGCAACAGCCATGAGTCCGCCGATCAGATAAAATACAAACGCTGTCACCAGGTATTGGATGCCAATAACCTTGTGGTCAACATTAAACGTGAAGTAGTCGTACCATTTCCACGCCTGATGATGTTGTGCATGAGCAACCACCTGAGTACCAGATTGATTGTCTTCGGGTGGAGTGTTTCGTGGAAGTTCTACTTGAGTCATAAGCTGCTAAACAATTAGTTTGCTCGTTTAGGCTAATAGGGAGGTGAGGAACTCGGAACCCGCAAAAAGTGGGGATTAGGAGCAGTGAGGAGATGGGGAGAATATAGCGCAACTCAAGTTATTTATCTGTGTCCATCTGTGTCCATCAGTGGTTCATTATTTCTTTGGTGTATCTTGCCCAATTACAAACCGCTATAATAACCACTGACTCTTAACTCCTAACTGTTATTTTTGAACCTCGGTGAGAGTTGCTGTGTTCACCCCCATCTGTTGGGCGTAGGGAGCGAGAAACTCTGATGTGGATAAGTCTGCTGGATTCACTGCAACAGCTTGTTTCAAATCTTGCTTTTGGGCAACCCGGTTTTCAGACAGCCAGCTTTCAAACTCTTCAGGCGTGTGGACAATGACTTGTGACCTCATTGAGCCGTGGTAGCCGCCGCAAAGTTCAGCACAAACTACGGGATATGTGCCAGGCTTGGTAGCCACAAATCGTAGTTGGGTGGGTATTCCAGGAATGGCATCTTGCTTCAGCCGGAATTGTGGCACCCAGAACGAGTGAATCACATCCGTTGCAGAAAGGTTGAGTTGCACGTCAGCACCGACAGGAACGTGTAATTCTCCAGCATTCACTCCACTATCCGGGTAGTCGAACAGCCAAGCAAACTGCATTCCTGTGACGTTGACAACCAAGTCGGCTTTTTTGCCTTCCTCTTGAGGAGTCGCGCCAATGCCGATTTTCGGGGCTGCTGCTGGTGCTACTGTTTGCAATTCATGTGGTGAAGCATCAGTCAGGGTAGCAGCGATTGCACTTCCTGGAATTTGGGCAACATGAGCTGGAGAATGAGGCATATGAGGATGACTCCCCGGCTCAAACCCTCCCATTCGGTTAAAAACATCAACACTGTAGATTCCTAAGCAGAGGACGATAAGAGATGGGATAGCCGTCCAAAAAACTTCTAAGGGAAAGTTACCTTCAACATGCACGCCATCCGTGTCATCCCCACGACGGCGGCGGTACTTAACCAAAAAAATCACAATGGTTCCTTCTACCACCAAAAACAGAGCTGTGGCAATGGAGACCATAATGTTAAAAAATCCGTCTACCAAAGGCGCTTGTTGCGATGCTTGCACCGGTAATAGACCGTGATTTTGTCCTACCCAAATGCTGACAATTGTAACTAATATCCCAGCCACTAGAGTCCATAGTGAAACAGGAATTTGTTCCATAAATACCTGCTTTGTGAAACGTCGTTAAAGGTATATTTTTCTGAGTTTTACCCCAGTACACCACATCCTGTACTCTTGATATATACTCTAAGCGAGGAAAGAGAATAGTTGTGTCTCTTGCTTACATGGCTAATTGCTAGTAGCATCCTTGGTCATGTATTTCTTGTCATCTTTTTTTAGTTCTCATGACTAGTCATTAACAGTTATCAGTTATCAGTTATCAGTTATCAGCTACCAGCCTTTGAGTTTACTATTCACTGTTCATTGGTCACTGGTCACTGGTCACTGTTCACTGTTCACTGTTTTAATGACTCATGACGCAATTAGCTATTGTTTTAACCAAATTCATTTTCTATGTTTATTCTAGAAAAGTGGGGGAATTTTAAAATGTTTTAATTCTTCGCTCCCCCAAAAAAATGAAAACTATCTCTCCACTCCTAGTACAGGAGCCTTGCACTTCAAGATAAACTAGTTGCAGAGGCGGCTGTCTGTTATAGCAAGTGATTAGGCTATCTCGGCAGCAATTTTTAATTTGTTAATAGCTGACAATTTGAGATTTACGGATTCGTTTACTATGAACTTTTTGTTCTGAGTTCTTGTAACTTTAAATATTCCCCTTTAGTACCTTCCTCTCTAGTACTTTCCTTCTGAAGAGAGAAACTGCCATTGTACAGCCTTTTACACTTTCGTTGACAGCGCCTTTTTTAACCGACCTCTGAACAACCCAAAAACTTTAGTTATCTAATGCAGAGTGGGTATAGCAATTTTTGGAACAAATCCTAGCGCATGCCTCACAACCCACGCAATTTTCTTTGTTGGCGATTGTCATCACTTTCTTTTCAATTTCATCATCGTCCTCATCCTCGACAAATTCTCCTTCTTCGTTCATTGCTTTTAATACCAGCACATTATGCCCACAGATTTTAAAGCATCTGCCGCAACCGATACATTTGTCCTGGTCAATTTCCTCAACGAATTTAGGTGTCCAAGTTTTGCCACCAAATGTTAATCCTGTTAGCGTTGCCATAATTTACCTTCTGTGCTGACACATCTGTTTCACTTTAAGCTCATACTAACATAACCTAATTTTCCTATTTTTGATTTTTTAATACGTTTTATCATTCAATTAAAGTTTGATGACTTACCAAATCACACTAAGTTAATAGACTTCTTGCAAAACTCTTTTTCTTAGTGTTCTTCTTTGCGCCTTTGCGCCTTTGCGCGAAAAAAATAAGATTTATGCAAGAGGTCTAATTGTTAATATTCAACATTTAAATGCAAATTTTTATTAGTAATTTTTTCAAGAATTGCGAAACTACCTCTTAAGAGAAGTCGTTAGTTATCGATGAACAATAGACTGACATCATCCTTTATCTGGTTTTACCAATAAAATTGACTTGGTTCATTCTCAATGTAAAATTAATAACTCAATGAGTATTTAAGCAAATATTAATATTATTAATAATGTTAATTGCAAGCACTAATAAGAGGATTGATTGTTCAGCAATAACACTTGAATATTTTTTTAAATAAAACTCAAAAATGTTATTCAGTTACCTATTAAAGAGAGTTCAAAAAATATGTTTAGCTCATTGCTAACAAACTGAAATAGAAATTTATGAAATGTTATAAAGTAAGAAATATTAAAAAATAGGCTCGGCTTACAAGCCTTAGATAGCTTCCAATTGGATGCGCGGTCCGAATAAGGATGTGGTTAAGTAGTACGGTCAAGGTTTATTATTACCGTCCAAACAATGTGGTAGTGAGTAGTGAGTAGTGAATCAAGAGGACACATCCAGGGGAGACTTGAGCCAGACATCTCAACGATTAAAGTAGGAAAAAGCCTTATGCCTTATACAATTCCTAATCACAGTTGCGTTGGATGTGACAACTGCCGTCCCCAATGTCCTACTGGTGCCATCAAATTAGAGAACAACGAATACTGGATCGACCCTAGTCTTTGTAACAACTGCGAAGGTTATTATCCAGAACCGCAATGTGTAGTCGTTTGTCCGATTGATTCCCCTATACCCATGCAGGCGAAAAGGGGGAGATGTAAAGTTGATTCCAGAGATGCTACCAGCCCAGATTTATTTGCTAACGGTAAGAGCAACCCATTTGCTTCGGCGATCGTTATCTGGGAAGCTTGCAATGTGTTGGCACAACGAACCTCCCTACCTTGGGAAATTGATGAATACGGCAAGGTGTGTTATCGCCGACAAGTCAATCAGGGGCGAGGGGCGATCGCATTTCACATTACCAAACTCAGCAATGGAAGCGAACTTGCAACAGAATTAGAAGTCATTGAGACGCTTGATATCAGAGCGGCTTGTATGCAATTGATTTTCGCAGCTCATGCGACGGCTTTAGATCAGCCTTGGGTGCAAGAGTTTACCATTGACGATCGCCAAATTGAGAAATATTTGGGGCTGGAGAAACGCAAAGACCTCAGCAAACCCGCCAAGTTGGCTTTAATGAAGAACTTGGTACAGCAAACTTGCTCGCTGATAACCTCTATTAATTGGCCCCAACAAGGTCAAGTCAAAGGATTTTCAGTGGAAGGATGTCGCTTGTGGCACTTGGTAGAAGTTCAGCATCACTTTCAAGAAGATGATCAAGGCTGCAAATATCTAGTTGGACTCACTTTTAAAGTCAAAGCAGGTCTATGGGCGCAGTATTTCTTAAACAAACAAGGATGCAAGGAACGAAATACATTTTATCAATACGGCAGTCTGCCTAAAACCCTGTTAACGACGGTCATGAGTATTTGGCAGCAACACGAAGGAGCAGCGCGACTGATGCTATGGTTGCTGTTTAAAACTAAAATGGGCAAAGAACAGCGTATTACAGTTCCTACCTTGCTGCGTGTTGCTTACGGTGAAGAGAAAGTTTCTCTTGCTTGCAGACAACGGGAGGAACGCAAGCGACTGCTACGAACCTTTGAAAACGATTTGGAAGTTCTGAATCATTATGGTATGAAACCAAGTTTCGACCCAGTAACGTACCCATCAGAAATTCAACCGTTGTGGGCGAAATTGGTGGATATTCCCGAAGATCCAGACGATGCTTTAGAATTTTGGATTCAGGACGCTAGCGGAGACAGACGCCTGACAGATAAAAGTCCCCGTGGTAAATGGAATATGCTGATGAATGCCCGGATTTTATCGTTTACGCTACCTCCAGAATGGCAGCAACAAACCACTGAATCTGAAAAAAAGCGACGAACCACAAAAAACAGAACAAAATCAAAAATCACAACAGGATATCTGCTAGGCGAACAGATTTTGCAGGCAAGAAAAAACCTTAATCTTTCGCAAAGAGAATTAGCGAAACTGGCAGGGAAAAGTCAAAGTTGGATTCGAGACTTGGAAAATGGTCGCCTCAAAGCCAAGTTAGAAGACCAAGTGGTGCTACGGAAAGTCTTGGGTATAGCTTAACTCGGCTTGATTCGGCAGCGTGTTTTTCTCCGCTTTGGATGAGTGATTAGCCCAATAATCCCCTGCGTTCTTCTACGCATGGGGAGTGTCAATTTAACATTTTTTAACGTGAGTTCGATGAATTTAATTTGACCTTGCTTCCATTCCTCTCCCCTATAAAGGACTTCCAAATTAAAAAATATCCAACTTTTTTTTGTGGGATGGGCTTCTAGCCCGTCCTATAAACTGGGCGGGCTTTCCGGCCCACCCCACTGTTAGGGGGTAATTTATTTGTTGGAAATCCCTAAGGCTACGGTGTACACACAAGCCTTGTAGGAGAGGGAGGTTGGGAGGGAGAGGTCAATCGAACTCACGTTTTTTTAGAAACACGTAACAGGGCTGATGTAGATAATAGGGATAAGCCTTGTTGCGTGGTAGTTTATGATGCTGGACTTGCAAAAGTTTTACCAGGCTTGCAACCCAAGTAAGACCTTGGTAGTGAGCAATCCCTTAGATAGACAATACTATATTGATTTCGCCTCGGTGCGGGGTGGCAGGATAATTGAAGAGTTAAAGGAAAATATTACATTTTTTTCTCCGGATGAACCGACGTGCGAACTCTTTACGGGACATATCGGCTGCGGTAAGTCTACAGAATTGTTGCGGCTGAAAGCAGAATTAGAGGAAAAAGGCTTTCATGTCGTTTACTTCGAGTCCAGTCAAGACTTGGAATTGGGTGATGTGGATATTTCTGATATTATGCTGGCGATCGCCCGCCGAGTCGGTGAAAGTCTTGAGAGCCAGGAAAAACTGCAACTCAACGAACCTAAAGGTTTGAAAAGTTTACTGCAGGGTATCGCCAAACTATTCCAGGTAGAATTGGAAGTATCTGCAGAAGCATCACTGGGTATTGCCAAGATTACAGCCAAGGCAAAAGACAGCCCAGAACTCCGCAATAAGTTAAGAGAATATCTCGGACCCCGAACTAAAGGAATTTTAGACTCAATTAACGAAGAACTGTTGCAACCTGCTGTTGAGAAACTGAAGCAACGGGGCAAAAAAGGACTGGTGGTCATTGTTGATAATCTTGACCGTGTGGAGAATTCTCAAAAACCCTGGGGAAGACCGCAACCAGAATATCTCTTTGTAGACCGGGGTGAACAGTTACGTCAACTCAAGTGCCATGTCGTTTACACGATGCCTTTATCGCTAAGGTTCTCAAATGACATAGAAAGATTAACTCAACGATTTATGGTCAACCCCAAGGTACTGCCAATGGTACCTGTGTTGCAACGAAATGGTAGTGTTTGTGAGGAGGGGATGTATCTACTCAAACAGATGGTGCTAGCAAGAGCCTTCCCACGTATACCAGAAGAGTACCGTTTCGATTTAATTATAAATATTTTCGACAGTCCAGAAACTTTAGAGCAATTGTGTCGCGTCAGTGGCGGTCACGTCCGCGAGTTACTCATGTTGCTTTATGATTGGATTAAAAAAGAACGTCGGCTTCCCCTGTCAAAGAACATTTTGGAAACTGTGGTCAAAGCACGTAGCAATCAAATGAAGTTAGCAATTACAGACAATGAGTGGGAATTGCTGCGACAGGTGGAAAAAAATAAGCAGGTGCGGGGAGATGAAGACTATCGCAGTTTAGTTCACAGTCGGTTTGTGTATGAATATTGCGATCGCGACGGTTCTTGGTTTGATATAAACCCGATTTTGGCAGAAGCAGCATCCCACCGCTAGAGCGTCGGTTCAGTCATCAAAAACCTAACCCCCCAGCCCCCTTCCCTAAAAGGGAAGGGGGAGCATTACTCCCCTCACCAAGGTAGGGGAGGGGTTGGGAGAGAGGTTCAATCGAAGATTACTCAATAGATGTTCTAGCTGATGGAAGTAGGGGACAAGGGGACAAGGGGACAAGGGGGCGACTCATGACTAATATTATGAATCAGCAGGGGCAAATCGAAGATATTGCAGCTTTCAACGAAAATTCTCTACAGGAGTTAAATTGGGCTATTGAAAGTTCTGGGGGAGAATTTTCGCTGATTTTGGCACACTGTAATTCTGCCAGTTTGCGACAGCGACTGACACAAGAATTGCAAGCATCGTGTCGTGTGGAAATCCGCAAGATAATTCTGGAGCAGGCTGTTACAACCCTCTACACAACGATTCAAGCAGAACTGGGTAACGAGCATCCCGAAGCAATAATTGTTTCTGGCTTAGAGTCGGTGAAAGCCATTGATTCTATGCTGACGGGTGCAAACCAAGTCAGGGAAGAGTTTCGCAAAAATTTTCCCTTCCCCGCGGTGTTATGGGTAACGGATGAGGTGCTGCAAAAGCTGATTCGCCTAGCGCCCGATCTCCAAAGTTGGACAACAGCAGTTGAGTTTGCCATCCCTACTGAAGATTTAATTCAATATATCCAGCAAACAGCTGATGAAGTTTTTGCCAAAGTTTTAGAAGTGGGTGCGGGGAGATTTCTCGATAACACCGCTCTTAACCTGGGAATTGGTTCCCCAAGGCGCACGGAGTTGGAGTTAGCGCGAGTGGAACTGCAAAATCGCGGCGTAACGTTACACCCAGAAATTGAATCGAGTTTAGAGTTTGTCTTAGGTAGAGATGCTCATGGTTCAATGGAGCAGTCCCGGCAACATTACGAGCGTAGTTTAGCAATTTTGCAGCAAGCAGCAAAGCAGGACAAGGGGACAGGGGAAGGAACATCTCCCCATCTCCCTATCTCCCCATCTCCCCACTCCCCACTACCAAACTTGCTTGAACGCCGCGCTTGTCTCCTCTACTGCATGGGTTTATGGTGGCGTACTTACGCTGTGTTGCATCATACGGAGAGCGATCGCTCTCGTGCTACTGCTAAAGATTATTTTCAAGAATGTATCACAGTCTTTGACCAAGCTAACCGCGAGGATTTGGTAGCTAATTTTATCAACGGTTTAGGAGCAGTACTGCAACGGATGCAGTGCTGGGATGAATTAGAAGCGGTTGCTCGTAGAGCAATATCTCTGCATCAAACCTATCCGCATCCGTTTAGATTAGCCAGGGCTCATGGTTTCCAGGCTGAAGTCGCACTTGCTAAATTGGCTTGGAAAGAAGCTCAAGAAGCAGCACAGCAAGCCCTGGAGATTTTGGACAGTGCAGCATCCACCGCAGAAAATTCTGTCTCATCAGAAACAATTGCCGATTTAGAATGGGAGCAATCGTCTCACCGAGGTTGGTATTTATTTGCCTTAGCGAGGGCGCAGATTGCACTTGGCGAGAAAAAACAAGCTATAGCTACCTTAGAAACTGCTAAGGTACAAACTAAGGCACAGTATGATCCAGAGCTTTACATTGAGATTTTGAGCGAGTTACGCGACTGTTACTTTCAACAAGCTGAATATCTCAAAGCATTCAATATTAAATTAGAACTGCGATCCAGTGAGCAAACCTATGGTATCCGTGCTTTTACCGGTGCAGGACGGTTGCAGCCAAAGCAACAGGTGACAAACCCCGCTTTAGTACTGGTAGAACAGCAAGAGACAGTCGCCCAAGAAATCGCTGCAACAGGAAGAGAGCAAGATATCAAGCGCCTGGTTGAGCGTGTAGCTCGTCCTGATTACAAGTTGACGATTATTTACGGACAGTCGGGTGTGGGCAAAAGTTCGATTTTGCAAGCTGGCTTAATACCAGTATTGAAAAATAAAGCGATCGGCACTCGTGATGTTGTACCAGTTTTGCAGCAAGTTTATCCCGATTGGATTCGGGAATTGGGCGATCGTTTAGCTGAGGCGCTTCCACAGAGGCGAACCTCTCCCCCAACCCCTCCCCTTGTAGGGGAGGGGAGACAAACTCCCCCCTTCCCTAGCAGGGAAGGGGGGCTAGGGGGGTTAGGTCTAAGCGATACCAAAAGTTTTACATCTAACCTCCTCCCCATCAACGGGGAGGGAGCAGGGGATGGGGTCAGCGCTATCCTCAACCAATTGCAAACAAACGCCGACAACGAACTGCTGACAGTTTTAATCTTCGACCAATTTGAAGAATTTTTCTTCGTTTACAAAGACCCAAAACAAAGACTCACTTTTTATAACTTTTTGCGGGAATGCCTAGATGTTCCCCATGCCAGAGTTATCTTAGCATTGCGAGAAGATTATCTCTATTATCTCTTAGAGTGTAATGATCGTCTCACGAATTTAGAAGTCATTAATAACAATATTCTTGACAAAGATATTCTTTATTACTTAGGTAATTTTTCAAGAAAAGATGCAAAAGCATTAATCGAAAGCTTTACTCACACAACAAAATTATTATTAGATGCAGAACTCATTGATGCATTGGTAGAAGATTTAGCTGGTGATTTTGGAGAAATCCGTCCGATTGAGTTGCAGGTAGTAGGGACGCAACTGCAAACAGAGAAAATTACAACGCTAGCACAATATAAGAAACACGGTCCTAAAGAAGAACTGGTAGGGCGATTTTTAGAAGAAGTCGTCAAAGATTGCGGCACGGAAAACGAGCAAATCGCCAAACTTGTGTTGTATTTGCTGACAGATGAAAACAACACTCGTCCCCTAAAAACTCGTGCCGATTTGGAATTGGAACTAGAGGTAAAATCTGAAACACTCGATTTAGTGTTATTAATTTTAGTGAAATCGGGGTTAGTGTTTAAAGTGCCAGCAGTTCCTGCTGATCGTTATCAACTCGTACATGATTATTTAGTTCCCTTTGTTCGTCAGCAGCAATCACAGCGATTAATTGCAGAATTAGAGAAGGAAAGAGAGCAACGCAAGCTGACTGAAGCGAAGTTGAATCAGGTGCTGAGAAAGCAACTGCAAGATGCACGGCGGGCAACATTTACCCTAGCAGGATTAGCAGCAATAGGGGGAGTTGCAGTAACAGCAACATTAGTTGGGATAAATTTGTACCTAAACAATCTCAGTTTATACTCAGGAGATAAAACAAAGCTTGAATCTTTAGTATCCAGTCTTAACGCAGGGAAAAAACTAACACAATTATCTCTTGGAGCAATACCAGGTACTCAGCTAAATGTTCTTACTAGGCTCAATCAAGCAATTTATACAGTAAGAGAAGTCAAGCGTTTAGAAGGACACCAAGAAACAGTCACGAGCGTTAGTTTTAGCCCAAAAGACAAGTTTTTAGCAACGGTTAGTAAAGATAAAACCGTGAAAATTTGGAGTATCGATGGCAAAATTGTTAAAACATTACCCGGACATACAGATATTGTCAATGCTGTTAGTTTTAGCCCTAATGGTAAGTTGTTAGCTACAGCTAGTAAAGACCAAACTGTAAAAATCTGGAGTATTGACGAAGGTAGAGAAATTCAAAATTTAACCGGACACAAAGGAAGTGTAAAAAGTGTCAGTTTCAGCCCCGACGGTAAAATGCTAGCAACTACTAGCGACGATAAAACTGTCAAAATTTGGAGTTTTGATGGCAGAGAAATTCAAACTTTACAAGGACATACAGGAAGTGTCACCAGTATTAGCTTCAGTCCCAATGGTAAAATTTTAGCATCGGCTGATAATGATAGTGTTGTAAAAATCTGGAGTCTTAATCGCAATTTAATTAAAAATATAGATAACTATGGTGCTCTTAGCATGAGTTTTAGCCGCGATGGCAAAAATATTATTCTTACCAATAAAGATAAAAGAATTAAAAGCTATGACCTTAATGGAACTTTACTAAAAAATATTGGTATTTCCGAAGAGATAGATTTAACCAAGTTAAGCCCAGACGGTAAGATACTAGCTTTCGTGCCTCGTGGTTCAAGTACTTTATCTATCAAGAGAAACTCTAATAATGCCCCGGACGCAAAAACTCTAGGTAGCCATAGCGATATTATCACAGACGTAAGTTTTAGTCATGATGGCAAACTGTTAGCCACAGCAAGTAAAGACAAAACTGTAAAACTCTGGAAAATTGAAAACCCAACTTTCAAACTTATTAGCAATAAAGAAAACCAATATGATAACAACAGCATTAGCTTTAGTCCAAAGGGCGAGATAGTAGCAACTGGTTCCTATCAAAACAATGCAGTTAAACTTTGGACTCGCGATCGCCGTTTAATCAGAAATCTTGAAGATGCTACTTCAGTTATAGAATTTAGTCCTGATGGCAAAACTCTTGCCACTAGCAGTGACACTCAATCTGTAGAGCTTTCTAGTCTTGATGGTCGAGATATCACTTTAAAGGGAAAACCTGGTAGAGTTGGCAGTATTGCCTTCAGTCCAAATGGCAAAACTATTGCTTCTGCTATTGATAAAACCGTGAACCTTTGGAGTAAGAGTGACGGTACTTTTCTCAAAAGCTTAACTGAACATAATAAAACTGTTAAAAGCATCAATTTCAGCCCTGACGGCAAAATCATTGCTTCTATTGGCGATGATAATAGAGTGATAATCTGGACTAGTGAGGGCAAGTTAATTAAAATATTGGATGGACATACTGAGAGTGTTGAGGAAGTTACTTTTAGCCCAGATAGTCAAATTATTGCTACACGTGGTGATGACAATGTAGTTAAATTATGGAGGGAAAACGGTACTTTTATTAAAACCTTGACCGGACATACTGGTCAAGTAAAAAGAATCATTTTCAGCCCTAATAGCAAGATTATTGGTTCTGTAAGTGAGGGAGATGACGGTGTAAAACTTTGGCGGCGCGATGGCAGTTTGCTCAACAATATTGAGTACCCAGGCATTAATGACATCCGTTTCAGCCCTGACAATAGTATTATTGCTTCTATCAATCAAGACAAAACCGTTAAACTCTGGAATCTCGATGGCAAGTTATTAAAAAACTTTAAAAAGCATAACGATACTATTAATGACGTTAGTTTCAGTCCAGATGGGGAAACTATTGCCTCTGCCAGTGATGATGGAAAGATTCAACTTTGGCGTAGAGACGGTAGCTTAATCAAAACCCTTCGCGGACATACCAGTGGAGTTAAGAAAGTCCGTTTTATTGACCCTAATCGTGAAAAGATTGTCTCTATTGGGAATGACAATATGGTGCTACTTTGGAGTCGTGAAGGCGAGCTACTCAAAACACTCCAAAAAGGCAGGGAAGAAGTTTCAGTTGACTATAATCACTATAATGACATCAATATCAGTCTAGACAGCCAGATTATCAGCTTTTACAGCTCTTTTTACAGTAGTGCTGAAAACGAGTTTCTCTTCACAGCGACAATGTGGAATCGTGAAGGGAAAAAACTCAAAGATATAGAAAAGCCTTATTATGTCGATTTCTCTAACATTAAAGTCAGTCCAGATGGCAAGACAGTAGCTTTTGCTATAACAGAGAGTCCTGTGAAACTTTGGAATGTTAATAACGGCAGAAGATTAGCGATCCTTAGAGGAAACATAAATATAAGATTTAGTCCTGATAGCAAGACGATTGCCTCGTTTGGTGAGGATAACACAGTTAAACTTTGGAAAATAAACAGCAACGGTGAGTGGGAAACGCGCCCCTACCAAACCCTTAAGGGACATAACGACAAAGTCAACAGCGTCAGTTTCAATCCCGATGGCAAAATTATTGCCTCTGCTAGTGATGACACAACCGTCAAACTTTGGAACAGTGACGGTACTCCCTTAAAAACTCTTAAACATAACGGTAAAGTCAACAATGTCAGTTTCAATCCCACTGGCACAACGATTGCTTCTGCTGGTGAGGATAACACTGTTAAACTCTGGAGGAGGGACGGAACACTGCTTAAGAGCCTTCCACATAGCCGTCCAGTCTACAGTGTCTCTTTCAGTCCAGACGGCAAAATGATTCTTTCTGTTACTGCTAACAACAATGAATCTACAATTGTACTTTGGAATAGCAACGGCACAGAAATTAAAACTTTCCAGGGCAGTACCTTCAGTTTTAGCTCTGACGTTAAGAAGGCAGAAGTACGAAGGCAGAAGGCAGAAGGCGTCCCCACGAATGAATTCGGGGGATTTAATAAAGTTGCTACGCGTTTATTTTTCTCCATAAATAAATTCAGGGGCTTTAAACCTTATGGCAGAGAACAGAGGACTTATTTTTGTATCAAAGCTTACCTTCTTTCCTTCTGCCCTCTGCCCTCTGCCCTCTGCCTTTCTTCGGTAAGATACTAGCCGTAAACGATTCCAATGTTCTCAAGCTTTACATGCCCAACGGTTTTTGGGTCAAAGAAATCCCAATTGAAGGCTTTAATAATGTATCCCAGTTGAGTTTTAGTTCTGATGATAAGGCTCTTGGTATCGCTAGTGTAGATGAAGTATCTGTTTTGAGTTTAGAACCAGATGAACTTATTAAGCATGGTTGCAAGTGGGCACATGATTATCTGAAGAATAAACCTAAAGAGGAGAGCGATCGCACTGTTTGCGACGACATCAAGTAAGCTAGGCTTGAGCATAATTACAAATAAAAAACGGCGATCGCACTGTTTGCGACAACATCAAGTAAATCACTCTTTAGAGCGCATACGAACAAAAAACGGCGATCGCACTGTTTGCGACAACATCAAGTAAATCACTCTTTAGAGCGCATACGAACAAAAAACGGCGATCGCACTCTTTGTGCGATGACATCAAGTGAAATATTACCCTTTAGCCCGTATACAAACAAAAAAGAGCGCTCGCACTCTTTGTGACGATATCAAGTAAACTACCCTTGAGCATAGTTACAAATAAAAAAGGGCGATCGCACTCTTTGCCACGACATCAAGTAAGCTAGGCTTGAGCATAATTACAAATAAAAAACGGCGATCGCACTGTTTGCGACGATATCAAGTAAATCACCCATTAGCACGTATACGAACAAAAAAAGAGCGATCGCACTGTTTGCGACGACATCAAGTAAACTACCCTTTAGCTTGCATACGGACATAAAATGGCGATCGCGGCGACTGAGCTTTTGCTTGTTTTGCTTGCTCCCATTCTGCGCGGATCTCGCTATCAATATCCTCCTGATGGTCAAAATAGTAACCCATTGCTGCATGAGCCTCAGAAGGTATTAAATCTGGATGCTGGCGGCACATTTCCTCAACCGACCAACCATAAGCCAGACAATCCATAACAATTTGAGCAACACGTACACGAGGTAAGCGCTGCAACCGTGCAGGTTCGTCTGCGCTAGTTTTCTCTATATGAGGATAAATAACTTTAGTTGTCATGGCATTTAATCAACCATTGCTGACAAACCGATTATAGCTAGCGTTTCGAGTTATCTATCCTCTCAATCAACTGCCTTGTTGTACCTATCTAAAACTATACTCAACCGCCCTTTGTCCCACAACTTCCGGCGCACGAACTCTCAAACTCATCTGTTCGCAACGCACAGTTAACAAAGGTTGACCTAAATCTATGTCAGAAAAACGACTTTCGGTGGGAACTTCTAACTTGGAACCAATAAACCCTAAACGCGATTCCAATTCAGCAGAGAAGTTCAGCAAATTTGTATCCTTTGCACTGAAACTAGATCCGCCTAACCACTGTCGCCATGCGAAGCTTTGCTGCTTATAGTTCAGACTACACAATGTCCGGTTTCCTTGGCGAACAGTGACACGTTCTCCTCTTTCCCAAGTAAATTCAGCTAATTCCTTCGGTAGTCCCCAAACCTCTCGACCACCAGCTACCGAATCAGGATTATCTACATAAATATGAGAAACCCATCCACCGATTTTTCCTTGATAACCCACCGCAGCAGGAATAACAATCAATTCGCTGTACTCCAGCACCGAGCCAGATCCGTAATAGGATAAATATACGCCACCAACAGTTTTACCAGGAAATACAGAAATAATTTCTAACTCTGAGGGAATCAGGTGACGCACTCGGTCAATATTTATGAGATGTCCAGTTACGATCGCGTAGCCTTGAAGTGTCCAGGGAGCTTGTGGGTATGGCATTTTCCGCAAGTTTTGAATGAATAAGTGAGTGTTGCTGAATCAAATGACGATTCTTGTTTGCAATACAAGCCCAATATAGAAAAGAGTTAGGACTAACTCACCATACTTGAGGTACAAATCACGCTTCCACACCCTTATACCAAATTGCCTGTGTTTGTCATTCTCACGCCTTGGGAAGAATCTTACCTAAGACTTAGCTATACTGGGTTTTGCTTAATATGAAACAATACTATCTATCCCAACTTGGTATCTCAGATCTTGCACCTAACAAGAGCCAGAGGCTCTAATATCTCGTTACCAGGTTGAACCTGGTAACGAGGGTTTGGAGGCTTCCCCTCCTCACTGTTGCAACTCTTGCAAACTCTCAGGTATTACACCCTATCTTTGCAAAAAAAATTCCCACCCAAGAATCATTCTGGATGGGGGATTTGGATTGTAGGGTGGGCATCGCCCACCGAACCAATAACTACTTAGATTCAGTGAAATCAGCGTCAATCACATCATCAGCACCGCCAGTGGAGGAGGAAGAAGCGCCACCACCAGAGGTGTCAGGACCACCACCAGGAGCAGAACCATCGCCACCACCTGCTTGTTGATAAATATTGCTACCAACAGCAAAGAGCGCTTGTTGCAATTCTGGTGTGAGCTTCTTGATCTGCTCGTCGTCTTCCTTGGAAACGGCTTCGCGCAGGTCTTTCACCAAACCTTCTACCTTGGTCTTATCAGCTGCGGGGACTTTGTCGCCCAATTCTTGCAGCTGCTTCTCGGCTTGGTATGTCAACGAGTCGGCTTGGTTCTTGCGGTCAATTTTCTCACGACGTTCTCTGTCAACTGAGGCGTTTTTCTCAGCTTCGTTCACCATCCGCTCGACTTCAGTCTTATCGAGGGTAGAAGCGCCAGTAATACTGATAGACTGCTCCTTACCAGTACCTTTGTCCTTAGCGGTAACGTTGAGAATACCGTTAGCGTCAATATCGAAAATCACTTCGATTTGAGGGACACCGCGTGGTGCTGGGGGAATACCATCGAGACGGAAGGTACCCAAGCTCTTGTTGTCGTTTGACATCTCGCGTTCGCCTTGGAGGACGTGAATTTCCACGTTGGTTTGACCATCCACAGCGGTGGAGAAGACTTCTGACTTCTTGGTAGGAATTGTGGTGTTGCGAGGAATAATCTTGGTCATGACGCCACCCAAGGTTTCCACACCCAAGGACAGCGGAGTTACGTCTAACAGCAAGATACCAGTAACATCACCACCAAGCACACCAGCTTGAATCGCTGCACCAACTGCTACAACTTCATCGGGGTTGACGCTTTGGTTGGGGTCTTTACCCAACACCTGCTTCACGATTTGTTGTACTGCGGGAATGCGGGTAGAACCACCAACCAATACAACTTCATCAATATCGTTCTTGCTTAATTTAGCATCGCGTAGCGCGTTCTCAACGGGAACTCGGCAACGGTCAATTAAGTCGGAGCAGAGTTCTTCAAACTTGGCGCGAGTCAGCGTTGTATCCAGGTGCTTGGGACCATCCTGGGTAGCGGTAATAAATGGCAGGTTGATTTCCGCTTGGGTGACGCTGGAAAGTTCAATTTTCGCTTTTTCTGCGGCTTCAGTCAAACGCTGTAAGGCTTGTTTGTCTTTGCGCAGGTCGATCCCTTCGTCTTTTCTGAACTGTTCAGCTAAGAAATCAACGATCTTCTTGTCGAAGTCGTCACCACCAAGGTGAGTATCACCAGAGGTTGCTAACACTTCAAACACACCGTCGCCAACTTCCAGGATGGATACGTCGAAGGTACCACCACCAAGGTCAAACACGAGGATGGTTTCGTTGCTCTTCTTATCAAAGCCGTATGCCAGAGAAGCAGCGGTAGGCTCGTTGATAATCCGTAGAACTTCAATACCGGCAATCTTACCAGCGTCTTTGGTTGCTTGCCGTTGAGAGTCGTTGAAGTATGCAGGAACGGTGATCACGGCTTGAGTTACGGTTTCACCGATGTACTTGCTTGCATCTTCTACCAGCTTGCGCAGAACCTGTGCGGAAATTTCTTCGGGAGCAAAAGGTTTGCCGACTTGCGGACAATCAACTTTAACGTTACCGTTGCTGTCACGTAGTACTTTGTAAGAAACTTCAGTAGCTTCGTGGGTAATTTCGTCGAACTTGCGTCCAATGAAACGTTTTACAGAATAAAAAGTGTTTTCGGGGTTCATCACCGCCTGGCGTTTGGCGATTTGACCAACCAAGCGATCGCCATTTTTTGCAAAGGCGACGACTGAAGGCGTTGTCCGAAAACCTTCTGCGTTGGCTATAACTGTGGGTTTACCACCTTCCATAACTGCCACGCAGGAGTTTGTCGTACCTAAGTCAATTCCAACTACTTTTGCCATTGTAGGTGCTGGCTCCGTATAACTACAAATGAATGAATGAGAGTATAAAGGGCGAAATTATTGAACTAACTGGATTTAGAAAGCAGCCAGTTCAGCATGAATACCTTTGGTTTTACTTACTGCTGATATATATACTGAGCCTGTGTAGCCAGTCCATGAAGGGTGGTTTTCCGAACCTTGCTTAGGGCGGTTATGCTGCAAAATTTTTTTTGTTTGTTCTTCTTGTTTCTTCATGGACTGAATTGCTTTCACTTTCTTTGTCTAATGTATGAGAATTAATACTAGGAGTAATTCGGGTGAACCGTATCGACAATGTGGTGTTTGCCGTCTTTAGGGAATCGAGAATGGCGGCTATTGATAGCGATTGGCAAAAGAATCAGACTAAAAAATGATATTCTGGCTACATCTTTCCTATTTCTAATCCCTAGTCGCTAATCCCCTGAGTACAATAGAAAAGCTTATGTGCCTCGACATGATATATGCTTACGCTGTCTCCTGATCTAAAAGCTAGACTTTCGACTCCTCTAAAAATTGGTTCTTTTGAGGTGAAAAGTCGGGTTCTCCAGTCGCCTTTGTCTGGGGTGACGGATATGGTATTTCGTCGGCTGGTGCGTCGTTATGCACCTGAGTCGATGATGTACACGGAGATGGTGAATGCAACAGGGTTGCACTATGTGAAGCAGTTGCCCAAAATCATGGAGGTAGACCGTAACGAGCGACCAATTAGTATTCAGTTGTTTGACTGTCGCCCAGATTTTCTGGCAGAAGCAGCGGTAAAGGCGGTTGAAGAAGGGGCTGATACCGTTGATATTAATATGGGTTGTCCGGTAAATAAAATTACCAAAAATGGTGGTGGTTCTTCGCTGTTGCGTCAGCCGGAAGTCGCAGAGGCAATAGTTAGGGAAGTTGTGAAGGCGGTTGATGTCCCTGTAACAGTAAAAACCCGTATCGGTTGGAACGACAAGGAAATTACCATTCTCGACTTTGCCAAGCGAATGCAGGATGCGGGGGCGCAAATGATTACCGTGCATGGACGTACTCGCGCCCAAGGGTACAATGGCAATGCCCGCTGGGAATGGATTGCCCGCGTTAAGGAAATTCTTGATATTCCAGTGATTGGTAATGGAGATATTTTCTCGGTTGAGGCGGCGGTGAAGTGTTTGGAACAAACTGGCGCGGATGGGATCATGTGTTCGCGCGGGACTTTGGGTTATCCGTTTTTGGTGGGAGAAGTTGATTACTTCTTGAAAACAGGAGAACAGTTACCACCACCAACTCCAATTCAGCTTTTGGAATGTGCGAAGGAACATTTACAAGCTTTGTACGAATACAAGGGTGATAGAGGTGTGCGTCAAGCACGTAAGCATATGACTTGGTATGCGAAAGGTTTCGCTGGTGCTGCTGACTTACGTGGAAAGTTGAGCGTGATTGAAACTGTGCAGCAAGGTATAGATTTGATTGACAAGGCGATCGCACAGTTGGCGAATGGGTATGAGGTGATTGAAGAAAATCAGCTGGCGATCGCACAGTAAGAGATGGAATTGGGTGCGTGAAGCGAAGCTATCCCGAAGGGATAAAACATGGGTAGAAATCATTGTTAAGTTTGTAATGTCTTGCTGGCAATCGTAAGTTGAGATATTCTCATTGAACTGACACGCAGCAGTAGCTAGTAAATTTGCCTTCACGTATGTCGTTATCCATAGAACAAATCGAAAAGAGAATAAAAGAGGTCGAGCGTTTTGTTGTCCCCTCAAGTAGCCGATATGGGCGTTTACTCAATTGGCAGAATCCACCTGATCCGTTTTGGCATTACGGGATTGGTTTGTCAGATACACACATTTTTGATACAGGTCGTGGGTTATGTCCATTCGAGAGAAAAGAGGCAAAATTTGTTGTTGGAATTGACTGCATTGCTTTTGAACCTGAGCAAACAATTGAGCGGCTCAAACAGGCTCTTTATGTTTTTGCTGATTGGGAATACACTGTTCCCGGTTGGAATTGTGAACACTTTGGTCAGTTAATTGCAACGGATAGACCGAGATGTTATCAGAGTAGACCTATATGGTGGCTGTGCAATTTGACCACAAAAGGTGACCACAAAACTGCACATCAAGTCTTTCGGGATTACCTGAAGAAGGTTGATCCTAGTCTCAATCGGTAGGTATTGAAGACTACGCGCCACCATACACTGCCTGAGATAATGTGGAAAAATAAGCCGACGTGTGTTTATTTAGGCAGTTGAACGCAGTATTAGGCTGTGAGATATGCTCCCAAAGCGAGTTGGTTCACTGCAAGTCCTAAATCTACCAGCCATACTTCACCAGATTTCGGCGGGTTCATCAATCAGATCCAATATTTAGTATTTGGTTCTATGTTACGGTATCTACCAGCAGGCTAACACTACGTTAGAGCCAAAAGACTTCTACAGAAACAGGCTACGGAAGGTGCTATACTCTGCCCGATGAGAGGTAATGAGGAGCGAGAATTATTCCTACGCCGGAACAAAAGACGCAGTGCTTTATTTTGTGCTGCTGGTTTACTAAGCTTTACTTGCCCATTAATGTGGTTCGTATAGATCAGCGAACAGGGAATGTGTTCTTCTTAGCAGGTGAGGAGAATATCATTGAGATATATCCGAATGGCAGATGGAGGTATGTGCAATGAGCAAACCTAACTTTCAGGCAATGAGTCAGAAAGAGTTACATGCCTATGTTTTAGCTCATCGTGATGATCAAGAAGCATTTTATGCGTATGTGGACAAGTTACATGCAGAGGCTAACTGGGTTGAAATGCCACCTTTACAGTCTTTAGAGGACTTGGAAAACTATCCTGAATTTCTTGAGCGTGTTCGCAATGGTTCGGAACCACAAGATAATGCCGTCTAACAATCGCGTTGGTTGAACACTCAGGCGGCAATTGGTGCTAGCTTTAAAAACAGAATGTCGCATCAAAGCAGCACACTATGTCGTCCCCAGCAATCACTACAGTAGTAAAGATGATGGAGTCTTTACCTGTTGATGTACAGGATCAAGTTGCAGACCACCTTCGAGAGTACATCAATGAGTTACAAGATGAAATTCAATGGAGCAAATCCTTCGAGAGAACGCAGCAAAAACTCGTAGCTGCTGCACAACGCGCCAAACAAGAAATTGCTGAGGGGTGTGAAACTGTAACTTAATTCCTACAAATTTCTTTTCATAACTAGTCAATTTTGAGTAGGTATCGCGAAAAAGATGCTAAAATTCCACTTAATAGTAACGGTTAACTACCGTGCCGTCAGAGGATAAACCTTCCAGCATAGACTGGCGTTTGATAAACGTGCCACAGGCGAAGTGCAGGCTCCATAGACAGAGGGTCGTTAGTAGCGCCTCAAACAGAAGTTTTTTAACTTCTCTTCGATACATATAGCGGTCAGTTAGACCGTTCTCGCGCCTGTGGACTGGTTAACGCCGACGTTGCCAGGATGAAGCAGGAAGTAAGCATCAAGCTACACATGAGTAGACTTGTCTAATTGTGAGTAGTTATGAATAGGTCTTATGTAACGGAAAGCGACTACACTGGACTACGATCAGTTATGAAGTCCGCCGTGCTTCCCTCATTTTGGGTTGAATATCGGCGTTTAAGTGATGATGTCAGACAAAGTGCCAGGAAAGCTTATCGATTATGGGCACAGAATCCATTTCATCCGTCTTTGCATTTCAAGTGTATCAATAGCTAGGAAGATATTTGGTCTGTGAGAGTAACGCGGGGTTATCGAGCACTTGGAGTACTAGAAAGTGATACAGTCACATGGTTGTGGATCGGTAGCCACGACGATTATGAGCGCTTCTTCTCGTAAGTTGGCAGTAGCCCAACACTTCACTGCATCGGAACGGCTGGTGAAGGTGTGATTGGGCTTGAGTATGATTGCGGCTCGAATAGCTGGACAGGACTTTTGTTTACTGAAAATTAAGAATTTTAAATATTTACATAAAGAAAAAAACTTTCCTGTAGTATTTTTGTTCAGCATTTTCACGTATTATCATGAAAATTCTGATGAAAATATTACTATCTGCTTCCATTGTTATTTATCTGTCTATAGTGCTTGGGACATCTGGAGCTAACCTGTATCTGATGTTCAATCCTAGAGAGAGTAGTTTAAAGACAGAAGTGAGAGATTATGTCGAAAAAGAAGTAGATCGCTCCTATAACAGGTTTTTTACCCAATACAATTTTGCGATATTCTTAATAGGTATTTCTGTATGGCTTTTACGACAAAGTGTAATTGATCAACTAAAAGCTGACGTAAAGAAAGACGTAGAACAAAGACTAGATGTAGCAGTCAAATCAGAAGTAGAAAAATATATAAATAATGATGTTAATATTCAACATCTTCTCCAAGATATAACCGGTTTGGATAGCAAGTTAAAGGCTGAATTGGAAAAAAGTAGAATAGTTGAAGAACTATCAATGTTCATTCCACCGGAAGAAGTCTTTTTCCAAGAACAAACTGACCGTAAAATACAAGAAAGACTAAGAAAACTAGTATCTGATATAACGGATCATATCGAATCAAACAAGGAATTATTATCTTTGACAGTTGATGACTATATAAAGTTAGGCGATGCTCTTTATTGCTTGGAGGAGTATGAAGCAGCAGCAGAACAATATGGCAAAGCAGTTGATGAGCACGCTGATGCCTATAGAGCATTATTTGGTATTGGTAATGCACTAAGAAAACAAGGACAAAAGCTAGAAAAGGAAGGACAAGATCAACAAGCGAATCAACGATTTCACGAGGCTATTAAAAAATATGAGAAGACAATTGAGATTAATCCTTACTATTTCGTTGCATACGTGAATAAAGGGCTTGCACATAGAAGATTTCAGCCTGGTTCAGAAGGACTGGAAGAAGGAATTAAATGCTTCGATCAAGCCATCGATATTTCGCCTAATTACTATAGAGCTTGGTATGATAAGGCGTGCTATTATACTTTACTTGGTGAGAAGCCTGACAAAGCAATGTCTTATTTAAAAAGAGCTATTTGTATTGCTCCAAAACAATGTAAAGATTTAGCAAAAAAAGATAAGGACTTTTGCTCAATCCAAGGTAATGAAAGGTTCATAAAATTAATTCGAGATGACAACGCAGAGTGTGAGCAAAATTCAGAAGAGTAGTTTCGATGCTACTTTGTGAACACGGCATAACAACGTAGTGGAGCGGATGTGCAAAGTCTCTTCGCTACGTTTCCAGTTGATATGTCGCCGCTCAATTTTATCGTTATCCTGCTTCGTCTTTCACTTATAGCGGCACTTCCAGTTTATCTGTCGGTACTCAAGCTTAAGTTATTTTGAGGTAATCTGTGGGACAGTGCTTTGAGGTCGTCTGTGGGGCGATCAGTTATGCTTGAAGATGCGACTATTGATCGGCATGGAGTCTGCTTTTATGCTCCACGCTCTTAAAGCAATTTACCGTAACGGCGCATTCGTTCTGCAAACACCTTGCAATTTACCTGAAGGGGCTCAGGTTGAATTATTGATTCAATCACCTCAAGTTGTGTCACCACCAATCTCTGATTCAGAAATTAAGCAACGTTTTCTAAAATCCGTGGTTGAGCGAATGCAGCAAAATCCAATTCCATTGAATGCTCCTCGTTTTACACGGGAGATGCTGCATGAACGCCGTTGACACTAACATCTTGATCTACGTCAACGATCGCGGTTGAGGGGAAAGGTTATCGGTAAGGCGGAGTTTTGAAGCTGTCGGCAGGGCAATTGCCCGATAATGGGGAAGCAACACTTGAAAAAACGTCTCGATGAGCGGCATCAACCGTGAAATTGTCCTTGATCCTCAACATATTCCCAAACATCTACCTGGTACTCGCCAGATGCAACGCTTACTTAATCGAGGACGTGCCGCACATATTTTCAACGACGAAGCGACCCTAAATCAAGTTGCTCAAGCGATTATTGAAAAAGGAGAATTTACAGGTAATATTCGAGGATATGACCGCTATGGTCTATTCTTTCCAGAGCCAATTGGCTACCGGATTTCCCCCGAAGGCGATCGCACTCCACTCTACTATGGTGAGGTAAAAATCGATGCAAACAACCAATACCACGTCATCCCCCGCACCCGACCGACTCAAGAGTGATTGGGAGTTTAGTGAAGTTTGGATTGACCCATCGCTATGTCCCCCTTATGTGTTGCTGTTGTTGGGTGATCGTGAGGGTTACTGCTCTATCTACGATCCGGCTCAAGGTTATAAGTCTGTGTTTTCTGGTTCAACTTACAAAGAAGCAGAACTTTGGTTGCTGGAAGATGAGTATGAGCCAGTAGAGGGTAGATTGTCAGCTTCAGAGTTTACTTGAAGCAGGCTGAACAGAAGGCGATTGTTCAACTCGATTGGCGTTGGCGCGGCATAATAAATCGTTGCAGCGGTTTTCATCGCTGATCAATGTTTGACCGTGACAACCTTGAGTGTCTTTAAGCTACTATCCGCACAACCGCTGATAAATCCACCCATCAACTGAATCTGTTGCAAGTATTCTAAAGCAGCATGAGTAATAATTTCACCGGGCATCAACACAGGAATTCCCGGAGGATAAGGACAAACGATTTCAGCACAAATGCGTTCCGTACTTTCTTGGATGGGTAATGTTTCTGTTGCAGCAAAAAATGCTTCACGAGGAGAAATAGGCACGCAATTTGCCATCCTAAAAAAATCATCCCATACAAGCGGCGTTTTGAAAACCCCGCTTCCAAACCCCCTCCCCGCTTGCGGGCAGGGGGCAGGGGGTGGGGTCATCTTAGCAAGGATAGTAAAAGCTTGCACCAACTGCTCAATATCCTCCTGGGTGTTGCCCAAACTAATGATAAAAGTGAGATGTTGTAGCGAAGCGAATTCTGCTGTTACACCTAGCTGTTGATCGAGAATTTCTTCGGCGGCAAATCCAGTTAAACCTAAGCCAGAAACGGTGACGGTTAATCGTGTTCTGTCTAAAGTAAACCTCTCCCCAACCCCTCCCCTAGTAGGGGAGGGGCTAAAATATTCCCCCTTCCCTATTAGGGAAGGGGGGTTAGGGGGGGTTAGGTTTGTAGAGCTAGGGAAGATATCCAAAACCGATAACCCAGGAATTTGACTGATTCGGGTTCTTGCTTCATCCGCTAGTTGCAATGTGCGAGACATCAACTCTTTACCGTGCAGTGCCATCTGTTGACGTGCTGCATCTAGGGAAGCTAAGAGTAAATAACTGGGACTGGTAGATTGTACGAGTTGCAATGCTTTACTGATGCGATCGCGTAGCGTGGGCTTTGCCCAATCGCCTAGCGTGTGCCTTGCCCAATCGCCATCTATCCTGTCACCTTGAATGTGCAGCATTGACGCTTGAGTTAACGCTCCCAGTGTTTTATGAATGGATTGTACAGATAAATCAGCACCAGCAGCTAACGCTGGGGTGGGTAGTTGGGGATGAAAGGCGAAGTGTGCGCCGTGTGCTTCGTCTACAAGTAAGGGGATATTGTATTGATGGGCAACAGAGGCGATCGCCTTCACATCTCCACAAACACCGTAATATGTGGGGTAAACCATAAACACCGCTTTCGCGTCGGGATGCTGTTCCAGTGCTGCTTGTACGGCGCTAGGCGTGATACTGTGGGCAATATCTAAAACTGGGTCATATTCTGGATTCACAAAAATTGGGATAGCGCCAGAGAGAATTAAGCCTGCTATGGCTGAGGAATGGACATTGCGAGGCAAAATAATTTTATCTCCACTGCCACAGGTAGCGAGAATTGCCGCCTCAATTCCGCATGTGGAACCATTGACAAGAAACCAAGTCTGTGTAGCACCAAATGCTTCGGCTGCCAGTTGTTGCGCTTGTTGGATAACGCTTTCGGGTGCAAAGAGATTATCTAATTCTGCTAGTTCTGGTAAGTCGGCGCGGAATGTAGCTTTGCCAAAAAAATCAGCCAAGGATTGAGAAATTCCTTGTCCTCGCTTATGTCCTGGGGTGTAAAACGGAGCATGAGGACGTTCTGCACAAGCTTTTAGAGTGTCTAATAAGGGTGTTTGGTTTTGATTGAGCATTTTGGTGAAATGAACCGCCTAAGGCAACAGAGAACGCAGATGATTCAGTGTAAATCTCCATCAGAGATTGCAACGAAAGACATAAATAGAATAGCCATATGGGGAGATGTCGGCAGCGTCTGTTGTCATCTAGCTTGGAAAAGTCGCATGATTTAAGTAGACTTACCATGATTTATCCCTCTCCTGGTCCTTTACCTGAGCCACAGATTCCAAATCCTGATCCATCACCGACACCAAGCATTCCCCAACCTATACCAGGACCTGTACCGGAACCCATACCTAGTCCCGCGCCTGAACCAGTTCCAGCACCAGTACCGGAACCTGTACCGAGTCCCATTCCCCAGACGGTTCCAGCACCAATTCCTCAAACAGTGCCGGGACCTGTTTGAAACTCTTTGCAGGTAGTTTTAAGATAACGTTTGGTACAAACTCCAAAATTTCAAATTTAAAATGCTACGAGCCGGAATTGTCGGACTCCCTAACGTTGGAAAATCTACTTTGTTTAATGCCTTGGTTGCTAACGCCAAGGCAGAAGCAGCCAATTTTCCTTTTTGCACGATTGAACCGAATGTCGGCGTTGTCTCTGTGCCGGATGAGCGGTTAAATGTTTTAGCGAAGATTTCCTCCGCGAAACAAATTGTTCCGGCGCGTGTTGAGTTTGTAGATATTGCCGGTTTGGTTAAGGGCGCTAGTAAGGGTGAGGGACTGGGTAACCAATTTCTGTCCCACATCCGGGAAGTTGATGCGATCGTGCATGTGGTGCGTTGTTTTGAGAATGACGACATTATCCACGTTGCCGGTTCAGTTGATCCAGCGCGAGATATTGAAATCATCAATTTAGAGCTTGGTTTAGCCGATTTGGCACAAATTGAACGGCGGATAGAACGCACGCGCAAACAAGCCCGTACGAGCAAAGAAGGACAGATCGAATTAGCATTGCTGGAAAAATTAGCTGCTGCATTAAATGAAGGTAAATCAGTGCGGCAAGTTAGTTTGACCGAAGAAGAAGCCGAGATTATTAAACCACTGGAACTGCTCACTGTTAAGCCGATTATCTATGCTGCTAACGTGTCAGAAGATGACTTAGCAACGGGTAATGAATACGTGGAAAAAGTGCGACCAATTGCAGCCGCTGAAAATGCACAAGTTGTGATAGTTTCTGCCCAAGTTGAATCAGAATTAATTGAACTGCCAGAAGAAGAAAGGGGTGAATTCTTAGCATCTTTAGGTGTAGAAGAAGGCGGTTTAAAATCGTTAATTCGTGCTACTTATACCCTGTTAGGTTTGCGTACATACTTCACCAGTGGAGAAAAAGAAACCCGCGCTTGGACTATTCACGCTGGGATGTCCGCGCCACAAGCAGCAGGGGTGATTCACAGTGATTTTGAACGCGGATTTATTCGTGCTGAAACGGTTGCTTATAATGATTTAGTCGCGTCTGGTTCGATGAATGCTGCTAAGGAGAAAGGGTTAGTTCGCAGTGAAGGAAAAGAGTACATCGTGCAAGAAGGCGATGTGATGTTGTTCCGGTTTAATGTGTGATCTAGTCAAAATTTTCATCAGAAACCTGGTTTTTCAAAGAACCGGGTTTCTTAGTATGTGGCAAACAAATGCAAATTGACGTGAAACGCTTGTAGTAAGCGCTTTAGCGCTAAAGCGCTTACTACACTAGACTAAATGCGATCGCCCTACATAGCACTGCGCTACGCGCAATCATTAACAAGAGCAGATGAGCTAAAAAGTATATCAGTTCACATCTTGCACCTGAAAAGTTTAATGTTATTTCAGCACTAAGTATTAAGCGCAAAGTGGTTTCTATTCAATAAAAAGCTTATAATAACAAGTGATTTTTCTGTCATAACTTTTTAATTCATCGTGGTTTCTACGGATAGGCGCAAGATGTCAATCAAGCAATGGCAAAACGGCACAACTGTAAATAACATACAGCACCTTCCAAGTAAATGAAGTACAACGCTGTTGTCTAAAAGCAAGAAAAGAAGCAAATTTTACTTCTGAGTTCTGAATTCTGCTGTAATTGCACTGTGACCCGAGCAGCAGATGCAGCACTTTACCAAGCTAAAACTCAAGGACGCGATCGCGTTGTGATTGCTGAGTAACTGAGATCTTGCAAGAGTTGCAACAGTCAGGAGGCGAAGCCTCCAAACCCTCGTTACCAGGTTCAACCTGGTAACGAGATATTAGAGCCTCTGGCTCTTGTTGAGAATGGTGAGCCCAGAGAAAGCAGGCGGGTTTCCCAACCTAGGGGACTGGCGTTCGCATAGCGTCTCCGTTCGCCGAAGGCGTGCCGCAGGCATAGGAGATACCCGAAGGGTGCAAGATCTGAGGTAAGCAGTTGGAAAGGTGTACTTCAATACTCTTCTAATCTTGCCGAAGGTATTGTTAATAGATTTTGATAACTAACTCCATAAATACCCAAGACGGACGATATTTTTCAGGAATTTCACTTTCAGCATACGCCGCAATATCTTGAAATCCAAGGCTACGATAAAGCGCCTGTGCTTCCTTTGCAAAAGGGGCAGTATCCAAGCGGATTTTTGAATAGCCTATCTGCCTAGCTTCATGGATAATACCTTGTAATAAAGACCGACCTATCCCTTTTCTCCGAAACTCTGGTTTGACATACATCCTTTTAATCTCGCCTACATCCTCACCAATTTTTCGCAAGCAAGCACAACCTGCTATCTTGGTTTCATATTCTCCTAGCAGCAATCTTCCTTGTGGTGGTGCAAATTGTTGAAGTTTCGCCATATCTTGCTCTAAAAATGCATTCACATCAAAACTGATGTCAAATTTACGGCTAAACATCAAGTTAGCCGAGTTCAAATATTCCCAAAACAATTCACGAATATGCCTTTTCTGTTCGTCTGTCTCTACTTGTAGAATATTGAGCAAATTTAATTCCTCCGCCAATCAATTCAAAATTTAAAATTGAATATAGTCATTAGTCATGCTCAAATAACTAAGAGGTCATTGATCAAGTATAAATTTGATCAAGTATAAATAAAATTCTTGTAGGGTGTGTTAGGCGCACCATGCTCGATATGATTTGTAACGACAAACATGTGAAAAGCGCCTAACACACCGCCATATAAGGGAGTACCAAAAAATAAATTATCCATTCTGTAGGGTGGGTTAGGCGCACAACAGTTGAAGTTTTACATACAGGACTTGCATTGCGCCGTAACCCACCATTGTTTTGGAGAGTACTACAAATTGGAGATTTTTTTAATTGGAAGTCCCTAACATGGTGCGCCCTTGCTAAAGCCGTAACGCAACGGCAATAAAGCGGGAGGAACATCCACACCGCTTTTTGCCTCCCCTACTTAAGATTTACTTTATAAATCAACTCTAACAACAAATAACAAAATACTATGGCTAAGATTCCAGTCATTGATTTTTCTCTCTTCAATAGTGGTGATGCAACAGCTAGGCAAACTGTAGTTCAACAAATCTATCAAGCTTGCCATGAAATTGGATTCATGTATTTAAAAAATACAAGTCTATCTAACGACTTAATTAACCAAGTACTTAAACAAAGCAAAGACTTTTTTGATTTACCTTTAGCGCTGAAGCAGCAGTTAGCTTGGAGTGATGAATTTAGCAATCAAGGTTACGTTGGGATTGAGAGAGAACGTCTTAACCCTAACAACTTAGGAGACTTGAAAGAAGCGTTTAATATTGGTAAACAAAAGCCAACAGATATAGATATAACAGATAAATTATCTCCTATATTCGCTGCCTCAGCTTCCCCTGTAAACAACCCTGACATTCTCACCTTCTACAACGCTTGCACAGAACTTGCTAACAAGGTGTTGCAAGCATTTGCTTTGGCTTTAGAATTGCCAGAAGATTTTTTTGCCAAAAACCATAACCAGCAAAATCATACCTTGCGACTGCTGCATTATCCACCTTTGTCGCAGCCACCTAAACTAAAACAGGTTCGCGCTGGTGAACATTCCGACTATGGCAGCATCACCTTGCTGTTTCAAAATGAAGTTGGGGGATTGGAAGTACGAACAGCGTCAGGTGAGTGGATTGCAGCTTCACCAATTCCTGATACTGTGATAGTCAACACTGGCGATTTAATGGAACGCTGGACAAACCATGTGTTTTGCTCAACAAAGCATCGGGTGATGATTCCTAATGATGATACGGTAAAGCAGTCTAGATATTCTGTAGCATTTTTCTGTCATCCTAATGATGATACAGAAATTGTTTGTCTAGAAAGCTGTCAAAGGGATAAATTACCCATTTATCCGCCTATTCTTGCAGGAGAGTATCTTTTAAGCCGTTTGCAGGCGACATATACTAGAACTCAGGAGTCAGGAGTCAGGAGTCAGAATTAAAAAGCAGCCTGAAAATTACGGAATTGTGGTCATTGCTTTTGTATATTTTCTTAATTACTTAACAAGTGAGTTAAGTGAGCAAGGTAGAGCATCAAGTCAATCATACATAAGAAAATCTTATGAAGCAATATCTGGGATTTGCCAAGCGGTTTTCACTCCTGTTTACTCCATTAGTCGCGACTTCTGTACTCTTCAGCTTACCCAGCCAGGCTGCAACTTTTGCTTTTTCTGACGGAGATTTAAGTTTTACAAATTTTAGTGGAGTTCTTTTCACAGAATTTAATAGTGACAATAATGCTGAGACTGAAGCTATTACCTTGGGGAAGGATGATTTTGTAGAGTTAGAAAATAATCCAGTAGTAGATACAACAAATTTTCCGCAAGAAGTATTTACTGATGTTGTAAGCTCAGTAAGTGGTGAGGGTAGAAATTACACAGGATTCGTAAAAACTGATTCAGAAATTATTGGCAATTTTGATATAGGTGCTGGTCAAACTTTTGCTTTCAACTTCTCCTCTTTTCTAAACCTAGGAACAGAAATAGATGCACCTCCAGCAGAAAATGCCCAAGCTAATGGAGACATTGCTTTCTCTCTATTCGATACTTCAGATATACCTGAAAAAGCTCTTCCAGGCTTTATTGCTAATTTGTTAGATAACCCAAGCAGTATTAACAGAAACCCTTTTTCCTTCTTTTCTATTGTTGGGAATGTCAGCACTCTTGGCGATGATTTTATTCTCAGTCAAAATAGCCAAGATATTAACTTAAGCAATAATTTTAAGGATGTTATTTCTGGAGGAAATCAAGAATTTGCTAAAGCTTCTTTTGCGGGTTCTTTCCAACGCTATTTTGGGAATTCAGCTAATGTCACTTTAATCGCAATACGGAGAAGTCAAGCGAGAGTAACAGCACCTGAACCTTCAACGAGTTTAGCTTTACTGTTATTTTTGGCATTACTGGCTATAGCCAACAAAGATAGATTGAGAGAAAATATTTTAGGGCGCTCTTTGGAAGCCAAGACCATCAAGTTAACTGTTGAGGATTGAGTCAAAGGGGATGTACTCAGAACTCAATTTACTCTATTCTGGCTCAAAAGGCACTCACCTCAAGATCCTAAAAGGATGTTTGGAAAGTGTCGTATTGTACCAAAATTTATCGATGATCCCCCTAAATCCCCCTTAAAAAGGGGGACTTTTACCCCCCTTTTTAAGGGGGGCAAAGGGGGGATCAAGTAAAATATTTGATACTTCTCAAACATCCTTTAAGCAAGGGAGGCTAGGAAAAATTTCATATACAGCGCTGATTCTTATGATTAGACCACAAATCTTTAGCTGAGCATTGCCCATAAAAGCTTATGTGGTAAATATTTGAGAGATTGGTAAGCAATGTTCTTAGAGAAAATCGCTGTAAATACGGCAAAATCATCCTGAGAATTCCGAAAATTAAATAGTGCAGTGTGTAGATTTTGGTTATGCCCAACGAGTCAGTCAAATTAGCTAGACTCAGCTTGAGGGAATTTCTATAATTTGTGTCAAGCTCAATCAGAAACTTACGAAGAGGTTTTTTATAATGCCAACTCCAAGCATAGCTACTTCTGCGCCCTCAGTGTCACCCAGTCAGTCTGTTACTTTTGCCCTGTCTTATGGTGATTTATTCTTAACAAACTTTAGTCAAAAGTTTTCCTCTGTTGATAGTGACAATCAGGCGAATACCTCAGCTTCTGCGGATGGTACTACGGCGACTGTTCACAATGATGCAGTCGTAGAAACCGGCGAGACAGAAGCATTGACTTTTTCTACTAGTTCAGCTATTGGTGAAAATAAAAATTATTTTGGATTCGCAGAAACTCATGCAATTATTGTTGGTAATTTCTTTGTAGATGCTGGTAAAAATTTGTCTTTCAATTTCACGTCGGCTTTAGACTTAGAAACATCGATATATGCTCCACAACGGATAGAGAGTGTTAGTGCAGTTAGAGATATTTCGTTTTCTTTATACGACACTTCTGATGTACCTGAAAGAAAGCTCAAAGACTTTCTTACCAATTTATTATCTGAACCGAACAGGATAAAAAAAAGTCGTTTAGTATTCTTTTCTGTTTCCGGAAATTTAAACAGTTCTGGAAAAGATAATTTTTTGAAAAGTCAGAAAAGCGAAAATGTGACGTTCAGCACTGAATTCAAAGATTCTAATTTTGAAGGAAATCAAAAATTTGCTAGCACTTTTATTCGTGGTTCTGTGAAATACTCTTTTAATAATCAAGCAAATGTCACTTTAATCGCGTTGAGAACGGGTGAAGCGAGAGTAGCAGCACCAGAATCATCACGTAGTTTAACTTTACTATCAACACCAGGCTCACAGGTTGTACCTACCGAAGGTAGACGTCCAGGTGCTCCATCAAATCGCTATTCAAATAGAAAGGTCATCACGTATACTGTTGGAAAGTAGTTGCGCTAGCATGACAATCTTAAAATCAAATTGGTTGGGGTAGCACCAAAGAGGGAAAATATCTTTTGAGCCTCTAAGTAAAGATGAATTAAAGATATTCAATGAAAACCTACGACTGGATTGTTGTTGGTGCTGGGATTACGGGTGCTGCGATCGCCTACGAACTGGCGAAAAAAGGTTGTAAAGTCCTTTTGTTAGAGCAATATGCAACGCCAGATAACGCAACTCGTTATAGTTATGGTGGTTTAGCCTTTTGGTCTGGTACTACTCCACTGACTCGCCAACTATGTGACGAAGGACGCGCACGTCACCGCATTTTGTCCCAAGAGTTGGACGCCGATACTGAGTTTCGGGAGTTAGACTTATTGTTGACGATTTCCGCCGATACTGATCCAGCAGATGTGGCGGCGTCGTATACTCGTTTTGCGATTCCTCCCAAATTACTTAGTATAAAAGAAGCCTGTGAATTAGAACCACTGTTAAACCAGGAGGATCTTGCAGGTGCTTTAACTGTCAAACACGGTCATATCCAGCCTGAAAAAACCGCCCAAGCTTACATTGATGCGTTTGTGCGTGGCGGCGGTGAAATGGAGATTACCCAAGTTTTACAAATACTGCAAAAGAAAGTTAAGACAACAAAAGATATATACTACGGTGATAATACTGTAGTCTGTGCTGGTGGACTCAGCCGGCACCTCCTGAAATCATCTGGCATTTCTACCAAGCTGTATTTCACCCACGCAGAAATGATTGAAACTCCACCTATGGTGGATGTGCAACTGCGTACCTTAGTTATGCCAGCAAATCTTAAACGGTTCCAATTAGAAGCAGATTCCACTAAAAATGATCAATTATGGGAACAACCAGGTCTTGAGCTAGTACCACCTATCATAGATGCAGGCGCAGTTCAATTCCGAGATGGTAGCTTTCGCTTTGGTCAAGTGAGCCGCGCCAAAAGCGATCCTCACGCCAATGTAAACTTAGAACAAAGCGAAGCAGCGTTACGAGCAAGCATTAGAAAAATTTTGCCTAAACTAGGCAACTTACCAGGAACTTGGCATCATTGTTTGGTGTCATTTAGTAATGATGCACTCCCCTTGATTGGTCTTATCCCAGAATGCGAAGGCGTTTATGTTTTTTCTGGTTTCAGTAATCCCCTTGTGATTGTGCCACCCTTAGCACAGCGCTTTGCTGATTGGGTCTTTGGAATGGAAGACGAAATTATTACCAAATTGTCTCCTGTTCGCTTTGAAAATTTCTCAGAGCGTTTATAATAAAAACTAATACCTGAAGCTATTTGCTACAGGTACAAGGCGAAACAGGGGTTGCTTTCTTTAGCACTCAAAACTTTGAAGATAGAATCTGTTGGTGTCGTTTGCAGCAACAATTTCCTGTTCCTCTACCACCGCCTTAACTGCGTCGGATTCAGCAAGAGCTTCCACACCAGCAGCAGAGATTTCAACAGGAATTGAGCCTAGTGCATCAGGACTATCGGCTAACTGTTTGCCTCCGAAGTCCTGTATGATTTTGTGTATGTACTCTAGAGCTTGCTTAGCTGAGTTGCGTATCCCTTCTATAGCGGCTTTGCGTTCAATACGGGACTGCCGTGACATCGGCTTGTCAAGATTCTCTAGCTTCAAGAATACGATGATGCAAACCTTCTGTTGAGGCGCTAAATTATTGAGCCGACACGCAAACTCAGAACTGATCTTGTTTTTGCTAAGTGTTTTGTTATGGTACATGATGCAATCCCCTGGTTGCCCTCAACTACTAAGAGCACTTAACGCTTCCAGGGGTTGGAGTAAACCCCAACCCCATCGGTTATCGGGGCGACGACCATTTCCCGCTGGATGTTTTGCCGTTTCCTTCAATACATCAATGATATCTGTTACAGCTGCTGTTGGCTTAGCTGCCATTAATAAAGCTGCAACACCTGCAACATGGGGAGTTGCCATAGAAGTGCCATCCATATAGTTGTATTCGTAGGTTCCGTGAGCTGTTTTCGTCGGCGGTATACAGGAATAAACCTGAGCACCCGGGGCAACAACGTCTGGCTTTGTTACCACACCATTTGGCTCGTCTCCAGGAAACACGAGGCTAGCCCCGCTACTGAAGAATGCGACATCAACCTTGTTGTCTGGCAGTTTTTCTATTGCACCCACACTGAAGGCATTATGAGCATTACCAGGTGAGCTCGTATTACCGTGGTTTTCATTGCCGATCGCTACTACAGGTAAAATACCATACTGCTTCACCAGTATGTCAAGTACCTCAGCAAACAATGGTTCGTAATAACTTAAACCGAGAGACATATTGATAATATCTGCCCCTCTTTCGATCGCCCAAGAAATACCTTCCAACAAGGTTCGCAAAGTTGTATCTCCGATCAGCACGCCAGCAACTAACAGATTAGTTTGCGGTGCAACGCCAATAGAGAGACCTTTTGGAGTCTTTCCTCCACCGATTGTGCCACAAACATGAGTACCGTGCTGTCCGCAGTCAAAAGCTGGAGAGGCTTCAATCCGCCTACCAAGGGGATCAATGACCACAAACTCTTGGACTCGTTTGTCGAGTGCTGGATGGGCTGCATACACGCCTGTATCTAGCACCGCCACATTGATGTTCTCACCTGTGGTTGTCTCCCATAATTTAGGAATCTCAAGCTGTTTCAAACCCCAGGTGACTTTGTCTTTGTTTTCCTCGGCAAATAGCTCCGAATAATCAATTTTTCGAGGTTGGATCAGATGAATTTTTTGATTGGGCAAAATAGCAACGATATTCGGTTGTTCCACCAAGGCTTCTAAAGTCTTGGGAGTCACTTCAACCGTCGCCATTGGTAATGCGCCAGAACCGATGGTAGAAACCGCTAAAGGTTCATCATGATACCCAAGGTCTTGACTCGCTTCGTGATAATCCTCAAAAATTTCTGCAGCTACTTTAATCGCCGCCTGCTGTTGAACCTGAAAGATCCTGCTTTTGAGTTCGCGCAGACGACCCCGTGGCGGTAAACCTTCAAAAGGCGGTGCTTTGTAGATCACAATTGCATCCCGTTTGTCATCCTGCCCCATCTCGGCAAGAAACGGCTCGAAAGCTGGCGATATCTTGTTGTCTGGATTCATTGCGATCTACCTCTATCTCAATTTAGTTTCGTCGGGTGGGTTTTTGACTATGGTGCCATTGCGGAATTTTTGCTCTACCTATGTATTTATTTTTTCAGGCAAATCTTCCCCGCTCAGGTATCCTGGCAGGGCAAGATGCCCAAGCTGTTTGCTGGTTGAGCAATTCCGGCTTTGCCAATAAGTCACTATGGAGCTGGACGAAATTTTCGCCCATCTGTCTCCTACCTGCTTTTAAAAATAGCAAAATTTTAAATAGTGTGAAGTTTTAATAATTTTTAAGTTTTCCCATTCAAAATGTGTTACTTTTCCTGCTTATGATTTTTCAGCAACAAAAGAAAAAGCAAGTGTACAAGTATACTTTACCTCACTTAAGTAAAGGAGTACTAAAGACGTTATAAACTTTCAAAGTGATTAAGTATTATCTAAGTTTACCCCCAACTCCGCATACTGCTTAAACGATACTTCCACATCAATTTTTTCTGAAGCCAAAATTGCTGCTGCTTCTTGTAAAAGTTGATTCTGTTCTTTTTGAATTTCCTCCAGTCGAGTAGAAATTCTTACCAATCTTTGCTGCTTATCCTTGTGAATTTGTGGAGAGGCTACAGGCAGTAAAGTTGGAATATTCTCACTTGTTTTCGTATCGGTCAGTTGTTTAACAGCCAAGCTACTCACTTTGGTAAATAATAAAAAGCTAATCTTCACAAAAGCTTGAAGTAATTTGAAAGGAACTTGCAAAAGTGACAAACTAGCTGATTCAATTATACGACCAATTGCCTTGAGCAGACTGCAAGCGATCGCAAGAGCGAAAAGCAGAATCACTAAACTGATGATTGGATGGTTAACCGCCCAACCAAAAATTTGAACCAACCGCATAAGTGTAGGGTGTTGCTCAAACCAATCAACCACCGAAGAAGAAATAGCTGTTTGAACCGCCGATGTTGTACTCTTTACTTGTTGGGCAGATTCCAATGTTTCTTGTAAAGAAGCTTTAGCTTGCCCAAAGTTTGTCGTCACTGTATCAACAGCTTGACTGGTGGCTTGAGTTGCTGTTTGCTTCCAAGACTCCCCAAAAGCTTTTGCTGATTGAGTTAAAGAGTTAACGCTGTGGTTAACCAAATCTTTCGTCTGCTGAAAATTTTGAAAAACTTTTTCAGATAGATTTATGTTTTTATCTAAATAAGAAAGTTCGACTGGAGATACCATAAAGTATTTCACCATGGATAGTGAAAAGCGAGATGATTAAATTCAATGTAAGCAAAAATTTTTAAAGTTGATTGTAAATTTTCAGCAATAAATAAATTTTCGGCAATAAACATTCTATCTCTAGAAGGAAGTGCATAAACAATAACTATATTTGCACTGATAGAGTTGTTATTACAGTCTTGTTAAATTACTGTGTATTTTATACACTTAGCGCAGTTTATGTTCAAACAGACAGAATAACCTGTTTGGCTCGCAATTCTACAGGTCATCCTAAGGTAAGCAAGTATGATCATCCCTAAGTTAGAAGCTCGATGATATTACTTACTGTTACAAATAAAACAAGGTTCAGTTAAAATAGTAAAAGCCTGTAAATCTACTACTATACCCAACTGAAGGCTTTTTTCGAGGGTGCATCTACTTTTTTTCCCTCAAAATAAAAGAAATCTAAAACCCTAGTTTGTCGGTAACGTCATATGCTTAAATACAACAATCACAACTGCTAATCAGCAATTTCAACATCAAATACACCAATTTTAAGCATATTCTGGCATTTATTGCAAACTTGCGAGGTTTTGCTTTCGTTTATAAATCAAAAGTGTGTTTCATCTGACATAATACCAACGATTACTTTATCTTGTCAAGATTTGACAACTTCAGCATTTTTTCTTAAGAAACATTAAATCTCAAAAAGCCGTCTTAAAATTCCAACGGTTAACGCCGTAACGCTATTGAGTCATCTACCGTCACAAGCCTCATGAATGTCAAGATTGATTTGCTGAGCGCATTCACTCTCTCCGTGTCTGCGTTTGCTGCCATTCCTCATCAAGAGAATCGTCAAAGTATTTATCAAAGTATCGAAAGATATCTGGAATCCTTCATTTCGCCGGTGAAGCAAAAGAAGGTAGCAATATTACGTAGAGGGTATTTGTTAGAGCAAGCAAATCGTGCAGTCGTTTTATACCACCCTGTTAAAGAAGGAACACTTAAGGGTAGAGCAATCACGAGTAACATCAATTCGCCTCAGAACTTAAGTTCCTCTCTAGTCTCTGAGATTGAATTTCTTCGAGAGAGTCTTTCAAAAGTCAATTATAAAGTCGAAAAAGTATTTTCACTTATATTTTTAATTTTCAAGTAATTTGTTTCCAACTGCCTACACCCTTGTTTCTTGGAGGTTCACCTTGTTTAAGTCGCGTATCACAAAAACCCTAATTGCCTTCTCATCCTATGCAGCGGCAATTCTGACTGCACCTCAGCAGGCTTTTGCTCAGCTCAGTATTGGGCGCTATGGTGTCCAACCAGGACTGGAATCAAACTATCTCCAGTATCAGATGTCAGGACGTTCTTTGAGTCAAATGCGAGTCATTCCTGGATGTGGTGTGGGAGGTGGTGCTGGCTGTAACAAGACTGCAACAGTACTCCAGCAATTAGTGGAATCCAACGGCGGACCTAGCTACCAAGAGTTACTGATACGAGCGGCTGGTGGGCAGCAAAACTACCAAAATTTCGCTTCTTTCTACGGAAACAATCCCAATCTTTCTCAGGTACCGTACGCCTCCTTCTGGCAAAACGACAATCCTTATATGGTAGATGGATATCGGTATCTTCTTGGGCAAACAGTGAGTCGGACGCCTCAACCAGGTTTAGGACAGGTTACCAAAAACTTTTACTGGGCTCCAGAGGGATCTGGGAACTCACTTGATCCCCGTAGTGGCTTGTTGAACTTGAAATACTCTTATGGGCGTTTGCTGTTGGAAGAAGCCGCAAAAATCCCTAACCTCAAGCAGCAGATTCAGTCTCAGGATTTGCCAGCAGACGTCAAGCAGTTTTATGCGAGTAACGCCTCTGAAGGGTTGCGTGCGTTGAATAGTGGCAATGAGAGGCAACTTGAAGGAAATCTCCTCGAAGTCCTCTCCAAACCATTCTCCCCAGATGGAGCGGAGTACAACCGTCCAAATGCTGGTATTCCTTCGGAGTTTGACGACATCATCGGGCAAGGTCTTCCAGGAGATGTTTTTGTAGGGGCAGTTCCAGTATTGCCCGAGGGAGAAGTGCTTAGCCAGGAGATTGTTCCCCCTCCTGTAGCTGGTGAGGTCGTGACACAAGGCGGAGGTGGTGGGTTCCCATTCTGGGTTCTCGGCGGTATTCCCTTAATTGCTCTACCTTTTCTTTTTGGCGGTGGAGGTGGAGATGATTCTCCAGATAGGGTAGCTGTAGCACCACCACCGGGAAGCGAAACTCCTCCTGGAAGTGTGACTCCTCCTGGAAGTGTGACTCCTCCTGGAAGCGAAACTCCTCCTGGTGGTGTGACTCCTCCTGGTGGTGTGACTCCTCCCGGTGGTGTGACTCCTCCTGGTGGTGTGACTCCTCCTGGTGGTGTGACTCCTCCCGGTGGCGAGACTCCTCCTGGTGGTGTGACTCCTCCTGGTGGTGTGACTCCTCCTGGTGGTGTGACTCCTCCTGGTGGTGTGACTCCTCCTGGTGGTGTGACTCCTCCTGGCGGTGTGACTCCTCCTGGTGGTGTGACTCCTCCTGGTGGTGTGACTCCTCCTGGTGGTGTGACTCCTCCTGGTGGTGTGCAGCCGATACCGGAGCCATCGACGTTAACGCCTCTTTTGTTGTTGGCAATGCTCATGCCTGTACTTGGCTACAAAAAGTGGCGCATGCAGACAAAAGGTTAAGTCAGCGACTTGCTGGAGTGCACTATTCAGCAACGAAGGAACAAAACGCTCACCCAGCATCGCATTTTCGTCCTTTTATAAATAGGGGATTTAGCAAGTGACTGAACAACGTAATGACTCATGTCCCAATAGCGTGACGGGAAATGATTACCTAGCTGGGATTGTACTGTCTGCATGCATAAATGCCATAGCGCCGCTAATTCGGAATGCCATAGCGCCGTTAATTGCGACCATAGCGCAGCTAGTTCAGAAAAAAATCAAACAGCTACTCCCTGGTTCTAGTCCGCCACCTAAAAATCCTACGCACTCAAGTCGAAACCAACAAGATTCTTCCAATGATAGAGAAAGCTAGGAGCTTTAATTAAGTGAGGTTGAGTGCCTTTTGTTTGCAAGCCGCTACAGTTAAAAGACGCTCAGGCGTACTTTGCGCCTTTGCGTCTTTGCGCGAGATTTATTAATTAAAATAAATCCAAATCCGTTACTGCACCAAGACTGCTAGAAGATACCAACTTGCTATATTTTGCTAGCACACCCGTAGTATAACGGGGTGGACGTGGTTGCCAATTGGCACGACGACTGGCTAACTCTTCATCAGATATATCTAAATGCAGTGAACGAGCATGGGCATCAATCGTGATCGTATCGCCTTCTTCGACTAGGGCGATCGCACCGCCAACTGCGGCTTCTGGTGCAACGTGACCCACTACCATGCCGTAAGTACCGCCTGAAAAGCGCCCATCGGTAATCAGTCCCACACAATCACCCAAACCAGCACCAATAATTGCCGAAGTGGGAGCTAGCATTTCTCGCATACCAGGACCACCTTTTGGTCCTTCGTACCGGATGACGATGACATCCCCTGGGTAAATTTTCTTTGCCAGAATTGCATCTAAGCAGGCTTCCTCAGCTTCAAAAACCCGTGCTGGACCAGTGATTTTGGGTATTTTTATCCCAGTAATTTTAGCGACAGCCCCCTCTGCCGCCAAGTTACCTCTAAGGATGGCTAAGTGTCCTTGTTGATACAGCGGGTTATTCCAAGGACGAATGACATCTTGATTTGCTGATGGTTCTTCTGGGACATCAGCTAACACTTCGGCTACTGTTTGCCCGGTGATGGTTAGGCAGTCGTCGTGTAATAAATTATGTACCAGTAGCATTTTCATGACTTGAGGAATGCCGCCAGCTTTGTGCAAGTCTGTGGCTACATACCGACCGCTGGGTTTTAAATCGCACAAAACGGGAACGCGGGCGCGGATGGTTTCAAAGTCGTTCAGGGTAAGTTCTATACCAGCGGTATGGGCGATCGCCAGTAGATGCAGCACTGCATTTGTCGAACCACCCACCGCCATGATCACAGAAATAGCATTTTCTAGGGATTTGCGAGTGATAATTTGGCTGGGCAAGATTTGTTGGCGAATGGCTTCCAGCAAGAAAAAGGCAGATTTTTCAGTACTTTCGGCTTTTTCTTCATCTTCTGCTGCCATTGTCGAGGAATAAGGTAAACTCATTCCCATTGCTTCAATAGCACTAGACATCGTGTTTGCTGTGTACATCCCACCGCAGGAACCAGCGCCTGGGCAAGCATGACGCTCGACTTCTAGAAGTTCATTTTCGTCTATTTTCCCAGCACTGTATTGACCGACAGCTTCAAAAGAACTGACAACAGTTAAGTCGCGTCCGTTGTAGTTTCCGGGTTTAATTGTACCGCCGTAAACAAAGATAGCGGGGATGTTCATCCGAGCAATGGCAATCAACGCCCCTGGCATATTCTTATCACAACCGCCAATAGCAAGAACACCGTCCATACTTTGCCCAGTGCAGGCGGTTTCTATTGAGTCAGCAATGACTTCGCGCGAGACCAAGGAATATTTCATCCCTTCGGTTCCCATGGAAATGCCGTCGCTAATAGTAATTGTGCCGAACATTTGCGGCATTCCCCCAGCATTTCTGATGCCAATTTCTGCTCTTTGCGCCAGTTTATTGATCCCCATATTGCAGGGGGTAATAGTACTGTAACCATTGGCAATACCAACAATTGCCTTAGTGAAATCCTCATCTCTAAAACCAACAGCACGCAGCATTGCCCGGTTAGGCGATCGCTGCACTCCTTGTGTTACAACTTGGCTTCTTAAATTCTCTGACATTTTGATAATTTCCTTGTGCCGTCATCTCTCTTTTGGCACATTTGCTCTGTGATTATCTCAAAATACCAGATACTCTACAGCTCATTTTCATGTATTGGCACAAACAGTGCAGCTACCGTAGCTAACCGTTGATTGTACCATCTGGCATAATTGCGCCCTGCAACAGAGTACCCATCATGTATGCCCCATACAGATTAGCTCCCTGTAGATTTGCAGCAGTAAAATCTGCGTCTATCAAGTCTGCCATTTTCAGTTCTGCCCCATCAAGTATGGCTCCTGTGAGCTTTGCTTCAAAAAGATTTGCCCCACTAAGATTGGCTCCTGTCAGGTTGGCTCCTGTCAGGTTAGCTCTCACTAAAGATGCTTCTGTCAAGTCCACCCCAACCAAGTTTGCTTTACTCAAATCAACTTCACTCAGGGAAGCTCCTTTTAAAGTTGCTCCACTGAGATTAACTCCATTTAGGTAACTACCTATAAGGTTTACGCCCTTGAAATTTCTTTGTCCTGCCTGATAGCGTTTCAAAAAATCATCCACGTTCATTGCACTAGTTAACAACACCTGTTGGTTCATTGCCCTATTTAATAACTCCTCTTGTAATGTCTCTCAGAGAACAGACTTTAATAAGTTGATAGTGTTACCATGCCACCTTATGACAAATTATGTCATTATCTTTAAACAAATTATCATTATGGCAATCCAAACTCAGTCATTAATGAACAAGTCATCAATGATAGTTTGTTAAGGCGTAAGCACTACCACAAACTTAAGTTGTATATAGTGCTGACTGTTACAACACTCAGCACTCATTGTTCAAAACTGTTTTGATGATAACAAAACTCATTTTCTTAACCCGTCATTGGCTTACCTTACTTTTCACGGTATCTGGAAAACCTGTCTCTAAATCTCTCTCCACCTCTCCCTAACCCTACCCTAAAAGGTTTGGGAAGAGGAGCAGCTTTTATTACTGAGAGAGACGCAAGAATTTTGGGTTGTAGAGACGCGCCATGGCGCGTCTGTACATTTGTGATTAGATTTTTTGTGGACTTTTCCACATGACGTGAAAAGTCAGATTGGCTTACGGGCAAGTAGAAAGATTTATAGCAATACGAACGCACATTTATGTGAAAGTGCCTGTGCGAAACGCATAAATTGAGTTTTTCAGATCCCCGACTTCTTAAAGAAGTAGGGGATCTTGTTTTTTTACAAATCATTTATGACTCAATACGGTTCAGTTAAGGTTAATGTGTAAAAAATAACGTGGTGTAGAGACGCGCCATGGCGCGTCTCTACATTGTGTTCTTGATAAGAGTTCTGATCTTATCTGAACCGTATTGATTTATGACTGCTAGATTTTACTCATAGGTCAATGAATTAGTCACAATCTTTAATCGTAATAACCTGTAAAAAAACTTGATATTTTCACCGATTTTAGAGACAACTTTTTCCAAAATAGAGCGTTTGGGATATGCAATTCTTGCGTGTTCTTCAAAATAGATCGACATTTCATCCATGCTTGACTGACCCTTTTGAATTTTAAATCTCTCGATTTTTTCATTGAAAAATGAAAGACTTGGCATTTGCCCCCATCTAATAGGAAAACCAGCTTGATACGCAGCTAAACCTATTGCGTTGCCTTCTCCGTCGTAAAGTCCATTTCGTTCAAAATAGTTGGCAAGCATCTCCCATAGGCGCAAGAATTGGATTTCTTTACCAGAGTCTTTAGTGATAGCAAATAAATACTCTTGCACAAATTGAATATTTTTCCATTCTGCATCCAGATTTAATTTTTGTATGGCTGATTTAACGATTTTAAATTCTCTACAATATTTTGCTTCAGCAGTCCCTGCAATAACTTTGGCAAATTTTATCGGCAGATTGAAACAAGCTCTTGCTGTTATTCCTGGTTCGTTAAGCCATTGTATATCTTCTGACACTGGTGCTAATATTCGCATATCTGCATCAAGGAAGATACATGAATCAAACAACGATAGAGCTTGAGCGATGACAAATCTTTTATCGTGGTAACACTTCACTCCATGCTGTTGATGCTTAAATGCTAAAACTTGCGAGAAGTTACTAAATTCGTTAGGATTATCAGTTAAAATCACAAAAGAAGTGTGAGGTGCATATTTATCTATATCTTTTGCTAGAAGTGAAGCAAGAGCGCGATATTTGTTACCTAACGCTAAAGTACAGAAACAGACTTTCTTTTCTTGGTTACTCATAGTTGTTTCTTCATTTACATTACAATCATCAATCTGTTTTGAAAAAAACCTCATGAGGTAAGAAAAACCGCCAAAGGAAATTCGCTGGAAGCACTGTGTCAGTGGATTCAGCATCTATAGGTAAATATTGGGAACGATAAGTTTTAATTGCTTGCTCCTTCTTGGATTGCACCTTGTGTATACCTAATTGATATGCTCCTGTCAATTCCTCCAGCTTGAGATCGCGAAACACTAAAGACTCCCAAAGCAACCAGATAGCATACTGCCACAAATCTACCTTAATTCCAGCGAGGGCGATCGCCTTCGTCACAAGTTGATAAGTCGTCTCATGATCTGGACTTCGATCCTTGCTGTGAGTGACGTACACCTCTTGCGGCTGGAAATCACCCAGCAATTGTGCCATTTCTTCAATAGTTTGCTGTTGTTCAGCTTCCGTCATTTTATGCAGTGCGCCATCGCATTTATTGAGAAAGTGAACATCTTTTGACTCAACGCCTAAAATGTTCAAAGCTGTCAGTGCTTCTTGTTTGCGAATTTGAACAATGTCCTCACGGGTTATCTTGCTATTACCTTTATGAGAACCCCCTCCATCCGTGACAAAAACAACGTTAACAGGTACAGCTTGTTCTCGCTTAAGGGCAATGATTCCACCACAGCCCAACGTTTCATCATCTTGATGAGGAGCAAACACAAGTGCCGATTTCTGGCTCAAATCTAACCTTTTACTACCTGCATACAAAAGCCAATAAAACTGTAGTTTAATCCCAAGCGATCGCAATTTGTAATTAAGCAACCACCATTTGTTGTGCAGACCGGTCTTTAAGCGACGAATAAGATAACTCGCGTTCATAATGCAATAATATCGTTGAAAAGTTTTTATGTATGAGCTACTGAAGAAAACACACACAGGTTGTGCTTATAAGTGCTTATACAGCGCTTTCCTGTAAGGTGGGCATTGCTCACCAATAATATCTCAAATGCTCATCACGCAAGCTTTTAAAGGCAATGCCCACCCAAAGATTTGTGGTCTAATCATTTGAAAGGCGCTGTTAATATTCCCATGCAGCCTGAAAAAAGTCTCGCTCACATAGCATGGGATAGCGATAAGTTGAGTGTACCAACGCCGTACTACTAGTGTAACCGTCAACCAAATCTTCTAATTGTTGCGTTAGTGGTTGAAAATCTGCGCCACTGTAAGTCCGAATCCAATCCGCATACTGATGATTGGGAATCCCATTTCGAGCCAACTGTTCACCCAAAAAGGCATACAGACGCATACAAGGGGACATAGCCGCAGCAGTTAAACCCACATCTCCACCCCAAGCAGTTGCCAACAAAAAGTCGGTATAACGACGGGTTGTGACTCCAGGTTCTACAGAATGCAAACTGACTCCCCACTTTGCTGCATAACCTTCATGTAGCTTCAGTTCTTGTAAAACTCCATCAGCCAACGAGTGAAAGGTTGTAAATACAGAGAAATCTGGTGCTTTCGCTGCAGCTATACTGTAAGCACGGGCAAAGGCTTCCAAGAAAAAAGCATCTTGCCCAACATAATAGGCAAATTTTTGCTGTTTGAGAGTACCGTCACCTATACCTTGGACAAAAGGATGCTCAAGACAAGCTTGTGCTATATCTTGATTTGCTTCCCATAATTCCTTCGAGATAGCCATGAGTTGTGAGTTGTGAGTTGTCAATAAAATACCACTATTCACTCACAGCTTCAGACGGACGGCATTAACTCAGATGTGTAGCGCTGGCATTCCGTTACGGCATATTCAGGAAATCAGCGGTCACAACGACTTGGGAACTTTGCAGCGGTATTTGGAAGTGACCCCGGAGCAAAGAAAAAGGGCTGTTTCAGTCATTGGGTTTTAGCCCTTCCTAATTCGCGTGGTATCTGCTAAATTAACGAATTTACCTGCGAGTGCTGATGCCATCGCAAAGGTGACGGTCATCGTTACTTAGGTTAACACTAGGGTTATTTAGATAGTCATGCAACCAAGTGCAACCTTGTACCAGTAGGTTATCTAAATTCAAATCCCACAAGCGTACTGTGTTGTCATAACTACCAGAAGCAATGGTCTTGCCATCCGGGCTGAATGCTACGCTACTGACTGTTTTGGTATGACCATTAAGGGTTTGGAGTGGTTGCCCATTGAGATTCCACAAGCGTACTGTATTGTCAGAACTACCAGAGGCAATGGTCTTGCCATCCCGGGTGAAAGCTACGCTCATGACAGGTTCGGTATGGCCATTGAGGGTTTGGAGTGGTTGCCCGTTGAGATTCCACAAGCGTACTGTATTGTCAGCACTAGCAGTGGCAATGGTCTTGCCATCCGGGCTGAAAGCTATGCTTGTGACAGGTCCGGTATGACCATTGTTCGCTTCGCGTTCCGAAGGAAGGGTTTGCAGTGGTTGTCCATTGAGATTCCACAAGCGTACCGTCTTGTCATGACTACCAGAGGCAATTGTCTTGCCATCCGGGCTGAAAGCTACTTCACTGACTTCTTCGGTATGACCTTTGAGGGTTTGGAGTGGTTGCCCGTTGAGATTCCACAACCATACTGTATAGTCATCACTACCAGAGGCAATGGTCTTGCCATCCGGGCTGAAAGCTATGCTTGTGACAGGTCCGGTATGACCATTGTTCGCTTCGCGTTCCGAAGGAAGGGTTTGCAGTGGTTGTCCATTGAGATTCCACAACCGTACTGTATAGTCATCACTACCAGAGGCAATTGTCTTGCCATCCGGGCTGAAAGCTACGCTTCTGACTGCTGAAGTATGACCATTAAGGGTTTGCAGCGGTTGTCCATTGAGATTCCACAAGCGTACCGTCTTGTCAGAACTACCAGAGGCAATCGTCTTGCCATCCGGGCTGAAAGCTACGCTTCTGACTGCTGAAGTATGACCATTAGGGGTTTGCAGCGGTTGTCCATTGAGATTCCACAAGCGTACCGTCTTGTCATAACTACCAGAGGCAATGGTCTTGCCATCCGGGCTAAATGCTACGCTTCTGACTGCTGAAGTATGACCTTTGAGGGTTTGCAGTGGTTGCCCGTTGACATTCCACAAGCGTACCGTCTTGTCTAAACTAGCAGAGGCAATAGTCTTGCCGTTCGGGCTAAATGCTACGCTTGTGACTGCTGAGGCAACCATCTTGCCATTCGGGCTAAATACTACGTTTGTAAGTCCTGAGGTATGACCATTAAGGGTGTGGAGTGGTTGCCCGTTGACATTCCACAAGCGTACTGTATTGTCAGAACTACCAGAGGCAATCGTCTTGCCATCCCGGCTGAAAGCTACGCTTGTGACTACAGAGGTATGACCATTGAGGGTGTGGAGTGGTTGCCCGTTGACATTCCACAAGCGTACCGTCTTGTCAGCACTAGCAGAGGCAATTGTCTTGCCATCCGGGCTGAAACCTACGCTCCAGACTATATCGGTATGACCTTTAAAGGTTTTGAGTGGTTGCCCATTGACATTCCACAAGCGTACCGTCTTGTCATAACTACCAGAAGCAATTGTCTTGCCATCCGGGCTGAAAGCTATGCTCATGACAGGTTCGGTATGGCTATTGAGGGTGTGGAGTGGTTGCCCGTTGAGATTCCACAAGCGTACCGTCTTGTCAGCACTAGCAGTGGCAATCGTCTTGCCATCCGGGCTGAAAGCTACGCTCATGACAGGTTCGGTATGGCCATTGAGGGTTTTGAGTGGTTGCCCGTTGAGATTCCACAAGCGTACCGTCTTGTCAACACTAGCAGTGGCAATCGTCTTGCCATCCGGGCTGAAAGCTATGCTAGTGACTACATCGGTATGACCTTCTAAGCGATTGTGCTCTGTTACCCTATAAACTGCTTGTCGCAATGCAGCTTCAACTATGGGTATATTAGCTTTTCGCTTGTGTAGCGCAACTCCTACTCGTAAACTTTCTATTAGGGCATCAAAATCTCGATTTTGATTAAAGAGTGCATCTGAATACCGACCGATAGCTTCACTCTGCGCTAACTGAGTTTTTTCTGCCTGCTGCCATTGCCAAAAAGCAAATCCAGATAGACTCAAAGCACCAACTAAACCAGCGATTAGCGCATTTCTGCTACGTCGCCGTCTGCGCTCCTGTTCCTCCTGCTCCCTATCTCGCTGTTGGACGCTAGCACCAATAAAATCTCGCTCCTGTTGAGTCATTTCCTCAGCACGCTTGTGCAACCAATCTTCTGCCACACCCAACGGCACACCTCGCAGCAATGCCCCTAAGTCATGGTTGCTATTCTTCCATTCAAGCATTGCCACCTTTAACCGTTCCTGCCAAACGCGAAACTGACGGTTGGCATTCATCCACTCTCGCAAAGTCAGCCATTCGCGGATCAGGGCTTCATGGACAACCTCCACCGTATCTTCCCCGGACTTATCATTGCGTCCGGTTACGACCAAACGGGCTGTGTATCCTGCTAAATAACTTACCAATCCCCAGTTCTCATCTCCAACTTCTGCACGGGTTGCGATCCGGCGAGTATCCTCTGTTCCTTCCCCTGGACGCACTAATTGCACAAAAATCCGCTGTGCTTGTTTTTGCTGTGTTGGGTTGAGTTGTTGATAAATTTGCTCGGCGTGATTGGCTAAAGCTTTTTTTACACCTCCAATCTCATCATAAGCTTGGTGAGTTAATAAGCGCCTTTGCTGCAATGACCACAGTCGGGTGAGGGCAAATTCTAGCAATGGTAAATTACCAGGTTCAGTGCCAACATCATCTAATATCCGTTGTGTCAATTGTGCTTCTAATTGCACTTCCAGCTTTTGGGCTGGTTGCTCAATTGCTCTTTGCAGTTCCTCCCGGTTCATTGAACTCAGTAGCTGAGGTGTAAACTGTTGCAATACATCCCGGACAGGACGATAGCCAAGGACAAAACCATAGAAATCAGCCCGTAAAGTGAAAACCAATGTTAAGTTGTTCTGATCAATTGCTTCTAACAAGAAGTCAGCAAAGCGCTTAATCTCTTCCTTATCCTGGCAGAGGGTGTAAAGCTCTTCAAACTGGTCTGCAAACAGCAACAAACGTTTCCCAGAGTGGCGTTCTACAAGCCGAGACATCACCGTAGGTAAAGTGATTTTCCCCTGCTGCATATCTGCTGCTAATCCCACTGCCTCTCGCAGTTGTGCTGTTTCCCCAGCCTCGGGTTCTAATTGACGCACTAAAGCAGAAGCTAGCTGATAAAATGGTTGGTTCCCAGGACGGAACGATTCAATCAGCCAGTTTCCTTTCATGCGTAACTGAGGAATCAGCCCCGCATACACTACAGAAGATTTCCCACTGCCACTAGGACCAATCACTGCGACTAAGGGCTGTTTGTTAACCGCTTCGACCAAACCATTAACAAACGTTTCTCGTCCAAAAAAGAATGCTGCATCAACTTCCGCAAATGCAGCTAATCCTTGATAGGGATTGGGAGGAAGAATGTCTACGGATGGCTGGATGGGAATTATACTAAGAAGGTCTTTTTTCAAAAGAACCGGAGTTTGCTGCTCTAAAAAACTGACCATTTGAGAGCAGCCTAATTCATAAGCAAACTCCATCTGCTCTCCAGCGGCTATTGCATCATAAAATGCCACTGAAAATGCTACAGCTGCTTTATCCCCTACCGCCCGATTCATGCCAATCACGTAATTGACGTATTGGCTAATCGCTTGTGCTTGCACCTCACTGTAGCAAGCATTGAGAAGTACGCACTCAACTCCCTTTGTGGCAAATAGCTTGAACATACTTGCCAATGCATCTGCTTTGACAAAAGCTAACTGCTCGGTTTCATCTTCCAAGACAATCCCATCTTCTCCCGCACCATGTCCGCTGAAGTGAACAATCTGCGGCTGATAATCTAAGATAGCTCGATAAAAATCACGCTTACGTACTGCCCACTTCTGCTCTAACTTGAACTGCTCACGCTTATTGGCTCGTCGCAATCCTTCATCAATTTCCCGCACCTCTTCGTCCAATCGCAACCTTGAGGTGCTTGTAGGATTGGCTGCCAGAATCAAAATAGTTTTGACACGTGGGCTGTTATTCATAAAAAACCACTGTGTGCTGATGCCAGCTTACACTTTGACTCGCGTTAATAAAATATAGTCGCAGAAAAATTTGAGCCGAAGCACAGCTTTTACTTCTTTATATAGATATAGATGAAATCAAAATTGACTTATGCACTTAAACAAACGCAATAAAGCGTAACAGGATTGCACCTCACTGGTTGACCATATCCTCATTTTGCCACCACACCCCCACAATCCTTCCCACTGCGTTAAATTTTGTCACCTTCTCTCTACTGATTTCAATTTCTTATCAATGAAAAACCCTGATTTCAGCGTAGAAATCAGGGTTTGAAACTCTAAAACGGTAAAAACTGAAGCAACAAAGAGCCAACACTACCGACAAAATCAATCAAATCAGGTTTGGCAGGTTTTACCGTCGTTTCGTAGGGTGTTTGCAGTTCTTTGATAAAAGCCTGTGCTGTTTGCATTCCACTGCTATTGCTTTGGGATGTAAACAGTTTTTCAGCAACTTGGGCGTCTTGGAATGCACCTTGTCGGTCAAATATTTGGTAACGAGCGACACCACGAGCTAAGTAAGCACCTGCATAATCAGGTTTGATGACAATAGCTTGATTGAAATAATCAATTGCTTGCTGTTGGTTGCCTTTTTGTGCTTCAGCAACACCCCAAGCATAAAATTCTTCATGTGTAGCAATTTGCGATGGTATACCTATTGCTCCTTGCAAGTTAACACCATTGAGAGTCGCACCATTCAATTGAGCGTTAACTAAATAGGTATTTCTCAAATCAGCACCCTCCAGATTTGCCTGATTGAGATTAGCACCGCTGAGGTTAGCACCAAATAAACCAGTACCGCTCAAGTTTGCACCCCTCAAATCTGCGCCACTTAAGTTGGCGCGGCTGAGGTTAGCACCTGCAAGATTGGCTCCGCTTAAATCGGCTCCTAATAAATCAGCCATCACCAAACCAGCCCCAGTTAAGTCACAATTTTGACATTGTTTGCTTGCCAGTAACTGTCTGATGTGTTGAGGATTTGCGGCTTGTGCAGTCTGGTTCAGGCTGATCAGAGTTAAAAATGCGGCTGTGGCGAAAATTTGGCTTTTCATAATTGGTGTCGCAATATCTTGCCCTGAAAACTCAACGTTTGAGTACACAAAAATATAAGTTTATATTTTTTTTATTTTTTAGCCGTATGCGTACCGTTATGAGGTATGATTCAGTTATGCTGTTGAGTTAATGTGAAAGTAGGCAAGGTTTGCGTGGTGTTTTCTCTAGCTGTATGGGCTGAGGAAAACCAGTTGAGTTCTGTAAATAAGCTTAAGGTAAATGTTAGAGTAGCAGCTAATAATAGTTTTTCCAGCATAGGTCATTCCCCCACAACCGCCTAGTCATTAATCAGTATTTATAATCTCGGTATAAATATGATTTATCTGTACTCCCAAGCTAAGAGATAAACGAATTTGGGGAAAGTGACTTTCATCTAGCTTTTTGGTGACGCTCATCACATATACAGCTTCCGTGCGCTTTAGCTACCTAAAATCAACTCCCTTGGGCATAATTGCGCCATTGAGGTTTGCACCTTCTAGAACAGTACTTCTCAAAATCGCTCCCTCAAGGTTAGCATCATCAAGATTGGCACCCCTTAAGTCGGCACTAGTTAGATTAGCATTGTTGATATTAGCATTTTTCAGATTTGCACCACCCAGATTAGCATTGCTCAAATTAACACCACTCAAATTAGCATTTTTCAGATTTGCACCACTGAGGATAGCGCCGCTTAAATCAACACCGCTCAAGTCAGTATTGGCAAGATTCGCACCGCCTAAATTGGCGTTACGCAGCTTCATTCCCCGTAAGTCCTTTCCTTTCCAATTAACGCCACCGAGGTTTTTTCCAGGTTCTTGCTGTTCTTGAATTGGTACGACTGCTGTGTCTTCTGGTGGCGCAACTAATGTATCTACAGGGACTTCTGTAATGTCTGGCGCGTTTACTGTTTGGTTTGGTGCTTGCTGGTTTGGTGCTGCAACTGGTGTTTGTACAGTTTTGAGCGCCATGTAAATTCCAACTCCAGCCAAAAGCGTTGCTCCAGTTAGTACAGCAGAGAGCGTGAAAAGTAAAGTTTGGCGCTTGGACTGATACATTTGTGCTGCCTCAGTAGTTGGGATTTCGAGTTTTGCTTATTACAACACTTATTCTATGATTAGACCACAAATCTTTGGGTAGCATTGCTCATAAAAGCCTATGTAATGGACATTTGAGATATTGGTGAGCAATGCCCACCTTACAGGAAACCACTGTAAATAAACTTCTTGTAAAAGTCAATTTTATAAAAATAAACCACAGATGGACACAGATAAACACAGATGATTTATCTGTGTCCATCTGTGTTTATCGGTGGTTCTAAATACTAAATCTGGATTTTTGCCAGATTCCTATAAATTGCGGCAGAGGTTGGTGTCCACCTTTGAAAAAACGGGGTTTCTTATCACCCCAGGAAATTGATCCCCGCGACAGCTACTGCTCCCCCGATCGCACTTGCAGCAAGCGAAGTCAACGCAGTCCCAAATAGCCACCAAGCAGCACCTGCAACGGCTTTTTTGGCTTCAATACCTTGCTTTTTCGCTTGTTCCTGGACAGCAGAGAGGCGTTTTTGAACTTCTTGCTGGATGCGTTCAGCACGATGCAGCACGCTATCCCGCGCTGCTTCGATTTGGTTGACGATGCGGTTTGCATCTTCCTCAGAAATATCCTCACGCGAACTCAAGAGAGCAACTAGAGTACCACGATCGAATTGACTGAGGCGATCGCGCAACGCTTCAAATCCTGCTTGTGGATCGTCAAACACTTTAGCAAAGTCTTGCTGAATGGCTTCATAGTTGAGTTCTGGACGATTCAGCGAGTTGAGATAATTGCGAATTCTGGCAAAAACCCCATCGATGACTGATGTCACTCTTTGCTGAATCTGCTGGAATTGTTCAACTATCGAGTGGCGAGCAGATTCAATTTGGTCTACAATCCGATTTGCCTCTTCTTCTGAGATATCCTCACGTTGAGATAGCAAAGCGACAAGTGTAGAACGGTCGAATTTCGAGATGCGATCGCCTAAACTTCCAATTCCGGCGCGTGGATCTTGGAGCAGCAATTGCAAATCGCGCTTGATACTTTCTGGATTGAGTTCTTCTTTATTGGTGTTACGCAGGTAATCTTCCAGATTTGCTTCAAAGTCCAGAACTTGTTTTGTAGCGCGGTTTGCCAAGCGTCTTGGCGCTCCTACTATACTACGAATTGCTTCTTGTACCTGATCAATGATTTTGTTAACTTGCTCTTCGCTCAAATCTCCTCGTTGACTCAACAGTTTAACCAAAGTTTCGCGATCTACACCCGAGAGGCGATCGCGTAGTGCTAAAGCACCCTCCTTGGGGTTATCGAGTAATTTTGCCAAATCTTGCTGGATACCTTCTGGGTTGAGTTCTTCCAGGTTGGTATTACGCAGATATTCAGCGATCGCACTGATAGTTTGCTCGTATTGCTCTTTTGCTGTATCCGCTACTTTTCGCGGTGCTTGCAAGACGTTATCGCGTACCGCTTCCAACTGGTCGATAATTTGGTTGACTTGCTCCTCGCTCAAATCTTGACGCCCAGAGAGTAATTTGACTAACGTATCGCGGTCAAATTGCGATAGGCGAGTACGCAACAGGCGAATTCCTACTTCCGGTTCTTCTAGCAGAAGTCTAAAATCACGCTTGATACCTTCAGGATTGAGTTCTTCTTTATTGGTATTGCGCAGATATTCTTCTACTCTTTGGCGCAGTTCATCAGCTTTTGCTGTTGCTTGTTCTTGCAGTTCTCTGGCTCGATTTAAAACATTGTCGCGAGCGTGTTCGACTTGACTAACAATATTATTAGCTTCCTCTTCGCTGATATCTTCACGCTGCTGCAGCAACTGTACAAAGGTATCGCGGTCAAATACCTTAAAGCGCTGCGTTAAATCTTCAAAACCAGCCTCTGGATCATCTACCAGCTTAGCAAACTCTTGCTCAATAGCTTCAGGGTTGAGTTCTTCTTTCCCAGTTGAACGCAGATAATTTTCAACGCGACTGCGGAGGTTTTGTGATTTTTCTCGTGCTTCCGCTTGCTGCACAGTTTCTAAAACTTCGGTACGCACACTCTCAAGTTGAGAAGCAATTTCTTTGACCCTCGCTTCACTGATGTCACCCCGTTGCGTTAGCAATTGACCAAAATACTCTTGGTTGAGTTCTTCCAATTCCCGTCTAACGGTGGCGGGGTTTGCATTTGGATCGTAGATGACATCTTTGAATTCATCTTTGAGCGTGATGCGGTTCAAATGCCAAGGGAAAGAATTCTGGATGTAATCTTCTACATCTGCCTTGATAGTATTATCATCGCCTTGCGCCGGAATTGTTTGGGCTACTGTGTCAATTGTTTGCTCTCTGAGATTTTGCAGTTGTTCTGTAATTTTATCGATGTCTACTTGCTGAACTTTACCTTGTAGCTTTTGCAGTTGACCTGTCAGTTTTTCAAAATCGACATCCGACAAATTTACCCTGTTTAGCACTGCTGGCGCAACGGCGCTCAAGCCATATCTAATTGCTTGCTTCATCACGCCATTGCTTTCTTTGCCATTACCTCCTCCGACTGTCACCAATTCTTGCAGTCGTTCACCTAATTGATCTGAATTTAGTTCTTCAGGAGTTGCAGACTTGAGCAAATTAATGACTTGTTCCGTGGGATTTTCGCGACTCAACGATTGTTGCCAAGCGGCTTCAAGTTGGTCAGCAATGCGATTGACATCTTCTTTGGAAAAATCTGTGCGACTGCTGATAATATCAACAAACGTCTGGCGATTAATATTTTTCAGCAAGTCACTATCGGCGATCGAACTCAAATCTGCATCTTTGAGAAGGTTATCAAATTGACCACGAATTTCTTTTAAATCCAGTTTTGGTAATGGTAGAGAAGCCAAAGAACTTTGTAGCGTATTTCTAAGACTATCAGCATCCAAACCTGAGGTCAGTTCTCGACGGACTGCGGCTGTAATTTCCTCAGCGGTAGAAACGACTTGTTTTCTCGCAGCACTAGCACCAATGGCACCTGTTGCAGTACCCATCAGTCCTTGAAAGCCAGAAGTAGCAGTGCTGACGACAGTACCAATTAAGGAACCTACCGCAGATGAACCCAGCCACACTAGCAACGAGAAGTAGGTAGACCAAATGACGACACCAATAATCGCCCCTAGAAATGCACTCTCAATTAAGCTCAGTTTCACCGCTAGAAAACAAGCGATAAATAATGCAATACTAGCTGTTACTAGCGCCCACAAACCAACTGTGCCTTCAACTTTACGAATCGTACCACCCAAGGTTTCTGAGTCATTATCCGGATATGAATCAGTTCCCAAAGATGAAATTCCTACGGCAACTGAGAAATTTGTAAATAGTAATTGGAAGGCAAATGCCATTAAGACACCTGCAAGTAATGCCACAAAAATTTTTGGACCAGAAAAGAGAACGGATGCTTCTTCTGGAGTGACAATTGCCTGAGCCAATGTCAATGGTGCTAATTCAATTTGTGACCAACACTGATTTAAAATATTTGGAATCATCAGCTTTTCCTCGCTCTAGCTTAAGTCAATAGACTGGCACAAATAACGTTAACTAGTGGGGGTATAAAAATGTAGATGAACCTTTGAATTAATTTTTCTTACACCTGTACAAGCGCAATGCATAACACTCCTACACCCTTGAACCTAGTCAAAACAGTTATGTCTATTTGCACCTAGTTACATATCACCTTAGCTAGCAGCGGCTTTGGTTTCCACTTTCTTAAGTGATATACTCCTTTACCAAAAGTATGAAATTAACATATTAAATTTTCTATATTTTTATTAAAGTTCTCCAAAATACATTTTATTTTATTCCTGAGCAAATATTGAAATATTGTTAACACTTCAAGGTAGCAAGGTTTAATAACGACAACAATTCCTTATCGTGAAAAATAGAAGTATTTTTTAATAAGTATTTTTACTTAATAAAAATTTATAATTAACATCTATAGCAATCGTCCGCACATTCGTAAAAAATCATCTTATTCAGATACCCGACTTCTTAAAGAAGTCGGGTATCTTGTTTTTTCACAAATCATTTAGAACTGCTATATATTGCCTCAATAAATTGTTGATAATTCAATTAATAACGATGCATAAAAAAAGTCAAATATCAAGTTATAACATGACAGTTTCATTTTTGAAAATTAAAAAGCACTAAAATTAACATTCAATTTTTCTAATCCTAACGGTAGATGCCAAAGTTACCCCAGTAGATTGATGTAAAGTCTCATCAAAATATGTATATATAAGATTAATGGCTTCCCTAAAAATTACTGAATAACTAATTTTACTATTGAGGTAACAAAGCATGGTTATAGGTGTACATAATAAGCGTGCTGTCGGTGTCTTTTCTCATCGTCGAGATGCAGAAAACGCGCTGTATGAGTTGAGAAATTCCGGCTTTCCAATAGATAGAGTATCTGTCATTAAGCGGGATGCAGACCGCAATGATGATATTGCAGGTGCTGAGGTACGGGAAAATGTTGGTAATAAAGCTGATGAGGGTGCTACAGTCGGGGCAGTTTCCGGCGGTGTTTTGGGCGGATTGACAGGCTTGTTGGTCGGTCTTGGCACTTTAGCGATTCCAGGAATTGGTCCAATTATGCTAGCTGGAGCAACTGCGACTGCTTTGGCGACAACTGTTGCTGGAGCCGGTATTGGTGCTGCTGCTGGGAGTTTACTTGGTGCATTGATTGGTTTGGGAATTCCTGAAGAAAGAGCCAGAGTTTACAACGAACGAGTCGAGCGCGGAGACTATTTAGTCATCATAGATGGTACAGACGCGGAAATTGCCAGAGCAGAAGAGATTTTAAGACGGCAAGGAATTGAAGAGTTTGAAGTTTTTAACCGACCTGGTGTTACAACTGGAACAGCGGATTACCTCCCCCCAACAGCTTTAGGTACTGGCGTTCCTAAGACAGGTTTTGGAGCAAGCAAACATGCAGTTGGTTACTTTCCTCATCTGCGTGATGCTGAATCTGCAGTTAACAGTTTGCGAACTGCGGGCTTTCCTTTGAGCCAAATTTCCTTATTTCACAGGGAGCGCCCCCACCGGGAACCCTTTGCAGGAGTTACTGTAAGCGATCGCTTTGACCCCATCAGATTGGGACTCCCAGATGCTCGTGCTCGCTTCTACAATGACCGACTCAATCATGGGGACTATGTAGTTGTTGTCAGCGGTACAGACGATGATATCCACCGCGCTGCTGGAATTCTCAGTAGACATGGAATTCAAGATTGGGAGATTTATGACCCAACTGTAGTAAGTTCTACCCATACGGGAGTTGGTACACCTGTGCAAATGAAACGAGCGATCGGTGTGTTTCCTCACCGCCGAGATGCAGAAGCAGCGCTGACGGATCTGCGAAATGCAGGTTTCCCATTAAGCCAAGTATCCTTGATAGCCAAAGACGCAGGCGGTACTCACAACATCGCCGGAGGTGGAGTGAATATCAATCCGGATGCAGCTAAGGGCAATAAAGCCGATGACGGTGCAAAAGCAGGCGCTGCAACAGGTGGTGCATTAGGCGGTTTAGGAGGCTTGTTAGTTGGGCTTGGTGCTTTAGCAATTCCTGGAGTGGGTCCTGTGATTGCGGGTGGCGCAGCAGCCACTGCTTTGGCTACAACTCTTGCTGGTGGTGCGATTGGTGCAGCAGCTGGTGGTTTGGCTGGCGGACTTGTTGGTTTGGGAATTCCAGAAAACCGGGCAAAAGTTTATAGCGATCGCATCAACAGAGGCGACTACTTGGTGATCGTTGATGGTACCGAAGATGAAGTTCGCCGTGCGGAAGCAATTCTCAAACGTCATGGAATTCAAGAGTTTGATATCTTTGACGCCGCCGATACACATGGTGTTCATCACTCAGGTGTTCATTCTGGAGTTGGTACAGCACCTGTGCAAACAAGGAAACGAGCGATCGGTGTCTTTCCTCACCGCCGAGATGCAGAAGCAGCACTGATTGATCTGCGAGATGCAGGTTTCCCATTAAGCCAAGTATCGTTGATAGCCAAAGACGCAGACGGTACTCACAACATCGCTGGTACTGGAGTGAATATCAATCCGGATGCAGCTAAAGGCAATAAAGCCGATGATGGTGCAAAAGCTGGCGCAGCGACAGGTGGTGCATTAGGCGGTTTAGGAGGCTTGTTAGTTGGGCTGGGCGCTTTAGCCATTCCTGGAGTTGGTCCTGTGATTGCGGGTGGTGCAGCAGCTACCGCTTTGGCTACAGCGCTTGCTGGTGGTGCGATTGGTGCAGCAGCTGGTGGTTTGGCTGGGGGACTTGTTGGTTTGGGAATACCAGAAAACCGAGCAAAAGTTTATAGCGATCGCATCAACAGAGGCGACTACTTGGTGATCGTTGATGGTACCGAAGATGAAGTTCGCCGTGCGGAAGCAATTCTCAAACGTCATGGAATTCAAGAGTTTGATATCTTTGACGCCGCCGATACACATGGTGTTCATCACTCAGGTGTTCATTCTGGAGTTGGTACACCTGTGCAAACAAGGAAACGAGCGATCGGTGTGTTTCCTCACCGCCGAGATGCAGAAGCAGCACTGATTGATCTGCGAGATGCAGGTTTCCCATTAAGCCAAGTATCGTTGATAGCCAAAGACACAAACGGTACTCACAACATCGCTGGTACTGGAGTGAATATCAATCCGGATGCAGCTAAGGGTAACAAAGCCGACGAAGGTGCAAAAGCTGGCGCTGCGACAGGTGGTGCATTAGGCGGTTTAGGAGGCTTGTTAGTTGGGCTGGGCGCATTAGCGATTCCTGGAGTTGGTCCGATACTTGCAGGTGGCGCAGTCGCAACCGCTTTGACTACAGCCCTTGCCGGTGGTGCGATTGGTGCGGCGGCTGGTGGTTTGGCTGGCGGACTTGTTGGTTTGGGAATACCAGAAAACCGGGCAAAAGTTTATAGCGATCGCATCAACAGAGGCGACTACTTGGTGATCGTTGATGGTACCGAAGATGAAGTTCGCCGTGCGGAACCGATTCTCAAACGCCACGGAATTCAAGAGTTTGACATCTTTGACGCCGCCGACACACATGGTGTTCATCACCCAGATCATGACCGAGGTGTTCGTCATCAAACACCAGTTGTGAATACGACTCCCAACGAAATACCAGTTGTGCATACCACTTCCAACGAAACACCAGTTGTGCATACCACTTCCACGAATTACTCGTCAGGGTATGACGAAAACGATCCAGCGGTGATCATTGTTGACCGTCGCGACGAAACTATTTAGTAGTTAGTAGTGAGTCGCTGATAGTGGATACATTAACGGCTCACTACTAAAAAACTAACAATGAATTCATGACTAATAACTATTGACAAAGGACTGATAAAAATGAAAAAGCTAACTCCCTTCTTAATGACTTGCGTTTTGCTTTTTGGTGCTACTGCTTGTCAAGAACCTGCAAAAACTAGTGCGGATGCACCCGAAACGGTAGCAACTCCAGTGTCACAAGCACCATCTCCAGAGGCTACGCAAGCTGCTCTCAAAGATGGTCAGAGCGAACTTCGCAGAAGACAACTAAATGAAGACATTCGTGCTCGCGAACAGCGGAATAATGCATTTAATGATGGTAAGGCTACTAACAGAAACCCAGACAACTTAGCAAGTGAAGTTCGCTCCAAGTTAGAGGCTAACATCCCCAACGGTCATTTAGCAGTTGAGGCTTCAGAGAATGGCGCAGTAACCGTATCGGGAACTGTGACTAACAAGGATCAGCTAGCTAAGATTGAACCTTTAGCTAAGCAAATCAAAGGCGTTAAAACTGTAGTTAATAAAGCAACAGTTGCCCAGTCAAAAACTCAAGGAACTGGCAATCAAGCCCAGTAGTCAAACTGTTGTTATTGTAAAAAAAAACAGGAAAACTATGGAAGCCAACGTACAGCAATCGGAAGTCGCCGATACCACCTCTAACAATGCTATAGCAGCACTAGAAGGTTCAGCAATTGGAACTCAACCACTTCTACCCCCTGCTACTAAACCTAATACAAAATTGCAGCAAATTGGTACACAAACCTCAGAATTTTTAGCCAATTTACCTGATAGCATACTTAGGTTTTTCATTAGATATAATCAGCAGATTATTACTGTAGCCTTAATTTTTGCCGCAATTCTTGCACTCAAGATACTTGTGGCAGTTCTGGATGCAATCAATGATATTCCGCTGGTATATCCAACCTTTGAGTTGATTGGAATTGCTTACACAACCTGGTTTGTTTTTCGTTATCTCATTAAAGCTTCAACTCGGCAAGAATTAGTCGCCCAAATTCAGTCTATTACAAACGACATCGCTGGTAGTTAAATGCGGCAAGTTTCTAAATATCCGAAGAGCGCTTATTGTATAATGAGACCAGAAATCGTAAGGTGTTCCTCGCTTGTAAAATCCTACGTGATGGATATTTGAGATATTGGTGAATTCCCCGTTATAGGAACTACTTACCCGGAGGGTGAGCAAGGAACACCCGAAAAAGACAGCTTTAAGTCAAATAAGTGAACCAAAAAGCTTGTTGTTTTGCCATGAATGCTTAGTTGGGTATTTGCGGTCAAGTAGAAGTTAATTTTTCTATTTGACCGTTTTAATAATTGTGTAAATACCCTTAAGAATTAGAAAAATATAAAAAATTCTTATAAATATATCTCAAGATAGAGAAAATAGTTTGTCTATTAAGTTAAATCACTTCTTAAGGTAGTTTATTCTTCATTCTTAAAAGCATAATCTGAATCTTGAAGAAGTTTGAGAGATTTTTTAAAAGGACATAAATTATGACAAATGCAAATGAGCAATTTAAGAAAAACCAAGGAGTAGATTCATCTGATCGCGTTGCAGATGATAATTACGATAGAGGAATTGTACCTGCCGAAACTGCTGCTCGTCGAGAAAGAGAAGGAGACCTTTTCAAAACAACGCCTACAGAACAGAGAGAGGCAAACGCAATTACTGATGACCAGACCCATCCAGGTGACAGTATCCGTACAACAGACGGCTACACAGTTGACAAAGAAGGTTTGTTAAATAACTACGCTGTTGAACCGGAAATGTACTACGAAACACCGGGTGATGCGCGACAAGAAGCAGCAGAAGACAAAGCACAGCGTACTGAAGAACTCATAGAAGTGAATGAGGATCAAGAAGGTCAACTGACAATGGACGATGACAAACGGGGTAGAGGACCAGGAATTGTTTAATTTTGCTGCTTCAACTAATTGAGGCAGGAGTTCCCCACTTTGACACTCCCACGGCTATAAGCCGTGGGATTCTAGGCTCAACGTCGGAACTTGCTCAAGCAGGTTTGCACCCTTCGGGTTCGCCAGTTCCCTAGGTCGGGAGACCCTCCTTCAGGACTGGTCTCACCAACATGAGTAGCGGTTCCAACTCCCAAGCGCGTTTCTTGGTTTCCGTTTAGAAACCAAGATCCCCCATGCCCTGAGGTAGCAATTTTTTCTTTGCCTTTACGAAGTATGTTGATTGCGGCGGCGTAGTCACGTTGTAGAACACAACCACATTTGCAGGTGTGCGTCCTGGTTGACAAAGACTTTTTGACCATCGTGCCGCAATCTGGACACTGCTGTGAGGTGTAGTGAGGTTCCACAGCAAGTGCCACTTTCCCATACTTAGTCGCAAAGTATTCTAGATAGCACCGAAATTGTCTCCATCCAGCATCATTAATGCTCTTTGCCAAATGGTGATTACGCACCATATTTTTGACCTGCAAGTTTAGCCTGCGGCACGCCGCTGAGTCCCAAGGGGACACGCTGCGCGAACGCGTCTACGTAAACCACTAAGTCGTTAGACCGGATGACGTGACGCGCTCTCAATTTGGCGTGTTCGGTACGTTGTCTACTTATCTTCAGGTGTTTGCGTGCGTATCGGTTTCGAGCCTTCTTTTTACCGTTCTTGCCTTTCTGCTTTTTGTAGATTCTGCGTTGAGCGTGCTTGATTTGTTTCTCAGCTTTACGCAAGAAACGAGGATTTGGCTCATGATGTCCGTTTGAATCGGTGTAGAAATGTTCTAAGCCAAAATCCAAGCCAATTTGTTGACCCGTTGGCTGAACATCTTCTTTGCACTCAACATCAATGCAAAATTGCACATAAAACCCATCCGCGCGGCGGACAATCCGAACTCGTTTAATGGACTTAACAGGATAGGTATGGATATCCCACTTACCCATTAACTTAAGTTCTCCAATCCCCTTTTTATCAGTGAAAGTGATTCTACGCTTAGTGGAATGCAGTGACCATCCACTAGTTTTGTACTCAACAGAACGGTTGTCATGTTGAAAACGTGGATATCCCTTCCTCCCAGGCTTATTCTTTTTGCAGTTGTCGTAAAACCGAGAAATAGCAAACCATGCTCTTTCAGCAGCAGCCTGTACTGCCATTGAGTTTAAAGCAGCAACAGCAACAAAGGGGAAATCAGCGCGTAGTACTGTAGAGTATCGGCTAAGGGCTGCATTATTGATATTGTCTTCTCTAGAAGAGTCCATCCAATATCTAATACACTTATTTCTAACAAACTGAGTAGTTTTGATAGCCTCCTCAATTGCTTGATATTGTGTCTTGCTCCCTTTAGCTTTGTACTCTAGAACCAACACGCTTGACTCACCTCCTTGTTATTTGCTAAGTTACTAAGAGTATACATATTGGTTCTATGTAATGTCAACAGGAAAAGGCAAGAAAAGAATAAAGAATGTACCAGTTCTTCATGAAGAACCTAAAAAGCAGCGCGGTATCCTCTTAACAGATACCGCATGGTATTCAGTATTAGAACTAGCTGCAATAAATAAAATTAGTGCTAGCGAATATGTGGAGGAATTAATTAGAAAACATTGTGTCACTGCACCTAAAGGTGCAGCGCATTCATCCCACACCTGAAGGACGTGTATGGGTTCCTGAGTCACCCATACACTTGTGGGCTTTCTGCTTTCAATGCTGTAAAATATTTGATACTTCTCAAACATCCTCTTAATGAACACTAATCAACCGGACTTGATATGACAAGGATTTGAGCAGATGCCCCTAATGACAGCTTCCGTTTCATTACCCCGTATTGGATGAGAGAAGCGATTTTACAAGCTCTACTAGTTTGCAATTATTATTTTATTTTTGTGCCAATAATTGATTGATCTTTATCCATTATTCTAAATTTAGAGCTATTAATGTCAATGACTTGATACTTTTCTGTTAGAAATATAGAACCTAAAGTAGCTATCATATCTGCAATAGAAATATTAAAAGCTAGCGGTATCCTCAAATTTAAAAAGGATTTTGGAACAGTTTTAAGATTTAAATACAGTGTTCTTTCAGTTATGTACCATACACCAGTAAATTTATTACCTGTTATAAGTTCCTTAGGTTTAGAGAAAATAAATGTTTGAATTCTGGTTTGCTCATAAGTCATATCATCTTTAAATTGAATAGTTATTTTTTCTGAAGACGTATCATAACGCCATTTTCCAAAAAGTAAAATTTCTATTTCTATGTCAGAAAGATTACTATTACTCATGTCTATCCTCAAGTTAGCTTTGACTTTACTTTTCGTTATTATTAAGAAATGTGCGATTAACGCATAGGAAAGTTTCGTTACAAATTTTTACACGAGAAAAGAATAAGTGCATCTGCCAAACTAACCAAGATCCCACCCGCCAGGCTCCCATTGAAAGGTGTTCTGCAGATGATGGGGATAAGTCAAAGGTATCTTGATCATAGTGCAACCATTGCGCCGGTAGATGTCCTATCGGTGTTGTAGGGGATAATTCAAAAGTGAGTTGATCATAATGTAACCAGTTTCCCTGTTTTCGCCAACCAAGGCGATCGCCCAGTCTCTTTTCTGTTTCATAGTCTACTTGACTACCCATTTCACTCCAAATACTTTGCTGAACACTGAAGCCGAAATAACCATGACTGTATTCTTCCCACAGTTGATTAATGGTCTGGAGGTCTTTACAAGAAAAGTTATCAATATCTTCCTTATAAACTTCATTCCAATAGCTCTTACCTATGACTTTTAGCATTAATTTAGTGGTTTCGATGTCAGCTTCTTTCCACTTATGCTGGGCGAGGAGTTCCCGCAGTTTGGTATAATCTATCTTATTTTTATTTTTAACTTCTTTTGTTAAAGTAGCATCGTCAGTAGCATCGTCATGAGTCAGTCTGATTAATCCGGTTTCTTGAACAGCAGGGAGAGGCGTTATAGAGACAAAATTTGTTTCTGCTATCCCTATCTCTTTTCTTTGCTCGGCAAGTTGCTTGGAGATATAGTTAGATATTGAGTCAATCTCTTTGTTTAAAGAAAAGGGATTATTGGCTAAGTCAAAATTATGGATTTGCCAATCTAATAATTTACATTGAATCAAAGCATCTTTTAATCTTTCTTTCTTTTCATAACTTGATACCATAAAATCTAGAAAAGTTTCAGAAACCCCGTCAGTTTCTTTGGGAATTAATAAATTTGACTGAAATTTAAAAATATTATCCGCTAAATTTTTAATTTCTCCGACAGTTGAGTAAAAATCCTCATCTACTTTTACTACTTCATCTATTAACGATTGAAACGGATTAAAGTAATCGTGTAAATATTTTTCAAAATTGATTGCAGTTTCTGCTATTTATACTATTTCTTGACGAACTTTATGGGCTTTTCTTTGATATTCGTAAATTTCTTGAAAAACTTTCTCCTGACTAATTTCTTCTTTTCGCTTAATTATTCCCCAAAGCTGATGATACCGAACGCCTTCTTTAATTAATCTTCGACGTTCTTTAATTTTTTTTTGAACAGCTTTTAATCTGGTATTTTTTAGAACAGGTAATTTGTAGGTTCGTTCATAAATCGTAATCTTTTTGTAAGTAACTAGTTGTCTGTGCTGTTTAGTAAGCATGACCTGATTCTAAAAAAGGTTCTGTTGCAAAAATTTGGAATTCATTTCTAAGCTTGAAATTCAACATGATTATCATCAATTTTACTTCTAATACCATTTCACGTTAATCGCGATACATTTAAATTCTGTAAAGACGCGCCATGGCGCGTCTCTACATTACCGATTTGTATCATCCTTTTCGTAAAATTGTATAACAGATTGCTAAGAGTTTTTGCAACACAACCTTAAACTCTCACCCATTTCAACACCTTGGAATTTTTATTATAGCGGTAGGTCACGCCATCCTTAGTTGTGATGGACTTGCCAAGGCTTGCCTTGCTTCTGATGGTGTTAATGGGAACGCCTGTTAATCTCTGCATTTCCTTATGAGAAAGCCCTGCACCTGCACTTGTTTCTGGTTGACTTAGAGATTGGTTCTGTGGTGAAACATCTATTGTAATTTGGGGGTTTTCGGGAGGATTAGTTTCTGTTACTTCTATAATTTGAGGGTTTTGCGGAGGATTAGTGGCTTGGACTTCTGTAATTTGGGGGTTTTGCGGAGGATTATTGGCTTGGATTTCTGTAATTTGGGAATTTTCCGGAGGATTAGTGGTTTGGATTTCTGTAATTTGAGAGTTTTCGGAAGGATTAGTCGTAATTTCTTCTACTTTTTGAAGGCGATAATCCTCCACAGTCAGAAGTTGCCAAGCGGAATATTGTGATAGTTCCAGAACCCATTGATGATAATTAAACAAACTTTCTCGATGTCCAACACTGATAAAAGTTGTTTGAGTTGATTGCAATTGTTCATATAAATTGCCTTCATTTGTCAAATCTAAAGCACTGGTTGCTTCATCTAAAATAGTAAAGCTGGGATGAGTAATCAACAATCGTGCAAAAGCCAAGCGTTGTTGTTCTCCCAGCGATAATATATTCTCCCAAGGGACTTCTGTATCAAAGCCATCCACGCGGGTAAGCAAGTTTTGTAGGTTAACTTGTTGCAAAACTTCTTCGAGTTCTGCATCACTCATTTGACGAGTTGTATGAGGATAGAGTAACTGTTCGCGCAATGTTCCCAAGATGATGTAAGGACGTTGGGGCAAAAACAACATGGATTCTAGGGGAGGACGCACCAGACGACCAGTTCCTGCATTCCATAAACCAGCGATCGCTCTCAACAGAGAACTTTTTCCTCGTCCACTTGGTCCAACAATCAATAAACCTTCTCCTGGTTGAACAACGAGTGATAAGTCTTCGACGATGACCTGTTCATAGTTTGGCGTTTGTAAGGTGACATTCTCAAAAGCCAGACGGTTTTCTTCTATTGTTTTGATGATACTTACGTTCTCTGGCTGTTGCTTAAAACAGTGAACAGTGAACAGTGAACAAGTACCAGCCGCACCCATCAATCTTCTTGAGGGGATTTGTATAAGTCCGCCGTATTTCTCGTACTACGTATCTCGTTTGGACATCTTTCTATGTACTTCCATGTTTAAAAACAGGGGCTTGTACCAATTAATAGTGAACAGTAACTGGTAACTGATAACTGATAACTGATAACTGATAACTGGTCACAGCTTTCAACGCACCCGACAACTCAGCTAAACGCTCAACATAACTGGAAAATCGTCCTGAAGTTGCAAATTCTCTAATTAATTCTGCCATAGCAGTGGCAAACAGATTACAAGCTAAACTGGCTTGGGCAATTTCTCCAAAATCAATTTCACCTCTAATCTGTAAAGGTCCGAATACTATAAATGGAAATATTTGGATAACAGCCTGATATCCTCTGTTAAAAATATCCTGAGTTATCTCCCAATTAATCTTGCGTTTAGCACTTTTGATAATATTATTAAATCTTCGTTGAATTATATTTCATTCTTGTTTTTCTCCCTGAAAAAAAGCTATTGATTCAGCATGATTCCGAACGTGAGTTAGGCTGTAAGTATAGTCGGCTTCAAATTCGAGTTCTTCTTGCTTAATCTTATTCAATTATTGAGCCAAGTAAACAGCAATTAAATTGCCTATTATGGTATAACCAACCAATGCAATTGCAATCCATTGGGAAAGAGACCAGAGAATTATTAAAAAAGTGGTTATTTCCAGCACTTTTTCTAGAAAAGTAGCCGAAAAAGTGAGAGCATTTCTGGTAAGGGGTTCGATTTCTTGAGATATCCGTTGATCTGGGTTATCAACATCGGATTTAAAGTTGATTTTATAATAAGCACGATTGCTCAAATATTTTTCTAAAATAGAATTATTTAGCCATTGGTACCAATCAAGAGCAATTTGCTTTCTAACAAATTTAGAAAATCCTACTAAAAGCGTTACGAAGACAAGGGCAACACCGTAAACCAATAACGTATCAACAAATTTGGTCAAATCCTTTTCTTCAGTGATAATATCGAGCAAATAGCGGTTAACGAAGCTATTAAACGCTGTTACTGCTACGAGCGCGACGATTAATAATATCAGGAGAATGAGCATTGCCCATGAACGAATCACATCTGAAAATGCTCTTCCTTGTGCCTCTGTTGGATACCAGTAAGACCCTGTGAGCGCTCTGACATTCTCCCAAAATTGATTAAAACCCGGAGAAGAATCATTCGTTGAATTTTTATCAAGAAAAGTTGTAGATTGCATATCTTAAATATTCGTTTAGCTTCTTAAGGCTGACTGATGGATTGTAAGAATTCAGTACGCAGGAATCAGAAGTCATCCTTTAGAAAAAATTCAGTATGATTGGTATACTTATATCTTGCAAGAGTTGCAACAGTGAGGAGGCGAAGCCTCTAAACCCTCGTTACCAGGTTGAACCTGGTAACGAGATATTAGAGCCTCTGGCTCTTGTTGAGAATGGTGCAAGATCTGAGCCTTTAACTAGCGGCGTACCGCAAGTGAAATATGAAAGAAACACATTTTACTTCAATCTTTAAAAGCCTTACTGTACAAGCATTCTAGAATGTGTTTCTTAGGAGTATATTGATTTATCACATGTTCTCCTGATTCTTTAACTATCCTGAATCCTGTAAGCGTAAGCGCACGCGGAGGCGTTAAGGTAGCGTCTGCGGAGGAGATACAAAACAGCGTGTCGTAGGGCATATTCTGAGTTCTCAATTTTTACGATGGATTATTCAAAGACACCATTTTCCCATAGCTCTAACACCTCGTTGGCTGTAAAATAGCGTTCTTGTTCAGCAGCAAGAGATTTGATAATGAAGCGCATTTTCTCGTATTGCTCTTTGGGTTGAGGATTTTGCAGTTGCTTTTCAAATAGATATTGGAAATTACTGACTCCACTCCATTTGCCAAATATAACGTCTACCGTATTATAAGGAAATACTGCATAGCTTTTGGGATCACAAAATAAAGAATTGACATGGATACCTGATTCATGGCGTTGAGCAGTTTGAGAGTAAGGGGGAGCGGGACGAATACCCAGTTGCTCAATGTAATTAGTCACGGCGGCGATCGCATCATAGTTAATCCCCTTGACTTCAATTCCGAAGCGGACTCGCAACCCATTTAACACCTGCTCAACGGCAACATTTCCGGCTCGTTCACCAATTCCGCTAAAAGTACCCGATACTAAAGTCGCTCCGGCTATGACGGATTGGAGAGTATTTTCCAGAGCCAAGCCCATGTCATTGTGGTAGTGTACCCCGAAAGCAACCCCTGTTGTACATTGGAGCAGGTCGTTAATCCAGATATAGCTCTTTTCTGGACTGAGAACTCCGACTGTATCACAGAGCATAAAGTGTTCGACATAAGGGCTGCATGAGCGGATACATTCCACTAAAAAGCCAAAATCAGCTCTTGAGGCATCCTCGGCGGCGAAGTCTACGATGAGTCCAGCAACCGTAGTGGCATAGCGCAAATTTTCGACAATCACATCAATAGCGTTTTGGCGAATTCTCTCGATTACTTTTGTTGGAATATCGTCATCAATGGTTTTTCCTTTAAACTCGTTCAACAAACGGATCTGAGGATCTCTGAGAAACAGCAGGCGAGCAGAAAGACCGTAGAAAAGTATGATGCGCTTAACTCCGTACATTTTGGCTTGATCGATGTACTGCTTTCCCATCAAAGTAGAAGCAGTGATCAGACTATCCAATCCCTCTGATACTAATGATTTGACTAGCTCTTCTTCTTGCTCACACACACGGGGCATGATGGCTAGTCTATCTACTCCCGTTTGGGCAATTAGATGGGCTAGTTTTTGTTTAGTTGGGTAAGAGAAGAAAATGCCTGCTTGTTGTTCTCCATCCCGCAGGGTTTCATCAGAAATTTTGATAGGAAGAGTTTCCATTGTTTTACACCAATTCAAAATTCACGCATTCATCTCTGTACAGCATTAAGACAGTTAGAATGATGCACCTTTGATGATATGGTCAATGATTGTGGGCGATGCTGTAAAGCAGCGCTATGCGATGGGCAAAGCCCCGCCAAGGGCGATCGCCTTTTTAATGCTTTTTAATAATTGATAAGTAGATAGGTAGAAATAAACCGAGCTATGTTAAGGAATGTAAAACCCTCTAAAACCCTGGCTGCTACTGAGTCAGGGAGTGCGCTCAGTCCGTCTCTTCCTGGAGTTTCCAGTCCATACACTGGTCGCTCAGTTCCTAAATTTCTGGCTAAATCTCGAAAATAGAAGCCGTGTCCGTTTGCGCCAGGAAGACAAAGAAGATTTGCTTGAGGGAATTTCTTAAGACATACCCTTAAGTCAAATGGATATCCGACTTGCTTAAAGATTTCTTTGGTGTAATATGCGGGAAGTTCAGCAAATTTAGGATTGCATAATATTTCATCTGGGAGAGTAACAGCAGCCATCTTAGTCACACTTCTTTCAGGAATCATCAAACCATCAGGCTTGAGAAGTCTTCTAGCGTTATTAATAATTACTGCTGCTCCTTCAGAGCCACCAATTGCTCCCACAATTTCTGAAACGCAGACATCAGCAAGTTCATGGATATCAACTAAAGTTGCATCGCCATGAATAACTGTGATTTTGTCTGCTAAACCTAATTTTTCAATACAAGCTATTGCTTTGCGGCAGGTTTCTTTGTCTCTTTCAATTGCATAAATTTTCTTAGCACCCCCTTGGGCACAAAATCTAGACAAAATAGCATCTTTACCTGTGCCAATTTCAACGACTATTTTATCTTTGACCAATTGATTAATGGCGGCTTTATAGCTATCGTTGCGCCGATGGTCATTGGTCATAGCATAATACAGTAATTCGTCATAGACATAGTATTCAGCTACAGATGGCCATAGTTCTACTTTGTCTGTTGATAAATTTTCTGCTACTTGGGATGATTCGAGGTTTTTCTGTTCTGGTACAACATAAGCTACTAAACGTTTATTATCCGGTTGGTCTTCTCGTGCGACTACTACTGCTTTCTGCACTCCAGGTTGCTGGGACAACACATTTTCAACTTCTCCGAGTTCTATGCGATAGCCGCGAATTTTGACCTGATGATCGATACGACCGAGAAACTCGATGCTACCGTCATTCAAGTAGCGTGCTAAATCTCCTGTTTTGTAAAGCCGGGAATGTGACTCATTGCTAAAGGGATTGGGAATAAATTTCTGTTGTGTCAATTCTGGGCGGTTGAGATAGCCTCTTGCCAATCCAACACCACCGATGTGCAACTCTCCTGGCACACCAATCGGAACTGGTTGCAAATTTTCGTCTAAGATGTAAACTTGCGTATTGGCGATCGCCTTACCAATAGATATTTTCTCGTCTTCAAGGGTGCATTTTGCAATCGTGGCACAGACACTAGCTTCTGTCGGTCCGTAAGCGTTGAAGAAGTTTCTGCCAATAGACCTTGTTGTTGACTGAAGGTTTTAACAGCAGTGCTTAATTCCGGGGTGAGAGAGTAGAAATAGCGATCGCCAGTGAAACAGTACCAATGTACGCGCTTATACCATCTGTCGCATTCTTTTTTCAAATTCAGTAGACCGAAAACTTCTGCGATCGCTCTATGATTGATACCTGTGAATCTGATTATTGCCTAAAAAACTGTATTTTTTAATACGCTTTGTGAAAAACTCGTTGAGAGCTATTACATAAGTAAAATTAATCAATTAGCCAAAAAGGTAAGGGTTGCTTTCGCACCAGAACATAGTTCTAGTGATGTGTCCTGTAATTTTTGTAAAGTATTGGGGTGAAGAAGCAAATTTTTGATTGAGAGGATTATTTAGTTTGGTTATGAATGTAACGGAGCCAGTTCTAACTGATAGTAAAACGTTAAACG
>Ga0209902_100250_pt1 | contig 81220 bp, 80 predicted proteins | sample FECB27metaG_FD_188304 | JGI IMG/M metagenome (GOLD analysis project Ga0209902, IMG submission 188304) | Cyanobacterial communities from the Joint Genome Institute, California, USA - FECB-27 (SPAdes) (version 2) | ecosystem: Environmental > Aquatic > Thermal springs > Hot (42-90C) > Microbial mats... | reverse complement strand
CGATGATCTCCAAGGCGCACGTCATGGCGATATGTGCCGGTGACAGCTGGCTCGACAAGGGCGCCAACCTCATCCTCCTCGGCGGGCCCGGCGGCGGAAAATCACATCTCGCCTCCGCCATTGGCCTGGCCCTGATCGAAAACGGCTGGCGGGTCATGTTCAGCCGCACCTCCGATCTCGTCCAGAAACTCCAGGTCGCGCGGCGCGAACTCGCCCTCGAAGCCGCCATCGCCAGGCTCGACAAGTACCACCTGCTGATCCTCGACGACCTCGCCTACGTCACAAAGGATCAGGCCGAAACCTCCGTGCTGTTCGAGCTCATCAGCGCCCGCTACGAGCGTCGATCGACGCTGATCACAGCCAATCAGCCCTTCGGGGAATGGGGAAAGATCTTCCCGGACCCAGCCATGACGCTTGCGGCAGTCGATCGGCTGGTCCACCACGCCACAATCTTCGAAATGAACGTCGACAGCTACAGACGCCGAGCCGCCATCGATCGAAAACAGCAGGGCGCGGGACGGCCGCCAAACTTCGCGACAATCAAAAACCTCGAAGCCTTGTCGCGCCGCGACAATCAGCCGGAAACATAGCCCTTGCCAGCGACAATCGCGCCCGGCATCGTGAGCCCGTCGCGGTCAAAAATCTCATCCAGATTGTCGCGCTCCCCATCCAGATCGTCGCGCGATACACGAAGCCGAAGAAGGTCAAGGGCGTCACGCCCGAGGCGATGGCCCGGATGGAGAAGGAGCTCGCCCGCCTGCAGGAATCGATCTCCGAAGTGCAGGACGACTATGGGCGCGAGCATCTCCAGCTGACCGTGGTGAAAGGCTATCTCACGAAGCTGCTCGGCAACCCACGCATCGTGCGCTACCTTCTACAGCACCGGCCCGAATACCTTGAGGAGTTTCAGGCCATTGCCGAAGCCGCCTCCTTCGCCGAGCAGGCGGCGTGACTCTGTTTTTGCGCCATTTACGTGGTTCGTGGGCTGGCGTTAGAATGCAGCGGTGTGCCTACTACCATGGCATGCGCGCTCGCTTCTTCGACGCAGTCGGCAAGACTAAGTCCCTGTTACACCCTCTTCGCAGGCGCGGGCGTCTTCACAACGTGCTTCAAGACAGCCGGGTCGCGATCACCGTTCTCGCCTCCATCACGGCCTTCTTCTCGCGCCTGAACCTCATCGTCGGTTTCGCCCGGAACGCGCGGGACCATGAGGTGCTCCGCGGGAAGCATTACGCGATGATGGTCGACGTCTCGAAGGCCGGCGGCGACATGGGCAAGCTGCGCGAGATCGAATGGCGGCTGATGAGTTCCTACGCCGACGGGACGATCTTCATGATCGCCCTGGACATGATCGCCCACAATCGGACCTGCCTTTCCAGGAACACCTCCGCTCAAGTGGTGGACGTGCCTCGATCGCATCGAGTGCTCGCGCATGTCTGGTCGTTCACGGGCTACTATGCCGCGCACGTGAAAATCCGATGCGCGCCCGATACCTCGGCCGCCAAGGTCGAGTGATCGCGCTGGGATCGCCCCTGGCCGTCATCGCGAGATGGCGCAAATTGCGGTCCCAGAACACGGCTCGCGAGCATTAGGCGTCGCCGGATGGACAGCCTGCAAAGTGGTCCGGAAGAATTATTCAGCCACCGTACTCCGAGGCCGCAACTATCCCCGCATGAAGATTTTAGCGCGGGGACTACCACATTCCTGAACGCGCTCCTTCAAGACCGCACGAAAGCTTTTGCCTTGCCGGTCGATGAAGTCGTCAATGAGCCATCCAGTCGAAGTCAACTCCATTCGGAACCGCGAACGGAATAGAGTCCCTGGTATCTCGCGATCTCGAAACGACATGTCGACTGCGATGATCCGGGCGGATGACGCTTCGACGTTTGCATCGGCTTTGACGGCATAGACGTTCCCGAGCCCTTGGGCGCCGCCGGCCCGGGGGTCCCCGTCGTAGACCGGGCATTGCTGAGGCGGGCTCATCGCGTTTTCGTACGTCGTACGCAAGGACGGTGACATCGCCGCCCGCAAGTTTGCGTCGAACCGGAGATCGTTTTTGATCAGCATCACGCGCTGCCCGAAAGCCACCGCCTGCTTGCCATGCTCTTGCGTACCCGGCGCTACTGGGGGACGGTCTGCAGCCTGCGCCGTGTTTGCCGAGGCGGCGTCTCCCCTTGCGGCATAGGAGATCGTCAGGTTGCTAGTCCCCGTGGGGTTCACCCGGCTATCGTTGCGGCGCAGGGACTTTGCCTTGTAGCGGACGCGGCCGGGCTCGAAGGAGACGTCCCGTATCTCCTGGCCCACCATCGGGCCTGCATGGACGAGGGAGAACGTTCCAGACCCTTCGTCGATGAACACGTAGGCACGGGCATCAACCGCATTGCCCGTTGGGTCGTACTGCCACAGGATCGAGACGAGGGCCGCTCGCAGACCCGTTCCCGACACCGTTCCATAGTGAACTTCGGCGTTGAGGGCCCGATCCGACATACGGCAGGTCATCTCTCCTTTTTCCGCGTCGTAGCAAGGCAGGTTCCTACGCGCGAGCTCGGCGCGGATGGCAGGCCCTGCTGGGCCGCGAATGATCCCATCCGTGCCGTTCGCGTCGCGAAAATGCTCCTGCCCTGCCACCGGGCCAGCCAACAAGACGAGGAATGGAAGTGATCGAAGAATCCGCATGTCGATTTCCAGTTTCCGATGATCTTTTCGATGACGGACGCGAATGCCCAAACTACGGGCTGCGTACAGAGAAGCGTTAGGCTCGATCAGTTGATCGATCGTGCCGGTTCGCGCCCTTCCTAGGATCGCGGAATGGAGAGAGCTTTGCGCCGCCCTCCTATTCAGTCTACACGCCCAGCAGCTTCCGCTTACCAGCTGAACAAAAAGCCCCGTTGATAGCGGCCACGCCGAAGTTCAGCGGGTCGGCAGTCTCCAGCGGGCCTTCCAGGCCTCCAAGCATCGCTACGAAGCCCTTGAATAGGATTTCAACGTTGCGTTCCCACATAGGCTTCTGGAAGCAGGACAGGACGTCGTAACCTGTTGCGAAGTCCTCCGTGGTATCGCTTAATCGGTCTGCGGTCCAAACCTTGCGCTTGTGGTTATCCGCCTTTTCGAGGACGACACGCAGGACCAGTTTGGGGTTGGTGGACGGCGCGATGGAGATCGTCGTCGCCGAGAACAGGCCCGCCGAGATCTCGACCGTGAAGCCGTCCTGCGCAGCCGAGCAAACCAGCTTGTCGAAGTCGAATTCGCGGGCGTTCATCTTGCCGGACAACGCCACCAGCATGTTCGACCGCCCGAGCTTGGCGCTGTTCGCGCTCTTCAAGGACGTCTCGCATGCCGTAGCCGCGAGCGAGTCCTCGTAACGTTCGCATTTCTCCCGGAACGCTTTGTTGATCAATGCGTCGCCCGTCCATTCAGATTGGCACACGTTGCGTCGGACGCCGAAGATCGCGGCGTCCGCTATGACCTTGCCTTCGTACGCTTCCGTGACGCGTCGCTCAATCTGCTTGAAGTTCTCCAGCAGGATGGGTCGAATGGCCTCCGCGTATGCGGGCATCGAAATTACGTCTAACGAACGACCGATGGCGTCCCTCGCGACGTCGGGAATTTTAATCAGGTCGCTTCCACGAACGCCTTGTGCCGTGCGGGTCTTAAGGGCTGCCGGCTCGATGAATGGCGCGAGGCGTCTATCGACCTCTGGCTTGAAGACGACGAAAGCCGATCGCATGCATTCCTGCCGCGCGAACGTCGCGACGTCGTCGAGCTTGCGCTGAGGGTCCAGAATTCGGATTGACTCGACGCAAATATCCTCAAGTGGGCGAATCGGCTTGTCTGGAGAGGAAAGCGTCAGCGCCTTCTCGGCGAACTCGCGCGCTCGGGCCGTGGCTTCCTTGTAATGGACCTCCCGGTCGGCATCGCGCCGGCGTTGCTCCGCGGCTTGGCTTAACTTAAATTTAGCCAAGTCCTCCTCGGACTTGCGTTCGATCTCCCTGGCGATCGTCTCGCGCTTTTCCTTGATACTTGCCAAGTTGCGATCGATCACCGTCTTGATGGCTATCCGGCATTCCTTGTAGACCGCCTCCACCTCGACGCGTTGCTCGTAGAGGTACTTGTTGAGGAACCATCGGGAATGATGCCCCCGATCCTTCTCGTTGACGCAGGCCCAGTCGGGCCGCGTCGTCTCGGAGGTAACCGCCAGTTCGGTCACGTCCTCTGCCATCATCGCACCATAAGCTTGCGCGTTGGATAGGACGCCCTTGAGCGCGGCCTGATTGCAGGCCACGTTGATCTCCGTGCGGAAGATCGCCCGGGGCTTCATGTCCTGCAACTGGTGCGCCGGTGGCATCTGGGTTTGGAACATGGTGTGCCAGGTGCCGATTAGATCGCGGCAGACCGCGTTCATGCTAGGCACGACGCCACGGACGGCGACCAGCTTCTGGACGATCGCCTGGGTCGGGCCCGTCAACTCGCCACGGACGGTTGCGTGATCGAATTCCTGCGTCTTTGACAGTTCGGCATAGCGAAACTGCAGGTGGGCATAGGTTGCCTTGTCGACGTCGTTGGCGAGCCTAGTCGCGACCGGATAAGGGTCGGCGGCTTGCTGGGCAACGGCCGGAAGCGCGAGGCCAGCCGCCGCGAGCAGGCCGAGCATCGAGGTCTTGATCTTCATGCGGGACGCCCTTCGCGAAATACGGACGTCCCGCGTAGCGCAAGCGGATTTCCCTACCTGCAAAGCGATCAGTAGAATTGTATCAAAACCCTCTCATTCGGCGCTTCATCGACTTTCGCCATACTCCGTTTATCGCGAAGAAGCCCATGCGAACGCTGGACAACTCGGTCGCTATCAGCCTGTTACGTCAGCAACGTTGTTGGCTCACATTAGAAGCGGGGTGCACTTTGCCATCAGCGCAGGCTGCCGGAGGTCGGTCTTTCCGCCTTGTTGCACGATCGCCAACGCGCCGTCAGGCAACGGTCGCTGAAGGGCCTTGGCCTCTTCCCATGGCGCCGTCATCCAGGCCTCGATGTCGTCGGACGTCGTCAGGATGACCGGCATCGCCTTGGGATGGATCGCTCCCACCTCGGCGTTGGGGTCGGTCGTGAGGAAGGCGAAGAGGTCCGTCGTTTCGATGCCCGTCTTGACCTTGCGGACACCGGTCCAGGCGGGCGTCCAGATGCCGGCGAAGAAGGCGAGCGGGCGGTCTTCCCCGAGCGCGAACCAGACGTCCTGCTTGGCGCCGTGGTCGAATTCCGAGAACGACGTCAGCGGCACGACGCATCTGTTCGCCGGCCCCAGCCAGGGCTTCCAGTGCGCGGACGAGGTGTTGCGGACGTTCGTGGTCCCGCCGTCCGGTTCCATTCGCAGGAGCTCGTCGAAGTCGACCGCCTTGCCCTTGGCCTCCAGTTTCCCGGCGCGCTTCTTGGCAGCCTCGAAGATGGCCCGTCGCGACGAGGGCATCCCCCAACGGACCATCGCGAGCTCGCGCACGCCATCGAGGGCGTTCCGGACGATTGGGGCGGGATAGTCGGGGAATATGCCGGGCAGCGGCGGGAGATTGCCGGTGGAATCGCGCATCGCCCTGGCCAGTTCGCGGATCGCTTGCTGCCCCTTCGTCATGCTGTAAAGATTGCACATGTTGTTTTCCTGGCTCGCACGACGCCGAGACTATCGGGCCCTCGTCGACGCCGAGGCAACCCTGCTCGTCGAGACGGATGGCGGCGCCGGCTATTACAAGGCGCGCCAAGTGGCCAGGCTGGCACGCAATCGAGGTGACGTCGCCGCGGAGAAGCTTTGGGGCCGCGTCGCCCGCAAGGTCGCCGATCGCACCGGCTTGGTGCCGGGGCAGTCCAAGATCGGACGGCCCGAGAGCGAGTGGTGAACTATGGCTTCCGCGTAGACGCCCATTCCGCATAGGGCGTGTCCCTGGCCAGGTGCCGGTTCAGGTCCGGAGCGCCGTCGTCCCACCAGACCGGGCCACGCTCGCCCAGTGCGATCTTGGCGGCGTCCACGGCCGCCCGCGCGCTCTTCATGTCGCCCTTGCCGGCCTTGGCATCCTTCACGGCGCGCTGGGCGTCCATCAGCCGATCGGCCAGCCGCTGCCGTTCGCCTTCCGGTATAGCCGGGTTCGTCGATCGCCACAGCCTGCCGGCGACCATGAAATGTCGGCCGTCCGGCGTCGTGGGATAGGAGCGTCCGCTCATTCCGTAAACTCGCGCGCAAGTCGGTCGTAGGCGTCCTCTTCGGCAGCATCGGCGGCAAGTGCGTCCTCCAGTTCGCTGTCGTCCACCAGCACGCCGCCGAAGTGGCCGACGAACGCTCGGGCGAGGCGCGGGTCCTCGAAGGCGAGGCGGATCGTCTCCGAGCTCGAAAAGCGGTCGAGCACGCGAAATCCGATCTGCCAATCGGCGCACCAGGCGTCGATCCGCCTGAGCCGCTCCGGTGCATCCTGCGCCGCGAGCTTCATCTCCACCTGATGATCGAATCCCGTCATTGCGCCCTCCCTACGACCGGCACTTCCTCCAGGCGCGTCGTGTACCGAGGCGACCGCATGTCGAACTTGGTGACCCACGCCTTCCGCTGGCGCGCGATGCCTGCCGCTGCGGGGAAGACAACGCCGCGACCATGCTTGGCGTTGCAGGCATCCAGGGCATCCATCAGGCGGCCGGACCTCTCGCGATCAAGGGCGCCGATCAGGGCACGCTGCGAGGCTTCCAACGGGACGATGTCGACCGTCATCAGGCCGGCCTTGGCGTAGCGGTAGCCCGGCTTCCAGATGCGGCGCGCGCCCCACTTCGCCGCCCTCACCAACACCAGCGTGTCGTTGCTGGCCTCCGGGAAGTCGACCGTCGTCGAAACGCTGCGAGCCGGCCCACGATCGTGAGGCGACGTATGGAAGAACACCGTCACGTGGTCCGTCGCCAGGCCGTGACGCCGGAGTTTCTCCCCCAGCCGGGTGGCATGGGCGGCGATGGCCTCCTGCATCATGTCGAGGTCATCCACCCGCCCGGCGAAGCTGCGCGTCACGGCGCAACCCCTTTCGGGTCGGGGCGACCGTCTCCATGTCGATGCAGGGTTGGCCGCGCAGTTCGTGGATGATCCGCTCGCCGACGACCGTCAGCGTCTTCCGCGCGAGCTTGGGATCGAGCGCGGCGACGTCGGCGGCGGTCCGGCACCCGAAGGCCCCGAGCTTCGCCTGGCTGGCGCGCCCGATGCCCCAGACGTCCTCCAGGGCGACGAGCGGAAGCCATTCGCGACGCGCCTCCTGGCTCGTCAGGTCACAGACGCCGCGCAGCTGCGGCGTGCTCTTGGCGATCTTGTTCGCCAGCTTTGCCAGCGTCTTGGTTGGGCCGATCCCGACGCATGTCGGCACGCCCGTCCAGGTCGAGACCGTGGAGCGAAGGTCGCGGCCCAGCTCCTCGCGTCGCCCCGGCGCAACGGGCGTCAGGTCCAGGAAGCTCTCGTCGATCGAATAGACCTCGATGTCGGGCGAAAACGCCTGGTAGACGGTGTTCATGCGACGGCTCATGTCGCCGTAGAGCGTGTAGTTCGACGAGAACACCACGACTGCCTCGCGCTTGCAGAGGTCGCGAATCGTGAACATCGGGGCGCCCATCTTGATGCCCAGCGCCTTCGCCTCGGCGGTCCTGGCGACCGCGCATCCGTCGTTGTTCGACAGCACGATGACGGGCCGTCTGCGCAGCTTCGGATCGAAGACCCTCTCGCAGCTGCAATAAAAGCTGTTGCCGTCGATCAGGGCGAACGAACGGGTCACCGCCGGAACCGCCGCACCGCGTTGGTCACGACGCCGAAGACGTCGATCTCGGCGTCCGGGCCGGGGTCATAGTCGGGGTAGCGCCGGTTGCCGAACGCGAGACTTGATCGGCCCCCGGTGATCCTGAAGATCTTGATGCTGCGCTCGCCGTTGACATCCACGACGACGGCATCGCCGTCCTTGGGCATGAGGCTGCGATCGACCGTGATCAGGCTGCCGTCGAAGATGCCGACGTCGATGGCACTGTCCCCAGCCACCGTCATGATGAAGGTCGCCGGGGCGTTCTGGATGAGGGCCCGCGACAGGTCGATGGGCTGGTCGAGGTAGTCGTCCGCAGGCGATGGAAAACCCGCCCGGACCGCCTTGAGATAGACCGGCAGGAAGATCGGCGGTCCGAGGACGGCGGGCGAGATGTGCATCGGACCAAGCTCCTATGTTGAGAACATAAGAGGAACATATGCCGTTCGCGAGTCAAGATGCGAGTTGGCAACAGGCAAGCGCACCCTGACCGCGTGAGAGACCTGACGCGGCTCGGACGCTCCACGACACATCGACTACGGCTAGGCCAACGTCACTGCGTCTCGAACTGCCTCAGGATGATGGCCGCTTCGGCGGGACGCATCGCCAGGATTTCCCGATACATGGCCGCTGTGATGTTGCAGTAGTCCGCATGTTGGGCAGGCGGGACCGTCTGCAACTGAAATATCCCCATCTTCTCGGGCGTGAATCGCTTCGTCAGCGTGGTGTAGACCCTTGCCATGAGCGCTTCGAAAACCTGGGCGTTAACGGGAGGCCGCGGGGCTGACGTGGCTATAGCCCGCTCGCCCAACGCGAGCTCGCGCTGGATCAAAGCAGGCGGCACCTCGTTCGATATGTTCACGTTACCGATGCCCGCCGCATAGCGATAGCAAAGGCTGGGGTTTCTCTGGCCAAGCGCGACGTATTGTTCAAGGGCGACCTTAGCGAATTCGATCAACACAGCGTCGTCCGATCGCGCCTTGTGAAGCTTGATCATCGGCATAAGCTGTTCGCGAAACGCGGCAGTCATCTCCGCTTCCGTAAGGCCGTTCATGTAGGCGTCGTAATAGACCTTCGAGATCCGCTGGTAATCCTGCGGCAGCCGCGCTTGCATCGCGGCAAATGAGGGAACGTATTTCGCAAGGGCTTCGGCCATCCTCTCCTGCGTGATCCCCAGCTCATATCCGGAGGCCGCGAACTGCGATCCATCGGAGACGCTGTTGATGACCCTGGCGGCGGTCAGCTCCGGAACGGTCGGATACCAAATGTCCGCGCTCGGGACCGCGAGGGCGCGGTCGACGAATGTCTGCACGAAGCCGGCCGCTGTGTACTGGGCCTTCCAGCTCAGGGCGGCGACCTCAAGGTCCGCCGCGGTCATCCCGGGAAATGCAGGCCCATGGAAACCAAGCTTGCCGCTCCTGCCGACCCACCGCTCCCGACCCGCCGCGAAGGCTAGCGTGCATGCGGAGGCGCATTGGGTCGGTACATAGGTGACCAAACCGCGCTGACGGATTGCCTTGTTGAGCTTCGCCGCCTCCCCGATCCGACCGCCAAGGCTGGTGAGGTGGACGACGCGAATCCTGGGTGAAGCACTCACCACCCGTTCGAAGTCCGCGGTCAGCCCGAACTTGAAGCCGCCGGCGACCTCGATCTCGGTGCCGTTGCGCATGACCCTGAGCGTGTATGCAGGCATCCGGGGATCGCCCCGGAACGCCATGTCGTAGCTCTCGGCCAGTTGCAACGCGCCCCCTTGCGCGAAGTCGGCGATCGTTCGCATCACGCCGAGCACAAGCATGATCTTGGCGGCCGTCGCCCAGCCCGTGCCGAGGTTGGCGATCATCCTTCGGTGAGCGTGGTTCGTCGCGGACCTCCAGGTGCCGACGACCTGCCAGACAAGCGCTACCAGGACGATCGACCAGGTCGCCACCTGCAGCCAGAAGAACGGGCCTGGATCGTATCCCTTGTCCGTGGAAAACAGAACATTGACGCCGAGGATCGCGCCGATGGCCAGGAGGTTTCCTACGACGGCGACACCCCAATACGACCAGCCTAGCGAGAGCTCTCCCCGCCAATGACGAGCAAAGAAATTCATCGACTTACGCGGTTCGGTGCCCCTGACCGGGGGCGGTAATTCGGTTGCGACTGGCAGGCTCTCCTCCGTTGTGGCTGCGGAAGAGGGCTCGATTGACGCAGCCGTCATGGACGGTTCGCGTCGCTCCGCTTTCGGAAGTTCCCCATCGCGATTAATCGCTCTTCGCAGTCCCCATTTGGAGACCAGTGAAACCAGGAATCCGATGAGGGCCGCCGAGCCAACGAACCCTCCCAGGTATCCGATGTCCTCGGCGATGTTTCCCGGCTGTCCGAACCGATGGCTGTTGCGCCATTGAAAGAGGATGTCTGACAGCAGCACTGCGCCTGCCAGAAGAATAGAGCCGACAAGGAACTTAGCCGTCAATCGATCGAGCGCTTCCCCAGGACTTTTCGAGAATGGCCCCTTGAGCCCGTGACGCGCCACGGCGCCGAGGAGGAAAGCGAAAAAGGCAAGGGCCGCGGTCGCGATGAGGTAGTAGATCGCTACGCTGGGGAGGATGCCTTGCCCCGACATCAGTCTCGGCACCAACGATACGATTGTGAGAAGGGCACCTGCCGCGCAAACATTCCGTACCCAGCGCAGAGGAAGCTTTCGCAGCCAGTTTCGAGCATGGGATGACGAAGGGGGCTGGGCTTGGCCTGGAGGTGTCATCGCTGCGTCGCTGTGATCTTTTCGGGCCTCTACACATAGCCCCAACACACTCTGCGATCGCAAGCTGCATGGATCGACTGGGCGTGCTGTCCTGCATGGGTTCCGAGACGAATCGACCAGTGACGATCGCCATTCGCACGCTATGGTAGACGTTCGTCAGCGTCCGGCATTCAGGGGTAAGCGATGTCATCCGAATTCGATCAAGAACCGTTTCATATTGATCCCACGCTGGTCGAGAATCCGGAGCCTCGCTGCCCCTGCCTTCTGCTGCTTGATACCTCCCACTCGATGAGCGGCGCCCCGATCGACCAGCTCAACGCCGGCGTTGCCGCTTTCAAGGACGAACTGGCGGCCGATGCCATGGCGATGAAGCGCGTGGAGATCGCCGTCGTCACCTTTGGCCCGGTAAACGTCGTCAACGACTTCGTGACGCCCGACGCATTTTACCCCTCTCCGATGCCTACCTCGGGCGACACGCCGATGGGCTCGGCGATCGAGCAAGGGCTTGAGATGCTTCGCCAACGCAAGGCAGCGTACAAGGCGGCCGGCGTAGCTTACTATCGCCCTTGGGTATTCTTGATCACGGACGGTGGTCCGACCGACAGCATCGTCCGGGCCAGCCAACTCGTCCGAGAGGGCGAGGCCGGCAAGGCCCTCTCTTTCTTCGCGGTGGGAGTTCAGGGCGCCAACATGGACGCATTGGCGAAGATCTCGGCGCGGCCGCCGCTACAGCTCTCGGGCCTGAAATTTCGGGAACTGTTCCAGTGGCTGTCGGCGTCCTTGAGCGGGGTCTCCCGGTCGCAGGTCGGCGATGCCCTCGCATTGCCCGCGCCGACAGGTTGGGCCTCGATCGAGACATGAAGCGCGAGCCTTGGCGGTTCGCCTCGGCATCCGCGATCGGAACCTCGCATATCGCCAGCGGCCTGCCATGTCAGGATCGTTCGCTATGCGAATTGATTGACGTCGGAGGGGAGAGTTATCTAACCGCCATCGTCTGCGACGGTGCCGGGAGCGCAGCGCATTCCGATGTCGGCGCGGAGATGGCGGCCCGAACCCTCTTCGAACTCGTCCAGGTCTATCTGTCGGACGGCGGGAAGCTTCAGGAACTCACAAGGGAGCGAGCTAGCGACTGGGTCGTCGAAGTTGCCGAGGCACTTGCGGCTCGCGCCGATCTGAATGGACACGCGGTTCGGGATTACGCCTGCACGCTGCTCGTCGGGGTTTTCGGGTCCGAGACCGCCGCGTTCATCCAAGTTGGCGACGGCGCGATCGTTGTCAGCCATGGAGAGGCCGATGGCTGGAGTTACGTGTTCTGGCCGCAGCATGGAGAGTATGCCAACTCCACCAACTTCGTGATCTCGGCCAATGCCGCCGAGGTCATGGAGTTCGAGGTGGCGCCAAGGCGCATCGACGAGTTCGCAATGTTCTCGGACGGCATCGAGAACCTGGTTCTCCACCTTGCTTCGAAAACGGTCCATGGGCCGTTCTTCGACACCATGATCGCACCGGTGCGTGCCGTTGCCGAAGTCGGTCCGGACGCCAGACTTTCGCGCGGCCTGGAAACCTACCTGTCCTCGCCAAAGATCTGCGAACGCACTGACGACGACAAGACGCTCATCCTCGCGTCTCGCGTCATGGGGCAGGGATGAGCAAGGCCCCGCCCCAGGTCGTCGACAGCGCCGGCCGTGCCGTTCCCTTGGGCGCGCGGATGGGACAAGGCGGCGAAGGGGCCGTCTACGAAGTGAGCGGTCGCAAGGATACGGTTGCCAAGGTTTACCACAAGGCACTGTCCTCCGACCGAGAGGCCAAGATCAGGGCGATGACGGCGATCGCCAACGAGAACGTCGCCAAGCTGACGGCCTGGCCGATGGACCTGCTTTCCGAGCGCGGTGGCGGTCCGGTCGGCCTGCTCATGCCGCTCGTCGCCGGCAAGAAGGACATTCATCAGCTCTATAGCCCGAAGAGCCGCGCCAACGAGTTCCACGGCGCGGATTGGCGCTTCCTTATACGTGCTGCGGCCAATACCGCGCGAGCCTTCGCCGCAGTCCATGACGCAGGATGCGTGATCGGCGACGTCAATCACGGTGGCGTACTCGTCGGCAACGACGCCACCGTGAAGCTGATCGACTGTGACTCCTTCCAGGTCTTCCACGGTGGCCGCCGCTTTCTTTGCGAGGTCGGCGTTGAGACGTTCACGCCGCCCGAGTTGCAGGCGAAATCCTTCGCGGGGATCGTCCGGACGCCGCACCACGACAACTTCGGGCTGGCCGTCATGACTTTCCTGCTCTTGTTCATGGGGCGGCATCCCTTCGCCGGCGTCTATTCGGGGCCGGGGGACATGCCGATCTCGAAGGCCATCGAGGAAGTGCGCTTCGCGTTCGGTTCCCGCAGCCAATCCGTGCAGATGCGGGCTCCCCCGTTCGCCGCGCCGTTGTCCATCGTAGGACCGCAGGTCGCCCTGCTTTTCGAGCGGGCTTTCGCGCGCGAGGCGATGCAGCAGGGACGCCCGTCCGCACGCGACTGGGTCGCCGGCCTGGCCGCACTGGAGAAGGAGGTGCGGCGCTGCTCTGCCAACCAGGCACACTGGCACCACGCCGGATCGCCCTGCCCGTGGTGCGGAATCGAGGCGTCCACCGGCATCCAGCTTTTCCAGGTCCGCGCAGCCAATCAACCCATCGCCAGCGGTTTCGATCTCGCTGCCGCATGGCGGGCGATCGATGGCGTCCAGCATCCTGGAAGCCCGCCGGCTATAGCTGACGGAAAGGCGCCGGACGCCGAAGGCACATCCGGTGGCTTCAAGGCCAAGCAGTTGATCCCTTGGATCGCCGCTGCCGTCCTCGTCGTCTTCGGCCTCAATGGGGGAGGAGGCTGGATGTTTCTGGCCGCCGCCGCCATCGGGTTCTGGCTCGCCAACCTGCTCGCGCCCGATAAGGAAAAGGTCAAGGCAGGCGAGGAGCGACTTCGCAAGGCAAGGGCAGACTGGGGAACCTCTTGGTCCGATTGGGAGCTCAAGGCGGGCCCCAAGACCTTCGACGACAAGCTGGCCTCGCTACGGGACCAGCGTCGGCGCCTCGAAGCAATTCCTGCGAAGCGCAATCAACGCCTTGACCAGTTGAAGAGAGAGCTTCGCCAGCTTCAGCTTAACCGGTTCCTGGACCGGTTTGAGATCGCGAAATCGAAGATCGAGAGCATCGGTCCGGGGAGAAAGCAGATGCTGGAGTCGTTCGGCATCGAGACCGCGTTGGACGTGACCAAGGCGGCCCTACAGCGGGTTCCTGGCTTCGGACCGGTCTTGCAGTCAAAGCTATTGGCGTGGCGCGCGGTGGTCGAGAAGCGCTTCGTCTTCGATCCAAGCAAGGGCGTCGATCCCCGCGATACCCAGAAGGTCGAGGCCGAGATCCTAGCGGAACGCCGCTCGCTCGAAACCGAGATCGCGAACGGGGCCGGGGAGCTCAACCGCCTGCGGACGGAGATTATCGCGGCTCGCACACGTCTTCGGCAGCGCGCGGAACTCGCCCATTCGAACGTCCGTGAGGCGGCCAAGGAATTGCGGGAACTGCGATAGCGAGCTGCCCTTCAATTCATGATCGCGGGCAAATAGGGTTCGACTTCGCTCGCGAAAAACGTTCGGGCGATTTCCCGGCCCGCGCCTTCCACTAGGGATCGCGCCATCGCCGGCAGCTCCTCACGTGCGCGCCTGTGATCGTCCAGGGCGATCGGGGTGGGGCTCTCGGGAGCGTCGATCCGCATGACCTTGTCCTTGCCGACGAGCAGGTAGGCCTGGCCCAGGGCGTTCTGGGACTGGGCCCGCATGGCGGCGCTGATCACACCCCGCCACTGGAACATGCCGCCCTTCGCCATGCGCTCGTCGACCTTGAACGCGGTCTCTCCGCATCCAAGGCTGAGGATCTCGATCTGGGCGCGGTCGAGGTCGTAGCAGGCCAGCGCGTCGACCAGCGCGTTCATGACCGGGTTGTTGGCCCAGAGCCCGCCGTCGACCATGACGTAGCCGTTGTTGGGCAGCGCCTCGAAGTATGTCGGCGCGGCGGCCGTCGACAGACCGACCTTGACCATGCGCTCGACGCGGTCGCGCTTGTAGTCCGGATGGTGCGGGGTCTTGAATATCCAGGGCTCGCCATGCCTGCCTTCGAAGGCCGGGATGCAGAGCCGGGTCTTGGCATCTCCCAGGGGGGCGTCTCCGAAGATCCGCAACAGCTCGTCTTCGAGCGGCTTGCGGTTGTAGATGTATCGATGGCCCCGGCGCAGGAGCCGGACAAGGCGCCCGATCCGGGTCGGCGGCGGGAAGATGTTGTCGCCGCGCTCGACGTAGACGTCGCGGATCTCGGCAGCGGTTCGGCCATGCGCCAGGCCCAGCGCGATGATGCCGCCGGTGGAGGTGCCCGCGATCATGTCGAAGTGGCGCGCGATCGACTTGCCGCCGAGGAAGCGCATTTCAAGCTCGGCCAGGACCGAGGCGGGGAGGATGCCGCAGATACCTCCGCCGTCGATCGACAGGATGCGGAACGGCTTATCCGCCGGCCAGGGTTGGCGCACCCGGCGGGTCTGGATCGTGCCGTCGGAGCGGCGCGGGGGAACGTAGGTCATGGCGTCGCTCCTTCCGTCGACGGCGGGGGAGGATGACGACCGCCGCCGGTCCATTCGCCGGTGGTGCGCCAGCCCTCATAACAAGTCAGCCAGTCGATGGTCCAAGGCACGGTGGTGTCCGCGAGCAGATCGGCCGGTGACCACTCGCCCGCCTCCGGATCGAAAAGGCAGAGCAACGGCTCGCCTTCATCCCTCCAATAGACGTGCGGCAGCTTCCCCTCGGCGCTGCGCGCCCTTTGCTTCAGGCGCGGCGATAGCACCTCGACATCGGGCTGCATCCTCATCGGATCGATGCGCTCGATGACGAGCGGCGCGCGATAGAGGATCTCCACCTCGTAGGTCTTCATCAGCGGCCGTAGCGGGCCGCGCCAGACGGCAGCACGGTCACCGACACGACGGGCGCGGAATCCTGGCCATCTCGCGGCCATCGCCGCGATCTGCTGGTCGATGGAAGGAAGCCCGATCATCGACGGCGCCCTCCCATGAACGTGTGCGGCCGCGCCAGGGCCGGCGTCGCGATGGCCGATGCGGCACCGATGCCGACCAGCTTCGGCGCGCTGGGCACGTAGACGCCACCCTTGGGGGTATAGGACTGCGACGCGTCCTTGACCGCGCGCCCGAGGCGCCGGTTGAGCTGCTTCATCGAACGCTCGACGGCGAGCTTGCCGAAGCGGGCCTGGAGCCACTCGGCCAGGTCCTCCTGCGAGATGTCGGCAGACTGGAGCCAGGCCAGTTCGTCCGCGAGCTTGGTCAGCTTGCCGGCGAAGTCCTGCTGCTGGGCGAGGTTCTCGGGCCAGCGGTCGGTGAAGCATTCGGTCGGCAACACCGGGTTGGTGACGGCGATCCGCGCGCCGTTGGCACCGGCGCGCTGGAGCTCGGTGGCGACCATGCGCGCCTGCCGGATCAACATGTCCGACAGCGTGCTCGCACCGCCCGCCGCATGGCCTGCGAAGCACGACAGCATGACGGACGGCGGGATGCGTCCCTTCGCGTTGGCGTAGACGACGTTGCGGAAGCGCTTGAGGAGCTGCAACGCGACGGTCGCCGTGTTCTTGACGACGAGCGGCGTCTGGTCCGGCACCTCATCGAATTCGGCGTCGGCGCGAACCGTCAGACCATAGGCATCGTTGAAGCGCCTGTTGAACTCCTCGGCGAACCGGCGTTCGAGCGGGGTCCGCGCGCGATACCACTCGGCGAAGCCATAGGCATTCATGCGCACATGGTAGTGCTCGGAGGCGGGCTTGTCGGGATTGGCGTGGAAGATATGGCTTTCCCGATCCAGCGTCGAGGCGAGCCGGACGGAAGGCGTGACGTCCAGATGCATTCCGTCGGCGTAGCGGATGGTCACGCAGCGCGTCTGCCGCTCGACCCCCTTGCTGACCCGGTAGTCCTTGAGTGACTCGAAGAGCAGATCGAGCACCTCGTCCGGGTTGGCCCACGGATCAAGGTCGAGTTCGGCCAGGATGTCGAGATCGTATTCCTCATCCGTGCCCCGCATGGAGATCGTCGCGTCGATCGCCATCGATCCCTGCGGATAGAACCTCACGATGCGCCCACGCAAAGGACTGCCTTCTCGTTCGGCGTGGCGGCGAACCGCCTCGTACCGCTCCCCGACCTGGCCGTGCAGTCCCGGCGGCAGCTGAAGGTTGATGGCGACGTCGGCAAGGACCGCGTCGAGCGGGGCGAGAAAGGGGTCGTCCCCCGGCAGGCGGATCGTGCGGTTCATGACCGGCTCCGTGACTGGCCAGCCTCGCATTGGAGAATCGTCCTGCGAGTGGCATCCTACAACCATTCCGGGCGACCCGGCCGTTTCGGACAACTCGCTAAAAAAATGTCCGAAACCGTTTCTGGGCCGGCATGGATAAACGGGGGCGTCGTCGAATGAGCATGGATAGCCAAGGGGACGTCGCCGAAGTGTCTCTCGATCCACCGGTCGGCCACTACGATCCCGATGAAATCGTCAGGCTCATCACGAACTTACCCGAGGATGACCTTGCCCTGGTCATCGGCATGGATCGGAAGTTCATCGGCGGGACCGGGCGCCAGGACGGAGAACTATTCCGCGAGGTCATTGTCCGGGCGGCCCAAGGGAAACGACGTTGCCCCCGCGATGTCGATCCCGTGCGGTTCGTCGTCAAAGCCATGGAGAGCATCGCCTCACACGACCGGGCCCAATTGGTCAAGGTACGCCCGTTCGACGAGGCGGTCGCTCACGATCCGGGGAACTCGACTGCCACGCTGATTTTGCCCGACGCCTTGGCCGATCCCGAACAGGCGCTGCTGGCGAAGGAGGAAGTGGACGAGGATGATGTCGTTCTGGCCAGGATCAAGGGGGCACTGGCCGGCGACGAGCAATGCGAACTGATGCTGCTCGGCTGGTCGAACGACTACCGCGGCAAGGAACTGCGCGACCTGATCGGCTGCGATCAAGAGCGCGTCAGCTATCTGGCGAAGAAAGTAAGGCGGGCGGCAGACAAGCTGTATCCCGAAAGGCGGGTCCGATGAGCACGATCAAGAAAGACCGATCGGAGCATGAGCTCCGCAGGATCGAGGATGCCCTCGTCGATAGCGTCCTCTCCGTGCCGTCGAGCGAATATCGTGCGGAGATGGAGGAGAATGGCGACGATACGGCCGGCTATGTCGCTCTCGCTCGAACGATGATCGCCGACGCCCAACGGATCGTTGCTCGCCAACGTTTGGCCGACGCCAAGGGCAAGGTCGTTGCGTTCAATGCCCGATCCGAGCCGGCATCCCAAACGCAGGCGCCTAGCGCTGCGGCCCGCCTCGCGGCCTTCAAGGAGAAGTCGGGGTCCCCGTTCATGATGGCCGCAAGGAAGGGAACGCAGCTTTCGGCCAGCGACGAGGAAGCCCTTGCAGAGGCGTTGGCCGATCTGGAGCGCCTTGAGCGAGAGGACGGCGAGGGATGAAGGCGCCCACGCCTGCCGAACGCATACTGGTCGAGCTTGGAATCTCCGAGCCGAAGGATATCGACCTGGAGGCGATCGCCTGCTGCCGAAAGGCCATGGTCAGGTATCGTCCACTATGCGGCTGTGAGGCCATGATCGTCGGCACGACCAGGAATGCCGTGATCACCGTGAACAGCCAGTCGGGGCCCGAGCGGCGGCGCTTTTCGATCGCTCATGAACTGGGACATTGGCACCATCACCGAGGGCAGGAGCTGTTCTGCTCCGCGGGCGACATCGGCGATCGGCGTCGCGACGCACTCCATCCTGAAAGGCAGGCCGACGACTTCGCCTCGGATCTCATCCTTCCCGACTTCATGGTTCGCCCTCTCGCGATGAAGATCAAAAAGGTCACCATCGCCGCAGCCGACGATATCGCAGGCGAGTTCACCGCCAGCCGCACTGCGACACTTATCAAGCTCGCGCAGCTTGATCGGTTTCCGATCATGCTGGTTTGTCACGATCGGACCGGGCTTCGGTGGTTCTCGCCCCATGGACGGTTCGAGAGGTGGTGGTGGCCAACAAAGCGTTTGGACAGCCAAACCTACGCCTATGAGATGCTGTTCAACGGAAGTGACGACGGCAATCCGCACAAGATGCCGGCCGATGCCTGGTTCGACTTCAAGGGCGCGGACCGACAAGAAATCACCGAGCAGTCCTTTAGGCTCTGGGGTGAGCAGGTCCTATCGATCCTGACACTTCCGGAACGAGCCATCGCATAGACAGCGTTGGGCCTCAATAGCGTCTCACCTGCCCGCGTTGTATCTCCTCTCCTATGACGACGACCCGCGCCCGTATTGAGTTGCCCGGCGCCCGCGAGCTTCCTAGCCGAGGCCGGCGCCGGCGCGCGATCGTGACGGCGAGCCGAATAGCGGTCTGACGCCCGAGCCTCAGGCTCCCCTTCGCCATCATCGTCATCTTGATCGCCGCGCCGCCGCGCCGGTGATCCATTCCCATAGGAGGCGCCCATGTCGCGCCCGAAGCCGCCTGTCCGCGATTGGCAGGCCGAGATCTATGCCCGGCATCAGTACTGGATCGCCGGGAAGCCCATCCACATGGCCGTTGGCGACGGCTGGGCGGATGTGATCGCCCGGCTGTTCGACCGCATCGAGAAGGCCCTTGCAGGCGAACCGGTGCCGGCGAAGGTTGCCTTGATCGACGTGAAGGAGAAGTACGGGAGTCTGGTCGTCAGCATCCTGGCGCCGGTGGGGCCCGAGACGGACGAGGCGATCGACCATGCCATCCTGCTGGCCGAGATGCGGTCCGAGTGCACCTGCGACGAATGCGGGGAACTAGGCACGCTGCGTTCGACGATGGGCATGTCGGGCTGGCTCGCGGTCAAGTGCCGCGATCACGCGGGAGGGTACCCCGAGGTCGTCGCCAAGGGCTCGCCCAGGAGGCTGATGACCGACAGCCGCGGGACCTTCCGGGTCACCTACGACCGCCGGACCGACACCCTCGCCGAGATCCCCGTCCCGGACGAGGATTCCCGTTAACCATGTTCGGAGTCCTGTCAGGAGCCTTCAAATCAGCTCTTGACCGTATCGCCAAGAGTTCACTATTTGTTCCGGCATGAATAACCCTTCAGTCATATCTGGCGTCCGAACCGCGCGGAAAGCGCGACCGCACCGCCATTCCTTACGGCCTCTCGCCGGCGACTGACGTCGCCCGTCCGGGAGGCGACCTTCGACGTCGAGTCCTCCCATGAATGCCCGCCTCTTCCCCATATCCACCGCCGTGCCGACTAAACCGCCCGTACTGGGCGGCGTCGACGCGCGGCCCCAGGATTTCCCGATGACCCACGATCCCTTCCCTTCCCAGAGGACGAGCGCCCGCTGATGCGGCGTCGGCCTCCGCTCGCGAGGCCGACATGCCAGACACAGAATTCAAGCCCGACTTTGCCGATATCGAATACAGCCAGGAGCAGACGGCCGAGACGCCGACGCCGGCCTACGACAACCTCGCCGCGGCCGTGCTCTACGAGACGATCCCGCCCGAACTGATGGCGCGCATCGAGGGTGACGAGCCACTCGCGCTGATCGTCTCGGTGCCCTCCGAGGACTGGCTCGCCCCGATCGAGGAGGCGCTGGGCGACCTGCGCTCCTGGGACGAGATCATCGTGCCGGCCGCGATGGCGAAGCGCCGTCCGGGGTCGACCGACTGCGCCCGCAAGCTGGCTCGCGGGCTGTCCGTCGCCGGCGTCGCCGTCACCCCGGAGCGGCAGTTGCCGCCCGCGCTCATCACCGCCGCCGACGCGCGGATCGTCGTCCAGGCGCCGAGCAATGCGACCCTGTCCCAGGTCATCGCTTGCGCGACCGGCGAGTCGCCGACCGAGTTGCCGCCGCGCCTGGCGACGGGGTTGGACTTCTTCGACATCGTGGCCGCGATCCGCGTCGGGTCGACCGCCGACGATTGCGTCAGGCGCCTGAAGGCTGCCGCAGGCTCGCAGTCGATCGTCGATCCCCTCGTCGCGGACGTGCCGCGGTTGGAAGAAATGAGTGGCTTTGGATCGTCCGGCGAGTGGGGCCTGACGCTGGTCCGGGATCTCCAGTCCTGGAGGAAGGGCGACCTCGCCTTCGAGGCCCTTGATCGCCACGTGGTGCTCGCCAGTTCGCCCGGTCTCGGCAAGAGCACCTTCGTCAGGGCGCTCGCGAAGAGCGCGGGCTTGCCGCTTTTCGTGACCAGTGTCGCATCATGGTTCACGGCGACGGACGGCTACCTCAATAATGTACTTAAGGAAATCGATCGTGTATTCGCGACGGCTGCCGCCTGTGCGCCCGCGATTTTATTCTTGGATGAGCTTGATGCTTTGCCAAACCGCGAGACCGTGGGCGAGCGGAACCGCGATTACTGGACGCCGATCATTACCAATATTCTGATGTCCCTCGACAGCGCCACGTCCGGGGCGTCGAGTCGGCTGATCGTGATCGGCGCCACGAACCACGCCACCAAGGTCGATCCCGCGCTCGTTCGGCCGGGACGGCTCAATCGGATCATCACGATCCACCCGCCCGAGCCGGAGGATCTTGCCGGCATCCTGCGCCAGCACCTCGGCGGCGACATCCCGGGTGCGGATTTGCTGCCGATCGCGGAGATCGGAAGGGGCGCGACCGGCGCGCAGGCGATGGGCTGGGTGAAGCGCGCGCGGGCCACGGCTCGCGAGGCGGGTCGCGAGATCGTCCTCGACGACCTGGTGGGCGCGATCGCTCCGCCGGACGACGCTCCCGAGGAGGAGCGGCGTCGCCATGCAGTGCATGAAGCCGGACACGCGGTGATCTCGCACCGGATCACGCCCGGATGCGTCAGGGCGGTCTCGATCGTCGGTCGTGGCGATGCCGCGGGCTACACGTCCACGCGGCAGAGGCCGAGGGCATCGCCGACCCGGGCCGACGTCGAGCTCGACATCGTCGGCACGCTCGCGGGCCGGGCGGCCGAGATCGTGATCCTGGGGGAGGCCAGCACGGGGTCCGGGGGGTCGCAGGACAGCGACCTGGGGATCGCGACGAGGCACGCGACCGCGCTCCTCACTTCCTACGGCTTGGGCCCGAATCTCATCTTCATGGTCGAGCCGGAGCATGCGACCGAACTGCTCCGGTACGATCCGGAGCTGCGCGCGACCGTCTCGCGGACGCTTGCGAGCCTGCATGAGAGGACGATCCTGGCGGTCCAGCAGCACCGCAAGGCCATCGACGCGGTAGTGGAAGAGTTGCTGTTGCGGCGGCATCTCGACGGCGCCGCCTTCGCCACCATCGTCGCGGCCTCCGATGCCGGCGCCCGCCGCAGGAGGGGGCCGCGCCATGGATAGCCAGATGATCAGCTTGGTGGAGCGGCTGGTCTCGATCCAGATCGAGCTCGGACCGAGCACCTATAGGCGCGCGATGGGGGCGGCCTACCAGGCCGTCGCCCGCGTCGCCCTGGACGAGGCCGAGAGCCAGGCCGGGGTGATCCGGCTCGGCCCGTCGACGGCGACGGTGATCCCGTTCCCGCTGTCGTCAGCCCATGACCCGAATCGCCGGGGCACGCTGAACGGGGGCGAGCGATGAAGGCTCCCTGCGACACCACGCCACATCCTCACCTTTTTGAGCGCTTTCAGGTGACGTGCGCTGCGTCCGAAATGCGGTTCGAACATTGTCCAGGAATGGTTTTCCAGGGCATTCCCGCCGGCGGCCAAAATGGCGGCTCTGCAGAGGGAAACGATGCTCGGAGGGACCTCGTAAGGCAGGTCGCCGACACCCTGTCGATGACGACCGACGCGATCTTCGGAATGGAAGGGAACGGTTGGTCGTCCGCGACGCCATTTGCAGCGGATCGGCCTAACCCGCTGGCAGGACGTGCGGATCGCCCGATTGACTCCGGGTCAAGTCGCGGTTCTGCTGGTGTTCAAGCGGTTCGCGTCGGACCGCTTCGCGTCGCCGAAAGGCCTCGCGTTGAAGACTGGATGGAGGACGAACTCCTCACGCTGCCGGAAGCGGTGGCGCTCTTTTGGCCCCATGGTCCCCTGACGGTGACGTCGCTGCGGACCGCGGGGCACGAAGGCTCCCTGAAGATCACGGTCGTAGCGGGCAAGCACTTCGTGACGCCCGCCGCGATCCGATCGATGGGGAAGAGGGATATCCCGAAGGCGACGATGGTGGCGGTGTCTCCGGACATCGATCCTGCCGCGGACCTGCTTGCCAGGATCGCGGAGACGCGATCGGCTGGGCGCCATCCAAGGAAGCGGCCGTCCCGATAGGACGGCCTGACATCTAGGAAGACCCCGAGGAGGGGCGGCTCTTTTCTTGGCGGAAACACCCGCCCGCTCCTCGGTCACCCAGCGCTCGATTTCTCAATCGGGCGCCAACGGAGACCTGCATCCTATGCCCACCGAATCCGCTTTGCAACTCGACGCCGCCGGCATGGCAGCGGAGAGCATCCGCGTCGCCTTGATGAAGGCGGCCGTCAACGTGATCGAGATGCCGCGCAAGCGCGGCCCGGCTCCCTTTCCCCCGCGCCTGATCGAGGAGAAGCCCAAGACCCCGGGCGGCGCGGTCATCCTCTACATCCGCGACGGCAAGCACGAGGAGAGCACCTACGCCACCCTCGACCGGCGCGAGGACGCCGAGACGAGGCTCCAGTTCTACGTCCTGAAGAAGGCGGCGAGGGCACGGGCCATCGTCGAGCCTCGCAAGACGCGGGTGCTGCTGGCGCTCGATCGGCTGCTCGAAGCCGAGCGGCCCGACCCGGGCGCCTCCGACTACACCTGGCGGGAATACCGCGCCATGGCCGCGCGCCTGGGCACGCTCACCGCCTTCTTCGAGCACAAGACATTCGGCGAGCTCGACAAGGCGACGTGCAAGGACTTCATCAAGTGGCGCACGAATCTGCCGGACGCGCGCTACCGGCCGGACAACCCGGACGCCCCGAAGGCGAAGGCAGCGACGGCGGGCGTCGACATTTCGACCCTGCGCAAGGCGATCAAGCTCTTCGCCTCGGAGCTCGACCTGTCCTGGAGCCCCACGGTCTACATCCCCAAGACCGAGAGCAAGCGGCAGCGTCACATGAAGCGGAGCGAGCTCGCCCGCATGATGTGGGCGGTGCGCGGCCGGATCTGGAATAAGGCCAAGGGCGGTTGGCTGACCGAGACCGTGATCGACGAGAACGGACGTGCGGTCGAGCGCAGGGTCATCCGGCCCATCGAGACGCGGGAGGCCCGGCGTGTGCTCACGAGGTTCATCTTCCTGGGCTATCACACCGGCACCCGCCACGCCGCCCTGCGCGAGCTTAGCTGGATCGCCTCCTCCGAGGTCGGTTGCCTCGACGTCGACGGCAAGGTCATCCACCGCCGCGGCTTCGGCGAGGACCCGTTCAAGGGCAAGCCGCGGCACACCTCCAAGATCGCGGCGAAGGTCGCGGCGAGGGCTCGGCGTTGGCGCGACACCGACCTGGCCAACGGAATCGAGCACGTGATCCACCAGCCGGACGGGTCGCCTTATCGGGCGCGCATCTCCTTCATCTGGGCATGCGTCGTCGCCGATGCCGGCCTCGACGACGAGGTCGTGCCGCATGCGTTGCGCCATACCGCGGCGACCCACCTGCGCATCATCAAGATCGATCCACGCGCCGCGGCCGATCTGCTGGGGATGAGCGTCCAGACCGCCATGCGCCATTACGCGCACTGGACCCTCGAAGGGCAGGACGACGCAGCCGACGCCTTGGCTTACGGCAAGGGGCTCAAGGGCTCGATCGTGCTGGAGGGCGCTCCGACCCCGCAGCCGCCCAAGGCCGAGCCGCCGGCCCCGGTCGACGACGACCAGTTCTCGTTCGACTTCGGTCCCATCCCTGCGCCGGAGCCGGAGCCGGAGGTGGTCGAGCAGCTGCGCCCGGCGCTGCCGATCCCGACGGGCCCGTTCCAGCCGGTCGAGCCGATCGTGCCGCCGCCGCCCAAGCTCCACCCGACCCATGCGCGCAGGACCGAGCGGCGGACCCGGGCAAAGCTGGGCGTCGCCGCCAGGGGCAGGGTCGGTTTCGCGCCGGTTCCGAGGTTACCCAACCAAGCGACGCCTCCGGCATCGTAGGCTGTTGCGATCGACAACGAGAAAAGCGTCTCACGACGTCGGCGACTGCCGCCAGCTTCGTGGGACGCGCATGCCCGCCGGTCGCGGCGGCTTGCCGCCCTAATCCTCGATGTACTCGTATCGGCCGAGACCAAAAGGCACGCTCTCCAGCACGCGATAGCCGCCATCGATGGGTTCTATCGCCCCCCATGCCGTCAGCGACGTGATCAATGAAGCGATCTCGTTGCTGTTGTTCCCCTTTACGAAACCATATTGGCTGACCAAAGTCGGCCCCGCCGATTGGAGGTGCTCGTCGGTGACGAAATCGTCTCGCTCGGCGATCTGGTTCATCAGATGCAGGAGCGCCGCTTCGCCATAAGGCATCGGCTGCATGAACGTCCTGGTCCAGGCAAGGGCTGCCGTAGCTGCAAAGGCCCAGAAACTAGGGGGTACCGAACCTGCGACCAACCCTGACGTCGCAGATAGCGCCTGCAAGGTCGCGAGGGGATCGCGCGTGAAGTTCGATAGCTTCAATGAGTAGGCTAGCTGACGACGCTTTCGTACTAGCACGAGTCCGAGAGTGTTTTCGCGCGAAGGCGAAATGATCTCGGGAGCGGCAGGTTGCCAATGCGAAGTCAGGTCGGCCTGCATCGCAGCGATCAGCCCCTCGACGGCTACGCCGTCCATGACCAGCGGTTGTCCGCTTTGCGGCACGTTGTCGATCAGGGTCTTCCCGTAACCCGGCATATCTCGCGTCGCCATCACGTGCGCCTCGTAGTCATTGGCCGCAGGACCATCCCTGCAATTCAGGCATCGCGGCGTTCACCGCCAACTATCCCACTGGCTCATCGATCGCTCCGGCTGATGCCGTCTCTCCGAATATCTCTGCGATGCTGCCAGTCGTGATTTCGGCAAGGTGAAGGCGTTGGACGCAAACGACGGTCTGGCCGTCCAGACCAAAGGTGTGGGGTCGGAATTCCGCTCGGGCCAACATCACCTTGAGCTGCAACGGATCCGCCAGATAACGCAGGAGGTCGGCAGGCGTCGGCTTGTCGGAAGCCCAGAGCGTGTCCAAAACAGTCCGATCCTCCTCCCATCGCTGGCAAGTCGCGGTCGGATGGCGTGGAAGTGGCGCTGGCTAAAAAAGCGCGTCAGGCTGGAGGCGTCGGTCACGTACACCCCGTCTTGATCGCCCGGCAAGGCGTAGGGTAGCGAGTTCAACACGCATGGGACGATCGTCTTGCCGACGGTGTCCAACCCGAACCGTTTCTGGATGATGTCGGCATGCTGTACCATGCCACGGGCAAGGCGGGTGACTTGCCGTATGGCGGAATCCATCTCAAGCCTGAAGTAGTAAGCTTGGACCGGACTGTTGCCGGACAACGAGTGGTTCTTGCATTCGCAGACGAAGACGTGGTCGTCCCAGGGGATGACGAGATCGTACTCGAACTCCTCGCCGTCTATCTTGAACTTGAACGTCGTCGCATCGAAGCCGATACCCTTGAAGTAGCGTATCATGTCGGCCTCGAAGGCCTTTCCCTTCCTCTTGAGCTTCTCGCCGATATTCCCGATCGCGGACAGCGTCACGCGGCCCGGGTCGGCGTCGAGGACACCCGGGCCGAACAGGAGCAGGGAACGGTCCCCGATCCGGACAAGCGGTTGGTCGAAGAGATCGCGGCTTGAGGTCCGCAACGAGACGTTGTCAATGAACGTCTCCGCCGCTTCAGCAGTCAGACCAACGCGCCCCAGCACCTGCAAGAGTGATGAGCGCGACTCGATAACGTAAGCCCTTCCATACCGTCGCGTTCGTAGCGTGCCTCACCGAGGCATCGCAGGGCGGCGTAGCCCCGAATCCATTCGACCAATCTCAACCCACCCACGCGGGCGACGTCGTCGACGATGGAATATCCCAGCGTCTGGCTCAGCATAACGCAGGCATGCGCTTCGATGTCGGAGACGTACGATTTCGGGGGGAGGTTGACCGCCACGTCGATCCCGGAGGCTTTTGCCTGGATGTTGGTCTGAACCGACATCTCGTGGAACGTCTGGATCATGCGTTCGCTGAGCCGCTGGTTGGCGACAAGATCGAACAGTTCCGTTTCGGTGAATTCGCCATACTCGATCGCGCGACCGGCCTTGGAGGACGACCACGCCGGCAGCGCGTCCTTTCCGTGAACGGTGATGTCGCCACCGAAATAGCGGCACCGTTGCTCCAGGCGCTCCCACTGCCCCCACCACGCTGCCAGAGCCTCCGTAGACCCAGCCTTGAACCTGTCGCCCTCGCTCGTCTCGACCGGGTCCGGCAGCGTCATGAAATCGTCTACGAACCAGCCGTTGCGATGGCCGAGCATCATCAACGTGGCGGTCGCGGCATCGACCATGCTGCTCAGAAGCGCGTCGGGCGGCCACTCGGAGCCGTCCTCCAGGGTTAGCATGAAAGACTGAGGCGAGAATTCCTGCTTCTGCCCCAGCTGTTCCCCCTCCATCCGCTTCAGGTCGTGATAACTGAACGCGGACCTGGCGAAGGCGGCCGAGACTTGCGTCTCCGGCGCCAGCTTCGCAGCATCGGTTTTTGCCTGTGCGGCCATTACCGAGTGATACCCGTCCTCTATGAGGCCGATCAGCGCAATCAGGTCATACAGCTTCGCTGCCGCGGCTGCCCCAACCTTGTCTTTCAGGAAGCCGCCGAGGCGCGCCAGGAATGCCGCGCGCGCACCCTGCCGCTCGGGTTCTGGGCGCTTGACGAGGAATTTGCTGTCGCGGCGGATGTGCCCGACCAGGTCAGCAGCGTTGGCCTCGTCGAGTTCGATGGTGGCCAGATGCGCCTCGAACTCGTCCCAGTCGAGCGTCTTGAGCGCCCGCTTGACCAGCTTCTCCTTCAACCGGCCGGGAGGCGGGGTCGTCGTCATGCGTCGCCGACCTCACGTCGTCTCCAATTCGGAAGACTTAGGATACCCCCGGCCGGTGTCGGTGCAAAATCAGGCGGGCTTTCGTTCGATCACGGCTGCGCCAACTTAATTCGGCATGGCCGCATGTCTGGGGAGCCGGGGTGACGGACGCGCGCGAATCCGGCAAGGTGGAATGGTTCGGTGGCCGATGGCGCCGAGCGCAGGGCCCGTCGTCGGTCCCGAGCGGGCTGAAACCCCTGGGGAAACCCTCGGGAGCCCGCCGGGCGTCTGAGGCCGGGACCGGCCTGTAGGGCCGGCGCGTGCGGGCCTGGCGGCGACGGCGGCCCCGGCCCTGCTCAGTCGGTCTCAAACTCAACGACCTCGTTTTCCCTAGCAAACGTTGGCATCCCGTTCGATCCGGTTCGGCCCGAGGCAACCCTGTTTATTGGGGTTTTGGGCTAACTATCGGGAAACCCTCGGGAGCTTCTCCCAACAGTTTCCACCGCGGGAGGCATGGCTTTTCCTGCGCGATCCCAAACGGGATCGGACGGCACGCGACTGGTCGGAATGGAATGGACCAGGCCCGCATCAGATGCCCGGCCGGTACTTCCTCAGCATCCGTTCCACGGCGCCGGGGGTCCCCGAGGCCTCTGGCTCCTTGTTCGCCTCCTCGCGCTCGATCGCCTCGACGTAGGCGGGATCGTCGTTGAACACCGTGATAGGTGCTACGCGCGGTGGGTTCTTCCCGAGCACGATGGCCTTGCGGCGCACGTAGGCGATGCTGTGCGAGCCCAGCAGCACCTTCTCCAGCAAGCTGCGGATTTCCTGCGCCAGGGCGGATCTTAGGTCACGATCCTGGTCGCCGACATCGGCAAGCCGAGCACGGATCGCCTCGAAGCGTTCGCGCCGCTCATCCCAAGTGGGCTCGGACGCCTGTCGGCGTTCCGTCTTGCGAACCTTCGCCAACTGCGCCTTCAGATCCGTCAGCTTAGCCTGGGACGCCCGGTAGCGCTCCCTGGCTCCCTCGAAGCCCTCGCCGGCAAGCTCCAGGAAGTTCGCGGCCCTTTTTTCCTCGGCCTCGATCAGAACCTCCAGGTCGACGTTGCTAGGCCCCTCCTGTACGGGCTCGGGTTCCATCACGTCGCCAAGGGCGTTGCTTCCCAGATGACGAACGACCAGATCCTCGACCGTGGCGACCGGCCAATTGCGTTCATTGTCGCAATGGATGCCACGGCGCCGATCGGAGCATGTGTACGAGCGGCCTCCACGCTCGCCCTTGTTCAGCAACGCCATGCGGGCACCGCAGGCACCGCAGCGGACGAGCCCTTGAAGCAGCGGCACCTTGGTCTCGCCGTGCCGGCCGCCGGAATGGGTCCGACGCTCCCTGGCGGCGTTGGCGCGGTGGAACGTCACCTCGTCGATCACGACGGGATAGTAATTCGGGATCGGTTCGCCGGCCGCGACGCGGATGCCGTTCTCGTCCCGGCGATACGCCTGGAATTCGCCCAGGACGGACCGGTTGCCGAGAAGCTTCTTGATGTAGCTCGGCTGCCACTCCTCGACCTGGAATGCCGGTTCCGGTCGCGGGCCCGAATTGAGGTCACGACAGATCGAGTACTTGCCTCGACCACTGATGCTCTCGGCGAAAATGCGCTTGACCACCCGGACCCGGTCAGGGACCTCATCGATGACCTTCACGCCGTCCTTGACCACAACCTCCAACCACGCCGGCACGCGGCTGGTAACCACCTTCTGGGCGGCCACGGCGCGCTTGTTCGCCCAGGCGTCGGACAGCCTCTGGCTCTTGATTTTGCTTTCCTCGTGCGCCCGCGTCATGACGACGAGCGAGATGAACAGCGGGCTGGTATCCTTGGCGAGCCGTTCGGCGGAATACTCCTGGCCGTCCGTCAGAGTGACGACGGTCACGCCCGCCTTGATCAGATCCAGGAACCTCGGCAGCACGTCGAGGACGCTCTCACGACTGATCCGATCCAGGCTCTCCACGATCAAGTAGGAGCCGCGCGGGACCTTGCCATCCTCGACGAGCTTGAGGAATCCCGCGAGGGCGCCTTCGATCCGGTTTTTCCCCCGGAACGCGCTGATGCCCAGGTCGCGCAGGCTGTCGTCGAGGACCAGTCCGCGCTTCTCCGCCCACTTGCGGGCGTTCTCCAGCTGGCGTCGCAGGCTGTCGCCGCGCATTTGCTCGGGCCGGGAGAACCGGATGTAGGAATATGCCAAGGTCATGATGGCACACTGAAACCACGCCCATGAAGGAGACGTCAACAAATAGGGCACGACATGCTGATGAACGGACCCCCCGGCGCGGGCAAGTCGATGCTGGCGAGCCGTTTGCCTTCGATCCTGCCGCCGCTGACGCCGCGCGAACTGCTCGAAGTCTCGATGGTGCTGTCGGTCGCCGGCCATCTCGCCGACGGCGCGCTGACCGACCGGCGGCCGTTTCGCGCCCCCCATCACTCGGCCTCGATGGCGGCGCTGGTCGGCGGGGGCCTGCAGGCCAAACCCGGCGAGGTCTCGCTCGCCCATCACGGCGTGCTCTTTCTCGACGAGTTGCCGGAATTCCAGGCGCAGGCGCTCGACGCGCTGCGCCAGCCGATGGAGACCGGCGACGTGCTGATCTCGCGCGCCAACCACCGCGCCGTCTATCCGGCGCGCTTCCAGCTCGTGGCCGCGATGAACCCGTGCCGTTGCGGACGCGCGACGGAGCCGGGCTTCGCCTGCCGCCGGCAGCCAAACGAGCGCTGCATGGCGCAGTACCAGACGCGCATTTCCGGGCCGATGCTGGACCGGATCGACATCACCATCGACGTCCCGGCGGTGACGGCGGCTGATCTGATCCTGCCCGCCGCCAGCGAGGGCTCGCCCGAGATCGCGGCGCGTGTCGCGGCGGCGCGGCGGCTGCAGACGCAGCGCTTCGCGGCGCTCGGCCTGCCGGGCATCGGCACCAACGCCGCCTGCCCGGCCAATGTGCTCGACGAGATCGCGCGGCCCGACAATGCCGGCCTCGCCTTGTTGCGCGATGCGGCGGATGCGATGCGCCTGACGGCGCGGGCCTATCACCGCGTCCTCAAGGTGGCGCGCACGCTCGCCGATCTCGACGGGCAGGAGAAGGTCGGCCGCATCCATCTGGCCGAAGCGCTGTCCTATCGATCGCGCGTCGATCAGGTGGCGCAGGCGGCGTGAAGGCTTCCGCACCGCGCGGAGCGCCCCCATGGTTAACGAATTGCATCACGCGATCCCTAGACTTCGAGGATAAGCCAAACTCTTTCTCAAGGCGCGGCTGCTAGACGTTGCGTCATGGACATCCTGTCGTCGAACGCCGCCCTGCTGACCGCCACCGCCATCGCGGTTCTGGCCTGCATCAGTGCGCTCGCCATGGCGCTTCAGCGCGCCCGGACGATCGCTCAGGCGACGGAACTAGCCCGCGACGTCGAGACCCTGAACGACCGGCTCTGGGCGCTCGCCGACAGCGAGGAGCGCTATCGCAGCCTGATCGAGGCGCAGGGCGACCTGATCGTGCGGCGCGACGGCAACCGTATCGTCTACGCCAACGCCGCCTATGCCGCGTTGCTTGGACTGGACGAGACCAGCGTGATCGGCGCGACCGACGAGCCGAAGCGGATCGCGCTGCGCCCGGCGGAAACGCTCGACGACGGCGCGCGCGTCTTCGACGAATGCCTCGGTGCGCCCGATGGCGACGGCGTCACCGAGCGCTGGATCTCCTGGGTCGAGACCGCCGTCCCGGTCGCCCATGGCAAGACCGTGCTGCAGCGCGTCGGCCGCGACATCTCGGCCCGCATCGCCGGCGAGCAGGCGCTGGTCGAAGCCCGCGCCCGGGCGGAGGGCGCCAACGAGGCCAAATCGCGTTTCCTGGCCACCGTCAGCCACGAATTCCGCACGCCGCTCAACGGCATCCTCGGCATGGCCGATCTGCTCGACGACACGAGGCTCGACCCCGAGCAGAGCACCTATGTCAGGGCGCTGCGCACCTCGGGCGAGGCGCTGCTGGCGCTGGTCGACGACATTCTCGACTTCGCCAAGGTCGAGGCCGGCAAGCTGGAACTGCAGGAGACGCGCTTCGATCTTTGCCTGATGGTCGAAACCGTCGCCGAACTCATGGCGCCGCGCGCCCAGGCCAAGGGCATCGAGGTGGCGACGCTGGTCTCGGCCGATCTGCCGAGCCATGTTATCGGCGACCATGACCGGTTGCGCCAGATCCTGCTCAACCTCGTCGGCAATGCGATCAAGTTCACCGAGACCGGCGGCGTCGGCGTCAGGCTTTGCCGCGAGGACGACAAGCTCGTCATCACCGTCGCCGACACCGGGCCGGGCATCCCGGCCGACCGGCTCGAGGCGATCTTCGAGGAGTTCGAGCAGGCCGACCAGTCGGCGGCGCGCCGGCATGACGGCACGGGCCTGGGGCTCGCCATCGTGCGCCGGCTCGCGACCCTGATGGGCGGGACCGTCGATGCCGAAAGCCGGCCCGGCGAAGGCGCGGTCTTCCGGCTCGCGCTGCCGCTGGTGGCGGCCGACGCCCCGAGCCATGCAGCGACGCCGGACTGGGCCGGCAAACGCATGCTGCTGGTCTCGCCCGCCCCGTTCAGCGCCCGGTTCCTGGCCGAATCCATTCTTGCGACGGGCGCCACCGTCAAATGCGCCGCGACAGCCGAGGAGGCGTCGACCCTTCTGGCGAGCACGCGCTTCGATGCGGTACTGGTCGATCTGGCGCTCGGCGATGCGTCGGTCAAGGCCATCGCCGGGATGGCGCGCGGACGCGGCGTGCCGGAGCGGCTCATCCTCCTGTCGCCATTGCAGCGTCGCGAATTCGGCGCGCCAGCAGCGGCCGGCTTCAACGGCTTCCTGATCAAGCCGGTCAGGGCGCGCACGCTTTATGAGCGGCTGTCGCCTCGTCAGCAGCAAAACGCGGTCGAAATCTCGCCGCCGGCGGAAGCCAAGCCGGCCGGCACGCCCGAGCTGCATCTGCGCGTTCTCGTCGCTGAGGACAACGAAATCAACGCGCTGCTGGCGACACGCACGCTTGAGCGGCTCGGCTGCTCGGCGGTGTGGGCACGCGACGGCCGGGCCGCGCTGCGGGCGCTGGAGAACAGCCTGACGCCGGGCGCCCAGCCCTTCGACCTGTGCCTGCTCGACATCCGCATGCCGGAGCTGGACGGCTTGTCGGTGGCGCGCGCCATCCGCGCGATCGAGGCCGGGCGCGGCGAGACGAGACTGCCGTTGATCGCGGTCAGCGCCAATGTCGCGGCCTCCGACCGCAAGGCGGCGCTGGCGGCCGGCATGGACGACTGCCTTGCCAAGCCGCTGGAGCGCGCGGCTTTGGCGCGCTGGATCGGCCGGATCGGCAGCCGTTCGCCGCTCGAGCTGACCGGCTGACGAAGAATTCCAGCCCGACTTAAGTCACCGCTCTGACGCAATCCTGTCGCGATCCTGTCAATTGCGCGGCGCTAGCGTTTCCGATTGCCAGAATCGTCGGCAAAGGAACAATAGCGCCATGGCGTTCGATGTTTTCCGCGGCCTGAGGCAGCCGGCAAAGAGTCTCCCGGCGAAGAGCCTCCCGGCCGGCCACCCGTTTCTGTCGCGGCTGCCGTTCAAGCTGATCTCCGGCGATGCGATGCGCCGGATCGGCCGCTGGCCGACGCCGGAGGACGCACTCACCGGCACGCTCGGCCGCTGCGGCTCGCTGGAGGTCCGGCTGGCGCGTGGGCCCTCGGACGTCTGGCGGGCGCAGCGTCTGCGCTACCGGGTGTTCTATCAGGAGATGTCAGCCAAGCCCGACGCCGTTTCGCGCATGTTCCGCCGCGACGCCGACCGCTTCGATGCAGCCTGCGATCATCTGCTCGTGATCGACCACGCGGCGCGCGGGCGCTTCGGCGGAACGCGCTCCAAGGTCGTGGGTACCTACCGGCTGATGCGCCAGAGCGCCGCCAACCGGCTCGGCGGCTTCTACACCCAGAGCGAATTCGAACTCGCGCCTCTGATCGCTCGGCATCCCGGGGCGCGATTCCTCGAACTCGGCCGCTCCTGCGTGCTGAAACCCTACCGCACCAAGAAGACGGTCGAACTGCTCTGGCACGGCATCTGGGCCTATATCCGGCACCACAGCATCGACGCGATGTTCGGCTGCGCCAGTTTCGAGGGCGCCGACCCCGACGCGCTCGCCCTGCCGCTGAGCTTCCTGCATCATCACGCCAGAGCCGAGGGCGACTGGAGCGCTTGCGCCCGGCCCGACCGCCACATCGCGATGGACCGGCTGCCGATCGGAACGATCGACGCCAAGCTTGCGCTGAAGCAGCTTCCGCCGCTGATCAAGGGCTATCTCAGGCTCGGCGCGCGCTTCGGCTCCGGCGCGGTGATCGACCGGCAGTTCGGCACGACCGACGTGCTGGTGATCCTGCCCGTCGCCGCAATCGACCGTCGCTATGTCGACTATTACGGGGAAGAGGGCCAGCGCTACGCCGCGTGAGTGCGGTTCACTCGCCGGCCGCTGCGAGCGCCGTCAGCGCCTCGCGGTAGCTCGGATAGCGGAAGACGTAGCCCAGTTCCCGCTTCACCAGCCCGTTCGAAACACGCTTGTTCTCGCCGTAGAAGCTCGCCGCCATGGGCGACAGTTTCGACGCGTCATAGGGCTGTTCCGGCGGCGGCTCGACGCCGATCAGTCCGGCTGCGAAGGTTACGACATCCTGCGGCGGGGCCGGCTCGTGATCGGTGACATTGTAGACCGCGCCGTTGCGGGGCTGCGCCAGAGAGGCCAGCAGCACGCCGGCGATGTCCTCGACATGGATGCGGTTGAAGACCTGGCCCGGCTTGACCAGCCGCCGCGCCGTGCCCTCGCGCAGGTTGACGATGGCGTTGCGGCGTGGGCCGTAAATGCCCGACAGGCGGAAGATCTGGGCCGGCTTGCCCGCGCGCTCCCCGAAAGCGAGCCAGGCCTTGTCGGTCTCCAACCTGAGCTTCGAGCGGGCGTAGCCGGGCCGGGTTTCGGCGCTCTCGTCGATCCACTCGCCGCCATGGTCGCCATAGACGCCGATGGTCGAGAGATAGCCGATCCAGCGCAGGTTGGGCGCGGCTTCGAGCTGGGCGGACAGGGCGGCCAGCACCGGATCGCCATCCTCGCCCGGCTGGACCGAGACCAGCACGGCGTCGGCCTCGGCGATCGCGGCCGCGAGGCGCGAGGACACGGCGAAACCGCCGAAGACCAGTGTCGGAATGCCCTCGCCGCTGAGTTTCGCCGCCTTGTCGGCCGAGCGGACTGTGCCGGTGACCTGCCAGCCCTGCGCCATGGCGGCGCGCGCGAAGAACCCGGCCGAATAGCCGAGGCCGAGGATGACGAGCTTCATGCGGCACGATCCGGTGGGACTGAGAGGGCGAGCCATTCCAGGCGGACGGCGGCATCCGGCTCGGCGGCGAGGCAAGTGGCTGCGAGCTGGGCGGCCCGGCCGGGCGCGAGCCGACCCAGCGCCCAGACCGCCATGGCGCGCACGAGCGGCGAGGCGTCGGCGATCAGCGCCCCGGCGCTTCCGGCGAGTTCGGGCTTGCCGCTGTTGCCGATGGCGATCAGGACGTTGCGGATGAAGCGGTCGCGGCCGGTGCGCTTCACCGGCGTGCCGGCGAAGAGCGTCCGGAAGCCGGCATCGTCGAGCGCGGCCAATTCCGCGAGCGGCCGTGCGGCGAGATCGTCCTTGAGGGCGAGCCGCGTCTCCTGCGCGGATTCCGCGAACTTGTTCCAGGGGCAGACGGCGAGGCAGTCGTCGCAGCCGAAGACGCGGTTGCCGATGCCGGGCCGCAACTCGGCGTCGATATGGCCCTGATGCTCGATCGTGAGGTAGGCGATGCAGCGGCGGGCATCGAGTTGGTAGGGCTGGGGGAAAGCGGCGGTCGGACAGATTTCCAGGCAGCGCCGGCAGGAGCCGCAATGATCCTGCTCGGCTTCGTCGGCGGGCAGCTCGGCGGTGGTGTAGATCGAGCCCAGAAATAGCCACGAGCCGTGCTCGCGCGAGACCAGCACCGTGTGCTTGCCCTGCCAGCCGAGCCCGGCCGCCTGCGCCAGCGGCTTCTCCATGACAGGGGCTGTATCGACGAAGACCTTGACGTCCGCGCCGCCGCGCGCCGCCAGCAGGCCGGCCACGCTCTTGAGCTTGCCCTTGATCACGTCGTGATAGTCGCGCCGGCGGGCGTAGAGCGAGATCGCGGCCTTGTCTGTCTGGCTGAGGATCGCGAGCGGGTCCGAGTCGGGGGCATAGCTCATTCCGAGCATGACCACCGAACGGACTTCCGACCAAAGCGCTTGCGGCGCGGCGCGCTCGTCGATGCGCTCCTCCATCCAGCCCATCTCGCCGTGATGGCCGGCGGAGAGCCATTCGCGCAGTTGGGCAGGCGCGTCCGGGATCGAGTCGGCGGCGGCTATGCGCGCCACGGAAAACCCTTCGGCCAGCGCCCGCTCGACGACCGCCTGCTTCAGGCGTTCAGCCTTGATACGGGCTTTGGACCCAAACTGCTCATCCTGAGGAGAAGCCGCAGGCTTCGTCTCGAAGGATCCTCCAGAGCGCGCTGGAGCATCCTTCGAGACGCGGGCTGACGCCCGCTCCTCAGGATGAGGGATTTGGGAGGTCGATTGCGTCAAAAATCCAGATCGTCGTAATGGGCGCTCGGGGCCATCCCCGGCACCCGGTCCGCCAGCAGCGCCCGGAAGCTCGGCCGGGATTTGATCCTCGCATACCATGCGCGCGCGGCCTCGTCCTCGTCCCAGGGCACGTCGCCGAGATAGTCGACGCAGGAGAGATGCGCCGCGGCGGCGAGATCGGCATAGCTCAGATCGGGCCCGGCCAGCCAGTTCCGCTTGGCGGTGAGCCAGGAGATGTAGCGCAGATGATAGCGCACATTGGCGCGGGCGGCGCGGATCGCGCCCATTTCGGGCGGGCCGCCGCCCTCTTCGCGCCCCATGAAGCGCTTCATCACCTTTTCCAGCACGAGCGGGCCGGTGATCTCGGCGTCGAACTTGCCGTTGAACCAGTCGAGCAGGCGGCGCACCTCGACGCGTTCGCCGGGTCCCTCCGGCAGCAGCCGGTTCTGGCCGAGCGCCAGCCCGCGCGTCTCGTCGAGATATTCGGCGATGACGCCCGCGCCCGGCACGGCGAGGCCCGAATCCTCGCGGAAGAGCGGCGTCGTGCCGGCCGGGTTCATCTCCAGGAACTCGCGCCGGCGCTCCCAGACCCGCTCTTCGACGAGATCGGCCTCCAGACCGAACTCCGCCAGGACGAGCCGGACGAAGCGCGAATGCGGGCATAGCGGATAGTGGTGAAGCGTCGCCATGGCACTCTTGAAACAGGCGGATGCGGCGCAAGCGGGGCCGGCGGAGAAGCGCGGCACCGTCATGCGCCGGACGCCTGCTATAGTCTCAGGGCCGCCGGCTCACAAGCCGATGCCCCGTCTCCGCTTCGATTTGACCCGGTCGTCTTGGCGAAGTGGTAACCAATTCGCAAAGAGGCTGGGCGCATGAGGAGAAGCGGTTTACCTCTGCCCGAGGTCTGCAGCACATGCCCGGCCCGCCCGTCCTGAGACCCCCGCCATGGAAAACCTCTTCGTCGCGTTCGTGCTCGGCATCGTCGAGGGGCTGACCGAGTTTCTGCCGGTGTCCTCGACCGGGCATCTGCTGCTGCTCGGGCATTTCCTCGGCTTCGAATCGAAGGGCAAGAGCTTCGAGGTGCTGGTCCAGCTCGGGGCCATCCTGGCGATCATGCTGGTCTATTTCCGTCGGCTGCTCGACATCGCGCTTCGGCTCGGCAAGGACCCTGCCGCGCGGCGCTTCGTCATCGGCGTGCTCGTCGCTTTCCTGCCCGCCGCGCTGATCGGAGCCGTGCTGCACGGCTTTATCAAGAGCGTGCTGTTCAACCCGTTCCTGGTCTGCTGCTCGCTGATCGCGGGCGGGCTCGTGCTGATGGTGGTCGACGAACTCGAACTCGAGGTGAAGCACACTGACGCCACGGCTTTCCCGCTGTCGATGTATCTCAAGATCGGCTTCATCCAGTGCCTGGCGATGATCCCCGGCGTCTCGCGCTCGGGCTCGACCATCGTCGGCGCGATGCTGCTGGGCGCGAGCAAGCGCTCGGCGGCCGAATTCTCCTTCTTCCTCGCCATGCCGACCATGGCGGGGGCCTTCGCCTACGACCTCTTGAAGAACTACAAGATCCTGACCTCCGACGATACGATGCTGATCGCGGTCGGCTTCGTCGCGGCCTTCTGCTCGGCGCTGGTCGTAGTCCGGGTCTTCCTCGACTATGTCTCGAAGCGCGGCTTTGCGCTCTTCGCCTGGTGGCGGATCATCGTCGGGCTGTTCGGGCTCGCGGGGCTGTGGATCGTCGGCTGAGGTTTCGCCGTCTTTGCAAGCGTAGCGAAGCAATCCAGCCGTCTCGCGCCGACCTCTGGGTTGCTTCGCTACGCTTGCAAAGACGGCAGAATCTGTTCAGGCCGGGCCAACATCCGGCGCGCTGGCCTGCGCCGCAAGGCCGCGCGCGCCCGGCAGCGAGCCGGTCTGGCGCTCGATCATGCGGTGGACCACCGGCGGAACCGGCCCCTTGTGCAGCGCCCTGACGCGGTCGCCGATCTCGGCGTCGGCCTGCGTGACGCGCTGGTTCTGGCGGACATATTCGACCCAGGTCGGGCTATCGTAGCGCTCGATCCAGAGTTCGGCATTGGTCAGGTCGCGCAACAGCGCCCAATGGCGCGCGCCGTCGCGGCGGCGGATGCGGCGGCGTTCGGCCATCGCGCTTAAGAAAGCGACGACGTCCTCCTCGGCGATGACATATTCGATCGTGACGATGACCGGGCCGCTGCGTGGCTCGATATCGACCGCGACGGTGGGTTCGCGCCAGCGGCTGAGCGGATCGAGATTGAGCGCCTCCAGCGGCGGGAGCGCATAGCGCAGGCCGAGCGCTGCGCCCGCCAGCAGCGTGAAGGCCGCGACCAGCAGCGTCTGCTCGGTGCCGATCTGGAGGATCGCCCGGCCCCAGACCCAGCTCCCCAGCGCCATGCCGCCAAACGCGCCCATCTGGTAGAGCGCCAGCGCCCGGCCGACGACCCAGCGCGGGGCCGAGAGCTGCACCGTCGCGTTGAAGGTCGAGAGCGTCATCACCCAGCAACCGCCGGTGACGCAGAGCGCCGGCATGGTCAGCCAGAGGCTGGTGCTGACCGCCATCACCGCGACCGCGACGGCGAAGGCCGCGAATGTCAGCCGTACCAGCGCCTCGGTTGTCAGCATCCGGCGCAGCCGTGCGCTCAGGAACGCGCCGGCGACCGCGCCCGCCCCGAACGCGCCGAGCAGCACGCCGAAGATCAGCGGCCCGCCCTTGACCAGATCGCGCGCAATCAGCGGCAGCAGGGCCAGCACGACGATGCCGCCGAAGCCGAAGGCGAAGGCCCGCAGGATGACGCTGCGGATGTTGGGCGACATCGCGACATAGCGCAGGCCGGCGCTCATCGCGATCCACAGCGTCTCGCGCGGCAGCAGCCGCTCGACCTTGGGCGGGCTCCAGCGCCAGAGCACGGCGAGTAGCGCGACGTAACTCACGGCGTTGATGGCGAAGGCCGCGAACGCGCCAGACGCCGCCACGATCGCGCCGCCGATGGCCGGGCCGACGCTGCGGGCGATGTTGAAGGCGACGCTGTTCAGCGTCACGGCGGCGGGCACGTCCTGCCTCGGCACCATGTCGCCGACCGAGGACTGCCAGGCGGGGTTGTTCAGCGCCGTGCCGCAGCCGATCAGGAAGGTGAAGGCGAGCAGCGTCCAGGGCGTCAGCCAGCCGAACCATGAAAACACGGCGAGCGAGATCGAGACCGCGAACATGAAGAGCTGCGCCGTCATCATGATCTTGCGGCGGTCGTAATTGTCGGCGATCGCGCCCGCCGCCAGCGAGAACAGCATCACCGGCAGCGTGGTCGAAGCCTGCACGAGCGCGACGAGATCGGGCGAGGCGGCGATCGCCGTCATCAGCCAGGACGCACCGACCGCCTGGATCAAACCGCCGAAATTGGAGGCGAGGCTGGCGAACCAGACGGCGCGGAAGACCGGCTGGCGCAAGGGCACGAAGGGCGAGGCGCGCTCGGGCAGCGCCACGCCCTCGGCCGCGAGTTCGGCCGCTGCGACATCCTCGACCGGCTGGGCTTTGAGATCGGCTGGCATGGATCAAGGGTTAGAGGCTCAGGCGCGCCCTGCCAACCTCGCTCCCGACCGGACCTGCCTAAGCCCCCCATCCTGAGGAACGTCTCGAAGGATGCTCCAGCGTTCACTGGACGATCCTTCGAGACGCGGACTGACCTCCGCTCCTCAGGATGAGGGCTGATCGGCGACAGGCGACGCGGCAGCCGCACGCCGACCGCGCGGCTGCCTTGCAGCCGGCGCGCGCCAGACGTGCAGCCCCGCGACGACGAGGCCGGTCAGCGCGACCCAGTGGCCCGGGCGCAGAAAAGCGATGTCCTGATAGAGCACGACATCGGCATTGGCCTGGAACACCAGCCAGGCCGAGACGCCGGTAGTCAGCGCATACCAGGCGGTTTCGCAAAGCGCGGTCGCAAGGCCCGTGGCGAGCGCGGCGGCAACCAGAACCGGCATGGAGAAGCCGATCTTCCACCGGTTGAGCCCGCGATGGAGCAGCAGCAGGGCGAAAAGCCCGTTCATCAGCACAGGTTCGGTGACGTCGATCTTCGACTGCAATGCGAAATGAAGCAGGCTCAAGCCTGTGATGAGATAAACGAGGTTGTGCAGGCGCTGCCAGTTCTTCGCGCCCATGCGCCGGATCATGCCGTCGGTCGAGGTGACCCCGAGCGCCACCAGCCCGGTCAGCGCGACGATGCCCACCGTCAGATAGAAGCGCTTGACGATTTCGGAGACGATCAGCCCCCAGTCGAAGGCCAGATCGATGCAGTAAAGCGTCAGATGGGCGGCCGCATAGGCCAGCGCAGAGAGGCCGAGCAGCCGGCGGATGCCGATCAGCTTGCCCCAGTCGAGGATTTTTCTGAGCGGCGAGATCGCGAGGGTGACCAGCAGCAGCCGCATCGCCTCGGTGCCGGTGTCATGGACGGCGCGGGTCCAGGGCTTCGAGCCGAGCTGATGGGTCCAGGCGTGCCAGGCCAGGATCAGCGCCGGGATGACGACGAGCGCGAAGGCCGCCGCGCGCAGATACGAAAACCGTCCCTGCCGGTCGAGCCATGGCAGGTAGGCCTGAAAGCCGGCAGCCGCCATTGATCGTCTCGCCTCTCACGGTGCTGTCTTCACGATGCTGATTGCGGGATACGCGAGAGAGCTTGCCTCTGTCTCGCACAATGGCACACAAGGGCGTGAGCACGATCCCGCTCGCAGTTCAAACGGACCTGACGATGCCTCCAAGCCAGCCCACCATCGTCTTCGACGTCGGAAACGTCCTGATCCGCTGGGATCCGCGCCTGCTCTATCGCGACCTCATCCCCGACGACGAGAAGCGCGACTGGTTCATGGCCAATGTCTGCACGGCCGCCTGGAACATCGAGCAGGATCGCGGCCGCTCGTGGGAGGAGGCCGTGGCGCTCCTGGTCGAGGCGCATCCGGAATGGGAGCGCGAGATCAGGGCCTATGATCAGCGCTGGCACGAGACCGCGCCCCATGTGCTCGAGGAGAGCGTCGCGATCCTCGCCGAACTCAAGGCAAGGGGCGAGAAGGTCTACGCCATCACCAATTTCTCGCGCGAGAAATGGGCGGAGTGCCTGATCCGCTTCCCTTTCCTGCAGAGCTTCGACGGCGTCGTCGTCTCGGCGCATGAACGGCTGATCAAGCCCGAACCCGCGATCTACCGCGTGCTGCTGGAGCGCTACAAGCTCACCGCCGGCGACTGCATCTTCATCGACGACAGCGAGAAGAACGTCGATGCGGCGCGTGGCGTCGGCATGCAGGCGGTGCATTTCGTCGAGCCGATCGACCTGCGCGCGGCGTTGCGGGGCCTTGGAGCGACACTGTGAGCCGGCGCAGGACGACAAGGCGCGAGCAACTGTGAGACCGATGTTGTGGCTGCGGTGGACCGCCCTGGCGGGCGTCGCCGCCGGCACGGCCGCGACACTGCTCGGCGGCTTTGCGCCGCTCGTCCCCTATCTCGAACTGTTCAACCAGTTCCGGCCCTTCCTCGTCGCGGCGAGCCTTGCCGTGCTGGCGCTCTGCGCGCTGACGCGTCGGCGGCGGCTGGTCGCGGCCGGCGCGGCGCTCGCTTTCGCCAACATCGCGCTGATGCTCCTGCCGCTGCGGCTCGCAGCGCCGCCGCCGACGGGCGCCGTCGCCAGTCCGGGCGGTGAGATCAGCATCCTCACCTTCAACGTCTGGTACGCCAATCCGACGCCGGAGCGCGTGGTCGACTATGTCCGGGCGGTCGATGCCGACCATGTCGTGCTGCAGGAGGCCTTCCCGGATCTTGCGCCGCGCCTGATCGAGCCACTGCGCGCGCTCTATCCCTTCGTCACGTCGCTTCCGCAGCACAATGGCGGCGTCCATCTTCTGTCCAGGGTGGAGCCGACCGCGCGCGGCTTTGTCAGCGGCAGCCCGCAGACGCCGCCGCTGGTCTGGGCGAGTTTTTCGACGGGGAGCGGCAGGCCCTACACCGTGACGGGCATCCATCTCGCCTTCCCGTTTGAGCCGCAATGGCAGGAGGCTCAGACGCGTTTCCTGGCGGAACGGCTGAAGGCCGCCGCGGGGCCGCAGATCCTCGTCGGGGATTTCAACCTCGCACCGTTCACCTGGAAGATGGACCGGCTGGCGCGAAGCACCGGGCTGCTCCGGCACGCCACATTCGCCCTGACATGGCCGGCCCACCGCTTCGTCCCGGTGGTGCTGCTCGACAATCTGCTGGCCTCGCCGCGGATCCGTTCTGCCGGCGTGACGATCGGACCCGACGGGCTGGGATCGGACCACAGGCCGATGCTGTTTCGGCTCGCGCTCGAGCCGTGATCCTGGCCGGCGGCTTTTCTCAGTCAAGCCGTCAGCTATCGCCAACCGGGGCCCCGGCAGGCGATAGCGTCAGGACGAGAGCACTCAGCGCGAACGTGCGCGCCAGTCGAAGCGGCGGGAGCGACGGCCGTAGAAGCGACGGCGACGATAGCCATAGGGCCGGCGATAGTAGCGCCGCCGCCGGCGGTAATAGTACTGCGAGAACTCGGCGTCGGTCTTGTCGAGCGCCTCACTGTCGAGCTTGACGGCGTCATCGACGGGATCGCGATTCAACGCGACCGGTTGCGCCGCTTCAGGCGCCTGAGCCAAGGCCGTGCCGCCGAGCCCGGCAACGGCAAAGCCGCCGATCAGCGTGGTGATAAAGGAGCGTCTGTCCATCGCGTGTCCTCCGCTTATGCGCCGCGACCAGGTCGGTCGCGACGGGTGGTCGCACCCGAGGGAGAAACGCGGAGAGGGCCGGAGGGGTTCCCAGAGAGGCGCAAACCCCCGGCATAGGCTCGGAAGCAAGACATATGACCGACCGCGCCCAACACCGCCATGTCCCCCTCCCCCTCGTGAGGAGGGGAGAGCGTCACGAGTCCATCTTCAGCGCCGCGATGAACGCTTCCTGGGGAATCTCGACCTTGCCGAACTGGCGCATCTTCTTCTTGCCTTCCTTCTGCTTGTCCAGAAGCTTGCGCTTGCGCGAGGCGTCGCCGCCATAGCATTTCGCGGTCACGTCCTTGCGCAAAGCGCGGATGGTCTCGCGGGCGATGATCTTGCCGCCTATCGCCGCCTGCACCGGGATCTGGAACATGTGCGGCGGGATCAGGTCCTTCAGTTTTTCGCACATGGCGCGACCGCGTGCATCGGCGCGCGAGCGGTGGACCAGCATCGACAAGGCGTCCACCGGCTCGGCATTGACCAGGATCGACATGCGCACGAGGTCGCCCTCGCGATAATCGGTGATGGCGTAGTCGAAGGAGGCGTAGCCCTTCGAGATCGATTTCAGCCGGTCGTAGAAATCGAACACCACCTCGTTGAGCGGCAGGTCGTAGACGACCTTGGCGCGCGAGCCGACATAGGACAAGTCGGTCTGGACGCCGCGGCGGTCCTGGCAGAGCTTCAGCACCGAGCCGAGATACTCGTCCGGCGTGAAGATCGTCGCCTTGATCCACGGCTCCTCGATCGTCTCGATCTTCATCACGTCGGGCATGTCGGCCGGGTTGTGCAACTCCAGCGTCGCGCCGTCGCGCAGCTTGAGGTGGTAGACCACCGAGGGCGCGGTCGAGATCAGGTTGAGGTTGAACTCGCGCTCCAACCGCTCCTGGATGATCTCCAGATGCAGGAGCCCGAGAAACCCGCAGCGGAAGCCGAAGCCGAGCGCAGCCGAGGTCTCCATTTCGTAGCTGAAGCTGGCGTCGTTCAGGCGCAGGCGCGACATGGCCGAGCGCAGCACCTCGAAATCGGCGGCATCGACCGGGAAGATGCCGCAGAACACCACCGGCTGCACCGGCTTGAAGCCCGGCAGGGGCTGGGCTGTCTGGCGCCTGTCGTCGGTGATGGTGTCGCCGACCGCCGTATCGGCGACCTCCTTGATCGATGCGGTGAAGAAGCCGACTTCGCCGGGGCCGAGTTCCTTGACCTCGAGCATCTTGGGCTTGAACACGCCGACCCGATCGACGCCATAGGCGGCGTTGGCGCGGATCATCCGGATCGTCATGTTCTTCTTCAGCACGCCGTCGATGACGCGCACCAGCACGACCACGCCGAGATAGGCGTCATACCAGCTATCGACCAGCAGGCATTTCAGCGGAGCGTCCCTGTCGCCCTTGGGTGCGGGCAGGCGCTTGACGATGGCCTCCAGCACGCCCTCGATGTTGATGCCGGTCTTGGCCGAAATCGGCACGGCCTCGGACGCGTCGAGCCCGATTACGTCCTCGATCTGCTGCTTGATGCGCTCGGGCTCGGCGGCCGGCAGGTCGATCTTGTTGAGGACCGTGACGATCTCGTGGCCGGCGTCGAGCGCCTGATAGACGTTCGCCAGCGTCTGCGCCTCGACGCCCTGCGAGGCGTCGACCACCAGCAGCGAGCCCTCGCAGGCGGCGAGAGAGCGCGAGACCTCATAGGCGAAGTCGACATGGCCCGGGGTGTCCATCAGGTTCAGGATGTAATCCTTGCCGTCCTGCGCCCGGTAGTCGAGCCGCACGGTCTGGGCCTTGATGGTGATGCCGCGCTCTTTCTCGATGTCCATCGAGTCGAGCATCTGCTCGCTCATATCGCGCGCCGCCACCGTGCCGGTGGTCTGGATCAGCCGGTCGGCCAGCGTCGATTTGCCGTGGTCGATATGCGCCACGATCGAGAAATTGCGGATGTTGTCGAAGCTCTGGGTGCTCATGGGCGCGGGAATAGCAGCGTTGCCGCACTGCGCCAAGGGTTTGCGATAGCGCAGGCCCGGCCAGTCGCAGCCGTTGCGATGGCTTCTCAGGCCAGTTGCGCCGCACCAACCGGGCCGCGTTGCGGGGTCTCCACCTGCACCGGCTTGGCCCAGGTCAGCGCGCGATAGTCAAAGCCCGCCTCCAGCGTCGGCTTGACCACCGAAAAATAGGGCGAAATGTCGAAATCGCGCGGCATGTAAAGCGAATGATGCCGGATATGCAGGATCTCCTCGGCGTCGTCCTCGTCCATCGCCTGCGCGTATTCGACCGTCGGGAGAACCGGATAGCGCGCCGCCTCGAAGGCCTGTGCGATCAGCGTCGAACAGATCGCCCGCGTCGGGTCGCCCGAGCCGATCGCGATCATGCGCCGGCGCAGGCGCGAGGGCACCCACGGCACCGGCACCAGCCAGCGCAGCAGGTCGATGATGTTCTTGAGGTCGTATTGCGTGCCGAGCCGGCCGAGCGCATAGGCGACGACGGTGTCCCGGCCAGCGGAATCGAGCCCCTGCGGCCGGCAGATGCGCGTGCCGAACGCGCCGTATTTCGACAGGGGCGAGAGCACGCAGCCGACATCCATCTCGACTTCCGCCAGCACCAGCGGCTCGCCGCTTTCGCTGAACTGCCCGGTGTCGCCGACATAGAGCGCCGCGTGAGACCAGGTCGACTGGGTCAGATATTTGATCGCGGTGGAGACCTTCATGCCGCCCTCGACGAGCAGCACGTCGCCGGGGCGAAGCGCGTTGTTCAACCGCGCCAGCGCTTTCGCATCGACCGGGCCGGCCTCCTGCCGGTTGCGGGTGATGAAACGGACGACGGAGCGCCCGAGAAACTCCAGTCCCCTGTTCATCGCCGCCTCCCCTGCCGTTCCCCTTGGCCGCTTCCCCTGCGACGGCGCCGTTGACGGCGTCCTTTGACATCATCCATGCGCGAAACCTGTGACTTTTCCGCAAATCTGGCGGTGCTGAACTCAGGATCGCGTGCGTCAATTCGAAATGTAGTGAAAACCGCGTTCACGCCGCGTCACGAGCACGAGGTCTCGCGATCACATTGCGAGACGACTATGCGCAACGCGCCGGCGGTCCAATTCCACGATTCGATCTTGATATTCCCATATAGTGGATTTATTCTGTCTGTCATGGAGACGATGCAGGATCTCGAACTCGACCGACGGCTGGGGGCAAGGATCAAGGCGTTGCGGCTGGCGGGCGGCCTGACGCTGGACCAGCTGGCCGAGCGCTCGGGCGTCAGCCGGGCGATGATCTCGCGGGTCGAGCGCGGGGAATCGAGCCCGACGGCAGCGCTGCTCGACCGGGTCTGCGTCGGGCTCGGGACCGTGCTCTCGATGCTGTTTCGCGAGGAGACGCAGGCACGTCCGCTGGCGAGGCGCGGCGATCAGCCGGTCTGGACCGATCCGGGAAGCGGATATGTCCGCCGCAGCGTCTCGCCGCCGGGAACCGGCTCGCGGATCGAGATCGTCGAGGTCGAGATGCCGGCTGGCGGGCGCGTGCTGCTGGAGGCGCCGCGCGCGACGCAGCGGCTGGACCAGCAGGTCTGGATTCTGGAGGGCGAGATGGTCGTGACGCTGGGCGATACGGCGCACGCGCTGGCGACCGGCGACTGCCTGCAGATGCTGCTCGACGGGCCGATCGCCTTTCACAATTCCGGCCCGCTGACCGCCCGCTACGCGGTCGTGCTGACGGGCCATGACAGACCAGCCTTCGAGGAACGACAATGATGGAAGCGGGTGTGATCGCGATCGAGACGCTGCCGGCCGCCACTGCGAGAAAGGCCGTCCCGGCTCTGGCCCAGCTGTTGGCCGATTGCGTCGCCAATGGCGCTTCGCTCGGTTTCATGCACTGGAACACGCATGCCGATTTCGAGACATTCTGGGACGGCGTCGCACGCGATGTCGAGGCGGGCCGCGTCATCCTGTTTGCGGCGCGGCGCGGCGGCGAGATCGTCGGCACGGCGCAGCTGCACCTGATCGGCAAGCCCAACCAGCCGCACCGGGCGGAGATCGCCAAGCTGCTGGTGCATTCCAGCGCCCGCCGTCAGGGACTGGGCGAGGCGCTGATGCAGGCGGCCGAGGCTGCGGCGCAAGCGGCCGGCCGGACGCTGCTGGTGCTCGACACCGATGCCGACAGCGCGGCGCGCAGGCTCTACAGCCGGCTTGGCTGGACGGAGGTCGGCACCATCCCGCGCTTTGCTCTGATGCCGGACGGCGCGGATTGCGGCTCGACGTTTTTCTACAAGGATCTGGGTTGACCGCCTCTCAGGCCTCGGGCTCGGCGGCCTTGCGGAAATAGGGCTCGACCTCGCCCTTGAGCTTCACCGTCATCGGGTTGCCGAAGCGGTCCTTGGCGTTGCCGGCGGTGAGGCGAACCCACCCCTCGCTGACGCAATACTCCTCGACATTGCTCTTCTCGACGCCCTTGAAACGGATACCGACATCGCGGGACAGCAGGTCCTCATCGTAGAACGGGCTGTTGGGATTTGAGGAGAGACGGTCTGGCAAAGTGTCGGTCATGGCGGTCTCGCGAGGTTGCGCTTTGCCGGCACCGTTAGCCCGATGCGCGCACGATGCCAACCGCTTCGCCCGATCAGCGCTGCCAGTCCTCGACGGCGAGCCCCTCGACGCGCGAGAATTCCGCGACATTGTTGGTGACGAGGATCAGCCCGCGCGCCAAAGCCTGACCTGCGATCAGCACGTCATAGGGGCCGATCGGTGCGCCCTGCGCACGCAGGGCGGCGCGGACCTCTCCGGCGCCGCGGGCGTCGGCGTCGGTGAAATCGAGACATCGCAGTCGCAGTTCGTCGAGCCGCTCCAGCGTGTCCTGCGTGCGCGTGCCGTAAAATGCGCCATAGTAGTATTCATGCTTCACAATGCTCGAAACGACGATGTTTTCCGTTTTCATCCGAAGGGCTTTCGGCCTCAGGACCGGATGTCCGCGCATCAATGCAGTTAGGGCATTGGTGTCGAGCAGATAGATCATTTGAAAAAATCGTCGAGTCCCGGCCGCTCCTGCTGCGGCACCTCCTCGTTGATCGCAGCTTCGAAATCCGGATCGAAATCGCCAGTAATGCCATCGAGCCAGGCCCAGTCGCTCTCGATCGGCTCCAGCACGACGCGCCGACCCTCGCGCTTGATACGAACGGCATCGCCTTCAAACCGGAACTCCTTTGGCAACCGGACCGCCTGTGAACGCCCGGTCCAGAAGATCTTCGCCTTGTCGGGTGTGACGGCGGTCGCCTTGCCCGCCTTGCGTCTGGCTGTGGTCATGGCGCGCTCCGCATCGATACGTATCAATGGTATATAGCACCAATTCCCGCCGCGGCCAGCCTCACCGTCCGCCATCCAGCAGCCGCCCGACCACCTTGGCGGTGTAGTCGACCATCGGCACGATCCGGGCGTAATTCAGCCGCGTCGGCCCGATGATGCCGACCACGCCGACGATGCGTTGCTCGGCGTCGCGGAAGGGCGCGGCGACCATCGAGGAGCCCGACATCGAGAACAGCTTGTTCTCCGAGCCGATGAAGATACGCACGCCGTCGCCGGCCTCGGCCCGCGAGAGCAGATCGATCACGTCGGTCTGGGTCTCGAGATCGCCGAACAGCAGCCGGATGCGCTCCAGATCCTCCTGCGCCCGCAAGTCCTCCAGCAGGTTGGCCTGGCCGCGCACGATCAAATGCCGGTCGGTCGAGGGCCCCGAGGAGGTGGCGATGCCGCTCTCGACGAGGCGGGCGGTCAGCACATCGAGTTCGCCTTCCATCTGCGCACGATGCTCGTCGATCTCGCGGCGCAGATCACCCAGCGTCTTGCCCATGATCCGGGCGTTGAGGAAATTGCCGGCCTCCGTCAGCGCCGATGCCGGCAGGCCGGGCGGCAGCGCCAGCAAGCGGTTCTCGACCGTGCCGTCATCGGCGACGAGCACGACGAGCGCGCGGGCCGGATCGAGCCTGACGAACTCAATATGCTTGAGCCGCGCATTGGCCTTGGTGGTGACGACGACGCCGGCCCCGCGCGAGAGGCCCGACAGCAGCGCCGAGGCTTCGGTCAGCGTGCCGTCGAGCGTGCGTCCGGTCGCGGCGGCCTTCATCTGCGCCTCGATGCGGGTGCGCTCGTCGGAGGTGAGGTTGCCGACCTCCATCATCGCATCGACGAAGAAGCGCAGGCCCCGTTCCGTCGGCAGGCGGCCCGCCGAGGTGTGCGGCGCATAGATCAGCCCGGCCAGTTCCAGGTCGGTCATGACATTGCGCACGGTGGCTGGCGAGAGCGACATCGGCAGCAGGCGCGCGATGTTGCGAGAGCCGACCGGCTCGCCCGTGGCGAGATAGCCATCGATGATCTGGCGGAAGATCTCGCGCGAGCGCTGATCGGTCTCGATCAGGCCGCCGGGCGATTCCGGACGCATCGGGGTATGGGCGCTCATGCCAGGCTAAAGACCGTATCGGACATCGCGCATTGTCCGTCCGCGGACCGGGGGGATCAAGCGAAAACGCGATGCGGCTTTGCGCCTTCTCTCGCCCTCGTGGGGGAAGAGCCTTGCCTTGCTCCGTCGCCCCCGACCGCCTACAAGCCGCCAACTCAAAAACAATCAGGATCACCCCATGCGACCCTCCAAACGCGCTGCCGACGAGATGCGCAAGGTCACGCTCGAACGCGGCGTCGTGCGCTATGCCGAGGGCTCCTGCATGGTCTCCTTCGGGGAGACGAAGGTGCTCTGCGCCGCGAGCGTCGAGGAAAAGGGGCCGCCCTGGCTGCGCGGCACCGGCAAGGGCTGGGTCACGGCCGAATATGCGATGCTGCCGCGCGCCACCCATGAGCGCAACCGCCGCGAGGTGACGTCGGGCAAGCCTTCGGGCCGCACGCAGGAGATCCAGCGGCTGGTCGGGCGCTCGCTTCGCGCCGTGGTCGACCTGACCGCGATCGGCGAGCGCCAGATCGTGGTCGACTGCGACGTGCTCCAGGCCGATGGCGGCACCCGCACGGCCTCGATCACCGGGGCCTGGGTCGCGCTGCACGACGCGTTGAAATGGATGGAGGGGCGCGGCATGCTGAAAGGCGCGAACCCGCTGAAGGACCATGTCGCGGCGATCTCATGCGGCATCGTCGCCGGCAATCCGGTGCTCGACCTCGACTATATCGAGGATTCCGGCGCGCAGACCGACGCCAACTTCGTCATCACCGGCGCCGGCGGCCTCGTCGAGGTGCAGGGCACGGCCGAGGGTGCGCCCTTCTCCGAGGAGGAGCTGATGGCGCTGCTCAGGCTCGCCAAGGGCGGGGTCGGCAAGCTCGTGGCGCTGCAGAAGGCGGCGGTGGCGTGAGATGAGCGGACACCGCCTCCTCACCGGCAAGGTCGTGCTCGCGACCCATAACCAGGGCAAGCTGCGCGAGATGCGCGAGCTGATGGCAACTTATGGCGTCGAACTCGTCTCGGCCGGTGAGCTTGGCCTGCCCGAGCCCGAGGAGGACGGCTACATGTTCTCCGAGAATGCCGCGATCAAGGCGATCGCGGCCTGCAAGGGCTCCAGGCTGCCGGCGCTCTCAGACGATTCAGGGCTCTGCGTCGATGCACTGGACGGCGCGCCGGGGTTGTTCTCGGCGAACTGGGCCGGGCCGGGCAAGGATTTCGGGCCTGCGATGGCGCGCGTGCTCGCCGAACTCGCCAAGCGCGGCGCAACAACGCCTGAGCAGCGGCGCGCGCATTTCACCTCGGCGCTGGTGATCGCCTGGCCGGACGGGCATCAGGAGCTGTTCGAGGGCCGCGTCTTCGGAACCATCGCCGATGCGCCGCGCGGCACCGGCGGTTTCGGCTACAACCCGATCTTCCAGCCCGACGGCTACACCGAAACCTTCGCCGAAATGTCGACTACGGTGAAAAGCGGCGCGGACGAGGCGCTTTCTCACCGGGCACGCGCTTTTGCGCTACTCGCCGCCGCCTGCCTGCGCGAGCCCGCATGAGCGCGCTCGCCGCCCTCAGCCAGCGGCCGGGCGCGCCCGATCACCCCACAATCGCAGCGGGCTTCGCGGTCTATGTGCATTGGCCCTTCTGCCTGGCCAAATGCCCCTATTGCGACTTCAACAGCCACGTCCGGCTGCAGCCGCCCGACCAGGCGCGCTTCGTCGCGGCGTTTCGGCGCGAGATCGCCCATCGCGCGCAGCTTGCGCCCGGCCGGACCGTCTCCTCGATCTTTTTTGGGGGCGGCACGCCCTCGCTGATGGAGGGGCGCACGGTCGGGGCGATTCTGGACGCGATCGGCGAGCACTGGGCGATCGACCCGCGCTGCGAGGTCTCGCTGGAGGCCAATCCGACCAGCGTCGAGGCCGGCCGTTTCGCCGATTTCCGCGCGGCGGGCGTCAACCGAGTCTCGCTCGGCGTGCAGGCGCTGAACGACGCCGATCTGAAGGCGCTCGGCCGGATGCACTCGACGCAGGAGGCTCTGGACGCGGTCGCGATCGCGCGAAAGTACTTCGAGCGCTACTCCTTCGACCTGATCTATGCCCGTTCGCCAGCGCAGACGCCGGCGCTCTGGCGGGCCGAACTCGAACTGGCGATCAGCCATGCCGCCGAGCATCTCTCGCTCTACCAGCTCACCATCGAACCCGACACCGCCTTCGAGCGGCTGTTCAAGGCCGGCAAGCTCGCCATTCCAGACCATGAGGCGGGCGCGGTGCTCTACGAGATCACGCAGGAGATCACGGCCAGGCATGGCCTGCCGGTCTACGAGATCTCGAACCACGCTCGGCCGGGCGCGGAATGCCGGCACAACCTCGTCTACTGGCGCTACGGCGAATATGCCGGCGTCGGACCGGGCGCGCATGGCCGGCTGGTGACGGGCGACGGCCGGATGGCCCAGTCCACGGAGAAGCGTCCGGAGGCGTGGCTCGCCAGCGTCGAGGCGGAAGGCCACGCTCTGGTCGAGGACGAATTGCTCAACGCCGAGGCGCAGGGCGACGAGTATCTGCTGATGGGCCTGCGGCTGGTCGAGGGCATCGACCCGACGACCTTCTCCGCGCTGTCGGGGCGGGAACTGAAGGCGCAGCGCGTCGAAAGCCTGATCGACGACGGGCTTCTGACCGCCAAGCCCGGCGGCAAGCTCGCCTGCACGCCCGACGGCGCGCTGCTGCTCGATGCGGTGGTGGCGGATCTGGCGGCGTAAAAGCCTACTGCGTCCGCGGCCCCAGATCGCGCGGGGCGGCGTTGACGGTGACGATCTGGCCGTTGCGCAGTTCAAGCACGGCGAGACCGCGCTCGACGCGTCCGTCCGGGCGGAAGCGGAAGACGCCATCCGCGCCGGCAAAGCCCGACGGGTTGGTCAGGACGCTCTCGGAAAAGCGCTGTGAACCCTGCGTGCGCGCGAGCGCAGCCGCCAGCGAGACCGCGTCATAGGCGAGCGTCGCGGTCCGGGTCGGGGCGCTGTTGAAGCGCTGCTGATAGCGGCCGGCGAAGGCGTTGAAGCCAGCCGTGTCGGGCGAGGCGAACCAGCCGCCCTGGACCGCCGGCACGCGGGCGACATTGGCGTCGTTCCAGACGCCGGTTCCCAGCGGCTTGACCTTGGCGGGATCGTAGCCGCCCTGCTGCAAAGCGAGGCCCAGCGCCGGCATGGCGTCGGCGGCTGCCGGCACGAAGAGCGCATCGGCCTGCGCGAAAGCGGGGCCAAGCCGCGTCACCGCCGCGCGCATGCTGTTGGCGTCGGAGCCGAAGCGCTCGATCGCGACCGCGCGCGCGCCGCGATCGGCCACGGCCTGCCGGAAGGCCGCCTCGACGACGCTGCCATAGGCGGTGTCGGGAATGAGCGCCGCGAAGGATTTCCGCCCTTGCGCCGAGGCGTAGGCGATGACCCGGTTGACGTCGTTCTCCGGCGGGAATGAGAGCAGGTAGACGTTGCGGCCGGCGACGTTGCTGTCGCTGGAGAACGCCATGACGGGCTTAGCCCCGCCGCGCGCGACCTGCGCGGCCGCCTGCACGGAGGGGGCGAAGAGCGGCCCGATGATCAGCTCGGCCCCTTCCGCCAACGCCTCCTGGGCTGCGGCCTGCGCGCCCTGCGGCGTGCCGCGATCGTCCTTGACCAGCAGCGTCAGGTCGGCGCCGGGAAATTCGGCCAGCGCCATTTCGGCGGCGTTTTTCAGCGCATTGCCGACCGTCGCGCCCTGACCTTCGGCCGTCAGCGGCAGGATGAGCCCGACCCTGACCTTGCCCTGCCCTATGGTCTGGCCGGTGGGCGCGGTCCCGCCAGGAGGCTGGGCCTGTTGTGTGTCGAAGCCAGGCAGGCCCGATGTGCCGCCACTGCAGGCGGCGAGCGCCAGCGAAAGCGCGAAAGCGGGGGCGGCCAGCCTGACGGCCGGCACGGAGAAGACCGAGACGCTAATCCAGCGACGCAACACGGGTGATCTCCAGTCCTGGGTCAGTCGTTCCATGCCGGTTGGCACGAAGCCCCGACAGCGCAGTCCCCCGACCGTGAGGCTTTCCTGCCAGTCCGGCATGGTATTTTCAAGTTGTTAACTCTGGGTTGCGATCGCGGCAAGGTGGCTGAACGCACGCGATGCCGTGGCGCGGGCAACGCGGCTGTGGCAGTTTGCGTCGATGTCGAGCCCCCCGCCTGCCACCCGCCAGCCCAGCTACACCGCCTTCGGGCTCAAGGCGGAGGCCGAGCCGCTCGCTCCAGGCCTGCACATCGTCGCGACGCCGATCGGCAATCTGCGCGACATCTCGTTTCGTGCACTGGCGACGCTTGCCGCGGCCGACGCGGTGCTCGCCGAGGATACCCGCACCTCCAAGACGCTGCTGGCGCATTACGGCATCTCGACGCCGCTCTATCCCTATCACGAGCACAATGCCGAGCAGATGCGGCCCAAGATCCTCGGCAAGCTGCGCGAGGGCGGCAGGCTCGCCCTGATCTCGGATGCCGGCACGCCCCTGGTCTCCGACCCCGGCTACAAGCTCGTCGCCGAGGTCGTCGCGGAAGGGCTGCCGGTCACCGGCATTCCCGGCCCCTCGGCCGTGCTGGCGGCGCTGGTGCTGGCGGGCTTGCCGACCGACCGGTTCTTCTTCGAGGGTTTCCTGCCGCCCAAGGCGGCGGCGCGGCGCGGGCGGCTGACCGAACTCGCCGCGATACCCGGCACGCTCGTCTTCTTCGAATCGCCGCGCCGGCTGGCCGAGATGCTCGCGGACGCGGCGGCCGTACTGGGCCCGCGCCCGGCGGCGGTGGCGCGCGAACTGACCAAATTCTACGAGAACGTCCGGCGCGGGCCGCTGGCCGAACTCGCCGCCCACTACGAAAGCGACGAGGAGCCGCGCGGCGAAATCGTCGTCATCATCGGCCCGCCCGGCGCGACCGAACTCGTCTCCGCCGGCGATGCGGTCACCGAAAAGCTGCAAACAGCCCTCGCATCCGTCTCGCTGAAGGAGGCGGTCGCGCAGGTCGCCGCCGAAACCGGCCAGCCGCGCCGGAAGGTCTATGCCCGCGCGCTCGAACTGACGCGGGAACCTTGAGCAAGGCGGGCCGCAGCGACCGGGCCAGACGCTCCGGCAGGGTCGGCCGGCGCTCCGAATGGCTCGCCATCGCCTGGCTCTCGCTCAAGGGCTACCGCCTGCTGGCGCGCCGCTTCGGCGGCAAGGGCGGCGAGATCGACCTGATCATGCGGCGCGGGCGCAGCGTCATCTTCGTGGAGGTCAAGCGGCGCGGCATGATGGAGGAGGCGCTGGTCTCGATCACGCCGAAGAAACGCCGGCTGGTCTCAGGGCGCGTCAGGCAATGGCTGGCGCAAAATCCCTGGGCGATGGACCTTGATTTGCGATTCGATGCCGTGTTTCTGGCGCCGCTGCGCTGGCCCAGGCATGCTGCGAACGTGTTTCAGCTTGTCTTGTGAACGCCGCGCTCCCACTTGCCGATGCGGCGCGCGCCGGACCATAAGAGCGCGCAAATGACCGGAGCGCTCCCATGACCCTCACCGTCGCCATCCAGATGGACCCTATCGAGCGCATCCGGATCGCCGGGGACACCGGCTTCTCGCTGATGCTGGAAGCTCAGGCGCGCGGGCATACGCTCTACACCTACACCCCCGACAGGCTGACGCTGCGCGACGGCAAGGTCACGGCCCGCATCCGCCCCGTCACGGTGCGCGACCAGGAAGGCGACCATTTCACGGCCGGGACAGAGGAGCGCGTCGATCTCTCGACGCTCGACGTCGTGCTGCTGCGGCAGGATCCGCCCTTCGACATGGCCTATGTCACCACCACGCATCTGCTCGAACGCATCCACCCCAGGACGCTGGTGGTGAACAATCCGACCGAGGTGCGCAACGCGCCCGAGAAAATCCTGGTGACGCATTTTCCCGAGCTGATGCCGCAGACGCTGATCACCCGCGACAGGGCCGAGATCGAGGCCTTCCGCGACGAGTTCGGCGAGATCGTGATGAAGCCGCTCTACGGCCATGGCGGCGCGACCGTGTTCAAGACCGGCAAGGACGACCCGAATTTCGGCTCTCTCTACGACCTCTTCGCCGGCATCTTCCGCGAGCCCTGGGTGGTGCAGCGCTTCATGAAGGAGGTCTCGGCCGGGGACAAGCGCATCATCCTGATCGACGGCAAGGCGGCCGGCGCGGTCAACCGCGTTCCCGCCGAGGGCGACCTGCGCGCCAACATGGTGCGCGGCGGCGCGGCGAGGCCGACCGACCTGTCCAAGCGCGAACTGGAGATCTGCGAGGCGATCGGCCCGACCCTGCGCGAACGAGGCCTGCTGCTGGTCGGCATCGACGTGATCGGCGGCAATCTGACCGAGATCAACGTGACGGCTCCCACCGGCGTGCGCGCGATCAAGAAGCTCGGCGGGCCGGATCTGGCGGCGCAGTTGTGGGACGTGATCGAGAGCAAGCGTTGAGCAGGACGCTCAACGCCTGATGCCGAGATCGTCCTTCACATAACCCTTCCAGCACGTCCCCAGTGCGATCTCGCGCCGGCCGGTCATCGCCGGCGCATAGATCGCCTTCAGCGCCTCGTTGGCGACCGTGATCGGGCAGAGCGGCTCCAGGATCAGGTCGGCCGCGGCGACGGCAGCTAGCGTATCGGCCTCCAGCGCCGGCACGGCCCGGAAGGGGTCGGCCCCGATCGCGATATGGCGCACGCCGTTGCGCTGCATCAGCCAGGGGAACGGGTTGGTGAAATTCAGGCTCATGATCGTCTCGAAACGCGCGCCGGTCGCCGCCTCATGCGCGAGGATCGCCGCCACGCCGGAATCGATCGCCAGCAGCCAGAGCGCCTGGAAATCGAGATCGGCATAGAGCGTGTGGCTCGGCAGCATCTTGCGGTCGGCGATTTCGCGATAGGTCGCACGATGCGTCGCGTAGATGTCGCGCATGGCTCGGGCGCGGTCGACGACGTCGCGATGCTGCGAGACGAGGCCGAGACGGCCGAGATGCTCGTGCGGCAAGGCGACATAGCCGGTCTGGGCGAGCAGGCTGCGCCCGGCTCTTTGCAAGACCGTCTCGGCGGGAGGAATCGCCGTGGCGGCGACGAGCGCCATGACGAGGAAGGCGCCGCGCGAGCGGCGACCCATCCAGTCGCGCAGGATCATCAGCAGGACGGGCCATGCGAAGACGAAGGCCTGCCCACCGGTGTTCTGGGTCTCGAAGAACAGACCGGCGAAAAGCGCGACCGCGAGCCAGAACGGGCTGTGATCGGCGAGCCTGTTCAGCGCCGGCCAGGAACGCCCGCGCAGGAACGCGGCCGCATCAGTGGCGATCGCCTTGCGCTCGAGCACCAGAAGCGTCGCGATCAGCGCACCGCCGGCGGCGACGATGTCGAGATGCAGCGAGCCTGCCTGCAGGAAGCGCGGCAGGATCCCGCTGGCGTTGATCGCGACCAGCGTGACGATGCTGTCGAGATAGGCGCTGACGAGGCCTGTCGCGAGTTCGAGGCCAAGCAGCGCCAGCGCCGCCCCGGCCGCCGCCATCAGGCTGCCGCGCCAGTCGAGCCGGCCGGCAGCCAGCGCGAAGGCCGCGAGCAACCCGCCGGCGAGGAAGCCGGTGATCTTGATCAGAAGCAGCGCCAGCAGCGTCCAGAGCAGGACGAGGGCGAGCAGGCGCCGGTCGCGCATGAAGACGAGCGCGCTCGCCAGCACATAGAGCACGATGCTGACCTGGCGATTGTAGATGCCGAAGCCATCGACGCCCGGAAAGAACGAGTATTGCTCGACATTGATCGGCAGGATCTGGAAAATCAGATAGGGCAGCAGCAGTGCGAACGCCGTCAGCCGCGACCGGCGATCGACCTCGCGGAGCACCAGCGCCAGCGCCGGGGCTGTGACCAGAAAGATCGACCACTGCACCAGCAGCAGCGGCTGCGATTGCGGGAAGAGCCGGCCTAAGCCCGCAAAGAGCCAGTAGCCGAGCGGGCCGACCGGCGCGAAGAAGTCGAGCGCAGGCGTCTGGCCGGATTCGATGCGGTTGGCGGCGTCGAGATAGACCACCAGATCCCAGTACATCGCGCCGAGCGGCAGCCTGACCGGCAGCGTCAAAAGCGCTGCACAGGCGAGGACGGCGCAGCCGAGCACGACCAGCGGCGAACCCGCGATGGCGAGCCAGCGGCGCATCGCGTTCATATCCGGACGGCGATCGCCCCGACTCCCGGCCATCGACATTCTTCGCCCCGCGTACCGGAAAGACCTGTTATCGACGGCACTCTACCGCAATCAGGTTAAAGACAGGCTTACCTGCATAGTCCGTTCGGAAGGCGCCCGGCCGAAAGCAACGCGGCCGCGTCTTCATGTCGATTTGCGACCACAACCGACAGAATACGCAAGCAAAACGAGCTGCTCGTGCGAGGATGCTACGTCGCCGTTCCGCTCAACGGGTTTGCCGCATCCCAGCGATAGCGCATCGTGTCGAAGCGCATCGTCATCGCATCGACGAGCAGCAGCTTTCCGACCAGCGGCTCGCCGAAGCCGGTGACCGCGCGGATCACCTCCAGCGCCATCAGCGAGCCCATCACGCCGGCCAGCGCCCCGAGCACGCCGGCCTCGGCGCAGGGCGCGACCGTGCCGGGCGGCGGCTCGTCGGGAAACAGGCAGCGATAGCTCGGGTTCGGCGTCCCGTCCGCGGCCCGCTCATGGGCGCGGATCGTCGTCAGCGAGCCGTCGAAGCGTCCCAGCGCGGCGGTGACCAATGGTTTGCGCTCATGGAAGCAGGCATCGGAGACGGCATAGCGCGTGGCGAAATTGTCGGAGCCCTCGGCGACGACGTCGTAGAAGGCGATCAGCGCGCGGGCGTTGTGCGGGTCGATGCGGGTGACGTGCTCCTCGACGACGACGTTCGGGTTCAGCCGCGCCACGAAGGCCGCGGCCGCGACGGCCTTGCGCGCGCCGATATCGGCCGTGCCGAAGATGGTCTGGCGCTGCAGGTTCGAGAGCGAGACGACGTCGTCGTCGACGATGCCGATCTTGCCGACGCCCGCCGCCGCCAGATACTGGAGCAGCGGCGCGCCGAGCCCGCCGGCGCCGACCACCAGCACGCGCGCATTCTTCAGCCGGTTCTGGCCCGGCCCGCCGATCTCGGGCAGCACCAGATGGCGGGCGTAGCGCTCGATCTCGTCGTCGGTCAGGCTCATGCGGGCGCACTCATGCGCCAATGGGTAGTCCGGGAAGGGGCGGTGGGCAACCGCGCAAAGCTCACGGAATCGCGCCCAAAGCCGGCTTGGCCGCGCGTCGAAGCCATGTCATCGTAAGGCATAGAGGGGCGGAGCAACCGTCCCGCAGTATCGACAGGGGATATCCATGCGGTTGAAGTCATTCGCGCTGGCGCTGGCCGGCGTCGCCCTCTCGGCCATGGCCGCGATCGCTCAGACGGCGATCAAGCCGGCGATCGTCTATGACAAGGGCGGCAAGTTCGACAAATCCTTCAATGAAGGCGTCTTCGGCGGAGCGGAGAAGTTCAAGTCCGAGACCGGCGTCGAGTTCCGCGACTTCGAGCCGACCAACGACGCCCAGATCGAACAGGCGCTGCGCCGCTTCGCGCGAGACGGCCATTCGCCGATCATCGCGGTCGGCTTCTCGCAGGCGACCGCGCTGCAGAAGGTCGCAGCCGAGTTCCCGGCGCTGAAGTTCACCATCATCGACATGGTGGTGGAACTGCCCAACGTGCAGTCGGTCGTGTTCAAGGAGCATGAGGGCTCCTATATCGTCGGCCTGCTCGCCGGTTTGGCGTCCAAGTCCAACAAGGTCGGCTTCGTCGGCGGCATGGACATCCCGCTGATCCGCAAATTCGCCTGCGGCTATGTCCAGGGCGTCAAGGCCGCCAAGAAGGACGCCGAGATCTTCCAGAACATGACCGGCTCGACGCCGGCCGCCTGGAACGACCCGGTCAAGGGCGGCGAACTCGCCAAATCGCAGATCGACCGCGGCGCCGACGTGATCTACCACGCTGCCGGCGGCACAGGCATCGGCGTGTTGCGCGCCGCCGCCGACGCCGGCAAGCTCGGCATCGGCGTCGATTCCAACCAGAACAGCCTGCAGCCAGGCAAAGTGCTGACCTCGATGCTCAAGCGCGTCGACGTCGCGACCTATTCCTCCTTCAAGGCGGCCCGCGACGGCAACTGGAAGGCCGGCATCTCGGTGCTGGGCCTCAAGGAAGACGGCGTCGGCTGGGCGCTCGACGACGCCAACAAGGCGCTGGTGACGCCGGAGATGAAGGCCGCCGCCGACAAGGCGCGCGCCGACATCATCTCGGGCGCGGTCAAGGTGCATGACTATATGAGCGATTCGAAGTGCTCGATGTGAGCGGGCTCGACCTGCTCCCCTCCCCCTCGTGGGGAGGGGTTGGGGGTGGGGGGCGTAAGGGCAGAATCGACGGTGTCAGCCGGAGTTTGCCGGCATGACCGTTGTTCCGCTTTCAAGAGCCGGGTCGCTCTTACCCCACGCCCCCCACCCCTGCCCCTCCCCGCGAGGGGGAGGGGTTCGCGCAGTGCTTCCTGCGCCATGATCATCACCATCCTCGGCTCGGGCGACGCCTTCGGCACGGGCGGGCGGTTCAACACCTGCCTGCATGTCGAGGCGGGCGGGGAGCGGCTGCTGCTCGATTGCGGTTCGTCCAGCATGGTGGCGCTGAACCGGGCCGGGATCGACCGCAATGGCCTCGCGACGCTGCTGTTTACGCATTTCCACGGCGATCATTTCGGCGGGCTGCCGGCCTTTCTGCTCGACGCGCAGTTCGTCTCGCGGCGCAAGGAGCCGCTGCTGATCGCGGGCCCCGTCGGCATCGAGCACCGCACGCGGCATGCGCTGGAGACCGATTTCCCCGGCGCGTCGACCAATCCCTGGCGCTTCCCGATCTCCTATCTGGAGGTGACGCCCGACACGCCGGCGACGCTGGCCGGCATCGAGGTCTGCGCCTTCCCGATGGTGCATGACGAGCGCGCCGGCCCCTGCCAGGGCTACCGGCTCGCGGCCGCCGGCAAGGTCTTCGCCTATACCGGCGACACCGCCTGGACGCAGGCGCTGATCCCGCTCGCTGCCGGCGCGGATGCGCTCCTGGTCGAGTGCTACGCCTGGAACGCCAAGCTCGCCAACCACCTCGACTACGAGACGCTTGCTCAGAACCGCGACCGGCTGTCGGCGGCGCGGATCGTGCTGACGCATATGGGCGTCTCGATGCTGGCGCATGACGAGCCCTTGCCCGAGGAACGGGCGTTCGACGGCATGGTGCTCGCGCTGTGACGGACGCGCCCGCGATCGAACTCGTCGGAATCTCCAAGCGTTTCGGCGCGGTGCAGGCCAACAGGGACGTCTCGCTATCGGTGGCGGCGGGCTCGATCCACGGCATCGTCGGCGAGAACGGTGCCGGGAAATCGACCCTGATGTCGATCCTCTACGGCTTCTACGAGGCCGATTCCGGCGAAGTACGGATCGGCGGGACCCCGCGCTCCATCCGGTCCTCGGGCGATGCGATCGCGGCCGGCATCGGCATGGTCCACCAGCACTTCATGCTGGTGGAGACCCTGTCGGTGGTCGAGAACGTCGTGCTCGGCGCGGAGGGCGGGGCGTTTCTGAAAGGCGGGCTGACCAAGGCGCGCGCTGAGCTTGCCCGGCTCTCGCAGGATTACGGGCTCGTCATCGATCCCGACGCCATCGTCGGCGAACTCTCCGTAGGGCTGCAGCAGCGCGTCGAAATCCTCAAGAGCCTCTATCGCGGGGCCGACATCCTGATCCTCGACGAGCCGACCGCCGTGCTGACCCCGCCGGAGGCCGACCAGCTTTTCGTGCTGCTGCGGGCATTGAAAGGGCAGGGCAAGACCGTGATCCTGATCACGCACAAGCTGCGCGAGATCATGGACGTGACCGACGCCGTCTCCGTGATGCGGCGCGGCGAGATGGTCGTGCATGTGAGGACGTCGCAGACCTCGCCGCCGGAACTGGCCGAGGCGATGGTCGGCCGGCGCGTGCTGCTGCGTGTCGAGAAGGAGCCGCGCGAGCGGGGCGCGCCCGTGCTGGAGGCAGCGGGCCTGAGCGTCACCGATGCGCGCGGTATCGCGTTGCTGAGCGAGGCCAGCCTGACGCTCCATGCAGGCGAGATCGTCGGCATCGCCGGCGTCGCCGGGAACGGCCAGAGCGAACTGCTCGACGTGCTGGCCGGGCTGACCACGCCATCACGCGGGGTGATCCGGCTGAACGGCCAGATCCTGACCACCGCCGACCGGCGACCGGCGCGCCTGCGCGAGCTCGGCCTGATGCATATCCCCGAGGACCGGCAGAAGGCCGGCCTCGTTACGGCGTTTTCGGCCGCCGAGAACGCCATTCTCGGCTATCAGCACGAGGCGGCGTTCGGGAGCGGCCCGTTCCTGTCGCCGCGCGCCATCGCCGCCCATGCGCGCGAGGCCTTCGCGGCCTATGACGTGCGCCCGCCCGACCCCGCGCTGAAGACCGCGAATTTTTCCGGGGGCAACCAGCAGAAGATCGTGCTCGCCCGCGAGATTGAGCGCGCGCCCAAGGTGCTGCTCGTCGGCCAGCCGACGCGCGGCGTCGATATCGGCGCGATCGAGTTCATCCACCGCCGCCTGATCGCCCTGCGGGACGCGGGCGTCGCCATCCTGCTGGTCTCGGTCGAACTCGAGGAGGTGATGGCGCTGTCTGACCGCATCCTGTGCATGTGCGGCGGGCGCATCACCGGCGAGCGGGCGGTGGAGGAGACCGACGAGCGGGATCTGGGGCTGCTGATGGCCGGCGTGACGGAGCGGGCGGCGTGAGTGATCTCTGCACCTCGCCGCGCAAGTCCAGCTCTTCTCTCCCCCCTCGTAGGGGAGAGATAGAGAGGGGGGGCGTGCCGCTTGGCGAGCGCTCACCCGGTCGTTCGCCCCCCACCCCAACCCCTCCCCACGAGGGGGAGGGGCTCCCGCGCCTGCCTGGTCGAACGGAGGTCGCACCATGACCGCCGCCCCCATCACCCTCCCCCGCTGGGCCGACGCAGGCCTCGTCCCGCTCGTCTCGGTCGCGGCGGCGCTCGTCGTCGCGGGCCTCGTCGTGATCGGCATCGGCGAGAGCCCGCTGGAGGCGACCGCGCTCCTGCTGCGCGGGTCGCTCGGCAGCGCCGAGGGATTGGCCTTCACGCTCTACTACACCACCAACTTCATCTTCACGGGGCTCGCCGTCGCGGTCGCCTTCCATGCCGGGCTGTTCAATATCGGCGGCGAAGGGCAGGCGACGATCGCCGGCATATTCGCCGCGCTCGCCTGCCTCTGGCTCGCGCCGCTGCCAGGCATCCTGCTCGTGCCGCTGGCGGTTCTCGCCGCAGCCGCAGGCGGCGCGCTCTACGGCTTCATTCCCGGCTGGCTGCAGGCGACGCGTGGCAGCCATGTCGTGATCACCACGATCATGCTCAACTTCATCGCCGCGACGCTGCTGGTCTATCTGCTGGTCGAAAAGATCGGCAAGCCCGGCTCGATGCAGCCGGAGACGCCGGAATTCGCGAAGCATGCCATCCTGACGCCGATGCACCTGCTGCTCGCGCCGCTGGGCGTCACGCTGCCGGCGACGCCTCTCAACTCGGCCTTCCTGCTGGCCATCGCCGCGCTCGTGGCGGTCTGGGCGCTGATCTTCCGCTCGCGGCTCGGCTACGCGATCCGGACCACCGGGGCCAATCCGAGGGCCGCGGCCTATGCCGGCATCTCGCCCGCCCGCATCACCATGGTGGCGATGGCGATCTCGGGCGCGCTCGCCGGCGGGCTAGCGGTCAACGAGGCCATGGGAGTGCAGCACCGGCTCGTCCTCGACTTCACCGCCGGCTACGGCTTCGTCGGCATCGCGGTTGCGCTGATGGGACGCGGCCACCCGGTCGGGGTGGCGCTCGCGGCCTTGCTGTTCGGCATCCTCTACCAGGGCGGGGCGGAACTCTCCTTCGACAAGCCGACCATCACCCGCGACATGGTCGTGGTCATCGGCGGCGTCATCATCCTGTTCGCCGGCGCGCTCGACGGGCTGTTCCGGCGCGTGGTGGCGAGCGGTCTCGCACTCGGACGGCGGGGCTGACCATGGAATGGGTCCAGACCCTTGCCGTCATCCTCGATTCGGGGCTCCGGCTCTCGATCCCGCTGCTCTGCGCCGCGATGGCGGGGCTGTGGTCGGAGCGGGCCGGCGTCGTCGATATCGGGCTTGAAGGCAAGATGCTGGTCGCGGCGTTCGCCGCCGGCGTGATCGCATATCAGAGCGGCTCGGCCTGGGCCGGCCTCGGGGCCGGCATGCTGGCCGCCATCCTGCTCTCGCTGGTCCATGGCTTCGCGGCGATCACCTGGCGCGGCAACCAGATCGTCTCGGGCGTCGCGATCAACATGCTGGCGGCGGGGCTGACCGTGATCCTCGGCAATGCCTGGTATGGGCAGGGCGGACGTACGCCCTCATTGGAGGGGGCAGCGCGCTTTCCCGACATCGCCCTGCCCTTCGCGGGCGCGGCGCGCCAGAGCATTCCCGTCATCGGCACGCTTTACGACGAGGTCGTCTCCGGCCATGCCGCGCTGGTCTATCTCGCTTTCGCCAGCGTGGCGCTGACGGCCTTCGTGCTGAAGCGGACGCGGTTCGGGCTTCGCCTGCGCGCCGTCGGCGAGAATCCGGCGGCGGTCGACACCGCCGGCATCTCGGTCGCCGGCCTGCGCTACAGCGCAGTGGTGATCTGCGGCGCGCTCTGCGGACTGGGCGGGACCTATCTCGCCGTTTCGCAATCGGCCGGCTTCCTGCCGCACATGACCGCCGGCAAGGGCTTCATCGCGCTGGCTGCCGTGATCTTCGCCAATTGGCGGCCGGTCCCGGCGCTGTGGGCCTGCCTGCTGTTCGGGATGCTGGATGCGGTGGCGATCCGGCTTCAAGGCGTCTCGCTGCCCGGAATCGGGCTCGTGCCGGTGCAGGCGATCCAGGCCCTGCCCTATCTGATGACGGTGATCCTGCTAGCCGGCTTCATCGGCAAATCGACCCCGCCAAAGGCGTCGGGATTGCCCTATGTCAAGGAACGCTGATCCAGTGCCTGCTTCGGAGCCAGATTTAGACGCGCTGTTTTCCGCCGCGAAAGCCGCCCAGGCGCGCGCCTATGCGCCCTATTCGCAGTTCAAGGTCGGGGCGGCGCTGCTCGCCGATGACGGCGTCGTCTATGCCGGCTGCAATGTCGAGAACGCCGCTTATCCGTCGGGCAGTTGCGCCGAGCAGGGCGCGATCTCGGCGATGATCGCGGGCGGCGGGCGCGCCATCGCTGCGCTGGTCGTCTATGGCGAGGGCGAGGAACTGGTGACGCCCTGCGGCGCCTGCCGGCAGCGCATCCGCGAATTTGCCGAAGCCGACACGCCGGTCGGCATCGCCGGACCCCAAGGCGTCCGCGCCCGCTTTTCGCTGTCCGTCCTGTTGCCAGCCTCGTTCGGACCAGCCAATTTGCGGCGGTGATTTGCACCGGCCCAACCCCGGCCCCGCGTGACGAATTGCACAGGCTCCGGGGCGGACCGAGATGGCGGTGAATGCGATCTTCGACAAGGCGGCTTCGACGCTGATCGACCGGGGCGTCGATGGCCCGATCGACTGCGCGATCGTGCTCGGCACCGGGCTCGGCCGCATCGCGGAGGACATGCTGACCAAAGCGACGATCCCCTATGCCGACATCCCCGGCTTTCCAAGTGGAGACGTCTCCGGCCATGCCCGGCAGCTCAGCTACGGCTCACTCTATGGCAAGCAGGTCCTGCTCTTCCAGGGCCGGGCGCATTATTACGAGGCTGGCGATTCTGCCGTGATGCGCGTGCCGATCGGCATGCTGGCGGCCTTCGGCTCGCCGCCGCTGATCCTGACCAATGCGGCGGGCTCGCTGAAGCCGGACCTGAGGCCCGGCGGCATGGCGCTGATCACCGACCACATCAATTTCAACGGCCCCAATCCCCTGGTGGGCGACGAGGGCGATGGCCGCTTCGTGCCGATGGTCGACGCCTACGACCCGCATCTGCGGACGCGGCTGAAGAAGGCGGCGGCGTCCGCCGGCGCGCATATGGGCAAAGGCGTCTACATGTGGTTCTCCGGCCCGAGCTTCGAGACGCCGGCCGAGGTCAGGATGGCAAAGGCGATGGGGGCCGACCTCGTCGGCATGTCGACCGTGCCAGAGGTCATCCTGGCGCGGCGTTACGGCATCCGCGTCGCGGGGCTCTCGATCATCACCAATATGGGCGCAGGGCTGATGGGCGGCGCGCCGAGCCATGGCGAGACGCGCGACACCGCCCTCACAGCGCTCACAGGCCTGCGCCGCCTGCTGCGCGCCTTCATGGCGGATCTCTGATCATGTCCGACGCCGCCATCGCCGCCCGCGCCCTGTCCTTGCTGGACCTGACCGACCTCGGCGACGAGGCGACGGAAGCGGGTGCGCTTGCGCTTTGCGCCCGTGCCATGGCGCCGCCCGTTCCCGTCGCGGCGGTCTGCATCTGGCCGCGTTTCGTCGCAATGGCGCGCGAGGCGCTGGGCGACGGGCCGGTCAGGATCGCGACCGTGGTCAACTTCCCCGAGGGCGGCACCGCGATCGCCCCCGTGCTGCGCGAGACCGAGGCCGCGCTGGCCGACGGCGCCGACGAGATCGACCTCGTCCTGCCCTGGAGCGTGGTGCTGACCGGCTACACCACCAGCGCCAAGGCGATGGTGAGCAACGTCAAGGGCCGCTGCGGCGACAGGCTGCTCAAGGTCATCCTCGAGACGGGAGAGTACCCCGACGCCGCGAAGATACAGGCGGCGAGCGAGCTCGCCATCGCCTGCGGGGCCGATTTCATCAAGACCTCGACCGGCAAGACGCAGCGCTCAGCATCGCTGGCGGCGGTGCGTGTCATGCTCGGCGTGATCGGGCTGACACTGCGGCCGGTCGGCATCAAGCCGTCTGGCGGCATCCGCACGCTCGCCGACGCGAAGAGCTATCTCGCGCTGGCCGACGCGATGATGGGTGAGGGCTGGGCGACGCCGGAGACCTTCCGCTTCGGCGCCAGCGGGCTGCATCAGGTTCTGCTCGACACGATCGCGGGGAATGCGGCTGGGCAAGCGACCGGACCCTATTGAGATGAAACTGACCCAGGAGATCATCGCCGCCAAGCGCGACGGCGCGACGCTGCCGGCGCAGGACATCCGCCAGCTCATCGCGGGCCTGACCGACGGCTCCGTCAGCGAGGGGCAGGCGGCGGCCTTCGCCATGGCGGTGTTCTTCCGCGACATGGACGCCGACGAGCGCGTTGCGTTGACGCTGGCGATGCGCGATTCGGGCTCCGTGCTGAACTGGGACGATCTGCCGGGCCCGGCGCTCGACAAGCACTCGACCGGCGGCATCGGCGATACGGTCAGCCTGCCGCTGGCGGCAGTGGTGGCGGCCTGCGGCGGCTTCGTGCCGATGATCTCGGGCCGGGGGCTCGGCCATACCGGCGGCACGCTCGACAAGCTCGACGCGGTGCCAGGCTATATCACGCAACCCGACAACGCGCTGTTCCGGAAAGTGGTGCGCGAGCATGGCTGCGCCATCATCGGCCAGACCGCCGATCTCGCTCCGGCCGACAAGCGGCTTTACGCCATCCGCGACGTCACAGCGACGGTGGAATCGCTGCCGCTGATCACGGCCTCGATCCTGTCGAAGAAGCTCGCCGCCGGCCTGCACGGGCTGGCGATGGATGTGAAATTCGGCTCCGGGGCGTTCCTGCCCGACCCGGCCAAAGCGCGTGAACTCGCCGGGGCGCTGGTCGGCGTCGCCAACGGGGCGGGCCTGCCAACGACGGCGCTTCTGACCGACATGGCCGAGCCGTTGGCAAGCGCGGCGGGCAACGGCCTCGAAGTGGCCTATGCGCTCGACCATCTGACCGGCAAGCGCCGCGAACCGCGCTTCCACCGGGTCACGGTCGCGCTGGCCGCCGAGATGCTGCTGCTCGGCGGGCTTGCGGGCGACATCACTGACGCGACCGCCAAGATCGAGGCCGCCTTCGCCAGCGGGGCGGCGGCCGAGCGCTTTTCCCGCATGGTCGCGGCGCTGGGCGGGCCGTCCGATTTGCTTGAGAATCCCGGCAAGCATCTCGACGCCGCGCCGATCGTGAAACCGGTCTTCGCCACGGGGCCAGGCATCGTGCAGCGTATCGACACGCGCGCGGTCGGGCTCGCCGTCGTGGCACTGGGCGGCGGGCGCACCCGCCCGCAGGATGCGATCGACCATGCCGTGGGCATCGTCGCGCTGGCAGGCATCGGCGACGCTGTCGGCGCGGATAGGCCGCTCGGCATCGTCCATGCCCGCAGCGAAGCCGGTTTCGAGGCGGCCAAAGCGCGCCTGCTTCAGGCCTATCATCTCGGTGAAGCGCCGGCCGGACACGGCACGCTGATCACCGACCGCATCACGGAGAGTTCGAGCCGATGAGCCTGCTGCTGGCGATGACGGGATGGCATGTCGAGGACTGGCGCGCCCGCTTCAGGGCGGAACTGCCCGACATGCCCGTCGTGATCCTGGGCGAGGCATTCGACCGCCGCGCGGTGCATTACGTCGCCAGCTGGAAGCACCCGCCGGGCAGCCTCGCGGGCCTGCCCAACCTCGCCGCGATCTTCTCGCTCGGAGCCGGCGTCGATCATTTGATGATGGACGACCGGCTGCCCGACGTCGCCATCGCGCGCGTCGTCGATCCCGACCTGACGACGCGGATGAGCGAGTATGTCGTGCTGCACTGCCTGATGGCGCTGCGCCAGCAGCGCCGCTACGACACGCGGCAGCGGGCCGCAAGCTGGGAGGACGACCGCAACCAGCCGGCGGCGCGCTCGGTCCGCGTCGGCGTGATGGGGCTGGGCGAACTCGGGCTCGACGCCGTGCGCAAGCTCCAGATCATAGGCTTCGACGTGGCGGGCTGGAGCCGCTCGCCGAAGACGGTCAAGGGCGTTGCTGGTGAAAGCCTGGCGACCTTTTCTGGCGCGAACGGCATGACGGCGTTTCTGGCCCGCACCGACATCCTGGTCTGCCTGCTGCCGCTGACGCCCGATACGCGCGGGGTGATCGATGCGAAGCTGATCGCGGGGCTCGCTCAGGACGGGCGGCTCGGCGGGCCGTTCCTGATCAATGCCGGTCGCGGGGGCCTGCAAATCGAGGCCGACATTCTGGCGGCGCTGGAGGCCGGCACGCTGAAAGGCGCAGCGCTCGACGTGTTCGAGACCGAGCCGCTGCCGGCGGAATCGCCGCTCTGGAGCCACCCCGCCGTGACCGTGACGCCGCACAACGCGGCGATGTCGGAACCCGAGGCTGTCGCCAGCCTGATCGCGGCGCAGATCAGGCGGCTAGAAGCCGGCGAGCCGCTGGAGCATGTGGTCGATCCGAAGCGAGGTTACTGACGCCTCGCCCTGTCATTCCGGGGCTCGCGAAGCGAGAACCCGGAATGACAGGGCGAGGCGTCATCGCGCCGTCACGCCGCCGTCGTCGCTTTGAAACGCAGCACCGCCAAATCCTCCGGATCATTCCCGAACCCGGAGCGTCCCATGCGCCTTCCCGTCATCGCAGCCCTGCTGCTCTCGTCCACCATGCTCGTCGGCGCGCAGGACGCGCAGAAGGAGTTCCCGGCGAAGCTGCTCGGCCATGCGCTGCTGCCGGCCAACACCATGGTCGCAGCGCCCGCTGATGCGCCCGCCGACCTCAAGGTCTCGGGCAAGTTCACCACGCCGGGCAAGCGCGTCGAGGCGGTCGGCACGGTGATGGGCCTGTCGGGCGGCCGCCCCACCGGGCTCTCGACGCCGTTCCAGGGCCAGCCGGTGCAGGGCTTCTCCGGCATCCGCTCGCTCGGCAATGGCGAGTTCCTGACGCTGACCGACAACGGCTTCGGCTCGAAGGCGAACTCGCCCGACGCGATGCTGTTCTTCCACCGCATCAAGGCCGATTTCGCCGGGGGCAAGATCGAGCGGCTCTCCACCACCTTCCTGCACGACCCGGACAAGAAAGTCCCTTTCCGCATCGCCAATGAAGGCACGGACAAGCGCTACCTGACCGGCGCGGATTTCGATCCCGAGTCGATCCAGCCGGTCGGCGGCAAGTTCTGGATCGCCGAGGAGTTCGGCCCCTATCTCATCCGCGTCGACGCCACCGGCAAGGTCGAGGCCGTGTTCGAGACCATGGTCGAGGGCAAGCCCGCCCGCTCGCCCGACCATTTCGCCGTGACGACGCCGGCCGCGCCGAACCTGCCCGTGGCCTTCAACGTCCGCCGCTCCAAGGGCTATGAGGGCATGGCGCAGTCGCCCGACGGGCGCTTCCTCTATCCGCTGCTCGAAGGTCCGATCTGGGACGATGCCGCCAAGGGCAACGAGCAGCGCGACGGCAAGGAGGTGCTGCGCATCCTGGAGTTCGACGTTCAGGGCGAGAAGTGGACCGGCCGTTCCTGGTTCTTCCCGCTGGAGCAGGCGGGGCTGGCCATCGGCGACTTCAACATGATCGACGCCACGACCGCGCTGATCATCGAGCGCGACAATGGCGAGGGCACGGCCGACAAGGCCTGCGCGCAGGGCCAGCGCGGGCCGGACTGCTTCCATGACCTGGCCAAGTTCAAGCGGATCGTGAAGATCGAGATGTCCGAGGCCAATGTCGGCAAGGCCGTGCGCAAGATCGGCTTCATCGACCTGATGAAGATCGCCGATCCGGATGGCAAGGCGAAGCAGGGCGCGATCGACGGCGTGCTGCCCTTCCCGTTCTTCACGATCGAGAACGTCGACGTGGTCGACCGGGCGGCGGGCACGATCGTCGTCGGCAACGACAACAACCTGCCGTTCTCCTCCTCGCGCGACCCGAAGAAGGCCGACGACAACGAGCTGGTGCTGCTGTCGGTGAAGGAGCTGCTGGAGGCGAAGTGAGCGTTTGAGTCGGGCGCCGGAACCTCGACGGAGAACCCTCTCCCGAAGGGAGAGGGCAGGGTGAGGGTCGGCCCTTGACCGCCGCTGCTGTGACCTACCCGCCGCCCCGTTTCAGACTGAGCTTCGCTGGTTCAACGTCCGTCACCTCACCCCTGCCCCTCTCACTGAACCCGGATGTATCCGAGTTCAGTACTCAGAGTGATCGAAGTCGGGTATACCCGACTTCGATGCAGGAGAGGGGTTGTTCCAGCGCCTGCACTATCCCCTGAGCGCACCCGGCCCCGGCGTCGCACCCGCCGGGCACTTGCCCGAGATGATCATTCCGAGCACCTCGTCCTGGGTGACGTCGGCGACGCGGGCCGAGCCGACGACGCGGCCGTTCTTCATCACGCTGACGCGGTCGGCGAGGTCGAAGACGTCGTGCAGATCGTGGCTGATCAGGAAGATGCCGATACCCTGCTTCTTGAGCTCAAGGATCAGCTCGGCGACCTGTTTCGTCTCGGCCGGCCCGAGCGCCGCCGTCGGCTCGTCCATGATCAGGACGCGGGCGTTGAAATAGATCGCGCGCGCGATCGCGACCGACTGGCGCTGGCCGCCCGACAGCGCCTTGACCGGCTCCTTGAAGCGGCGGAAATGCGGGTTGAGCCGGCCCATCACTTTTCGCGTCTCGGATTCCATCGTCGCGTCGTCGAGGGTCCGCCAAGGGGTCAGCAGTTCGCGGCCGAGGAAGATGTTGGCGGCGGCGTCGACATTGTCGGCCAGCGCCAGCGTCTGGTAGATCGTCTCGATGCCGTGGCGCTTGGCGTCGCGCGGCGACGCGATCGCGACCGGCTCGCCAGAGACCCTGATCTCGCCGGCATCGGCCCTGTAGGCCCCCGACAGGATCTTGATCAGGGTCGATTTTCCGGCTCCGTTATGGCCGAGCAAGCCGACGACCTCGCCGGCATGCAGATCGACGCTGGCCCCGTCGACCGCCTTGATGCCGCCGAAGGCGATCGAGATGTCGCGCATTTCGACGAGGGGCGTGGTTTCCGCCATCGCGCTCACCCCAGCCGCTTGCGGTAAATGCCGTCGAGCCAGACGGCGACGACGAGCACGAGTCCGACGACGATGTTCTGCAACGGCGTATCGACGCCGATCAGCACCATGCCGGACTGGAGCGACTGCATCACCAGCGCGCCCAGCATCGCGCCCGCAATGGTGCCTACGCCGCCCGCCAGCGACGTGCCGCCGATGACGGCGGCCGCGATGACGTAAAGCTCGTCGAGCTGGCCGGCGGAGTTCGTCGCAGCGTTGAGGCGCGCCGTCGAGATGCAGGCCGAGATGCCGACGAGCGCGCCCATCAGCCCGTAGACCAGGGTCAGCACCTTGCGCGTGTTGACGCCCGAAAGCTGGGCGGCCTCGGGATTGCCGCCGATGGCGAAGACATAGCGCCCGAAGCGCAGCCGGGTGGTCAGGAAGGTGATGGCGACGCCGACCGCCAGCGCCAGCAGCACCGGAACGGCCAGCCCATGCCCGATGAAGAGCCCGCCCGGCGGCCAGACCGCTCCCTTGGCCTCGGTCAGGCGACGCGCGATGCCGGCCGGCAGCGGATAGGCGTTGGCGATCGCGACCGTGACGACGACCGCGCCGCAGGCGAGGCCGGCGACCAGCGCCTCGGCCCAGAGCGGACGCAAGGCGAAGCCGAAGCGGCGACGGCGGCGACGCGCCAGAACGATGCCGGCGAGGATCAGCGCGCAGATGACAAGCCCGATCGCCCATGAGGCCGAGGTTCCGATCGCGCCCTCGATGCCGCCGCCGAGCGGGCGGAAGCGCGAATCCATCGGCGCGATGGTCTGGCCTTGCGTGACCCACCAGGCCGCGCCGCGCCAGACCAGCAGGCCGCCAAGCGTGACGATGAAGGAGGGGATGGCGAGGTATGCGATCAGCGCGCCCTGAAACATGCCGAGGATGCCGCCGAGCCCGATCGCGACGACGAGGCTGACGATCCAGGTCAGCGGGTGCTCGAAGCCCCAGATCTCCGGCAGCAGGCGAACCTGCACGAGGCCTACCACCATGCCGACGAAGCCAAGCATCGCCCCGACCGAGAGGTCGATGTTGCGGGTGACGATGACCAGCACCATGCCGCAGGCCATCACCGCGATCGAGGCCGTCTGGACCAGAAGGTTCCAGAGATTGCGCGGCGTCAGAAACGCGCCGCCCGAGAGCCAGTTGAAGCCGAGCCAGATCACGGCCAATGCCGCGACCATGCCGATCATGCGCGGATCGACCTCGATCTCGCGCATCCTGTCGGCGAGCGAGCGGCCTGTCTGGGCCGACGCCGGGGCCGTCTCAGTCACAAGCGGCGACCTTTCCGGCCGCGACGCCCTGACAGACCGCCGATTTCGGAGCCCAGCCGGCGTCGATCACGACCTTGAGATTGTCCTTCGTCACGGGGACGGGCTTGAGGAACAGCGCGGTCATCGCCTGCTTGCTCGGGCCCTGGTTCCAGGCGGCCGCGCCCGCGACCTCGGTCATCTTGGCCCCGCCGGCGAGCTTGATCGCGATTTCCGCGGCGTTGCGGCCGAGTTCGCGGGCGTCCTTCCAGATCGTAACCGTCTGCGTGCCGAGCGCGATACGGTTCAGCGCGGCGCGGTCGGCGTCCTGGCCGGAGACCGGTACGGAACCGGCGAGACCTTGGGCCGCCATGGCCGCGATCGCGCCGCCGGCCGTGCCGTCATTGGCCGCGACCACCGCATCGACCTTGTTGGCGTTGCGGGTGAGGAACTGCTCCATGTTCTTCTGGGCGTTGGCCGGCAGCCAACCATCGGTGAAGGCCTCGCCGACATTCTTGATCTTGCCGGCGTCCATAGCCGATTTCAGCACCTCGACCGAGCCCTGGAACAGGAAGCCGGCATTGGGATCGGCGCTGGAACCCTTGATGAAGACGTAGTTGCCTTCAGGCTTCGCCTTGAGGATCTCGCGCCCCATCATCCGGCCGACCTCGACATTGTCGAAGGTCAGGTAGAAGGCCTGCGGGATTTCGATCAGCCGGTCGTAGCCGACGACCGCGATGCCCTCATCGACCGCCTTCTGCACGGCCGGGCGGATGGCCTGGGCATCCTGCGCCAGCACGATCAGCGCCTTGGCGCCGCGCGCGATCAGGCTCTCGACATCGGTGAGCTGCTTTGCGGGCGAGGATTGCGCATCGGCAGAGAGATAGGTGCCGCCGACCTTCTCGATCGCAGCCTTGATCGCGGCCTCGTCGGTCTTCCAGCGCTCTTCCTGGAAGTTCGACCAGCTCACCCCGATGACGGGGCCCTTGGCCTGGGCGAAGGCGGGCGTCAGGCCGGCGGACGCGGCGAGCGTCAGGCCGGCGGCAACAAGCATGCGTGCGATCACGGCGATGTCTCCCGAACGTTTCCCTGCCGCACGCTCTCTTGGGGCCGGCTCTTCGAGCCGCCGGGCGTCTGGCTTCAGGGAGGTGAGCGTATCGCAAGGCGCGCTGTCAAGCGCCGACGCAACCGCCGCGAAACAGAGTTGCCGAGGTCTTGCGCCAGCCGCCACGGGCCATGCCGCAAAAGCCATGGCCAAAGCGCAAAGGCCGCGCATACTGCGGCAATCGTTTCGCCAGACCGGGTCCCAGCACATGACGACTTCCGCCTACGACATCGTCATCCGCGGCGGCACGCTCGCGACCGCGACCGACGTGTTCAGGGCCGATCTCGGCATCAGGGGCGAGATGATCGCCGCGATCGGGCTCGATCTACCGGCAGGCGCCCATGAGATCGACGCCTCGGGAAAACTGGTCCTGCCGGGCGGCGTCGATGCGCATTGCCATATCGAGCAGTTGTCGGGCGGCGGGCTGATGAACGCCGACACCTTCGAGACCGCGACACGCTCGGCCGCGTTCGGCGGCACGACCTCGGTGATCTCCTTTGCCGCGCAGCACCGGGGCAAGAGCCTCGCCACCACCGTCGCCGATTACGCGGCGCTGGCGAAAAAAGGCGCGATCGTCGACTACGCCTTCCATTTGATGGTGGCCAACCCCGACGAGCAGACCATCGTCACCGACCTGCCGGCGCTGATTGCCGCCGGGCATCGCTCGGTCAAGGTGTTCATGACCTATGACGCGGTGCAGGTCGACGACCAGCAACTGCTCGAGGTGATGCTCAGCGCGCGCAATGCCGGCGCGCTGGTCTGCGTTCATGCCGAGAACCACGGCCTGCTGAAATGGATGGGCGAGCGGCTGATGAAGCGCGGCTACGTCGCGCCGAAATACCATGCCGTCAGCCATCCGCGCGCCGCCGAGGTCGAGGCCTTCCACCGGCTGATCGCCTTCTCGGAGCTGCTCGACCAGCCGATCTGCATCTTCCACGTCTCGACCGCCGAGGGCGCCAAGGTGATCCGCGAGGCGCGCGGTCGCGGCGTCAGGATCTACGCCGAGACCTGCCCGCATTACCTGCTGATGACGGCTGACGAGCTCGACAAGCCCGGCATCGAAGGAGCGAAATGGGTCTGCTCGCCGCCGCAGCGCGAAGCCGCCGACCAGGAGGCGCTCTGGCAGGCGCTGGCGCTGGGCGATTTGCAGATCCTGTCCTCCGACCACGCGCCCTATCGTTTCGACGAGACCGGCAAGCTCTCGGCGGGCCCCAATCCCGGCTTCAAGCAGATCGCCAACGGCATGCCGGGGCTGGAGATGCGCCTGCCGGTTCTGTTCGACGCGATGGTCTCGAAGGGCAGGCTCGGGCTGAGGAAGTTCGTCGAGTTGACCGCGACGGCCCCGGCGCAGATCTACGACCTGCCCGGAAAAGGCTCGCTCGCCATCGGCATGGACGCCGACATCGCGATCTGGGACGCGGGGCGAAAAGTGACGCTGGCCGACGACCTGCACGACAACACCGGCTACAATCCCTTCGCTGGACGAACCATCACCGGCTGGCCGGAGACGGTGCTGCGGCGCGGCGAGGTCATGGTGAGCGACGGCGGGCTGAAGGCCGCCGCTGGCTCGGGGCGGCTGATGCTGCGCGAGGCCGGCGAGGCGACAAAGCCGACGGGGCGGTTGTCTCCGGAGTTCGATCCCGCGCGGAATTTCGGAGCCCGGCTCTACTGATGCTCATTACACCTGCGACGTCATCCTGGCCGTAGCGAGGTGGAGCGCCGGGATCCGTCATAAAGCACTGTAGCGCTCGATGATGGATCCCGGGACGACCTGCGGTCGCCCAGGATGACGGCGCCTCCCTTTGAAGCCATTCGCACACCAATCGGAGCCATCCATGTCCGGCACCATCTTCGTCATCAATCCGAACTCGACTGAAGCCGTCACCGCCGGCATCGACAAAGCCGTCGAGCCGCTGCGCTCGAGCGACGGGCCTGCGATCGAATGCCTGACGCTCGCCGAGGGACCTCCCGGCATCCAGTCGCAGCGCGACGTGGACGGCGTCATCGGGCCTCTGCTGAAACGCGCGGCGGGGCTGGAGAACGAGGCGGCCGCCTTCGTCGTCGCCTGCTTCTCCGACCCCGGCATGCATGCGTTGCGCGAGCAGAGCCGGCGGCCGGTGCTCGGCATCGCCGAATCGGGCGTGCTGCAGGCGCTGACGCTCGGCCAGCGTTTCGGCGTGATCGCGATCCTGCCGACCTCGATCCCGCGCCATCTGCGCTATTTCGGCGCGATGGGCGTGATGGCGCGCTTTGCCGGCGATCTCTCGATCGGCATGGGCGTCACCGAACTCTCCAACGAGGAGAAGACGCTGGAGCGCATGACCGCTACGGGCAAAACCCTGCGCGATACGCATCATGCCGATGTGATCGTGATGGGCTGCGCCGGCATGGCCCGCTTCCGCCGGCCGCTGGAGGAGGCGCTCGGCATCCCCGTGGTCGAACCGACGCAGGCCGCGACAGCGATGGCGGTCGGCCGCGTCAGGCTGGCGGCGGCCTGATCAGAACTCGATGCCGGCCTGCGCCTTCACACCCGCCGCAAAGTGGTGCTTGACCAGCGTCATCTCGGTGACGAGGTCGGCGGCCGCGATCAGCTCCGGCTTGGCGTTGCGGCCGGTGACGACGATGTGCAGGTCGGCGCGGCGGGCCGACAGAACGGCGACGACCTCGGCGAGCGGCAGGTAGTCGTAGCGCAGCGCGATGTTGAGTTCGTCGAGCACGATCAGGCGGATCGTCTCGTCGGCCATCAGCTCCTTCGCCTTGTCGAAGGCGCGGGTGGCGGCGGCGATGTCGCGCGCCTTGTCCTGCGTCTCCCAGGTGAAACCCTCGCCCATGGTGTGCCAGGCGATCTGGTCGCCGAACGCGTCGAGCGCCTTGCGCTCGCCGGTCTCCCAGGCGCCCTTGACGAACTGCACCACGCCGACGCGCCAGCCATGGCCAAGCGCCCGCAGCATCAGCCCGAAGGCGGCGGTCGACTTGCCCTTGCCGGGGCCGGTGTTGACGATCAGCAGACCCTTCTCGATCGTCTTGCCCGCGACCTCGGCGTCCTGCACCGCCTTGCGCTTGGCCATCTTCGCCTTGTGGCGGGCGGCGTCATCAATCTCTGTTGTCATTATCACTTCACCTGCATCGGCAATCCCGCGACCATGAAGACCACGCGCGCGGCGTGGGCCGCAAGGCGCTGGTGCAAACGTCCGGCCTCGTCGCGGAAGCGCCGGGCGAGCGCATTGTCGGGCACGATGCCGAGACCGACCTCGTTGGAGACGAGCACGACGGGGGCCATCGCGGCAGCGCAGGCGGCGATCAGATCGTCGCAGGCGGCATGGCTGTCGCGTTCGGCGAGCATGAGACTGGTGAGCCAGAGCGTCAGGCAGTCGACCAAAACCGGGCGGCCCGGCGGGACCCTGCGAATCGCTTCGGCCAGCTCCAGCGGCGCATCGACCGTGATCCAGTCAGCCGAACGCCTGGCCCGATGCTCGGCGATCCGCGCGACCATCTCGTCGTCCCAGGCCTGCGCCGTGGCGATGTAGGTCCATGGCGCGGGCATGGCCTCGACCAGCGCCTCGGCATGCCGGCTCTTGCCGGAGCGCGCGCCGCCGAGGACAAGGGTGAGATGAGAGAGGTTTTCGGTCATGTCGTCTCGCGATCACAGGGTGCGGTGCATTGCACACCGGCCCGCACATGGCTAATGATCCTGATCGACGGTGCCCCGGCAACGGGGTGAAAAGGGAACGCGGTGGAATGCCGTGGCTGCCCCCGCAACTGTAAGCGGCGAACCTTGCGCCATCGGCCACTGGGAGCGATCCCGGGAAGGCGGCGAAAGGTCCAGACCCGCGAGCCAGGAGACCTGCCGTCGAGACTGCTTCTCATGGGCCCATCGGACGGGGTGTTCCGACGGCGGCTGTGTCCGTGCGACCGATTGGGCGCACGGCTCCGTCTGTGGGAGCTTGAGCCGGCCGCGAGGCCGGCTGCCTTTGACGGAGATGTAAGACCATGACGCTGCTCGCCCGCCTCGTTCTTCCCTTCGCCGTGACCGCGCTCGCGGCCTCGCCCGCGCTCGCCCACCATCCGATGGGCGGCGTGACGCCATCGACCGTGAGCGAGGGCCTGCTGTCGGGCCTCGGCCACCCCATTCTCGGGCTCGATCACCTCGCCGCCCTGATCGCGGTCGGGCTGGTCGCCAGCCGGTTCGCCTCGGGCGCGCTCCTGCTTCCGGTGCTCTGGATCGCCGGCATGGCGCTCGGCGCCTTCGCGCATATGCGGGGCATCGACCTGCCGGCCGGCGAGATCCTCGTCGCAGCCAGCGTGATCGTGATCGCGGCATTTGCGATCTGGCGGCCGGCCCTGCCGCTGCCGGCGATCGGCGCGCTCTTCGCGGCGGCCGGCTTCGCCCATGGCCATGCGCTGGCCGAAGCCATCATCGGCGCGGACCGTATCGTCGTGGGGGCCTATCTCGTCGGGCTCGTCGCCGTCCAGGCGACCGTCATGGTCGGCGCCACCCTGCTGGCGCGCCGGCTGTTCTCGGTCGAGAGCGGCTCGCCATTGCCTCTGCGCGCGATCGCAGCCGGGCTCGCCGTGGTCGGCGTCGTGTTCCTGGCCTCGGCGCTTCCCGGCGCAGCCTGATCCGCAACCGGCCATGACCGACGCCTTGCAAAGCCCGCGCCCGGAGACGGGCGCGGACACTGTGCGCATTCTCGTCTGCGCAAGCTGCCGCGCGGCGAGCGGCGATCCTGATGCGGCCCGTCCGGGCGCAATTCTGGCCGCCGCTCTCAGTTCGGCCCTGGCCGAGGGCGACCACCCCGACATCGCCGTCGAGACGGTGGAGTGTCTTTCGGTGTGCAAGCGACCCTGCACGGTTGCGCTGACCGGGGCCGGGCGCTGGACCTACATCTATGGCGATCTCGACCCCGACGCCGGGGCCGGGACGCTGCTCACCTTCGCGCGCCAGTATCGCGAGACGATCGACGGCATCGTGCCCTGGCGCGAGCGCGCCGAGGCGATCCGCAAGGGCGTCGTGGCGCGCATCCCTCCCCTTCCGCTTGCGAGAATCCCGTGACCTCACCCGCTCTAACCAAAACCCCCTGCACCATCATCACCGGCTTCCTCGGCGCGGGGAAGACCACGCTGGTGCGTCATCTGCTCGAGAACGCGCAGGGCAAGCGGCTTGCGGTCCTCGTCAACGAATTCGGCGATCTCGGCTTCGACGGCGAGTTCCTGAAAGGCTGCGGCATCGCCGGCTGCAGCGAGGACGACGTGGTCGAGCTGCCTAATGGCTGCATCTGCTGCACCGTCGCCGACGACTTCGTGCCGGCGCTGGAGAAGCTCCTGAACCGGCCCAATCCGCCCGACCACATCCTGATCGAGACCTCGGGGCTGGCCCTGCCGAAGCCGCTGGTGACCGCCTTCAACTGGCCGGCGATCCGGGCGCGCGTCACGGTCGACGGTGTCATCGCCGTGATCGACGGCCCGGCCGTGGCCGAGGGCCAGTTCGCCGACGATCCCGACGCGATGGCCGCTCAGGCCTCGCAGGACGCCTCGGTCGAGCACGACAACCCGCTGGAGGAGGTGTTCGAGGACCAGATCCTCTGCGCCGACCTGATCCTGCTCAACAAGAGCGACCTGATCGACGAGGCCGGCCGGGCGCGGGTCAAGGCCGAGATCGCGCAGCACCTGCCCAAGGCGATCAAGATCGTCGAGACCAGCCATGGCAAGGTCGAGCCGGCGCTGATCATCGGCTTGGGCGCGGCGGCCGAGGACGACCTCGCGGCGCGGCCTTCGCACCACGGCGAGGGCGAGGACCACGACCATGACGATTTCGACAGCGTGAATTTCGCGCTGGCCGAAACCGTCTCGCCCGAGGCGCTGGCCGCCCGCGTCGCCAAGGCGGCCGAGGCCGAGGGCGTGCTGCGGCTGAAGGGTTTCGCCTCGGTGCAAGGCAAGCCGATGCGGCTCGTGGTTCAGGGCGTCGGCGCGCGCGTCGGGCACCATTTCGACCGGGCCTGGGGGCCAAGCGAGGCCCGCGACGGCAGGCTCGTCGTGATCGGGCTCAAGGGCTTCGACCAGAAGGCTGTCGCGGCGGCCCTCAACGGGTGACGATGACGTCATGCACCTCCTTCCGACCAGCGAGATCAGGCTCGACGACGGCGAAGACGCCGTCGATCTCGGCCTGCCGCCGGGGGACGTGCTGGTGCTGTCCTTCGCCGACAGCGATCTCTCGGCACTGGCGGAGTCGGCGCGCGACAGCGTGCTTTCCGTGCGGCTGGCCTCGCTTCGGCGGCTTAGGCACCCGCTCTCGGTCGATCTGCTGATCGGGAAAACGGCGGCGAAGTCGCGCTTCGTACTGGTGCGCTGTCTCGGTGGCCTCGACTACTGGCGCTATGGCGTGGAGCAACTGGCGGCAACCTGCCGGGCGCGGGGCGTGGCGCTGGCGGTGCTGCCCGGCGACGACCGGGCTGATGCGCGGCTGGCGGAGTACGGCACCGTGCCACCGGCCTGCGCGCAGGCGCTGCTGGGCTATTTCCAGGCCGGCGGCGTGGAGAACATGCGGCGGTTGCTGGAAGGCGTCGAGCGGGTTCTGATCGCGCACCCCGACCCCTCATCCGGCGCTGCGCGCCACTTTCTCCCGCAAGGGGAGAAGGGAAGAACCGACGCCGCCCTCACCGTCTCCCCTTTCGGGAGAAGGTGGCCCGGCGAAGCCGGGACGGATGAGGGGTCGCGCATACCTCGCGATCTTTTGCCCCTGTCCCTGCCCCCACTCTTCGCGCTCGGCTTAGACGCCGCCCCAACCGACTGGCGAGAAGCGCTCGCCGTCCTGCCGACCGATCGCGCCCTGGTCCCCATCCTCGTCTACCGCTCAGGCGTCATGGCCGGCGACACCGCAATGGCACAGGCGCTCTCGGACGCGCTCGCCGCGCGCGGCCATGCCCCGCTGATCCTCGCGCTAACCAGCCTGAAGGACCCGGCCGTCACCACCGAGATCGCGGCGCTGCTCGCGCTCCGCAGGCCCGCGCTGATCGTCACCACCACCGCATTCTCGGCCCGAGACGGCGACGGCTTCGTGCTCGACTCAGCCGATTGTCCGATCCTGCAGGCCATGCCCGTCGGCAGTGCGCGCACAGCCTGGGAGGCGTCGCCGCGAGGCTTGTCGGCGGTCGATCTCGCCATGCAGGTGGCGCTGCCGGAGTTCGACGGGCGGATCGGGGCGATGCCTGTCGCCTTCAAGGCCGACGTCACCGACGCCGCGACAGGGCTGACGATCCGCCGGCTTGTTCCTGACACTGAGGGCGTCGCGGCCCTGGCCGATCTCGCCACGGGCTGGATCGCATTGGCGCGCAAGCCAGCCGGAGAGCGCCGGCTGGCGCTGGTGATGTCGGACTATCCGGCGCGCGGCGGCAGGGCCGGGTTTGCCGTCGGGCTCGATACGCCGGCCAGCGTAGCGGCGATCGAGGCGCTGCTCGTGGAGGCGGGCTACTCGATCGGTCGATCAGAATCTCCGCCCTGTCCCCTTCCCCCCGCTTGCGGTGGGGAAGGGTTAGGGATG
>Ga0209902_100249_pt1 | contig 81467 bp, 73 predicted proteins | sample FECB27metaG_FD_188304 | JGI IMG/M metagenome (GOLD analysis project Ga0209902, IMG submission 188304) | Cyanobacterial communities from the Joint Genome Institute, California, USA - FECB-27 (SPAdes) (version 2) | ecosystem: Environmental > Aquatic > Thermal springs > Hot (42-90C) > Microbial mats... | reverse complement strand
AGGGCAGTGGGTGCTTCCCGCAGCGAAATCAAGGAGGAGCCGAAGGCGGGGGACATTCGCGGAGGGAAGTACCCGCTGTCCTGTGCACGCGCCCCGAACCTCAACAAAAAAACTGTCTCAGCCCAAAAGAAAAACTGTTTGGACGCGATGGAGCAACGCCCCTACGCTTGCAAGACCCAGCAAGGATCTCCATGCCATCCAACGAAGCACCAGATTTCTTCATGACCGACGGCCAGTCGGACTACCGAATGGTGCGCCCCTGGCAGAAGCCCTCGCCACGCGGCAATGTCGGCGTGATCAGCCAGTTGGCGCTCGACAGCCGCGGCCGCGTGTTCGTGCTTCAACGGTCGGCACCGCAACTGCTGATCTACGGACCCGATGGCGAGCTCGACACGGTCTACGAAAACCCGAAGCTCACCAGCGGCCACGGCCTCTTCATCGATGGCGCGGACAACGTCTACCTCGTGTCGTACGACGCTCACCAGGTGCTGGCGCTCGATGCCGCACTCGAAACGCGTTTCGAACTCGGCCACTTCAATGCGCCGCGCTGGGGTGCGCCGTTCAATCATCCGACCGACGTGGCGGTGGCACCCGATGGCGAGATCTATGTGAGCGATGGCTATGGCAATGCCTGTGTGCATCGCTTCTCGGCCGAGGGGCGGCATCTGCAGACCTGGGGCGGCGTGGGGCAGGGGTCCGGCGAGTTCTCGACGCCGCATGGCGTGTGGGTGCTGTCCGATGACCGCGTGGCCGTGTGCGACCGCGACAACGACCGCATTCAGCTCTTCGATCGCGCGGGGCGCTATCTGACGCAGTGGACGGGCCTGCTACGGCCGATGGACATCTGGTCGAACGGCCGCGAGGTGTTCGTGACCGAGCAGGCACCGCGCGTGAGCCGGCTCGATCTGTCGGGCGCGGTGCTGGGGCGTTTTCGCACTTTCGGCGTGTATGGCCATGGCCTGTGGGGCACGGCCGATGGCAGCCTGTTCGTGGCCGAGCAAGGGCACGGCATGCATTGCGTGACCAAGTACGAACGCATCGGGCCGGCAGGGGTGGCTGCGCTACGCTCTCATGCATGAAAGCGCTGCCTCAGGATTTTCTCGACGTTCTGCGCCTGCCCGTGCTGCACGAGGACGACCTCGATGCGCAGGCGGGCTTCTACGACCGCGATGCGGTCTCCGACTTCTACCGCGCCACGGTGAAGGAAGGCACGGGCGACGAGGTGCTGCAGGCCGCGGCCGCGCTGCTGCCCGAACTGCATCCGCTGCGCGCCGCGCTGTTCGCGATCCTCTGCGGCGGGCTGGTGGAGAACGGCGCCGATCCTCGGCTGCTGTTTCCGGCGGCGCTGCGGCGCCTGGCCCAGCTGCTCTCATCGCTCGCCCCCTATTGCGCCGCGGAGCTGATGGAGGACGACGATGAAGAAGAAGCGCCCGAGGAGGAGCCGGCCGATGTCCTCGCCTGGCGTGCCGCCGAAGCCGCGCTCGAGGCGCTGCCGCCGGCCGAGCGCCTGCAGGTCGAGGCGAGCCGGCAGGCGGTCGATTTGCTGGTGCTGCCGCTGATGGCGATGCTGATGCGCGATGTCCGCAACCACCGCGAGCTGCTGGCCGACGAAGCGCTGCGCGCGCGCATCGAGGCGCTGTCGGTCAACGACACCTTGCCCTTCGAGGAACTGCATTTCCTGCACCGCGCCGCCCAGATGGCCTACGAGGACGAACTGATCGTGCTGCTGCCCGCCTCGAACGCCGGGATGATCGTGCGCGCCCACGGCATCAACAACAACTTCCACGCCTTCTCGCTGCTGCAGGACCTGTTCAGCGTGCATGCGAAGACTTTGGGCATACGCCAACCGCTGGCCGACCGCCTCGGCGCCGACGACGAGCCGCGCGACAGCGACTCGGCCCAGTACCTCTGGCTGCAGGCGAAGGCCTATGCGGGTGGCGAACTCGTCGACCGCATGGCCTGGGCCTGGGGCGAGGGGACCTTGCGAGAGAACGCGCGAAGGCAGGGAAAGCTGGTGCTCGTCGCGCTGGAAACCGAAGACAAGCCCGCGCGCGGCTGGAACGGTTTCAACCAGGCCTTCCATTCGGAGCAGAAGCCACAGGTGACGGTAGTGCGCTTCCTCACCGCCGACGAGGTAGCCACGTACCTCGCTTGACCGACAGCCCCGCAGCGCCTCCCGTGCGCAGGGCAGCGGGTGCTTCCCGCAGCGAAATAAAGGAGGAGGCCGAAGGCCGGGGGACATTCGCGGAGGGAAGTACCCGCTGTCCTGTGCACGCACCCCGAACAAGAACGACCAGAAGCAAAAAGGCCCTCCGAAGAGGGCCCCAGGAAACAGACCTTACATCCCCACGTAGTTCGGCCCACCGCCCCCTTCAGGCGTGACCCACACGATGTTCTGCGTCGGATCCTTGATGTCGCAGGTCTTGCAGTGCACGCAGTTCTGTGCGTTGATCTGCAGCCGCTGCTTGCCCGAACTGGCCTCGTCGGGCACGAACTCGTACACGCCCGCCGGGCAGTAGCGGCTTTCGGGGCCCGCGAACTTCGCGAGGTTGACGTTGACCGGCACCGACGCGTCCTTCAGCGTCAGGTGGGCCGGCTGCTGTTCCTCGTGGTTGGTGTTGCTGATGAACACGCTCGAGAGCCGGTCGAAGGTGAGCTTGCCGTCGGGCTTGGGGTAGGCGATCGGCTGGCATTCCGAGGCCGGCTTCAGGTACTGGTGGTCGGGCTTGGTGCGGCGCAGGGTCCAGGGGATGTTGCCCTTGAGCAGCCATTGCTCGATGCCGTTCATCAGCGTCGCGACCAGCAGGCCCTTCTTGAACCAGGCCTTGAAGTTGCGCGCCTTCTTCAGTTCGGCATGCAGCCAGCTCTTCTCGAAGGCGGCGGGGTAGGCCGTGAGCTCGTCGTGCTGGCGGCCGGCCTGCAGTGCGTCGAAGGCGGCTTCGGCGGCCAGCATGCCGGTCTTGATCGCGGCGTGGCTGCCCTTGATGCGGCTCACGTTGAGGTAGCCGGCCTCGCAGCCGACCAGCGCGCCGCCCGGGAACACCGTCTTGGGCAGCGACTGCAGGCCGCCGGCCGTGATCGCGCGCGCGCCGTAGCCGATGCGCTTGGCGGGCTTGATGCCCTTGGCCTCGTCGCCCTCGAGGTACCAGCGGATGTTGGGATGCAGCTTCCAGCGCTGCATTTCCTCGAACGGGCTCAGGTAGGGGTTGCTGTAGTCCAGGCCCGTGATGAAGCCCATGGTGACCTTGTTGTCCTCCATGTGATAGAGGAAGGCGCCGCCGTAGGTGTCGCTCTTCATCGGCCAGCCGGCCGTGTGCAGCACGAAGCCGGGCTCGTGGCGCTTGGGATCGATCTCCCAGACTTCCTTGACGCCCAGGCCGTAGGTCTGCGGATCCTTGCCCTCGTCGAGCTTGAACTTGGCGATCAGCTGGCGGCCCAGGTGGCCGCGCGCGCCCTCGGCGAACACCGTGTACTTGCCCAACAGCTCCATGCCGAGCTGGAAGTTCTCGGTCGGCTCGCCGTCCTTGCCCACGCCCATGTTGCCGGTGGCGACGCCGCGCACGGCCCCCTTCTCGTCGTAGAGCACCTCGGCGGCCGGGAAGCCCGGGAAGATCTCGACGCCGAGGTTCTCGGCCTGCTGCGCCAGCCACTTGGTGAAGGCACCGAGGCTGATGATGTAGTTGCCGTGGTTCTGGAAGCAGTCGGGCAGGAAGGCGTTGGGCGTGCGCAGGCTGGCCTTCTCGCCGAGGAACACCATCGCGTCGTCGGTCACGGGCTGGTTCAGCGGCGCGCCGAGTTCCTTCCAGTCGGGCAGCAGCTCGTTGAGCGCGCGCGGGTCCATGATGGCGCCCGACAGGATGTGGGCGCCGGGCTCCGAGCCCTTCTCGAGCACCACGACCGAGACCTCCTTCTCGTGCTGGGCGGCGAGCTGCTTCAAGCGGATCGCGGTCGAGAGTCCGGCCGGCCCGCCACCGACGACGACGACGTCGTACTCCATGGCTTCGCGGGGACCGTACTGGGCAAGGATTTCGTCGTGGGTCATGGGGGTCTCGTCGATATGATGGGAGGCACTGGCGCTTCGTGGCTGCCGGGCATTTTATGCGGGCGCCACGGGCCGCCCCCGCGGGGCGTGTCGCCCGTGTTTTCACGTCGCCTTCGCGACTCCACAGGAACAGCACTCCATGGCGTACAGCATCGATCTCTCGGGCCGCGTGGCCTTCGTCACCGGCGCCTCGAGCGGCCTCGGCGCGCAGTTCGCGAAAACGCTGGCGCGCGCCGGTGCCGCCGTGGTGCTCGCGAGCCGGCGCGTCGACAAGCTCAAGGAACTGCGCGCCCGCATCCAGGGCGAGGGCGGCGACGCCCACGTGGTCGAGCTCGACGTGACCGACATCGGCAGCATCAAGGCGGCGGTGGCCCGCGCCGAGACCGAGGTCGGCGCCATCGACGTGCTGGTCAACAACTCGGGCGTGAGCACCACCCAGCGGCTGCAGGACGTGACGCCCGAGGACTACGACTTCATCTTCGACGCCAACCTCAAGGGCTCGTTCTTCGTCGCGCAGGAGGTCGGCAAGCGCATGCTGGCGCGCGCCAAGGGCGCGGCGCCGGGCACCTACATCGGCGGGCGCATCATCAACATCGCCTCGGTGGCCGGGCTCAAGGTGCTGCCGCAGATCGGCGTCTATGCCATGAGCAAGGCCGCGCTGATCCAGATGACCAAGGCCATGGCGCTCGAATGGGGCCGCTTCGGCATCAACGTCAACGCGCTGTGCCCGGGCTACATCGAGACCGAGATCAACGAATCGCACTGGAGCACCGAGGGCGGCGCCAAGCTCGTGAGCATGCTGCCGCGCAAGCGCGTGGGCAAGCCCGAGGACCTCGACGGCCTGATCGTGCTGCTGGCCAGTGGCGAGAGCCATTTCGTGAACGGCGCCGTGATCGCCGCCGACGACGGGTTCGCACTCTGAGCCCGCGCGCCTGGTTCGGGGTCGCGGCCGGCCTGGGCGCGGGGGCGCTCTGGGGGCTGGTGTTCGTCGTGCCGCGCATGGTCGGGCACTTCGCCATGGTCGACATCGTCTCGGCGCGCTTCGCCGTCTTCGGCGCCGTGTCGGCGCTGGCCGTGTTCGCGCGGCCCGCGGCGCAGCGCTGGCCCACGGGGCGCCAGGCGCTGGCCGCGCTCGGCCTCAGCGTGCTGGGCTTCAGCGGCTATTACCTGCTGCTGGCCTTCGGCATCGTGGCCGCGGGCACCGAGGTGCCCAGCCTCATCATCGGCACCATCCCGGTCTGGATGATGCTGCTGGGCCGCCCGCCGGGGCTGCGCATGGCCGCGCTGCTGCCCGGCCTGCTGCTCACCGGCGCCGGCATCGCGCTGATGATCTGGGGCGCATGGTCGGCGCAGCAGGGCGGCGCGCACGGCGGCGGGCGTTTCGCCTGGGGCATCGTGCTCTCGCTCGGCGCGATGGCGAGCTGGACCGTCTACGGCCTGCTCAACGCGGCCTGGCTGCAGCGCCACACCGAGATCCACGCGGCCGACTGGGCCAACTGGCTCGGCATCGCCACCGGCCTGGGCGCCATCGGCCTCTGGCTCGCGGCCGGCAGCGACCTCGCGGCGCTGCAGGCCCAGCCCGACGGCCTGCTGTTCGTCGTGCTGGCGCTCGCGGGCGGCTTCGGCTCCTCGTGGCTCGCCACCATCCTCTGGAACGTCGCGAGCCAGCGGCTGTCGGCCAGCCTCTGCGGCCAGCTCATCGTGAGCGAGACGCTGTTCGCGCTGGTCTATTCCTTCGTCTGGGACGGCCGCTGGCCGCAGGCCACCGAGCTGGTGGCGGCGCTGCTGTTCGTCCTCGGCATCCTCGCCTCGATCAAGGCCCACCGATGAGAATCGAAATCCCCGAGAAGAAGAAACTGGTCTACGAAATGTCGATCCCGATCCGCTGGGGTGACATGGACGCGATGGGCCATCTCAACAACGGCACCTACTTCCGCTACCTCGAGACCGCGCGCATCGACTGGATGCATTCGATCGGCTTCGAGCCCGAGCCCGGCGGCGAGGGCATGGTGATCGTGAACGCCTTCTGCAACTTCTACCGCCAGATCGAGTACCCGGGCAACGTGCTGCTCAAGATGTACGTGAGCGACCCGGGCCGCACCACCTTCGAGAGCTGGGCCACGATGGCGCGCGCCGACCAGCCCGATGTGATCTGCGCCGCGGGCGGCGCGACCACGATCTGGGTCGACTTCCCGAAGCAGAAGGCGCTGGCACTGCCCGACTGGCTGCGCGCGCTGGTCAGCGACTGAGCGCGGGCGCCGGCGCTCAGGCCGGCCGCAGCACGATCCGAGCCTCGAAGCCCTGGGCCGCGCCGGGCGGCGGCGAGGCCAGCTCGAGCTTCGCGCCATGCTTCTCGACGATGGTGCTCACGATCGAGATGCCGAGGCCGTAGCCGGCGCGGTCGGAGCTGTGGCGCACATGGCGCTCGCGCAGGGTCGCGAGCTGCTCGGCGCTGACGCCCGGGCCGGCATCGCGCACCGCGAGCACGCAGGGCGCCATCACCTCGATCACGACGCGGCCGTCGCCGCCGTAACGCAGCGCGTTCTCCGCCAGGTTGCGCAGCGCGATCGCGAGCGCGTCGACGTCGCCCAGGGCCACCGGCGCGACGCTGTCGGGCACCTTGAGCGCGAGGCGCTCGGCATGTTGCGGGTCCTGCCAGAACTCCTGCGCCACCGTGCCGGCCAGCTGCACCAGGTCGACCCGCGCGCGCGCCAGCGAGGCGCCCGATTCGGCGCGCGAGAGCTGCAGCAGCTTCTCGGCGCGGTGGCTCAGCGTGCGCAGCGCGTCGAGCGCGGCCTGCACGTCGTTGCGCTGCAGGTCGTGCTCGAGCGCGGTCTGCAGCCGCAGCCGCGCGGCCGCCAGCGGCGTGCGCAGCTCGTGCGCGGCATTGGCCGCGAGCGCGCGCTCCACGTCGAGCGAATGCGACAGGCGCTCCAGCAGCAGGTTGACGTGATCGCCCACGGTGCGCAGCTCGCGCGGCAGGTTGGGCAGGGCGATCGGGCGCAGGTCGGCGCCACTGCGCTTCTCGATCTCGCCGGTGAGCCGCTGCAGCACGCGCAGCTCTGTGCGCGCCACGTTGCGCAGCACCAGCGCCAGCAGCGGCAGCACCGCGCCGAACGGGATGATCAGCCCGAACAGCGTGCGGTTGAGCGCGCGGCGGCGCTCGTCGAGCGGATCGGCGACCTGGAAGAACAGGCCCAGCGTGGGATGGCGCACGGTGTAGATGCGCCAGTTCGGGTTGTTCGCGAAGCCGGCGGCCAGCGGCACGTCGAAGGTGTCCTCGGGCGCCTCGGCCGAGCGCAGCAGCACGTGCTCGTGCAGGTCGACGATCTGGTAGATCACCGCGTCCTCCGAGAACAGCTGCTTGGGCGCGATCAGCGGCGCGCGCGGCGGTTCCTGGCCCGGGTGCTGCAGCTTCTCGAGCTCCTGCACCGCCATCGCGAACATGCGGTGCGAGACCTCGACCAGCTCGTTGTCGAAGTTGTGGTTGATCTCGCGGTCCACGTACCAGACCACCGCGAACACGCACAGCAGCCAGACGCCGCCGACCCACAGGATCAGCGTGCGCGTGAGCCGGCCGGCCAGGGTGTCGCGCTCGCTGCGCGCGCGAGGTGCCGCCGCTTCGGTCATCGGCTATTCCTCCTCGTCGGCCGAGAGCCGGTAGCCGAGCCCGCGCAGGGTCTGGATGTGGCTGCGGCCGAGCTTGCGCCGCAGCCGGCTGATGAAGACCTCGAGCGTGTTGCTGTCGGCCTCGTCGCCGAAGCCGTAGAGCGCATCGGCGAGGTTCTCGCGCGTGTGGATGCGCTCGGGCCGCGTGGCCATCACGCGCAGCAGCGCCCATTCCTTCTGCGTCAGCGTCACCGGCTGGCCGTCGCGGCGCACGCGGTCGTGCGCGATGTCGATCTCGAGCGTGCCCAGCTGCAGCACCGGCGAGTTGCCCGCGCTGCGCCGGCGTTCCACCGCGCGCAGCCGCGCCAGCAGCTCGGCCGGGTCGTAGGGCTTGATCAGGTAGTCGTCGGCGCCGGCATCGAGGCCGCGGATGCGGTCGGTGACCTGGTCGCGCGCGGTCAGCACGATGACGATCGGCGGCTCGCGCAGCGCGCGCACCTGGGGCAGCAGCGAGAGGCCGTCGCCGTCGCCCAGGTGCAGGTCGAGCAGCACCGCCGCGTATTGCACCGAGAGCAGCGCGCCGCGCGCATCGGCGAGGCTGGGCGCCACGTCGACCACGAAGGCCTTGGCCAGCAGGTAGCCGCAGACGGCATCCGCCAGCGCCACATCGTCTTCGACCAGCAATATGCGCACGCGGTGGCACTCCTCGGATTCGGTGGGAAAGCCGCAGTCTAGCGTCCGGGCCGCGGTCAGCTGGCGCTCAGCCGGCTTCAGCTTCGGTTCATGTGGCTTCAGCCCTGGTTCATTCGCACGGCCTAGGCTGGCCCCTATTTTTGCCGATGGCCGCTTTTCCTTCGATGACCCGCCGTATCCCGAACCTTCGCCTGGGCGCCTGGACCCTGATCTCGTTTGCGCTGCTGTTGCTCTGGGATGCCGCCGGGGCCGACCTGCCGCTGGCGCGCTGGATGGGCACGCCGATGGGTTTTCCGCTGCGCGAGAACCCGTTCCTGGTCCACGTGATGCACACCGGCGCCAAGAACCTGAGCTGGGCGCTGTTGATCGCGCTGTTCCTCGCGATCCGCTGGCCCGTGGGCTTCCTGCGGCGGCTCGACCGTGCGAGCCGCGCGCAGCTGGCGCTGACCGTGCTGGCCTCGGTGTTCGCCGTCAGCCTGCTCAAGCACGCGAGCCACACCAGCTGCCCCTGGGACCTGCAGGAGTTCGGCGGCATGGCGCACTACGTCTCGCACTGGTCCTGGGGCGTGCGCGACGGCGGCCCGGGCGGCTGCTTCCCGGCCGGCCATGCGTCCACCGCCTTCGCCTACCTCGGCGGCTACTTCGTGCTGCGGCGCGTCGCCCCCCGCGTCGCGCTGGCCTGGCTGGCCGCGGCCCTGGTCGGCGGCCTGCTGCTCGGCGTGACGCAGCAACTGCGCGGCGCCCACTACATGAGCCACACGCTCTGGAGCGGCTGGGTCTGCTGGACGGTGGGCCTCGCCATCGACATGGTGATCCGTCGCGCCCGCCGCTCGACGGATGTTGTTGCGTTGCAGCAAGCCTGAACGCTGCCTGAACTGCAAGTTCAGGCTCCTTTCAGGCCCGCTTCCTACATTTGTCGCATGTCTGTCACGCGCATAGAGCCCGCGCCGCTCCGGTCCGGCCTCCCCTCGACCTCCGAATCCTCGTCGGGCCCCGCGTCCGAAACCCCGTGGGAGGCAGTGCGTCAATGGCTGGAGCGGCCGCGATCGGCCCGCCAGATGGTGCTGTGGCTGGCGCTGTACCTGGGGGTGGCCGCCAACTGGCCGCTGTGGAACGAACTGGCCCGCATCGGCGGGGCGCCCAGCACCTACCTGCCGACCATCGCCGCGATGAGCCTGCTGAGCTTCTGCGGCACGGTGGCGATGCTCTCGTTCACCGCCTGGACGCGCTGGATGAAGCCGCTGTGGCTGGCGGTGGCCGTGCTGGCGGCGCTGGTGCAGCACTACATGCTCGAGTACCGCGTGGTCATGGACCCGACCATGATCGCCAACGTGCTGCAGACCGATCCCAACGAGGCGCGCGACCTGCTGAGCTGGCGCATGGGCTTCAACCTGCTGGTGGTGATCGCGCCGGTCGCCGTCGTGCTGTGGTTCGCGCGCATCGCGCCGATGCGCTGGATCTCGCAGCTGTGGCGCAACGCCGTGCTGCTGCTGCTCATGGTGGCCGTCGCGCTGGTCGCGGCCGTGGCCATGAACCGGCAGCTGGCGCCGCTGATGCGCAACAACGTGCACCTGCGCTACATGATGAACCCGATCGCGAGCCTCTACTCGACCGGCGCGGTGTTCATCAAGCCGCTGTTCAAGCGCAGCGGCAAGCTGATCCCGATCACCGCGGGCACCACGCTCGGTGCCAGCTACGCGGCCCAGCAGAAGCCGCCGCTGTTCGTGGTGGTGGTGGGCGAGACCGCGCGCGCCGACCACTTCGGCCTCAACGGCTATGCGCGCGACACCACGCCCGAACTCGCGAAGCGCGACGTGCTGAGCTACCGCACGGTGTATTCCTGCGGCACCAACACGCTGGCCTCGGTGCCCTGCATGTTCTCGCCGCTGGGCAAGCAGGGCTACGAATCGCGCAAGGACGACTACGAGAACCTGGTCGACGTGCTGCAGGCCGCCGGGCTGGCCGTGTTCTGGCTCGACAACCAGGCCGGCTGCAAGGACGTCTGCACCCGCATTCCCAATGCCTCGGCCCTCGACAACCTGCCACCGGCCGCCAAGAGCGCGCTGTGCGACGGCGAGGAGTGCCTCGACGACGTGATGCTCGAGGGGCTGGACGCGCGCATCGCCGCGCTGCCGGCCGAGCGCCGCGCCAAGGGCGTGGTGCTGGTGATGCACCAGATGGGCAGCCACGGGCCGGCCTACTACAAGCGCTCGGGCGCCGACATGAAGCGCTTCCAGCCCGAGTGCAAGACCAATGCGCTGGCCGAGTGCGGCCATACCGAGCTGATGAACGTCTACGACAACTCGATCGCGCAGACCGACCGCTTCCTCGGCCGCACCATCGACTGGCTCAAGGGCCAGTCGAAGCAGTACGACCCGGGCCTGCTCTACGTGAGCGACCATGGCGAGTCGCTGGGCGAGTTCGGCCTGTTCCTGCACGGCGTGCCCTACAGCTTCGCGCCCGAGGCGCAAAAGCACGTGCCGATGGTCACCTGGTTCAGTGCCGGCCTGAGCGAGCGCCGCAAGCTGTCGCGCCCGTGCATGGAGGCCGGCCTCGATGCACCGCTCACGCACGACAACCTCTATCACACGGTGCTGGGCCTGATGGACGTCAACACGCCGACCTACAAGCCCGCGCTCGATGCGCTGGCCACCTGCCGCAAGGGCGGCGCGGCCTGAGCGCCGGCCGCGCCGCTTATTTCTTTTCGCGCGGCAGCCGCCCCATCAGGAAGAACTCGGGGTTCGGCTGCATGCCGCTGAAGCTCGCGAGCCGGTTGCTGAGCCCGAAGAAGGCGGTGATGGCCGCGATGTCCCAGATGTCCTCGTCGTCGAAGCCGTGCGCGTGCAGCGGCGCGAAGTCGCTGTCGTCGATCTCGTGCGAGCGCTCGCAGACCTTCATCGCGAAGTCGAGCATCGCGCGCTGGCGCGGCGTGATGTCGGCCTTGCGGTAGTTCACGGCCACCTGGTCGGCCACCAGCGGCTTCTTCTCGTAGATGCGCAGCAGCGCGCCGTGCGCCACCACGCAGTAGAGGCACTGGTTGGCCGCGCTGGTGGTGGTCACGATCATCTCGCGGTCGCCCTTGGTGAGCGAGCCTTCCTCCTTGAGCATCAGCGCGTCGTGGTAGGCGAAGAAGGCGCGCCATTCGGCGGGCCGGCGCGCGAGCGCGAGGAACACGTTGGGCACGAAGCCGGCCTTCTCCTGCACCGCGAGGATGGTGGTGCGGATGTCTTCGGGCAGGTCGGCGAGTTCGGCGAGGGGGTAGCGGGTGGTCATGGTGTCTCCGGTGGGCTTGCGGATCTGGTGGCCGCAATGCGCTCCATCATAGGCAGGTAGGCCTTCGGCCATCGGCGCCAATAGAGTGGTGCTTATCCCGCTTAACGAGCAGTCTATTGGTCATTCAGCCGGTAGCGCCGGCGGTGAGTCACCCGCCTCCAGCACCGCCAGATCGCTCTCGTCCTTGAGCCCCACGCCGCTGAGCCCGCGCCGCAGCGCCTCGCGCATCAGCCAGGCCAGCTTGAAGGCCGCGAGTTCGTACGACAGGCCTTCGGGCCGCACGTTCGAGATGCAGTTGCGCTCGGCATCGTGGCGGCCCTTGCGTGGCGCGTGGGTCAGGTAGATGCCGAGGCTGTCGGGCGAGCTGAGGCCGGGCCGTTCGCCGATCAGCATCACCGAGAGCGTGGCGCCGAACAGCTCGGCCGCCTCGTCGGCGAGCGCGACGCGCGCCTGGGTCGCGATGACGACGGGAGCGAAGCGGGTATCGGGCGGCAGGTGAGGGCGCAGCGCTGCGAGCAGCGGCGCCGCGTGGCGCGCGACCGCTAGCGAGGACAGGCCGTCGCCGATCACGATGCAGACATCGGCCGATCCGTCGACGTCGGCGCGCAGCCGGTCGGCATCGTCGGCATCGAGCTGCCGCCCCAGGTCCGGCCGCCGCAGGTAGGTGGCGCGGTCCTCGGCGCGGCTGCGCGCGCGCGTGGCCTGCCAGCCATCGTGACGCAGCGCGGCTTCGAGCGCGTCGACGTCGAGCGCCGCATGGATCGCGTCGCGCGCCATCGCATGGGCCCAGCCGAAGCGCAGCGTCTCGTCGGTCGGCATGCCGGCGCCGGCGCGGCCCAGCGCGAGCCGCGCGGGCGTGGCCGAGCGCCACTGGCCCCAGGGGTTGGGCGTGACAGCGTCGCTCATGAAGACAGCGCCGACAGGGCGCTCATATCGGCCAACAGCCGGTTGGAGGAGGGCGGCGCGATACGCCCCGCCGCATCGGTGATCTGCATGCGCTGCAGCCAGGCCTCGAACTCGGGCGCGCGCTTCAGGCCCAGGGTCTGGCGCAGGAACAGCGCGTCGTGGAACGAGGTGCTCTGGTAGTTGAGCATCACGTCGTCGGCGCCCGGGATGCCCATGATGAAGTTGATGCCCGCGGTGCCCAGCAGCACCAGCAGGTTGTCCATGTCGTCCTGGTCGGCCTCGGCATGGTTGGTGTAGCAGATGTCGCAGCCGATCGGCAGGCCCATGAGCTTGCCGCAGAAGTGGTCCTCGAGGCCGGCGCGGATGATCTGCTTGCCGTCGTACAGGTACTCGGGGCCGATGAAGCCGACCACGGTGTTGATGAGCAGCGGCTTGTAGCGGCGCGCCAGCGCATAGGCGCGCACCTCGCAGGTCTGCTGGTCGACGCCGAAGTTGGCATTGGCCGACAGCGCGCTGCCCTGGCCGGTCTCGAAGTACATGAGGTTGTCGCCGACGGTGCCGCGCTGCAGCGACTGCGCGGCGTCGTGGGCCTCGGCCAGCAGCTCGGGCGTGACGCCGAACGAGAGGTTGGCCTTCTCGGTGCCCGCGATCGACTGGAACACGAGGTCGACCGGCGCGCCGGCCTCGGCCAGGCGCAGCGTGTTGGTGACGTGCGTGAGCACGCAGCTCTGGGTGGGGATCTCGAAGCGCTGGATCAGTTCGTCGAGCATGTGCAGCAGGCGACTGAGCACCGGCAGGCTGTCGGACACCGGGTTCAGGCCGATCACCGCGTCGCCCGCGCCATAGAGCAGGCCGTCGAGCGTGGAGGCGGCCACGCCGCGCAGGTCGTCGGTCGGGTGGTTGGGTTGCAGCCGCACCGCGAGATGGCCGGGCAGGCCGATGGTGTCGCGAAAGCGCGTGACCACGTTGCACTTCTTCGCGACCGAGACCAGGTCCTGGTTGCGCATGAGCTTCGACACCGCCGCCACCATCTCGGGCGTGAGGCCCGGCGCGAGGGCCGTGAGCGCCGCGGTGTCCGCCTGCTCCGACAGCAGCCAGTTGCGGAAGTCGCCGACCGTGAGGTGCGAGACCGGCGCGAAAGCCTGCGCATCGTGGCCGTCGATGATCAGCCGCGTGATGTTGTCGCTCTCGTAGGGGATCAGCGCCTCGTTGAGGAACTGCGCGAGCGGCGTGTCGGCCAGCACGTGGCGCGCGGCCATGCGCTGCTGCGCGGTGGCCGCGCCGATGCCCGCGAGGTAGTCGCCCGAGCGCGCGGGGCTGGCCGCGGCCATGACCTGGCGCAGGTCGTCGAAGGCGAAGCCCTGGCCGGCGATGGTGGTGCGGTAGCGCATCGTTCGATCAGGCGGCGGGCGTGGAGGCCGGTGCCGACAGCATCTCGTCGGGCGCGGCCGCGTTGCGCTGCGCCGAGGTCGCGAGGAAGTAGCCGTAGGCCAGCGCCATCAGCACGAGGAACAGCAGGGTGAGCATCGGGTTGAACCACACCATCGCGCCCAGGCACACCAGGCCCAGGCCCAGCGCGATGGCGGGAAACACCGGGTAGAAGGGCGCGCGGTAGCTGCGCGGCAGCGCGGGCTCGGTGCGGCGCAGCCTGAACAGCGCGGCCATCGAGACCAGGTACATCACGATCGCGCCGAGCACGGCCATGGTCACGATGTTGGCCGTGAGCGTCTGGCCGCCGAACTGCACCCACTCGTCGCTGAAGATCGCCACCACGCCGACGACGCCGCCGGCCAGCAGCGCGCGGTGCGGCGTGTCGAAGCGCGGGCTCAGGCCCGCGAAGTAGCGCGGCAGGTAACCGGCGCGCGCCAGCGCGAAGATCTGGCGCGAGTAGCCCATGATGATTCCGTGGAAGGAGGCGATCAGCCCAAACAGGCCGATCCACACCAGCATGTGCAGCCAGCCGCTGTTGTCGCCCACCACGGCCTTCATGGCCTGCGGCAGCGGGTCGTTGATGTTGGCGAGCTTGCGCCAGTCGCCCACGCCGCCCGCGAAGATCATCACGCCGAAGGCCAGCACCACCAGCGTGACGATGCCGGTGGTGTAGGCGATGGGAATCGTGCGGTGCGGATCGCGCGCTTCCTCGGCTGCCATGGCCGCGCCCTCGATCGCGAGGAAGAACCAGATCGCGAACGGGATCGAGGCGAAGATGCCCGCGATGGCCGCGCCGTTCAGCACGCTGCCGCCGGCCCAGCCGTTGGCCACGAAATTGGCCATCGACCAGCCCGGCGTGACCACGCCCATGAACACCAGCAGCTCGAAGATCGCGAGCACGGTGACGAACAGCTCGAAGGCCGCGGCGATGCCGATGCCGATCCAGTTGAGGCCGATGAAGATCACGTAGGCGCCGAGCGCGAACCACTTCGGATTGATGCCCGGGAACTGCACGTTGAGGTAGGCGCCGATCGCCAGCGCGATGGCCGGCGGCGCGAACACGAACTCGATCAGCGTGGCGAAGCCGGCCACGAAGCCGCCGTGCGGGCCGAAGGCGCGGCGCGCGTAGGCGAAGGGACCGCCGGCGTGCGGGATGGCGGTCGAGAGTTCGGTGAAGCTGAAGATGAAGGTGGTGTACATCGTGGCCACCAGCACCGTGGCGACCAGGAAGCCCAGCGTACCGGCGGTGTTCCAGCCGTAGCTCCAACCAAAGTACTCGCCCGAGATCACGAGGCCGACCGCGATGCCCCAGAGCTGCAGGGGACCGAGCACTTTCTTCAGGTGGCCGCTGCCGCCGGGGGAGGGCGCGGCGGGCGTGGCTTCGGTGGAAGGCATGGGAGTTCCTCTCTCGGGGGATGTTGACAGTACCCCCGCCGCGAAGCAAGGGCCGTTCCATCGCCGGCTTCGGCGCTTCATGCGCGCTGGCCATAATCGGCCCTTTCCCACCATTCCCTCGAGGTATTCCGTGAAGTCCCTGTTCTGTGCCGCTCTCGTGTCCTTCTGCGCCGTGTCCGCCGCGTGGGCCCAGTCCGCGCCCGTCACCACGGCCAGCGGCCTGATCTACCAGTCGCTCAAGGAAGGCACGGGCACCTCGCCGGCCGCGACCGACGTGGTCAAGGTGCACTACCGCGGCACCTTCCCCGATTCGGGCAAAGAGTTCGACAGCTCCTACAAGCGCAACGAGCCCACCGAGTTCCCGCTCAACGGTGTGATCCCGTGCTGGACCGAGGGCGTGCAGAAGATGAAGCCGGGCGGCAAGGCCAAGCTGACCTGCCCGCCGTCGATCGCCTACGGTGCGCGCGGCGCGGGCGGCGTGATCCCGCCCAACGCCACGCTGAACTTCGAGATCGAGCTGATCTCGGTCACCAAGCGCTGAGCTTCAGATCTGCGCCATGCCACCGTCGACGAAGAGTTCGGTGGCGTTCACGAAGCTGCTGTCGTCCGAGGCCAGGAACACCACGGCCTTGGCGATCTCGTCGGGCGTGCCGACGCGGCCCAGCGGAATGGCCTGGGCCTGCGATTCGATGAAGCCCTCGACCTGTTCGGGCGTGAGGCCCAGCAGCTCGTAGGCCGGGGTCGGCACCACGCCCGGGCTCACCGCGTTGACGCGGATGCCGGCGTCCTTCAGGTCCACGGCCCAGCTGCGCGCGAAGCTGCGCACCGCGGCCTTGGTCGCGCTGTAGACGCTGAAGGCCGGCGTGCCCTTGATGCTGGTGATCGAGGCGTTCAGCACGATCGACGAGCCCTTGCCCATCAGCGGCAGCGCCTTCTGCACGGTGAACAGCAGGCCGCGCACGTTGATGCCGAAGGTCTTGTCGAAGTGCTCCTCGGTGATCTGGCCCAGCGGCACCAGGCTGCCGCCGCCCGCGTTGGCGAACAGCACGTCGAGACGGCCCTTCTGCGCGCGGATGGTGTCGTAGAGGCGGTCGAGGTCGTCGAGCTTCGAGACGTCGCCGAGCACGCCCGTGACGTTGCGGCCGATGGCTTTCACGGCCGCGTCGAGCTCGGCCTGGCGGCGGCCGGTGACGAAGACGTGGGCGCCTTCGGCCACGAAGCGTTGCGCGGTGGCCAGGCCGATGCCGCTGGTGCCGCCGGTGACGAGGGCGATCTTTCCATCGAGCTTGAGCGAAGAGGTGGACATGACTTCTTTCCTTGGGTGATGCCGCGAGGCGGCGTTGACGATGGAAGGAAGTTTGGGCGCGACCCCCGTGCCGACCAAGACGCCGCGCGCCACTTGTTTATTCACGAATCACTAATAATCGGCCGATGGACCAGATCGCCGCCATGCGCGTTTTCGCCCGTGTGGTCGAGGCCGGCACCTTCACGCGCGCCGCCGATTCGCTGCAGATGCCCAAGCCGACCGTGACGAAGATGGTGCAGCAGCTCGAGACCCATCTGCGCGTGAAGCTGCTGCAGCGCACGACCCGGCGCGTGACGGTCACGCCCGAGGGCGCGGCCTACTACGAGCGCACCGCGCGCGTGCTGGCCGAGCTCGAGGACATCGAGTCGGACCTCACGAACGCGCAGGCCAATCCGCGCGGACGGCTGCGCGTGGACGTCGGCTCCTCGCTGGCCAACATGATCCTGATCCCGCAACTGCCGGCCTTCCATGCGCGCTATCCCGAGATCGAGCTCGAGATCGGCGTGGGCGACCGGCCCGTGAACCTGGTCGGCGATGCGGTGGACTGCGTGATCCGCGCGGGCCCGCTCGACGACCAGACGCTGGTGGCGCGCCGCATCGCGACCATGCCCTTCGTGACCTGCGCCACGCCCGGTTACCTCGAACGCCATGGCGTGCCGAAGACCCCGGCCGACATCGGCGACGGTCGGCACCGCGTGGTGGGCTACTTCTCTTCGCTGAGCAACCGGCCGGTGCCGCTGCGCTATGGCCGCGGCGAGGACCGCATCGAGATCCACGGCCACACGGTGGTGGGCGTGAACGAGAGCACCGCGCACCTGAGCGCGATGCTCACGGGCATGGGTTTGGCGCAGACCTTCGACCTGATGGCCGCGCCGTATCTCGCGAGCGGTGCATTGGTCGAGGTACTGCAGGGCTTCGCGCCCGAGCCCTATCCGCTGCACGTGGTGTACCCGACCAACCGGCACCTGAACGCCAAGCTGCGCGTGTTCGTCGACTGGGCGGTGGAGCTGTTCGCGCCCTACGACAAGCAGCGCAAGCCGCGCTGAAAGAAGTCCGTCGGCCTCAGCCCGGCTGGTACTGGTACAGCCAGGTCTCGGTGAGTGTCTGGTCGCCGTTCTTCAGGAACAGGCGCATGTCGACCGGCTCGTTGCCCTCGGCCGTGAAGTCGAACTGCGCGCGCCAGTGGCCGGTGACGCCGTTGGGCACGGCCTCCGCGAAGATGTAGGAGAACTTGCCGCGCGAGGCCGTGAGCATCAGCTCGGGCTTGACGCCGAACGGGATGTTGGCGAGCGGCGCGCCGATGAACTCGACCATGAACTTGCGCACGCCCGGCGGCCGCGGCTGGCCCGGCTGGCCGCCGCGCCCGATGCGCGTGGCCACGCAGCGCGCCAGCGGCGAGGGGTAGGGCTCCTGGTCGGTCCAGTGCAGCCGGTACTTGAGGTTGTAGCTGGCACCGGCCTTGGCATCGGCCTTGGGCACCCAGAAGGCCACGATGTTGTCGTGGATCTCGTCGTCGGTCGGGATCTCGATCAACTGCACCGAGCCCTCGCCCCAGTCGCCCAGCGGCTCGACCCACAGGCTTGGGCGCTTCTCGTAGTACACGCCGTCCTGGAAGTGGTCGAAGGCGCGGTCGCGCTGCAGCAGGCCGAAGCCCTTGGGACCCGTGTCGGCGAAGGCCGAGGCGCGGGTCTGCGTCGGGTTGTTGAGCGGGCGCCAGATGCGCTCGCCCGCGCCGTTCCAGATCGCGAGGCCGTCGGAGTCGTGCACCTCGGGGCGCCAGTCGATCGCGGTGGGCTTGGCGGTCTCGGAATACCAGTACATCGAGGTCAGCGGCACCAGGCCCAGGCGCGCCACGTCGCGGCGCAGGAACAGGCGCGAGTCGATGTCCATGATCACGGCCTTGCCGCGCTGCATCACGAACTTGAACACGCCGGTGATGCTCGGTCCCTCGAGCAGCGCATAGACCGTCATCGAGTTCGTGTTGCCGGCCGCGGGCGTCTCGAAATAGAAGCGCGTGAAGGCCGGGAATTCCTCGGGCCGGTCGGGCACGGCCACCTCGAGCGCGATGCCGCGCGCCGACAGGCCGTACTGGAACAGCTCGCCGATCGCGCGAAAGTACGAGGCGCCGAGGAAGGCGACCCAGTCGTTCTTCTGCCAGTCGAGCTTGGCCTGGTCGCCCAGGCGGCTTTCCTGCAGGCGGAAGCCCGCGAAGCCGGCGCCCTCGGGCAGCGCGCGCGCCGGGCTGTCGGCGGGCATCGAGAAGTAGGAGGGGCTGTAGAGCACCTCGCGCGCGAAGCCGTCGCCGTCGGAGCTCTCGAGCACGTGCATGCGCACCGGCGTCTGGAAGAAGCGGCCGAGATGGAAGAAGGTGACCGGGAAGGCGCCAGGCCCGTCGCGGAACAGGGCGTTGGCGGGGTCGAACTTGAGCTTGCCGTGCGCGTCGTAGTCGATCTTCTCGAGCACCTGCGGCGCGAGCGGCGCCGGTGCGGCATAGGGCCGCCCGGCGAGCGACTTGGCTTCGGCGACCAGATTGCCGAACGAGAAGGGCCTCGGCTGGCTCAGCTGCAGCCCGTTGGCGGCCAGCGCTTCGGCGGGCAGCCCGAGGGCGGCGAGGGTGGCGGCGGCGCTGCCGGCGGCAAGGAAGGATCGGCGATCAAGCATGTTTTCTTGAGGGTTGCGATTTCTCTGGCGAGTTCGGGTGAACTCCGGGAGACGGACGAAGAAGAGGGCGCTGGCGTGGCGGCCGGTGCCTGGCGCCGATGCGGACACGGGGTGCCGCGGCGGCGAGCCGGACGATCCTAATGCAGCTCGGAACTCCTCCGTCGCAGGCGCCGGCCTGTGCGGGAGGGCACGGGTTCGGCGGGCGGGACGAGTCTGGAGCTTGCCGCGGCGACGGCCCGCGGCGCGTCAGCCATTCCGCGCAAACGCCATCGGACAAGGCCGGCGATGCGGCGAAATTGTGCGTTTGTGTATCGAGCCGGCTCAGCCCACGGCATGCAGCGCATACACCGCGTACATCGGCACGCCGAAGAAGGCGCCGATCGCGTGCGACAGCATGCCGTGCGGAAAGCCATAGCCGGCCATCACCTCGTGGGTGCCCGCGAGCCGCAGCCGCGGATGCGCGCGCGCCAGCTCGGCCGGCCGGCGCAGGCCCCAGCGGAACTGCGCGCCCGTCGGTCGCACCGAGGGATGCCGGTGCGCGCGGCCGGTGGCGAGCCAGCACATGGCATCGAAGGCCAGCAGCGAACCCGCGGGCGCGCGCTCGCCGAAGGTGGCGAACACGGCCTCGACCTGCGCGGGCTCGAGGTACATCAACACCCCCTCGGAGAACACGAACACCGGCGGCCCGTCGCGCGCGGGCAGGCCGAGGCCGTCCCACCAGTCGGGGGCCGTGAGGTCGAGCGGCCGCACCTCGTGGCGTGGCTCGTCGTCGGCCAGCAGCGCGCGGCGCACCGCGAGCACTTCTGGCAGGTCGGCATCGGTCATGCGCGCCTTGCCGTCGTCCAGCCATTGGAAGTAGTGGCTCAGGCCGCAGCCGAGGTTGACCACATGGCCGCCGGCATGCGCCTGCAGGAAGTCGCGCGCGAGCGCGCGGAAGCAGCGCGTGCGCGCCAGCACGCCATAGACCGTGGCGCGGTCGCGCGGCAGCGGCGGGGCCTGGTCCTCGAGCGTGGCCAGCAGGCGCGCCGCGCTCGCGTCGCCGATCGCCATGCGCGGAAACATCGCATCGCCGAAGGCGCGCGCGGCCAGCGGGATGCGCAGCGTCGAGGGCACGGCCGAAAGGCCGGAAGCGGGCAGGGCGGCGTCGGAGGGCATGCGGGGACTGGAAGTGAGGGCGGGGGCGAAGTCTCTCGCCTGATGAAGAGACGGGCAAGGGCGCGCGCTGTTCAGTCGCGGCGGGAATCGGCATTCGCCGTATCCATACATGCACAGTGATGGATCGCATACGAATGGAGCTATTGGATTCGAATGAATTCGCTATGTAAGAATAAACATATCGAAAAACATGGAGACGAGGTGGATATGAAACATTGGTCCGCGGGCGTGGTGTCCGGTCTGGTGGCGGTCGTGGTCGCCGGTTGCGGCGGTGGTGGCGATGGGGCGGTGTTCCTGCCGGTGGTGCCGCCGCCCGCGCCCGCACCGCCTTCTCCCCCTCCGCCGCCTCCTCCCGCGCCGTCGGCGCCCACGGTCAAGCTCGAAGGCGCCATCGACCGTCCCGCCGACTACGCCGAGGCCGACCTGGCCGCGCGCGCCGCCCTCACGCAGACGGTGAACTTCAACAGCGGCAGCACACCGCAGACCCGCACCTACACCGGCACCAGCCTCTGGTCGCTGCTGTCCGACGCGGGCCTCCAGGCCGACGCCACGCGCAAGAACGACCTGCTGAGCCGCCACGTGCTGGCCACTGGCGCCGACGGTTACCGCGTGGTGTTCGCTCTGGGCGAGCTGAGCCCCGACTTCGGCAACAAGCCCGCGATCGTGGCCTATGCCGAGACCACCGGCGCCGGCTCGGGGCCGCTGGCCGCGGCCGACGGGCCGTTCCGCGTCACCGCGCCAGGCGACATCAAGGGCGGGCGCTATGTCTCGCAGCTCGTGCGGCTGCGGGTGCAGCCCTCGGCCGCCACCGCCGCCGGCACGGGCGGCGGCGTGTCGACGAGCTTCGCGGTGTCGGGCGCGGTCGGCACGCCGCTGAGCTTCGACCTCAAGGCGCTGCAGGCGATGGTGCCGGTCACGCAGACCGTGGGCGCCAACGTCTACACCGGCGTGAGCCTGTGGACGCTGCTCAACGGCCTGGGCCTGCGCCTGCCCGCGGGCAAGAACCCCAGCCTGTCGATGTATGCCGTGGCGACCGGCAGCGATGGCTATCGCGCCGCGGTCTCGCTCGGCGAGATCGATCCGGGCTTCGGCAACAAGGGTGCGATCGTCGCCTACGACATGAACGGCGCGGGGCTCGGTGCCAACGGCGTCGCGCGCCTGGTGGTACCGGGCGAGGTCAAGCAGGGCCGCTCGGTGTCGAACCTGGTCGCGATCGAGGTGTTCGCGGCGGACACGCCCTGAACTGCGGATCGACGCGCCGCCGTCTCAGCCGAGCCGGCCGCGCGCATCCACGTAGGCCCAGGCCTCGAGGCCCGACACCAGCCGCACCCGTTCGCGCCGGTAGTCCCCGACCTCGCAGGCATCGGACTGCGCGAGCTCGGCCGGCGTGATCGCGAACACCGCGCCGTCCACGCAATCCTCCGCGCGGCCGGTGGGCGCGATGATCGGATGGTGGCTCTTGCCGCTGGTCGCGAGCACGGCGGGGTCGCGGATCGCGAGCCGCTCCAGGCGGTAGCCGGGCAACTGGTCGAGCTGGCCCGCGAGCAGCCGGCCGAAGGTCGCCAGTTGCACCGATTGGAGCTGCAAGGTGCCGTAGGAGAACAGGCGCTCGGTGGCGCCGTGATCCGTGCTCATGGCGACGGGCGTCCCGCATCGCCGGCATGCGGCACCAAGTGCTCGCGCGGCGGTGCCCAGGCCGACCAGACCTCGCCGGGCAGCGTGTGGTCGCGCGCGGGCGGTGCCTCGGCCACGCTGCCGAGGCTCACGAAGCCCGCGAGGAATTCCTCGGGGCGCACGCCGAGCTCGCTGGCCAGCACCGGATCGAAGCAGCGCTCGCCGCTCAGCACGATCGCGCCGAAGCCCAGTTGATGCGCGGCATTGAGCAGGTTGCCGAGCGCGGCGCCGGCGGCCAGCCATTGCTCGCGCGCGGGCACCTTGCTGCGCGCGCGCGGCACGACCACGAAGGCCAGCAATGCGGGCGGGCGCGTCGCATGCTCGCGCGCGCGGCGCCGGTCGGAGGCCGAGGCCAGCGGATCGCGGCGCAGCTTCTCGGCCTCGAAGCGATCGGCCAGCGCGGCGCGCTGCGCCTCGCGGAAGTCGATCACGCGCCACGGATGCAGCCCGCCATGGTCGGGCGCGCGCAGCGCCGCCTGCAGCATCGCGTCGATGTGCTCGGCCGTGGGCGCGGGCGGGCGCAGCCGCTTGGGCGAGACCGAGCGGCGCTCGAGCAGCGGCGCCAGCGCGGCCTCGGTGCGCGAGGCCTGGAGTTCGCTGCGCAGCGCTTCGCTCTGCGCGAGAAAGCCACGTGCCCAGGCCAGCACCCGTTCGCCCTGCGGCGTGAAGCCCTCGAAGCGCTGGCCGCGTTCGGCCGGCGGCGCCGAGGTGCGCAGCAGCGCATGGCCGTACTCGGCCTCGAGCGCCTGGAGGGCCTGCGCGAGCTCGGCCGGCGACATGCGGCTGGCCTGCGCCGCGCGGCCCAGGTGGCGTTCGTCGGCGAGCGCGAGCAGGCCGTGGAGAGGGGTGGTGCTGATCATGGGGAACACGGGACGTTGAAAAGGCGGCGGATTCGCGAGCGCATTCGCTATATTTTAAAAAGCATAGCGAAGGCCATGGCGGGAGCGGGACATCGCCAGGCTCAGCCGCCCGGCCGCCGGCCGCGCTCGCGTGCCAGGTGCCGGTAGACGGTGCTGCGATGGATGCCGAGCCGGTGCGCGGCCTCGGCCACGTCGTGCCCGCAGTCCTGCAGCGCCTGTGCGATCGCCTGCCGCGTGATCGCCACGAGCGGCGGCGGGCCACCGAAGCCGGGGCTCGTGGTGTCCGGGACGGTGGCGGCCGGCATGCCGGGCATCGCGCGCAGGTTCGCCGGCAGCGCGTCGATGCCGATCGCATCGCCGGGCTCGGCCAGCGCCACGAGCGAGCGCAGCACGCTGCGTAGCTCGCGCACGTTGCCGGGCCAGGGGCAGGCCGCGAGCGCCTCGAGCGCTTCGTCCTCGAGCCGCAGCCCGCGCGCGGCCGCGCCCGATTCGAGGAACAGCCGCGCGATCAGCGCCTGCCGGTCGGCGCGCTCGCGCAGCGGCGGCAGCGCCACGGTGAAGCCGGCCACGCGGTACATCAGGTCGGCGCGGAAACGCCCGGCCGCCACCAGCGCCGGCAGGTCGCCGTGCGTGGCGCAGGCCAGGTCGAAATCCACCGCCACGCCCTGGCCGCCGCCCAGCGGGCGCACCGTGCGTTCCTCGAGCACGCGCAACAGCCGCGTCTGCAGCGCCAGCGGCATCTCGGCGATCTCGTCGAGGAACAGCATGCCGCCATGCGCCTCGCGGATGCGGCCTGGCGCGCCGCGGCGGCGGGCGCCGGTAAAGGCGCCGTCCTCATAGCCGAACAGCTCGGCCTCGATCAGGGTCTCGGGCAGCGAGGCGCAGTCGACCGCGACGAAGGGCCCGGCGCTGCGCCGGCTCGCGGCATGCAGCCGGTGCGCGAACACCTCCTTGCCGCTGCCGGTCTCGCCATTGACCAGCACCGGCACGCCCTGGTTCAGCACCCGCACTGCGCGTTCGAGCAGCGGCTGCACGTCGTCGGGCGGCGGCGCGGCGGCCGAATCCTCGGGCGTCCACTGGCGCCGCGTGCCGCGCGACAGTGGTTCGCCGGGCCGGGCCGAGCGCTCGAGCACGGTCGCGATCTGGCGCCCGCCCGGCAGCGTGAGCAGGCTGCGGCGGCGCTCCATGCGCGCCCAGTCGCGGCCGAGGAAGGTGGCGACGTCGAGGTCGAGCAGCTCCTGCCACGAGTGTCCGAACAGCTCGAGCGCCACGTGGTTGGCCGCGGCGATGCGGCCGTCGACGATCACCATCAGGCCTTCGCGCGCGGTGCCGATCAGCGAGGGCCGCGGATGGAAGCGCAGCAGGTGGCCGCTGGCCTCGCTGAGCATCATGCGGTGGCCGACCTGCTGCGCCGCCATGCGCACCAGCCCGAGCGCATGGCTGTTGACGCGCACCGTCTCGCCCGAGATGTCGAGCGCGCCCGCGACCTCGCCGCGGCCGGTGAAGATCGGCGCCGCCGCGCAACCCAGCGTGCCGTTGCGCGCCAGGTAGTGCTCGCCGCCGAGCACCATCAGCGCCTCGCGCTCGGCCAGCGCGGTGCCGATGGCATTGGTGCCGCGCTGGTGTTCCGACCAGCCGGCGCCGGGCCGCAGCGCGAGGCGCTCGGCTTTGGGCAGGAAGTCGGGGCTGCCGATCTCGTCGAGGATCAGGCCGCTGGCATCCGACAGCACCACCACGCAGCCGTTGCCGGTGGCGTGCTCGGCCAGGCCGTCGAGCTCGGGCTGGGCGCAGTCGAGCAGCCGCATCGCCTGTTCGCGCCGCTCGCGCAGCAGCGCCACCGCCATCGGCTCGCACTCGCCGCCGCGCGGATCGACCGGCAGGCTGCGGCGCCACGAGCGCGAGATGTGCGGCGCGATCCAGGGCTCGGGGTCGCGGCCCTGCACGAAGAAGAGCTCCCGGGCCTGTTCCACCTGCGACGAGGGCGATTGCGAGTCGGTCATCCACGGCTCCAGTCGGTTCGGGGTGCGAGCCGGTTCGCCCGGTTCGCCTTTCGCGACATGCTAGCCGTCATGTTCGCGTGGATATGTCGCAGATTGCGAAAGAAAACCCTTGCGACACGGCCGCTCGCTGGGCGGGCACGTTCGGGATTTCACCGAGGCCGGCGGGTACGGGCCTTGCAGACCTTCGTGCGGGACGTCGCATGTCGCGGCGCCTGCAACACACATGGAGACACGCATGGACATGCTCGAACCGGGCAAATTCGGTACCGCGGTGCCGTTCAAGAAGCGCTATGGCAACTACATCGGCGGCGAGTGGGTGGCGCCCGTGGACAACCAGTACTTCGAGAACATCACGCCGGTGACCGGCCAGGTCTTCTGCGAGGTGCCGCGCTCCAGCGCCGCCGACATCGACCGCGCCCTGGATGCAGCGCACAAGGCCAAGACCGCCTGGGGCCGCACCTCGACCACCGAGCGCGCGAACATCCTCAACCGCATCGCCGACCGCATGCAGGAGAACCTGGCCGTGCTCGCGGCCGCCGAGACCTGGGACAACGGCAAGCCGATCCGCGAGACCACCGCGGCCGACCTGCCGCTGGCGATCGACCATTTCCGCTACTTCGCAGCGTGCATCCGCGCGCAGGAAGGCGGCATCAGCGAGATCGACCACGAGACCTTCGCCTATCACTTCCACGAGCCGATCGGCGTGGTTGGCCAGATCATCCCGTGGAACTTCCCGCTGCTGATGGCGGTGTGGAAGCTCGCGCCCGCGCTCGCGGCCGGCAACTGCGTGGTGCTCAAGCCGGCCGAGCAGACGCCGGTGTCGATCCTGGTGCTGATGGAGATCGTCGGCGACCTGCTGCCGCCGGGCGTGCTCAACGTGGTCAACGGCTTCGGCGTGGAAGCGGGGAAGCCGCTGGCCTCGAGCAACCGCATCGGCAAGATCGCCTTCACGGGCGAGACCACCACCGGCCGGCTGATCTCGCAGTACGCGAGCCAGAACCTGATTCCCGTCACGCTCGAGCTCGGCGGCAAGTCGCCCAACATCTTCTTCGCCGACGTGCTCGACAAGGACGATGCCTTCTTCGACAAGGCGCTCGAGGGCTTCGCGATGTTCGCGCTCAACCAGGGCGAGGTCTGCACCTGCCCCTCGCGCGCGCTGATCCAGGAATCGATCTACGACCGCTTCATGGAGCGTGCGCTGAAGCGCGTGGCCGCGATCCGCCAGGGCAGCCCGCTCGAGATGGAGACCATGATCGGTGCGCAGGCCTCGAGCGAGCAGCTCGAGAAGATCCTGTCGTACCTCGACATCGGCCGGCAGGAGGGTGCGCAGGTGCTGATCGGCGGCGAGCGCAACACGCTCGCGGGCGACCTCAAGGACGGCTACTACGTGAAGCCGACCGTGTTCAAGGGCCACAACAAGATGCGCATCTTCCAGGAAGAGATCTTCGGCCCGGTGGTGTCGGTCACCACCTTCAAGGACGAGGAGGAGGCGCTCGCGATCGCCAACGACACGCTCTACGGCCTGGGCGCGGGCGTCTGGAGCCGCGACATGAACCGTGCCTTCCGCATGGGCCGCGGCATCCAGGCCGGGCGCGTGTGGACCAACTGCTACCACCAGTACCCGGCGCACGCGGCCTTCGGCGGCTACAAGCAGTCGGGCATCGGCCGCGAGAACCACCGCATGATGCTCGACCACTACCAGCAGACCAAGAACCTGCTGGTGAGCTACAGCGAGAACAAGCTCGGCTTCTTCTGATCCCCTGCCGCAAGGCACGCCCCGCGCGGCCCGTGACGGGACGCGCGGGGCGCTCGTGCATCCCCGAAGGAAGGCTTTCCATGACGCAAGAAGTCCTGCGCGTGACCGCGACCGACGCGGCGCTGGCGCTGATCGACCGGCTCGCCGCGAAGCACGGCGCGCTGATGTTCCACCAGTCGGGCGGCTGCTGCGACGGCAGCGCGCCCATGTGCTATGCCCAGGGCGAGTTCATCGTCGGCGACTACGACCGGCTGCTGGGCCACATCGGCGGCATGCCGTTCTACATCAGCGGCCCGCAGTTCGAGTACTGGCAGCACACGCAGCTGATCATCGACGTGGTGCCGGGGCGCGGCGGCATGTTCTCGCTCGAAGGGCCCGAGGGCGTGCGCTTCCTGACGCGCTCGCGGCTGTTTACCGACGAGGAATGGGCCGTGCTCGAGGCGCGCGAGCGCGACGGCGCCAAGGCCTGAGCCTTCCCCCGCTCCCGGGCGGAATCCGGGGCGAAAGCCCTCGCGCTTGGCTTTCGCTATGTTGCGTCGTATATTGCGGTGTCGTTTTCGCCAGACCGCGCCGTCGCGCGCCCCGCCGATGCAGCAGCCGCCTTTTCGCCTTCTCGCCGCCGCCGATGCCGCGCTCACGCGCGTCGATCGCGCGGATTCGCCGCTGCGCTATGCCGCGGTCGACTGCTGCGCCACGCCCGAGCCCGAGGCGCACGAGGCCGTCGTGGCCGGCCGCGCGCGGCTGGCGGACCTCGACCACCACCTTCATTGCTCGGTGATCGGCACCTGCCTGAGCACGGCCGAGCTGCGCAAGCTGATGGCGCGCTTCGCCGACGTGAAGGGCGCCAGCGACCTGGACATCCACCACGACGCGGTGCGACAGACCTCGCACGACCCGCAGGTCGCGAAGGCGCTGCAGAAGGCGCTCGACCACCGGCATGCGCCGGCACTGCAGCGCGCCTCGAAGCTCGCCGACGCCGAGGCGCTGACCGCCTACTGGGACGAATCGCTGCACCAGGGCGAGGTGCCCGGCGCCTACTGGGCCGTGCTGACGCACCGCAAGACCACGCCGACGCTGCGCCAGCGCGTGTTCGGCGACGTCCACATGCTCTCGCACCTGGTCGGCGCGGCCAACCGTGCCGACATCCGCCGTCTCGTGGCGCTGGAACGCGACAACGCGGAGCTGCGCGAGAAGCTCGATCGCCAGCAGCTGCGTTCGCAGGAGTTGATGGAGGAGCGCGACCGGCAGATCGCGGCGCTGCGGCGCGAACTGATCGAGGCCACGGCCGCCGCGGCGCCCGAGCGGCAGGAAAGGACGGAGGAGACCGACAGGGCCGAGAAGGCGGCCGCGCTGATCGCCCTGCAGACCGCGCGCCGCGAACGTGCCGAACAGACCGCCGCCGCCGCGCAGGCCGAGGCGGCGCAGCTCGCCGAGACGCTGGAACACCTGCGCCGCCACACCCAGGCACTGGGCCGCGAGCTCGGGGCCGCCGAGCTGCAACTGAGGATCAACGCGGACGACGGCGGGCGCAACGACCAGTCGGCGCAGCTCGATGCGCAGCTGCAGGGCCGCCGCATCCTCTACGTGGGTGGGCGGCCCAGCACCTATCCAGCGATCCGCGACCTCGTGCTGCGCCATGGCGGGGAATTCCGGCGCCACGGCGGCGGCCTCGAGGACCGTGCGGGCCTGCTGGCCGCGGCCGTCTCCTGGGCCCATGTGGTGGTGTTCCCGGTCGACTGCATCGACCACGAATCGGTGGACAACCTCAAGCGGCTGTGCACGCGCCAGCAGGTGCGCTACCTGCCGCTGCGCAGCGCGGGCATCGGCTGCTTCGCCGCGGCCTTCTCGGGGCCGGCGGAAGGCACGCAGGCACAGGGCGAGGGCAGGGAAGACGGGCCGTCCGGCACGTCGCCGATCTGCCCGCGGCACGGCTGAGCCGGGCGCGCGCCTCGCCCCGATGTTCATCCGCCAGCTGAACTACGTCGTCGCGCTCGCGCGCGAACAGCACTTCGGCCGCGCCGCCGCCGCCTGCAACGTCTCGCAGCCCGCGCTCTCGGGCGCCATCCGCAGCATCGAGGAAGAACTCGGCGTGGTCATCGTGCAGCGCGGCCGGCGCTTCGAGGGCTTCACCGCCGACGGGGAGCGCGTGCTGGCCTGGGCGCGCCGCGTGCTGGCCGATTGCGAGGGCCTGCGGCAGGAGGCGCGCGCGGGCGGCAACGACCCCGTGGGCGTGCTGCGCATGGGCGCGATTCCCGCGGCGCTGCCGCTGGTGCCGCGGCTCACGCAGGACTGCCTGCGCCGGCATCCGCGTCTCAAGCACGAGGTCTACACGCTGTCGGCCGCCGAGATCCTGCGCAAGATCGCCGACTTCGAGCTCGACATCGGCCTGAGCTACCTCGACGACGACCGGCTCGGCGCCTTCCAGACCCTGCCGGTGTTCCGCGAGCGCTATGTGCTGGTGGCGGCCGACGAGGCCATGTTCGAGGGCGCGGCCTCGATGTCGTGGTCGGAGGCCGCGAGCCTGCCGCTGTGCCTGTTCACCCCCAACATGCAGTGCCGCCGCGGCATGGACGCGGCCTTCGCCGCCGCCGGCGTGAAGGCCGTGCCGCAGGTCGAGACCGACTCGATGACGGTGCTCTACGCGCATGTCCGCCAGGCCGGCCTCTACGGCATCCTGCCGCACAGCGTGCTGTGCCTGGCCGAGGGCGCCGAGCAACTGCGCTGGCGGCCGATGTCGCCGCAGCTGCAGCGCGACATCGGCCTGGTGGTGCTGGCGCAGCAGCCGCACGCGCCGGTGCTCGATGCCGCGCTGCGCAGCTTCCGCGACCTCGACCTGCAGGGCTGGGTCGACGGACTGCTCGGCGCGGCACCGCAGCCTACTTCCTGAAGCGCGCGGCCTCTTCTGAGCCGCCGGTGGCATTGCCCGCGCTGTACGAGTGCGCGCCCACGCCGGCGAGCTTGCCTCCCTGCACGATCAGGTACTCGTTGCGGATCGGGCGGTTCTCGAAGTAGCACTCGAGGATCTCGCGCGTGCCGGCCGCGTAGCGCGTCTGCGCCGACAGGCTGGTGCCCGAGATGTGCGGCGTCATGCCGTGGTGCGGCATCGTGCGCCACGGATGGTCGGCCGGCGCCGGCTGCGGAAACCACACGTCGCCCGCATAGCCCGCGAGCTGGCCGCTCTCGAGCGCCGAGGCGATCGCGTCGCGGTCGCACAGCTTGCCGCGTGCCGTGTTGATCAGGTAGGCGCCGCGCTTGAACTTCTTCAAGGTGTCGGCGTTGATCATGTGCTCGGTCTCGGGATGCAGCGGGCAGTTCAGCGTCACCACGTCGCAGACCTGGGTCAGGCTCTCGAGGCTGGTGTGGTGCGTGAGGTTGAGCTCCTTCTCGACCGACGCGGGCAGGCGATGGCGGTCGAGGTAATGCAGCTTCACGTCGAAGGGCCGCAGCAGCCGCAGAACGCGCAGCCCGATGCGCCCGGCGGCCACCGTGCCCACCTGCATGCCCTCGAGGTCGTAGGAACGCGCCACGCAGTCGGCGATGTTCCAGCCGCCTTTCACCACCCAGTTGTACGAGGGGATGTAGTTGCGCACCAGGCCCAGCGTCATCATCACCACGTGTTCCGCCACGCTGTTGCTGTTGCAGTAGGTGACCTCGGCGACCGTGATGCCGCGGTCGATGGCGGCCTGCAGGTCGGTGTGGTCCGAGCCGATGCCGGCGGTCACGATCATCTTGAGCCTGGGCGCCTTCGCGATGCGCTCGGCCGTCATGTAGGCGGGCCAGAAGGGCTGCGAGATCACGATCTCGGCGTCGTGCAGCTCGCGGTCGAGCACGCTGTCCGCGCCGTCCTTGCTCGAGGTCACCACCAGCTGGTGGCCGTTGGCCTCGAGGTACTTGCGCAGGCCCAGCTCGCCCGAGACGCTGCCCAGCAGGGTGCCGGGCTGGAAGTCGATGCGCCGCGGCGTGGGCAGGGTCTGCCCGTCGGGATAACGCTCCAGGTGCGGCAGGTCGTCGCGGGCATAGGTGGTGGGATAGCCCGTCACGGGGTCGTCGTAGAGCACGCAAACAATCTTGGCCAAAGTCATCTCCTGGTTGATGCGGCAGCACATCGCTGCACGGGAGAGATGGTTTCGCGAACGGCATGGCGGCGCCAATCGTTTGATCCGATGCGGTGATAGGCGAGGCTTATCGAAAGAACTGCGCGCTACCATGCCCACGCGCTTCGGCGGCGCGCATCGCGACCGTCGAGGGCTTTCACATCCAACCAGGAGCACCCATGAAGATCAGCGCACGCAACGTCCTTTCGGGCAAGGTCATTTCCATCGTCCGCGGCCCCGTCAGCACCGAGGTCACGCTCGAGATCGCGCCCGGCGTCCAGGTCGTCTCGACCATCACCAGCAACTCGGCCGATTCGCTCAAGCTGGTGGAAGGCCAGACGGCCTATGCCGTGATCAAGGCCTCGAGCGTGATGGTGGGCACCGACTGAGGCGCGGCGCGTCAGGCGGGCGCGGCTGCCTGCGCCGCGGCGAACCAGGTCGCGGGCGCCGGTGACCATTGGCGATCGGGTTGCCGCTCGAGCAGGGCGCACGCCAGTGCGCCGAGGTCCGCATCGAAGACCTCGAGCGCCGCCTCGGCACCGCCGTCCTCGCGTCGCGCACTCGAGGCGAAGCGCGCGAAGGCGTTCCAGTCCCGGGCCAGCTGCTCGACCAGGATGCGGGCGAGTTCGTACGACAGCAGGTTGCCGTCGTCGGTCCGGAAGAAGGATTCGCCCGACCAGAACTGCTGGATCTCCGCCTCGCCCCAGAATGCGAGATGCTTGCGCCGCAGTTCCTGCGGCGTGTGTATCGCGGGGCCGACGCCCGCGAGCCGGCGTTCGGTATTGACCGCGAGGCCTTCGTCGAGCCATCGGGGCAGGTCCAGGTGCGACAGGGCGTTGTGGGTCATCTCGTGTGCGATCACGGGCTCGATGGCCGAGAGATCGGCCCGCTTTGCGAGAAAGTGCGGGCAGCCCGCGTCGATGAACATGCCGCCGCTGAAGGCGAATTCGCCTTGCTCCGGGTAGTAGCCCGAAACGTAGCCGTAGTAGCTCTCCTCGTCGTCCACGACCAGCAGGATGCTCCTGTCGCCGGCTTCGAACACGGCGATGCCGGCCAGGACCTGCTGGATCCGATTGCGCGTGGCGACCACATAGGCCGCCGTGGCCGCCGCGACCACGGGCTCGAGCGAGGACAGTACCCAGGCCTGTTCCGATTCGTAGAGATGGAAGTGGGGACCCAGGGCGTCCCGCAGATGCAGCAGCCATGCGCGCCGTCCCCGCGCGAGCGCTTCGCGTCGAAGGCCGGGATCGTCCTGCGACGAGGCCCAGGCTTCGAGCGCTTGCCAATCCAGCAGCGGAAGACCCTGCGTCGTGTCCATGTTCGCGGGCAGGGAGAACGCCGGCGCAGCTCCGACGGCCAGCTCGGCCGGTGCCGCTTCGGCGACGAAGCCGTGAGACAGCGTGGCATCGCCGGTCTCTTTTCCAGCGCCTCGCGACGATCTCGGCAAGTGGGTCCACGCGATCAACGCACCCATGAAGGGAACGAGCCAGGCCATCGCGATCAGCAGGTTCCGGCGCAGCGCGGTCTCGTCGATGGCCCGGATGCGCCGCGTGATCCACGCGTTGAGCGCGAGCAGCGAGGCGAGGGTCGCGACGAGGAGGAAGGTGTCCATCGTCGAATTCTAGGGAGCGCGCCAGTGCCCAAAGTCATGGTCGTAGGCCAAAAGATTTTTTGACATGTTATGTCGGCAGCCCTATAGTGAACCCAACGAGGCAAGAGCGCCTTCACGTCACTCAATCACCAGGAGGGGTATGCAAACGCTGCTGAATCAACTCGAGGGTCTGGACGTTCTGGCGGGGGCCGCGATGGGCGGCGTGACGGTGCAGCTGCAGCCGATCCCGGGCCAGACGCCCGTGATCCAGGTGAGCATCGAGGGCCGCGACGAGCTCCCGATCTTCGTGACGAGTTCCGACATGCAGATCATCTGCATCTGCTACCTGTGGACCGAGGCCGACGTCAAAGCCGAGCGGCGCACCGAGCTGCTGGAGTCGCTGCTCGACCTCAATCCCTCCGTGCCGTTGTCGTCCTTCGGGCGCGTCGACGGCCGCTACGTGCTCACCGGTGCGCTCGGGCGCGATGCGCGCGTCGAGGACATCGCACGCGAAGTCGCGGTGCTCAGCGACAACGCGCTCGATGCACTCGATGCGTTGTCCGAATTCCTGAACTAAGCGAGGTCATCATGACGGTCATCAAGAAACTGGTCACCCTGCTGCGCGGCAGCGCACGCGAGATCGGCGAGAGCGTGGTCGACAGCAACGCGACCCGCATCTACGAACAGGAAATCATCGACGCCAAGCACAGCATCGAGAAGGCCAAGGGCGACCTCACGGGCGTCATGGCCAAGGAGATGCAGTCGGCCCGCGAGATCGAGCGCCTCAAGAACGAGGTGGCGCGCTACGAGGGGCTCGCGCTCGAGGCGCTCAACAAGACGCAGGAGGGGCTGGCGCTCGACGTGGCCGCGCGCATCGGCACCATCGAGCAGGAGCTCGAGGAGCAGGCCAAGGCCCATGCCTCGTATGCGCTGCAGGTCGGCAAGCTCAAGGAGCTGATCCGCTCGGCCGAGGCGCGCATCCGCGAGCACGAGCGCGAGATCGGCATCGCCAAGACCACCGAGAGCGTCTACCGCGCCACGCAGTCGATCTCCGAGAACATCGGCAGCGGCGGTTCGCGGCTGGCCAATGCGCGCGAGTCGCTCGAGCGCATCCGTAAGCGCCACGAGGACCTGTCCGACCGCATGGCGGCCAGCGAGTCGCTCGAGAACGAACTGGGCCATGCCGCGCTCGAGAAGAAGCTCGCGGCGGCCGGCATCGGCAGCGATGCCAACCGCACCGGCAAGGTCATGGACCGCATCCGCGCGCGCCAGGCCGGCGCGGCCGGTGGCGGCACGCCGGAGTCCGGCGCGCAATGACCGTGCGGGCCAAGCCGGCACGCTGGCAGGGCTCGGACGACGCCATTCGCGCGGTGCAGGTGGCCTTCGACGTCGAGGAGGCGGTGCTCGAGGCGGTGCGCAAGGCGGCGTTCGACCGGCACGTGTCGACCTCCGACCAGATCCGGCAGGTGCTGGGCCTCACGACCACCGCGGGCCCCAAGCGCCCGCGGCTCACGGTGTCGCTCGGTGCGGCAGACTACGAGTTCCTGGCGACGCGCTACGGACTGGCGGCCGACGACCGGCTCGCCATCAAGGAACGGGCGACGCGCGACCTGATCGCATTCGCGGGCGGTGGGAAGGCCGCTGCGAACAGCACGACGAAGAACGCAACAAAGAGCACTGCGAAGAGCGCCGCCAAGAGCGCTCCCGAAGGCGTGAAGCAGAGCGCCCGCACCGGCAAGCCGGCGCGGCGATAACAACAACGCAGAGACCACCGGCTGGCCCGGGGGAGGATCGATGGGCAATTTCATGGAAGCGGTCACGGGCTACCCGACCGCGATCTACACGGTGCTGCTGGGCGTCGTGCTGATCTACTGGGTGCTGGCGATGCTGGGCCTGGTCGACATCGAGCACCACGGCATCGACGTCGCCCTCGCGCACGCCGACGGCGATGCCGAGGACGTCGGCGACCTCGCGAGCTACGTGGTGGCCATGGGCCTCAACGGCGTGCCGTTCTCGGTCGCGGTGAGCCTGCTGGTGCTGGTGGCCTGGGTGGTGTCGTGCCTCGGCGGCGAGTGGCTGCTGCCGCTGGTGCCGACCACGCTGCTCAAGCTGGTCGCGGGCACCGCGCTGCTGGTGGCGAGCGCCGTGGTGGCGATTCCGGTCACGGCGGTGGCGATCCGTCCGCTGCGCGGCCTGTTCGTGAGCCACACGGCCGTCAGCAACGCGGCGCTGGTCGGCCAGACCTGCAAGGTCGTCACCGGCGTGGTCAACGAGAAGGACGGCCGCGCCGAGGTGGCGCGCCGCGGCGCGAGCCTCAACATCCGCGTCTGGGCACCGGTGCCCAACACCCTGAAGCGCGGCTCGATCGCGCTGATCCTCGAATACGACGAGGTGGCCGCGCGCTACCTCATCGCCGCGCACGACGACCTGGCGTCCTGAGCGCGGCCCCCGCCCGATCCCCTGTTTTCCGCTTCAAGTACTGGAGAAAAAAGATGGAGCCCATCCTCATTGCCGTCGCCGTGCTGGCCATTGTCATCCTCGGCCTGTTCGCGATGTTCGCCAAGTTCTATCGCAAGATCGAACAGGGCCACGCGCTGATCGTGAACACGCTGCGCGCGGAACCCGAGGTCACCTTCACCGGCCGCATGGTCTATCCGATCATCCACAAGGCCGAGCTGATGGACATCTCGGTCAAGACGATCGAGATCGACCGTTCGGCCAACGAGGGCCTGATCTGCCGCGACAACATCCGTGCCGACATCAAGGTGAAGTTCTTCGTGCGCGTCAACAAGACGGCCGACGACGTGCTCAAGGTGGCGCAGGGCATCGGCTGCGCGCGCGCCTCGAACCACGAGACGCTCGAGGAGCTGTTCTCGGCCAAGTTCTCCGAGGCGCTCAAGACCGTGGGCAAGTCGATGGACTTCGTCGACCTCTACCAGGCGCGCGACAACTTCCGCGACCAGATCGTGAGCCAGATCGGCAACGACCTCTCGGGCTACGTGCTCGAAGACGCGGCGATCGACTTCCTCGAGCAGACGCCGCTGTCGGAGCTCGATGCCAACAACATCCTCGACGCGCAGGGCATCAAGAAGATCACCGAGCTGACGGCGGTCGAGCACGTGCGCACCAACGAGCTGCGCCGCAACGAGGAAATGCAGATCAAGAAGAAGAACGTCGAGACGCAGGAAGCGCTGCTCGAGCTCGAGCGCCAGCAGGCCGACGCCACCTCGCGCCAGCACCGCGAGATCGCCAGCGTGCGCGCCCGCGAGGAAGCCGAGACGCTGAAGATCCAGGCCGAGGAGCGCACCAAGTCCGAGAGCGCGCGCCTGCTCTCGGAGCAGACCGTGGCCGTGCAGCAGGAGAACGTGCAGCGCGAGAAGGAAGTGGCCGAGAACAACCGCAAGCGCGCGGTGGCGATCGAGGAAGAAAAGGTCACGCGCGCCCGCGATCTCGAGATCGTCGACCGCGAGAAGGAAGTGACGCTGCAGCGCATCGAGAAGGACAAGGCCGTCGAAGTGCAGAAAAAGGCCATCGCCGACGTGATCCGCGAGCGCATCGTGGTCGAGCGCACCGTGGCCGAGCAGGAAGAGGCGATCAAGGAGCTGCGCGTGGTGGCCGAGGCCGAGCGCACCAAGAAGTCGGTGGTGATCATGGCCGAGGGCCAGGCCGACGAGAAGATGGTGCTCGACGTGAAGGCGGCCGAGACGCAGGAGAAGCGCGCACGCCACAAGGCGGCCGAGGAACTGACGCTGGCCGATGCCAAGCTCAAGGTGGCCGAGCGCGACGCCGAGTCGAAGAAGCGCGAGGCCGAGGGCGTGGAGGCCATCTCGGCCGCGCCGGGCCTCGCGGCCGCCAAGGTGCAGATCGCCACCGCCCAGGCCAAGCTCGCGAGCTTCGAGGCCGAGGCCACGGGCAAGGAGAAGATCGGCCTGGCCGACGTGCACGTGCGAGCCGCCGACGCCGATGCGATCCTCAAGGCCGGCCAGGCCGACGCGCAGGTGATCGAGGCGCGCTCGCAGGCCGAGGCCGCGGGCATGCGCGCCAAGTTCGAGGCCGAGGCCACGGGCAAGGAAAAGCTCGGCCTGGCCGAGGTCAACGTGCGCACGGCCGATGCCGAGGCCACGCTCAAGTCGGGCCAGGCCGATGCGCAGGTGATCGAGGCGCGCTTCGGTGCCGAGGCCAAGGGCCTGCACGAGAAGTTCGAGGCCATGAAGTCGATGAGCCCCGAGACCCGCGACCACGAGGAATTCCGCATGCGCCTCGAGAAGTCGCACATCGAGACCCTCAAGGGCATCGAGGCCCAGACGGCCATCGCCAAGGAGCAGGCCGAGGTGCTGGGCACCGCGCTGTCGAACGCCAAGATCGACATCGTGGGCGGGCAGGGCGACTACTTCGACAGCTTCGTGCGCTCGCTCTCGGTGGGCAAGGGCATCGACGGCGTGATCTCCAAGAGCAATGCGATCCAGGTCGCGTTCAAGGACCAGCTCTCGGGCAACCGCGACGTGGTGCAAGACCTGCGCGACATCGTGGGCGCGCTCGGCTCGTCCTCGGGCGAGATCCAGAACCTCAGCGTGGCGGCGCTCGTGAACAAGATCGCCACCGAGGGCAGCGAGACCCAGAAATCGGCGCTGCACAACCTGATCTCCACCTTCCGCAACTGAGCGCGGGCTGACCCGCACGGCACCCACCCATGGACACCAACGAACCGGGCCATCCGCCCGGTGCCGCGGCCGATGCGACCGAGGCCCTGGTCTCGGGCAGCGGCAGTTACGACCTGCTGAAGAAGCGCCTCGAGACCCAGGGCGAGGGCCTGCTGAAGAAGGCGCGCGCGCTCAACGAGAAGCGGCTGGCCGAGTTCGGCCGCTCCGAGCAGTCGCTGGTGCTGCGCACCCGCGCGCGCACCGAGAACAACGCCGTGGCGCGCGACATCGTGCGCATCGGCGACCTGCTGCTGTTCGGCTACAACGTCTTCATCGGCCTGCGCAAGGAAACCGCCGTCGGCGATGTGTTCGGCCTCTACCGCATGGCGCAGCTCGGCGCGCCCGATGCCGACGAGCTGCAGCCGGTGCCGATCGCCGGCACCTTCCTCGAGGACGCGCGCTTTGCCTCCGACTTCCGCGAGCTCTATGCCTACTACAAGCAGGCCACGCTGCTGCAGCTGCGCGTGACGCAGGACAAGCTGCTGGCCGCGTTCCAGATCGGCCAGCAGCTGCACGACGTGCGCGTGTTCCGCTGGGCCATCGAGCGCGACGGCTCCATCCACTACATCGACAACCGCGGCGAGCGCGACATCGCGCTGCCGGCCAGCCACGACTTCGAATGGACCGTCGCCACGCGCGAGGACCACGTGGGCGGCAAGCATCCGCACGTGAACGTGCTCGACACCGTGTTCGTCGAGACGCTGGGCGGCGACCTCACGATCAAGGTCGAGAACAACACCGAGACCGGGCTGGGCATCTACAACGAACCGGTGGAGGACCGCAGCCAGTCGCTGACCGATGCCGAGATCGCCTGGGCCAGGCTCGGCATGCTGATCCTGCTGCGCGTGAAGCCCTACCGCGAGCAGGTCACGCGCTACCTGGTGTTCAACATCCGCACGCAGCAGGTCGAGCGCATCGACGCCATCGGCGGCTCGTGCGTGCAGCTGCCCGAGGACCACGGCATCATCTTCCCGGGCGGCTACTACCTGCAGTCGGGCGAGCACAAGCGCTTCGACCTGCCGGCCGACATGGTCGGCAGCCTGCGCTTCAAGCGCATGCTGCGCTCGCCCAACGGCGAGGACGTGGCCTATGTCTTCTACGACCCCAAGCCCGGGCGCTATGCGCTGTTCAACTACAACCTGATCGACAAGACGCTGGCCACGCCGATCGTCGCCAACGGCTATGCGCGCTTTGCCGACGGGCGCATCCTGGTGTTCAACGGCGACGAGAACGAGCCGACCCGCGTGCACCCGATGCAGCTGTGGCAGACGCCGTTCGCGAGCGAGGAGCATGCCGGTGCCCAGCCGCCGGCCACCGGCTTCTTCGGCAAGATCGGCAATGCCGAGCTGGTGCGCGGCGTGTCGGACCTGATGGGCATCGCGCGCGCGGTGCGCGAGCAAGCGCCCACGCGCGCCGCCTACGAGGACCTGATCCGCCAGTGCACGCGCGTGAGCGATGCCTACTTCTGGCTCGACTCGCCCGAGACCGACAACCTTTCGGGCGAGCTGCGCAGCATCGCCGAGGTGGCGCGCGGCACGCTGGCCGAGTTCGAGAAGGTCGACACCATCCGGCGCGAAACGGCGCGCGCGCTGGCGCAGGCCGAGGCCGAGCAGCATGCGCTGCTGGTCGACATCGCCAGCACCTTGTGGCGCGCGCCCGACGACTTCGTCAAGGCGCTGGCGCGGCTGCGCGAGCGCCGCGGCCAGCTGCAGATGCTCAAGGAGCTGCGCTACGCCGACCTGCCGCGCATCGCCGCGATGGATGCCGCGCTCGAGACCGAGCAGCAGCGCATCGGCGAGCGCGCGATGCAGTTCCTGGCGGCCGACACCGCCTTCGACGGCCAGCGCCAGGCACTCGACAAGCTCGCGCTCGAGCTGCCGCAGCTCGGCACTTCGCCCGCGCTCGGCAAGCTGCTCGCCACGCTCGACGAGCAGGCCGCGGGCCTCGACCTGCTGACCGAGCAGCTCGGCAGCCTGCCCGGCGGCGACGCGGTGGTGCGCACCTCGATCCTCGACCGCATCTCGCTGATCTACGCCGACATCAACCGCATGCGCGCCGATGCGCGCGCGCGCCGCAAGTCGCTGGGCGCGAACGAGGCGCGCGCCGAGTTCGGCGCCCAGTTCAAGCTGTTCGGCCAGGCGGTGGAGAACGCGCTCGAGTTCGCCGACACGCCCGAGAAGTGCGACGACGCGCTCACGCGCCTCCTGGCCCAGCTCGAGGAGATCGAGGGCCGTTTCGCCGAGCAGGAGGATTTCCTGGCCGATATCGCCGAGAAGCGCGAGTCGGTCTACGAGGCGCTGTCGGCCCGGCGCCAGACATTGGTCGAGGGACGCCAGCGGCGCGCCAAGGGCGTGATCGACGCGGCCGGCCGCATCCTCGACGGCATCGCGCGCCGCGTGGCGCAGTTCGGCGAGCTGGGCCAGGTCCACAGCTATTTCGCGGCCGATCCGATGATCGCCAAGCTGCATGCGCTGATCGCCGACCTGCGCGCGCTCGGTTCGGCGGTGCCGGCCGACGAGCTCGACACGCGGCTGAAGACCGCGCGCGACCAGGCGCTGCGCGCGGTGCGCGACAAGCGCGAGCTGGCGAGCGATGGCGGCGACACGCTGCGGCTGGGCCGCCATGCCTTCACCGTGCACCGGCAGCCGATCGATCTCACGCTGGTGGCGCACGGCGAGGGCCTGGCCTACCAGGTCACGGGCACCGACTACCTGAGCCCGGTCAACGACGAGCGCCTGCTGCCACTGCGCCGCTACTGGAACCAGGCGCTGGTGTCCGAGACGCCCGCGCTGTCGCGCGCCGAGTACCTGGCCGGTTGCCTGCTCGAGGCGCTGCTCCAGGGCCGGGCCGAGCGCGGCTGGGCCGAGCTGCTGGCGCTGCTGGCCGAGAACCCGCTGCATCCCGAGCTGCTGGAACTGGTGCGCCGCTTCGCCGCGCCGCGCTACCAGGAGGGCTATCAGAAGGGCGTGCACGACGAGGACGCGCTGCGCCTCCTGGCCGCGCTGGTACCGATGCAGGACGAGGCCGGCCTGCTGGCCTGGGGCCCGACCGAGCGCGCGCTGGCCTTGCTCTACTGGCAGCACGGCCACCTGGTGGCGATGCGCGAATCGATGCAGCGGCGCGCGCGCGCCGCGCTGCAGATGCAGGAGCTGTTCGGCCGGCGCGATGCGCTGGCGCAGCTCGAGGCCGACATGGCGCGCGTGCTGCGCCACTTCGCGCAGGAGTTCCTGCCCGACCTGCTGCCGCTGCCCGAGCCCGCCGCCGACGACGCGGCGCTCGAGGCGCACCAGGACGAGGTCACCACGCTCTGCGGCCGCGCCGGCGCCTACCTGGTGCGCGAGCTCGCGAGCGCGCAGGGCGGCGAGCACTGGGTGGTGTCGGGCGCGGGCGAAGACCTCGCCACCGCGCTGCTGCGCGAGCTCGAGCGCGGCGGCCGGCGCGAGGCCTGGCAGCACGACCTCGACAGCGCGCCGCCGCCCGAGCGCTGGCGGCTGGCGCGCGACTGGGTGCGCGCCTATGCGCTGCACCAGTCGCCGCAGTCGCTGGCCTGGGTCGACGACGCGGCCAGCGTGCTCGCCATCCCGGTGCAGCGGGTGCGTGTCAACGCGGCGCTCGACCGCACGGTCGAGGGCCTGCGCGGCGAGCATCCGCGCGTGGCCGAGGGCCGCGTCACGCTCAACCTCAACGACTTCTGGCGCCGCTTCCAGTTCCATGCCGCGCACGCGGTGCCCGACTTCCAGGCGCTGCACGCGCTGCGCCACGAACTGCTCGCGCACGAGAAGACGCGGCTCAAGCTCGGCCAGTTCCAGGCCAAGCCGCTGTCGACCTTCGTTCGCAACCGCCTGATCGACGAGCTCTACCTGCCGATCGTCGGCGACAACCTCGCCAAGCAGATCGGCGCGGCCGGCGAAGGCAACCGCACCGACCGCATGGGCCTGCTGCTGCTGATCTCGCCGCCGGGCTACGGCAAGACCACGCTGATGGAGTACGTGGCCGACCGGCTCGGGCTGATCTTCGTGCGCATCAACTGCCCGGCGCTGGGCCATGGCGTCACGGCCGTCGATCCGGCCAGCGCGCCCAACAGCGCGGCGCGCCAGGAGCTCGAGAAGCTCAACCTGGGCCTGGCGATGGGCAGCAACGTGATGCTCTACCTCGACGACATCCAGCACACCAGCCCCGAGTTCCTGCAGAAGTTCATCGCGCTGGCCGACGGCACGCGCCGCATCGAGGGCGTGTGGAACGGCGAGCCGCGCAGCTACGACATGCGCGGCAAGCGCTTCGCGATCGTGATGGCGGGCAACCCCTACACCGAGTCGGGCGACGTGTTCAAGATCCCCGACATGCTCGCCAACCGGGCCGACATCTACAACCTCGGCGACGTGCTCTCGGGCCGCGAGGCCGCGTTCGCGCTGTCCTACATCGAGAACAGCCTCACGGCCAACGCCACCCTGATGCCGCTGGCCTCGCGCGACCCGAAGGACGTGCAGCTGCTGGTGCAGATGGCGCAGGGGCAGGAGGTGCCGAGCAGCGCGCTGTCGCATCCCTACAGCGCGGTCGAGCTCGAGGAGATCAAGGGCCTGCTGCAGCGCCTGTTCCGCGTGCGCGACCTGCTGCTCAAGGTCAACCTCGCGTACATCGAGTCGGCCGCGCAGCAGGAGCACTACCGCGCCGCGCCGCCGTTCAAGCTGCAGGGCAGCTACCGCAACATGACCAAGCTCGCGGGCAAGGTCACGGCGCTGATGCGCGACGACGAACTCGATGCGCTGCTGCGCGACCACTACCGCGGCGAGGCCCAGACGCTGACCACCGGCGCCGAGGAGAACCTGCTGCGGCTCGCGCAGCTGCTCGGCAGTCCCACGGCCGAGGAGGCCGCGCGCTGGAGCGCGATCTGCGAGGAGTTCGTGCGCCGCCGCAAGCTCGGCGGCGACGATGCCGATGCCAGCCAGCGCATCACCAGCGGCCTGCTCGACGTGGCGCGCGCGGTCGATGCGCTCAAGCCGCCACCGCCCGAGGCGCTGGCCGAGCCGCAGCCGGAGACGCCGAGCGAGAGCCAGCGCCTGGCCGAGGCCATGCTGCAGATCGCCGTGACCTACCGCGAGCTGATCCTGCCGCTGGTCACGGCCACCGAGCGCCGGCTCGAGCTCGACCGCACCATCCGCCACGACATGGAGCGCCTCGCGGCCGAGATGCAGGGCGCGAAAGCCGCGGCGAAGCGGCCTGCGGCCAAGCCGGAGAAGGACCAATGAGCACGCCACCTGCCGAGCGGCACGACGCGCTGCCGGTGCTGCTCGCGCAGCTCGATGCCGCCATGGCCGACCACCGCCTGAGCGACGACGAGCGGCGCGTGCTGGTGCACACGTTGCGCGAGGCTTCGCCGCCCGAGGACGGCCTGCGCCAGCTGCGCAACCGGGCCTTCGACCTGGTGCGCGCGCGCACCGCCGATCCGCAGCAGCTCGGCCTGCTCAAGTGGCTCGAGGGCGTGGTGCGCGCCATCGACGTCGGCCGCTCGCCCGGCACCGCCGATGGCGTGGCGCCGCGCTCGCAGGTGTTCTTCAGCCCGGGCACGGCCTGCCTGCAGGCCATCGTCCAGCAGTTGCGCGGCGCGCGCCGCAGCGCCGACCTCTGCGTCTTCACGCTGTCGGACGACCGCATCAGCGACGAGGTGCTCGCGGCCCATCGGCGCGGCCTGCGCGTGCGGCTGGTGACCGACAACGACAAGGAATACGACCTCGGCAGCGACGTGGGCCGGCTGCGCAACGCGGGCATCCCGGTGGCGGTCGATCGCACCGATGCCCACATGCACCACAAGTTCGCGATCTTCGACGGCGCCTGGCTGCTCAACGGCAGCTACAACTGGACCCGCAGCGCCAGCGAGTTCAACGAGGAGAACCTGGTGCTGAGCAACGACGCCACCTTGCTGCGGCGCTTCGCCGACGAATTCGACACGCTGTGGCGCGAACTGCAGGAAGACCGATGAGCCGACGCATCGACTACGACTGGGAGTTGCCGCCCGCCATGCTGCAGCGGCTGGGCCGCGACAGCTATGGCGCGCAGCGCATCGTGCACGAGGACGGCCACCTGCTGGTGATCCTGCACGAGCCGCCCGCGGGCAGCGGCAGCGAACGCCGTCATTCGGTGTTCCTGCGCAAACCCGACGGCGGCTGGTTCCACAAGGGCAGCACGCCGGGCGAGCGGGCCTTCGCGAAGCTGCTCGAGAGCTACCGCGCCGCGCTCGCCACCTTCGAGCAGCGCCACGAGGCGGCCGCCGATGCCGAGGCCCTGTTCCAGATCCTCGGGCCGCTGATCCCGCTGTCGCGCGCGGCCGCCAACCTGCAGGCCACCTTGCAGGCGGCGCGCGAGGCGGTGAAGGACGATCCGCTGCTGGTCGACCTGCGCGACCGCGCGGTCGAGATCGCGCGCGGGCTCGAACTGCTGCTGGCCGACACCCGCATGTCGCTCGACTTCCGCCTCGCCCATGCGGCCGAGGAGCAGGCGCGCGCGGCGCTGGAGGCCACGCGCGCGCAGCACAAGCTCAACACCATCGCCGCGCTGACTTTTCCGCTGATGGCGATCGGCGCGGTCTTCGGCATGAACCTGCACAGCGGCGCCGAGAACCTGCCGGCCTGGGTCTACTGGGCGATCTTCCTGGCCGGCCTGCTGATGGGGCTGATGCTGCGCGGCTGGGTCAAGGCGCCCGAGACACCCGCGGCGGCGGACGGCAGGGCGAAGGCCTCGATCGCGCCGACGAAGAAGTAGGGCACAGCAGGGGCGCTCAGTCGCGCCAGACCATCTCGAAGGTCTCGCACAGCACCGGCATGCGCAGGTCGGGCGTGCGGCCGATGCGCGCGCATTCGCCGCTGAAGTACTGCCAGTGGCCTTCGCGCCAATAGCGCAGCGAACCGTCGCCCTCGGCCTCGACCGCCGCGAAGTCCGCGCCGACCTCCTCGAAGGGCATGACCTCCACCGCGCGCGTCTCGATCACGCACAGCGGCCGGCCGTGCCAGTCGGTCACCACGCTGAGGTCGCCGGGGCGCGGCCGCGGGCGGCCCGTGGCGGCGAAGGACCATTCGAGGCTGGCCGTGCCGCGCTTGCGGCCCTCGAGCACGAGCTGCGCGAGCTCGGTGGCACCGGCCTCGTTGTCGTCGAAGTGGAAGGCTTCGCAGAAGCGCGAAGCGGCCTCGCTGCCGAGGGCGGCCTCGAAGCGTTGCCAGAAGGGAAGGATCTCGTCGGGGATCGCCATGCGCGTGCCTGCCAAAGGGGGCAGAGCATAGCGAAGAATGAGCGCTGAATGAGGGACGCCGTGGGCGCATCCTGCGATGCGTGGGGCGCGGCGCCTCTCGTTCAGCCCTGGCGCGCTGCCAGGGTCAGGCGCGCACGCCGAGCACCGACAGGATGACGGCGGCCAGCGTCAGCGCGACCGGTGCCTTGTGCACGGCGAGCACATGGGCATGCGCGGCCAGGCGCGATTGCAGAAGGGCCTTTTCGGAATGAAGAGCTGTGGTCATGAGACGACTCCTTGAACAGTGACGCGGACACCGTGTCCGCATGACTGCAACGATAGTCCTGCGAAAGCGCCATGGTTCGTGCCTTTCATCGACACGGCGTTTCCGTTTCGGCAACGATCCGAAGGAACCCGGCGCGCGCGAAACGATCAGGGCGTGGTCCCGGGAGCATCGCGGTCAGCCAGGGGTCAGCCAGCGATCAGCTTCTGCACCAGTTCCGCCGTCGTGGCCGCCGCGTACTTGCGCATCAGCCGCGCGCGGTGCAGTTCCACCGTGCGGTGGCTGATGCCCAGTGCCTTGCCGATCTCCTTCGAGGTCAGGCCGCGCATCACCTGGGCCGCCACCTCGCGCTCGCGCGGCGTGAGCTGGGCCTTGGTCGCGCGGCGCGAGCCCAGGTCCTCGAAGGTCCAGATGCCCGACTCGTGCGGGATGGCCCGGTTCATCGCATGGCCGGTGACGTGGCACCAGAAGGTCTCGCCCGCGATCGCGCCGTGCAGGTTGCCGAGGCGGCGCATCATGCGGTTGTCGGCGTAATGCCCGCTGGCATTCATGATCGGTTCCATGCGCTTGCCGATGCGCTCGAACTCGGCGAGGCTGGGGTAGAGGATGCTGAACGAATGCCCCACCAGCGCGGAGGGCGTTGCGCCGAAGATCTCGCACACGCGCTGGTTGCAGGCCACGATGGCGCGGTGGCGCGACACCACCATCCCGACCGGGGCATGCTCGAAGGCCAGCCGGTAGTCGATGTCGGGCGTTGCCGCCTCAGCCTTGCGATCGGTCGTCTCCTGCATCGGGGGTCACCATTACGAAATACTACGTATGCGGGTACGTAGTATCGTTCAGGGCTTTCCCACCCACTCTCGACACAGCCAATCAAGGAGCACGAGTGAACAAGATCTATCCCTCCGCCGAGGCGGCACTCAAGGGGGTCGTGGCCGACGGGCAGATGCTCGCGGTCGGCGGCTTCGGCCTGTGCGGCATTCCCGAGGCGCTCATCGACGCGCTCAAGGATTCCGGCGCGCAGAACCTCACCGTGATCTCGAACAACGCGGGCGTCGACGGCTTCGGCCTCGGCAAGCTGCTCGAGACGCGCCAGATCAAGAAGATGATCGCCTCCTACGTGGGCGAGAACAAGGAATTCGAACGGCAGTACCTGGCGGGCGAGCTCGCGCTGGAATTCACGCCCCAGGGCACGCTGGCCGAGAAGCTGCGCGCCGGCGGCGCCGGCATCCCGGCCTTCTTCACCAAGACCGGCGTGGGCACGCAGGTCGCCGAGGGCAAGGAACTGCGCGAGTTCGACGGCGAGACCTACGTGATGGAGCATTCGCTGGTGCCCGACGTGGCGCTGGTCAAGGCCGACGTGGCCGACAAGTCGGGCAACCTGCGCTTCCGCCTGACGGCGCGCAACTTCAATCCCGCGGCCGCGATGGCCGGCAAGATCTGCATCGTCGAGGTCGAGAAGATCGTCGAGGTGGGCGAGCTGGCCCCCGACGACATCCACCTGCCGGGCATCTACGTGCACCGCCTGGTGCTCAACGCCACGCCCGAGAAGCGCATCGAGAAGCGCACCGTGAGCGCCGGCGTCGATGCCGCGGCCGCCAAGGTCGAGGCCCAGACGGCCATCGCCCAGGCCGCCGCCGGCAGCGAAGTGCCGGCCAAGGTCGTCAACAAGAAAGAAGGAGCCTGAGATGCCCTGGACCCAAGACCAGATGGCGGCGCGCGCCGCGCAAGAGCTGGAAGACGGCTTCTACGTCAACCTCGGCATCGGCATCCCGACGCTGGTGGCCAACCACACGGGCACCAAGGAAGTCTGGCTGCAGAGCGAGAACGGCATGCTGGGCATCGGCCCGTTCCCGACCGAGGACCAGGTCGACGCCGACCTGATCAACGCCGGCAAGCAGACCGTCACCACGCTGCCGGGCTCGGCCATCTTCGGCAGCCACGACAGCTTCGCGATGATCCGCGGAGGCAAGATCAACCTCTCGATCCTCGGCGCGATGCAGGTGAGCACCCAGGGCGACCTCGCCAACTGGATGATCCCCGGCAAGATGGTCAAGGGCATGGGCGGCGCGATGGACCTGGTGGCCGGCGTGAAGCGCGTGATCGTGCTGATGGAACACGTGGCCAAGAAGAAGGACGGCACCGAGGACTTCAAGATCCTCGAGAAGTGCACCCTGCCGCTGACCGGCGTGGGCGTGGTCGACCGCATCATCACCGACCTCGCCGTGATGGACGTGGTGCCCGAGGGCCTCAAGGTGATCGAGCTCGCGCCCGGCGTGAGCTTCGATGCGCTGCAGGCCAAGACCGGCGCCAAGCTGATCCAGTAAGGCGAAGGCCGCAACGACGAACGAAGGGCAGGGCCGCGCGAGCGGGCCCTGCCTTTTTTCCTTGGAGAGAACGAACAAGATGAGCGCGAGCGACATCCTCCACGACCTCTGGCGCCAGGCCGGCCTGCCGGCCGACGCACTGCCGCTGGCGCGGCTCACGGGCGCCGACCCGGTGCTGCCGTCGTCCTTCGCGGTCGGCGCGGCGGCGCAGGGCAGCATCGCCGCGGCCGCGCTGGCGGCCTGCGAACTCGGCCATGCGCGCGGCGTGCCGCGCCAGGCAGTCGCGGTCGACATGCGCCATGCCGCGCTCGAATGCACCGGCTGGTTCAGCCTCGACGGCCGCGTGCCCGAACTCTGGGACGCGTTCTCGGGCCTCTACCGCACGGCAGACGGCTGGGTGCGCATCCACGCCAACTTCGCGCACCACCGCGAAGGCGCGCTGCGCCTGCTGGGCCTCGCTCCCGCGACGGCCGTGCGCGCCGATGCCGAGGCCGCGATGGCCGGCTGGCGCGCGCTCGACTTCGAGGAAGCCGCCGCCGCGCGCGGGCTGGTGGCCACCGCGCTGCGCCGCTTCGACGAATGGGATGCCACGCCGCAGGGCCGCGCGATCGCCGCGCAGCCGCTGTTCACCATCGAGCGCATCGGCGACGCGGCACCGCTTGCATTGCCGCCGCTGCGCGAGGACCAGCGGCCGCTCGCGGGCCTGCGCGTGCTCGACCTCACGCGAATCCTGGCCGGCCCGGTCGGCGGGCGCGCGCTCGCGGCCTACGGGGCCGACGTGCTGCTGGTCAACTCGCCGCGGCTGCCCAACATCGAGGCCATCGCCGACACCAGCCGCGGCAAGCTGTCGACGCATGTGGACCTGCGCACCGACGAAGGACAGGCGGCACTGCGCCGGCTGGCCGGCCAGGCGCATGTGTTCGTGCAGGGCTACCGGCCCGGCGGCATCGAGGCGCTGGGCTTCGGGCCGGCGCAGCTCGCGGCGCTGCGGCCCGGCATCGTCTGCGTCTCGCTCTCGGCCTATGGCACGCAGGGCCCATGGGCTGGCCGCCGCGGCTTCGATTCGCTGGTGCAGACCGCCATGGGCTTCAACCAGGCCGAGGGCGAGGCGGCCGGCGACGGCAAGCCGAAGCCGCTGCCGATGCAGATCCTCGACGAGGCCACGGGCTACCTGATCGCCTTCGGCGCGGCCGCCGCGCTGCATCGCCAGCAGCGCGAGGGCGGCAGCTGGCTGGTGCGCGTGTCGCTCGCGCAGACCGGGCACTGGCTGCGCGGACTCGGCCGCGTGCCCGGCGGGCTCGCCACGGCCAGGCCCGACATCGCGCCCTATGTGGAAACCGAGCCCTCGGGCTTCGGCGAACTCGCGGGCCTGCGGCACAGCGCGCTGCTCGCGCGCACGCCGGCTGCCTGGCCGCGGCCCTCGATGCCGCCGGGCAGCCACCCCGCGGAGTGGCCCTAGGCCCCGAGCGCCGCGCGGACCTTGTCGCCTAGGCCGCGCAGCCGCTCCACCGGCTCGTTCGAGAACACGAAGCGCAGGTACTGCGCGCCATGCGTCTCGCCCCAGCCCTGCATGGCGGTGGCGCAGACGCGCGCCTTCAGCAGCCGCTCGGAGAGAGTCTGGCCGTCGATGCCGAAATCGCTGGCGCGCAGCAGCATCGACCAGCCGCCGGCCGGCACGCCCACAGGCAGGCCGCGCAGCTCGTCGAGCAGCGTGTCGCGCCGCCGTTCCAGTTCGGCCACGTAGGGCGCCAGCGTGCGCGGCGACTGCGCGAGCGCGGTGGCGACCGCGTCCTGCGCGATGCCCACCGGCACCACCACGTTGGCCAGCGACACCGCCACCAGGTCGGGCATGTAGCTCTCGGGCGCCACGGTCCAGCCCACGCGCCAGCCGATCATGCGCAGCTCCTTGGCCGACGAGCCCACGGTGATGGTGCGCTCGGCCATGCCGGGCAGCGCGGCCGGATGGATGAGCTCGCGGCCGTCGAACAGCAGCCGCTCCATCGCGGCATCGAGGATCAGCGTCAGGTCGTGCTGCACGCACAGCGCGGCGATCGCGCGCCAGTCGTCGGCATCGAAGAAGCCGCCCGAGGGCATCGAGGGCGACATCAGCAGCATCGTGCGCACGCGCGGGCCCACGGCGGCCCGCAGCGCCTCGCGGTCGAGCTTCCATTCGCCGCCGGGCGTGAAGCGGAACGGCACGTACTTCGGCGTGCCGCCCGCGAGCCGGATGCGGTTGAGCAGGCCGGCATAGGTCGGGTCGGTCACCAGCACCTCGTCGCCGACCTCCACCGTGGCCAGCAGGGCATTGAGGAGGCCCGAGAGCCCGCCGGCCGAGATCACGCAATGGCGCGCCTCGTAGGCCACGCCCGAGAGTTCCGACACATGGCGCGCCGCGACCTCGCGCAGCCGCGCCTGGCCGACGAAGGGCAGGTAGCTGTTGTCGGCGTCCTCGGCGGCGGCGCGCGCGGTGCGCGCCACGGCCTCGGCATCGGGCGGGATGTCGACGTCGAGGTTCTCGAGCCGCAGGAAGGGCGGGCCCTCGGCGTCGTCGGCGATGGCGCCCATGCGGTCGACGCCGATGCCGGCGATGTGGGTCAGGCGGGCGGGGCGGTGGCGAGGCATGCGGGCGTCTCCTGGCAGGCGTTGTCCGCGCATTCTGCGGCCGGCGCGCGCGCGTTCACACCCCCAGGCTGGCCGCGAGTTCGTGGAAGATGCGGTAGAGCGCGGGCTGCTCCTCGAAGCCGATGCCCGGCGCCTCGGGCAGGGTGGCGCGCCCGTTCTCGATGCGGACCTCGCGGCTGAAGCCGCCGAAGGGGCCGAACAGGCCCGGATAGGACTCCGCGCTGCCGAGCCCCAGCCCCGCGGTCGCATGCAGCGACATCAGGTTGCCGCCGTGCGGCACGATGTTCTCGCGCGCCACGCCGTGGGCCCGTGCCAGCGCCACGATGCGCTGCAGCTCGAGCAGGCCGTAGGCCAGCGGCGGATCGGGCTGCAGCACGACGCGGCCTTCGAAGCCGCCGTAGCGCAGGAAGTTGGCGACCTCCTCGCGCGAGAACAGGTTCTCGCCGCCCGCGACGGTGCCCGCATAGGCTTCGCTGACCGCGCGGTAGGTCTCGAAGTCGGCCGGGTCGCAGGGCTCCTCGAGCCAGCGCAGGCCGTAGGGCGCGATGGCGCGCGCGAAGGCCAGCGCCTCGTCGCGCCCGAAGGCGCAGCTCGCGTCGAGCGCCAGCCGCGCGCCCGAGCCCACCAGCGCCAGCACCGACTCGATACGCCGCAGCTCCGCGGCCAGCGGCAGGCCGCCGGCCTTGATCTTGAGCTCGGTGTAGCCGGCATCGAGATGGCCGCGCACCTCGTCGCCGAGCCGGGCCAGGTCGTCGCGGTCGCGGTAGAAGCCGCCGCCCACGTAGCAGCGCACCGAGCGCGCGGGTTCGATGCCGGGCTCGCCCATGCACTCGGCCAGCACCCGGTACAGCGGCAGGCCGCGCATCTTGCCGACGATGTCCCAGAGCGCGAGTTCCAGCGTGCCGACCGCCATCGAGCGCTCGGCATGGGCGCCGGCCTTCTCGCGCCGCAGCATCAGGTCGAGCGCGCGTTGCGGGTCGACGATGCCGCTGGCGGGGTCGTTGAGTTCCGCGGGCGTGGCACGCAGCAGGCGCGGGATGAAGCGCTCGCGCAGCGGTCCGCCGCAGCCGTAGCGGCCGAAGGAATTGAAGGCATGGCCGACGACGCGTCGGCCGTCGCGGAACTGGTCGGTGACGACGGCCACCACGCTGGCGGTGATCTCGCTGAAATCGATGCGCGCGTTGCGCAGCGAGGAGGCGATGGGAACGGTGCGTTCCGCGATGCTGACGATCTTCATGGGCGGTGCGGCCTCAATCGACCACGGCGCCGGTGCTCTTCACGATCGGCCCCCACTTGTCGTACTCGGCCTGGATGAAGGTGCCGAAGCGCTCGGGCGTGGCATGCACGGGCGCGCTGCCGAGCCGCGCGATCTGCTCGCGCACGGCGGGCGTGTCGAGCGCCTGGCGCGTGGCCTCGTTGAGCCGCTCGACGATGGCGCGCGGCGTGCCCGCCGGCGCCATCAGGCCGTACCAGGCGAGCGCCTCGTAGCCGGGCACGCCGGCCTCTTCCATCGTCGGCACCTCGGGCAGCAGCGGCGAGCGCTGGCGGCCGGTGACGGCCAGCGCGCGCAGCCGTCCGGTCGCGAGGTTGGGCATGGCCGAGACCATGCTGTCGATCGCGAAGTCGATCTGCCCGCCCATCAGGTCGGTGGCCATCGGCGCCTGGCCCTTGTAGGGCACGTGCGTGAGCGGCACGCCGGTCATCGAACCGAGCAGCACCGCCGACAGGTGCTGCGGCGTGCCGTTGCCGGACGAGCCGAAGCTGTACTTGCCGGGGTTGGCCTTCAGCAGCCGCAGGAACTCCGCCGCGCTGCGCGCCGGGTTCGCGTCGTTGACCTCGAGCACCAGCGGCACCGCGGCGAGCTGCACCACCGGCACCAGGTCCTTGAGCGGGCGATAGGGCAGCTTCGGATAGAGCCAGGGGCTGATCGCCAGCGGCCCGCTCGAGGACAGCAGCAGCGTGTAGCCGTCGGGTCTGGCCTTGGCCACGAAGTCGGTGCCGATGTTGCCGCCGGCGCCGACCCGGGCCTCGATCACCAGCGGCTGCCCGAGCGCGGCCTGCAGGCGCGGCGCGAGCAGGCGCGCGAGGGCGTCGGAGGGGCCGCCGACCGGGTACTGGATGACGACGGTGATGGGCTTCGAGGGATAGGCCTGCGCGGCGGCCGGCGGGCTCGCGGCGACGGTGGCGAACAGCGCGAGCGCGGTGGCCAGGCGGGCGAGGGGGCGGGGATGGATCTTCATGCTTGTCTCCTTTTTGGTGTCGATGGAAAAGCGTCAGCGGTGGATGCGGGGATTCGTGGTCTCGATGGCCTCCACGAGGCGCGCGATCTCGTCGTCGTTAGTGAGGTAGTGCGGCGTGAGCCGCAGCACGCCCGGCAGGCCCGCGGCCTCGAGCGCCCAGCGCGCGTGCTGCGGGCCGACGAAGGAGGCGTGGACGCCCGCGTCGGCGAGGCGGCGGACGAAGGCCGCGCCATCGCCGAAGGCCTCGGGCAGGCGGTAGGTCAGCAGCGCGCTGCGATCGGGCTGGCCGGCCTCGAGCGGCTGCCAGCCGAAGCGCTCGTGCAGCGCATGCGCGAGGCGCTGGCGAATCAGCGCGTTCTGTCGCGCGATGCGCGCCGGGTCGACCGCGAGCGCGTAGTCGCAGGCCGCGCCCAGCGCCAGCCGCAGGCCCGGATGGAACTCGTGGCCCTCGAAGCGCCGCGCATCGGACCAGGGTCGCAGGTGTTCGGCATCCAGCCACTGCGCGCCGGCCACGTCGATGGCATCTGGCGTGCCGAGCGTTTCGAGCGCGCGCTGCGACAGGCACAGCACGCCCGCGCCGCGCGGGCCGCGCAGCCACTTGCGCGTGGGGAACACGAGCACGTCGCAGCCGAGCGCCTGCATGTCGACCGGCCCCTGGCCCACCGCATGGCTGGCATCGAGGAACAGCAGGCCGCCATGCGCATGCACGCAGCGCGCCACGCCGTCCATGGGCGTGGCCGCGCCCCAGGCGGTCGGCACGGCGGCGAGCGAGACCACGGGGCGGCGGCCGGCGGGTGCGTGGCACAGCGCATGGTCCAGGCGCTGCGTCAGCGGCGTCGCGCCGGGCCGCGTGCCGATCACCGAGAAGCCGAGCCGCCGCTGTCGTGCCGCGTTCAGCAGGTGGAGCGCGTTGGCGCCGTATTCGTCGTGGGTCGTGATCACGTGGGGCGCATGGGCCGCACTCATCGCGGTGGCCCAGGCCTGGCTCGCGGAGCCCAGCAGCGCGATTTGGTGCGGCTGCGCGTTGACGAGCCGCGCGACGCTGGCGCGCACCGCATGCAGCGCGTCCGCATGCCGTTCGGCGGCGCGGTGCGTGCCCAGCGTGCGCTCGGCCTCGAGCCAGGCCTGCCATTGCGCGTAGACGGGTTCGGGCGGCAGGCTCGCCGAGCCGTGTGCGAAATGCGCGAGGTGCGCGCCGGCGCCCCAGGCGGGCGTGTCGCGGCGCAGGCGCGCGAGCTCGGCCTCGGTGAAGGGCGAGGCCGCGTCCGGCTCAGTGGCGATCGCTGGCATCGACGTCGAGTGCGGCGAGATCGAAAGCCTGGTCGCGCAGCGCCTGCCGCAGGGCCTCCTGCCGCTGCGCATCGAGCGCCTCGAGCGGCGGCCGCATGCGCGCCCATTGCGCATCGCCCGTGGCCATCGCGATGGCCGACTTCATGGCGGGAATCAGCGGATGGGCCGCGAACTTCGCGCGTACCGCATTGAGCGCCGCCTGCCGCGCATCGGCATCCGCGTCCTGCCACGTCTCGAACAGGCGCACGATGGCGCGGGGATTGACGTTCGCGGTGGCCGAGATGCAGCCCGCGCCGCCGTGGCGCAGGGTGTCGAGCAGGATGGTTTCGGTGCCCGCGAAGACGTCGAAGCCTTCGGGGCCGAACTGCGCGATGGTGCGCGCGGTGTAGTCCCAGTCGCCGCCGGTGTCCTTCATGCCGGCGACCGTGCCCGGGTAGCGCTTGAGCAAGCGCTCGACCAGCGCGGGGGAGAAGCCCACCTGCGCCACCGGCGGGATGTGATAAAGGTAGAGCCGCAGTCCGCGTTCGCCGACCCGCTCGATCACCTCGCTGAAGAAGGCGAACAGGCCGTCGTCGGTGACGCTCTTGTAATAGAAGGGCGGCAGCGCCAGCACGCCGGCGCAGCCGTGGTCGACCGCGCAGCGGGTGAGCCGCACCGCGTCGGCCAGCGAGCAGCTGCCGGTGCCCGGCAGCATGCGCGCGGCCGGTACGCCCGCGGCCACGGCCTGCTGCAGCAGCTCGATGCGCTCGTCGACCGAGAGCGAGTTGCCCTCGGAGTTGGTGCCGAACATCGCGAGCCCGCAGTCCTGCGCCACCAGCCAGCGGCACAGCCGCAGGAAGCGCGCGGCGTCGGGCTTCAGCGCGGCGTCGAAGGGGGTGAGGACCGGGGCGAGCACGCCGCGAAGGCGTTGGGGGGTGGAGGGCGGCATCTGGATTCCAGCAAGGGTTCGGGGTGCCGGAATTCTTGGGGCGCGAGGCCTTCAGCGGGTTGCCGATCGGGCGCCGGGTTTTGCGAAAGCCGCAAAGGATCGGGATGCCGGAGTGTCCAGACTACAGCCGAGCGAAAGTAGACTCGGGTGGCCGCCAACTTTTGAGGAAACCGCAAATGATCGACCTGGTCAGCCTGAAGGATTTCCTGGTCCTGTGCCAGACGCGCAGCTTCAGCCGCGCCGCCGAGCGCTGCCATGTGTCGGTGTCGGGACTGAGCCGGCGCATCCAGGGGCTCGAGCAGTGGATCGGCGCGCCGCTGTTCGACCGGCGCACCGCGGCGCTCGAGCTCACGCAGCCCGGCGAGCGGCTGCAGGCGATTTCCTCCGAGGTGGTCTATGCGCTGGAGGGGCTGCGCAAGTCCATCAAGGCCGATGGCGAGGATCGGCAGCAGCGCATCCGCTTCGCGGCGCCGCACATCATGTCGGCGGTGTTCTTCCCCGACTGGGTGCCGCGGCTGCACAACGACTTCCGGAGCGCCAAATTCAGCGTCAACTCCGACAACCTGCCCGAGTGCTTCGAGATGCTGGCCGAGGGCTCGGCCGACTACGTGGTCGCGCTGTTCGACGAAGCCGGCGCGGTGGCCGCGCGCGCGGGTTCGGCCTGCGAGGCGGGCGACTGCCTGGCGCTGGAACTGGGGCGCGAACGGCTGGTGCCGGTGAGCGCGCCCAATGCCGCGGGCGGGCCGCTGTTCGACCTGCGCGATCCCGGTGGCGCGCCCGTTTCGTTCCTCGGCTATGCCGAGGAATGCCACCTCGGCTGGTCGCTGGCGCCGCTGCTCGAGCGCCATGCCGAACTGCGGCTGCAGCGCCACCACGAGGCCAGCCTGACCGACGGGCTGCGCTTCATGGCGCTGTCGCGGCTGGGCGTGGCCTGGCTGCCGCAGGCGCTGGTGCGCGAGGACCTCGATGCCGGGCGCCTCGTGCGGGCCGGCGGCCCTTCGCTCGAGGTGCCGCTGCGCTTCATGCTGATGCGCCGGCGCGCGCCGCTGGCCGAGCAGGCCGAGCGGCTGTGGCGCCATCTGGGCGAGCTGGTGCGGGCCGAAGCGCCCGCGCAGGACGAGCCGGTCCTCGAGGGCGTGGCTTAGGCGCCCGCATCGGGCAGCAGCAGATCGCGCTGTGCCTGCGCGGTCTGCTGCAGGAACTCCCAGGTCGCCTTCATGCGCGCGAGGTGCTTGGTCTCGGCCGGCATCGACATCCAGAAGGTGCGCGTGAAGTTCGCCTGGCCCGCGAGCACCGGCTGCAGGCTGCCGTCGCCCTCGGCCAGGAAGGCCGGCAGCACCGCGATGCCCGCGCCCGCGGCCACCGCGCGGTGCTGCGCCAGCACGCTGGTGCTGCGCAGCGCGAAGCTGTCGGGGCGGTGCAGCTCGTCGAGGTACTGCAGCTCCTTGCTGAACAGCAGGTCGTCGACATAGCTGATGAAGGTGTGGCCGCGCAGGTCCTCGCGCGTGGCGATCGGCTTGTGCGCCGCGAGGTAGGGCTTCGAGGCGTAGAGGCGCAGCGTGTAGTCGCTGAGCTTGGTGACCAGCACCGGCCCGCGCGCCGGCCGCTCGAGCGAGATCACGATGTCGGCCTCGCGCCGCGACAGGTGCACCAGCCGCGGCATCGCCAGCAGGTCGATGGTCAGCCGCGGATGCTGGCGCGCGAACAGCGCGAGCTGCGGCGCCAGCACCGCGGTGCCGAAGCCCTCGGTGGCGCCGATGCGCACCAGCCCCGACAGCCCTTCCTGCGAGGCCGGTGCCGTGCTCTCCACCGCGAGGAAGGCGCCTTCCATCGCCTCCACCTGCGGCTGCAACCGCCGGCCGGCCTCGGTGAGCCGGTGCCCGCCGGCCTCGCGCGCGAACAGCGGTGCGCCCACCTCCTTCTCGAGTGCCTGGATGCGGCGCGCCACCGTCGTGTGGTCGACCTCGAGCCGGCGCGCCGCGCTCATCAGCGTGCCCGAGCGCGCGAGTTCGAGAAAGAAGCGAAGGTTGTCCCAGTCCATGTGTTCCTCCGGGCGGCGCCGTGCTGCGGGCGATCTGCATTTATGCAAAACCCCAGCGCAATTTTGTCTATTGTCATAGCAAAACTGCAAAGCTACGATGCCCGCTGTTCCGCCGCCTTCGGCACCGCATTCACAGGAGACAAGCACATGGACGCCAGCACCCAGCCCTCGACCCAGATCGCCACCGTCAAGCTCTTGATCGGCGGCAAGTTCGTCGAGTCGAAGACCACCGAGTGGCGCGACATCGTCAACCCGGCCACGCAGCAGGTGCTGGCCCGCGTGCCCTTCGCCACGCAGGATGAACTCGACGCCGCCGTCGCTTCGGCCAAGGACGCCTTCAAGACCTGGCGCAAGACCCCGCTCGGCGCGCGCGCGCGCATCTTCCTCAAGTACCAGCAGCTGATCCGCGAGAACATGGCCGAGCTGGCCGCGATCCTCACGGCCGAGCAGGGCAAGACCCTGCCCGATGCCGAGGGCGACGTGTTCCGCGGCCTCGAGGTGGTCGAGCACGCCTCGAACATCGGCAACCTGCAGCTCGGCGAACTGGCCAACAACGTGGCCAACGGCGTCGACACCTACACCCTGCTGCAGCCGCTGGGCGTGTGCGCGGGCATCACGCCCTTCAACTTCCCGGCCATGATCCCGCTGTGGATGTTCCCGATGGCCATCGTCACCGGCAACACCTTCGTGCTCAAGCCCTCCGAGCAGGACCCGATGGTCACGATGCGCCTGTGCGAGCTCGCGCTCGAGGCCGGCATCCCGGCCGGCGTGCTCAACGTGGTCCATGGCGGCGAGGCCGTGGTCAACGGCATCTGCGACCACAAGGACATCAAGGCGATCAGCTTCGTCGGCTCGACCAAGGTCGGCACCCACGTCTACAACCGCGCCACCCTGGCCGGCAAGCGCGTGCAATGCATGATGGGCGCGAAGAACCACGCCATCGTGATGCCCGACGCCAACAAGGAACAGACGCTCAACGCGCTGGCCGGCGCGAGCTTCGGTGCCGCGGGCCAACGCTGCATGGCGGTGTCGGTGGCGGTGCTGGTGGGCGACGCGCGCAAGTGGGTGCCCGAGCTGATCGAGAAGGCCAAGACCCTGAAGATCGGTGCCGGCACCGAGAAGGGCGTGGACGTGGGCCCGCTGGTCTCGTGCGCGGCGCACGACCGCGTCAGCAGCCTGATCGAACGCGGCCTGGCCGATGGCGCCGAGCTCGTGCTCGACGGCCGCAAGCCCAGCGTGCCCGGCTACGAGAAGGGCAACTTCGTCGGCCCGACGATCTTCACCGGCGTGAAGCCCGGCATGACCATCTATGACCAGGAGATCTTCGGACCGGTGCTGTGCGTGGCCGACGCCGAGACCATCGACGAGGCCATCGAGCTGATCAACAGCAACCCGAACGGCAACGGCACCGCGATCTTCACGCAGTCGGGCGCCGCGGCGCGCCGCTTCCAGGAAGACATCGACGTGGGCCAGGTCGGCATCAACGTGCCGATCCCGGTGCCGGTCCCGATGTTCTCGTTCACCGGTTCGCGCGCCTCCAAGCTCGGCGACCTGGGCCCGTACGGCAAGCAGGTCATCATGTTCTACACGCAGACCAAGACCGTGACGGCACGCTGGTTCGACGACAGCACCGTCTCGCACGGCGTCAACACCACCATCAGCCTCAAGTGAGGAAGCGCCTTCGCGTCGCGGCCTGGGGCGTGGTGGCGACGCTCGCGCTGCTCGCCGGCGGCGCGCGGGCGGCCGCCGACGCCGGCGCGGACGACTGCGATCCCAACGGGAACCAGCAGCAGATGAACGCCTGCGCGGCGCGCGATTTCCGCGCCGCCGACGCGGCGCTCAACATCCGCTATGGCGAGGTGATGAAGACGCTGTCGCCGCAGATGCGCACCGCGCTGCGCAACGAGCAGCGCGCCTGGCTCAAGGGCCGTGACCCGGCCTGCAAGCGCGCCTCGAAGGCCAACGAGGGCGGCTCCATGTGGCCGCTGGTATTCAATTCATGCCTGGAGAAATCGACCCGGAAACGGACCGCCGAACTGGATCGCTGGAAGGGTCGCGAACAATGAACTTCGAACTGTCCGAAGAGCAGAACGCCTTTGCGCAGACCGCGCGCGATTTCGCGCAGGCCGAATTCGCGCCGCATGCGGCGCAGTGGGACGCCGAGGCCTTCTTTCCGAAGGAGGCCATCGCCAAGGCCGGCGAGCTGGGCTTCTGCGGCCTCTACGCGCCCGAGCGCATCGGCGGCCTCGGCCTGCCGCGGCTCGATGCGGCGCTGGTGTTCGAGGAGATGGCCGCGGTCGACCCGTCGACCACGGCCTTCATCACCATCCACAACATGGCGACCTGGATGCTCGGCACCTGGGCCACCGATGCGGTGGCGCAGCAGTGGGGCGAGGAGCTCACGAGCGGGCGCAAGCTGGCCTCGTACTGCCTCACCGAGCCGGGCGCCGGCTCGGACGCGGGCTCGCTCAAGACGCGCGCCGAGCTGCAGGGCGCCGAGTACGTGATCAACGGCGGCAAGGCCTTCATCTCGGGCGCCGGTTCCACCGACGTGCTGGTGCTGATGGCGCGCACCGGCGGCGCGGGCGCCAGCGGCATCTCGGCCTTCGCGGTGCCGGCCGATGCGCCCGGCGTGAGCTACGGCAAGAAGGAGCACAAGATGGGCTGGAACAGCCAGCCCACGCGCACCATCAATTTCGACAACGTGCGCATCCCGGCCGAGAACCTGCTGGGCAAGGAAGGCGAGGGCTTCCGCATCGCGATGAAGGGGCTCGACGGCGGGCGCATCAACATCGCGACCTGCTCGGTGGGCGCGGCGCAGGGCGCGCTCGACGCGGCGCGCCGCTACCTGCACGAGCGCCAGCAGTTCGGCAAGCCGATCGCGAGCTTCCAGGCGCTGCAGTTCAAGCTGGCCGACATGGCGACCGAGCTGGTGGCCGCGCGCCAGATGGTGCGGCTGGCCGCGAGCAAGCTCGACGCCGGCCATGCCGACGCCAGCACCTATTGCGCGATGGCCAAGCGCTTCGCGACCGATGCGGGCTTCAATGTCTGCAACGACGCGCTGCAGCTGCACGGCGGCTACGGCTACCTCAGCGAGTTTCCGCTCGAGCGGCTGGTGCGCGACACCCGCGTGCACCAGATCCTCGAGGGCACCAACGAGATCATGCGCGTGATCGTTGCGCGAAAATTGCTGGAAGGGGACAGCGATATCCGCTGACGCCCCGTATCCGGAACCCCTCAAGACAATGACCGACTCCGTAGTTCTCTTCGACGAAATCAAGACCGCCGGCGGCCAGCGCTTCGGCGTCGCCACGCTCAACGCACCCGCCTCGCTCAACGCGCTGTCGGTGGACATGGTGCGCCTGCTCACGCCCCAGCTGCGCAAATGGGCGAAGGACGACGGCATCGTCGGCGTGCTGCTGCAGGCCGCGGGCGAGAAGGCCTTCTGCGCGGGCGGCGACCTGCGTCAGCTCTACCAGACGCTGCTCGAATGCGGCCCCGAGCGCAACACCTACGCCGAGGACTTCTTCCGCGAGGAGTACGAGCTCGACCACCTGATCCACACCTTCCCGAAGCCCTTCCTCTGCTGGGGCCACGGCATCGTGATGGGCGGCGGCGTGGGCCTGATGTCGGGCTGCTCGCACCGCGTGGTGACGGCGCAGAGCCGCATCGCCATGCCCGAGATCAGCATCGGCCTGTACCCCGACGTGGGCGGCAGCTGGTTCCTGCGCCGCACGCCGGGCCGCACCGGCCTGTTCCTCGCGCTCACGGCCGCGAACCTCAACGCCGCCGACGCAATCTTCTGCGGCCTGGCCGACGTGCTGGTGCCGCAGGAGCACAAGGGCCAGGTGCTCGAGGCCATCGCCGCTGCGACCTGGGCCGGCGAGGGCAAGGCCGACCGTGCCACGCTGTCGCGCATCCTCGCCAAGGCCGGCGAGGGCGCCGAGCTGCCGGCCTCGAAGGTGCGCGAGCACTACGACACCATCAATGCGCTGATGGCCGGCGACGACCTGCTCGACATCGCGCAGCGCCTGCGCGCGTTGCAGAGCGACGACGCCTGGCTGCAGAGCGCCGCCAAGACCTTCATGAAGGGCGCGCCGAGCTCGGCCGCATTGAGCTTCGAGCTCTGGCAGCGCGTGCACCGCATGTCGCTGGCCGAGGTGTTCCGCCTCGAGTACTGGGCCTCGCTGGGCTTCTGCGCGCACAAGGACTTCGCCGAGGGCATCCGCGCGGTGCTGATCGACAAGGACCGCAACCCCAAGTGGTCGCCCGCGAGCATCGAGGAGATCACCCAGGCTTTCATCGACGACCACCTGCGCCCGCGCGGCGAGATGCCGGCGGAGCTGGCGACGCTGAAATAAAGACACTCAATCCTTCGGAGACAACACATGAAGATCGCATTCATCGGCCTCGGCAACATGGGCGGCCCGATGGCCCTCAACCTGCTCAAGGCCGGCCACACGCTCAGTGCCTTCGACCTCTCGGCCGACGCCTGCCAGAAGTTCGCGGGCGAGGGCCTGCCGATCGCGAAGTCGGCGGCCGACAGCGTGGCCGATGCCGAGGTCGTGATCAGCATGCTGCCGGCCAGCGCGCACGTCGAGGGCCTGTTCCTCGGCGGCGCGGGCAAGCCTGGCCTGCTCGAGAGCATCCAGGCCGGCGCGCTCGTGATCGACAGCAGCACCATCGCCGCCGCCACCTCGCGCAAGGTGGCCGAGGCGGCCGCCGCCAAGGGCATCGCGATGATCGATGCGCCGGTGTCGGGCGGCACGGGTGGTGCGATCGCGGGCACGCTGACCTTCATGGTCGGCGGCGAGACGAAGGACCTCGAGCGCGCGCGGCCGGTGCTCGAGAAGATGGGCGCCAACATCTTCCACGCGGGCGCCGCGGGCGCGGGCCAGACCGCCAAGATCTGCAACAACATGCTGCTCGGCATCCTGATGATCGGCACCTCGGAGGCGCTCGCGCTCGGCGTGGCCAACGGGCTCGATCCCAAGGTGCTGTCGGAGATCATGCGCCGCAGCTCGGGCGGCAACTGGGCGCTCGAGAAGTACAACCCGATGCCCGGCGTGATGGAGACCGCGCCGGCCTCGAAGAACTACGCGGGCGGCTTCGGCACCGACCTGATGCTCAAGGACCTGGGCCTGGCGCAGGAGAACGCGACCGCCGTGCGCGCCTCGACGCCGCTCGGCGGGATCGCGCGCAACCTCTATGCCGCGCACAGCCTCGCGGGGCATGGCGCGCTCGATTTCTCGAGCGTGCTGAAGCTGTTCCAGAAGCCCTGAGCCGGCGCGACTCGACGACGGACAGCGGCCTCAGTGCCGCTGTTTGCGCTTGTGGGCGGTCTTCTCGGCTTTCTCGAAGGCTTCGTCGCTGGGCGCGCCTTCGCTGCCCGGCTTGCGCATGTGCTCGCCGCTGCCGTGCTTGATGCGCTCCTGCTTGGCGTGGATGTTGGCGTAGAGGCCCTTGGTCTTTCGGGTCGGCATCGATGGCTCCTTGCTTCGGTTCCGCCAGCGTGGCCATCGTGCATGGGCCGCCCGGCGCGCGCAGGCCGCGTCGCTGCGTAGGACATGTCGTGCGGCACGTCGTTGCCGCAGCCGGGCGCGGGGCCTTTGCGCGCATCGTCAGAATGCGGGCATGCCCCAAGTCACTTCAGTCACTTCACGTCTACCGCATCGCCTGTCGTACCGCGCATCGGCGAGCCTGCTGCTCGCCGCCTTCGTCGCGGGCTGTGCCGCGCCGCCCGCGCGCACGCAGACCCAGTCCGCACCCGCCGCGCCACGCACCGCCGCGCCTGCGCCCGCCGCACCGGTCGCACCCGCTGCCGACGATGCCCGCATCCAGCAGGACTTCGAACGCTGGGTCGCGCAATTCCGCACCCAGGCGCGCGACGCCGGCATCGACGAGACCACCTTGCACAGCGCCTTCGACGGCGCGAGCTACCTGCCGCAGGTGGTGGAGCGCGATCGCAGCCAGGCCGAGTTCGTGCGCGCGGTCTGGGACTACCTCGACACGGCGGTATCGGCCCAGCGCGTGACGCGCGGCCAGGAACGGCTGCAGGCGCTGCGGCCCCAGCTCGATGCGGTGGCCGCGCGCTACGGCGTGCCGGGCGAGATCGTGGTCGCGATCTGGGGCATGGAGAGCAACTACGGCGCCAACTACGGCGACATCTCGACCATCGACGCGCTCGCCACGCTGGGCTTCGAGGGCCGGCGCGCCGGCTGGGCACGCGAGCAGCTGATGGCGGCGCTGAAGATCCTGCAGCGCGGCGACATCCCGCGCGACCGCATGATCGGCTCCTGGGCCGGCGCGATGGGCCAGACGCAGTTCCTGCCGACCGTGTTCCTCGCGCATGCGGTCGATGCCGACGGCGACGGCCGGCGCGACATCTGGGACAGCATGGCCGACGTCACGGCCTCGACCGCGAACTTCCTCCAGCACTCGGGCTGGCAGGCCGGCCAGCCCTGGGGCGTGGAGGTGCGGCTGCCGCCCGGCTTCGACCTCGCGCGCGCCGACGGGCAGCAGCGCCAGTCCGCGAGCCAATGGGCCGCCGAGGGCGTGCGCGCCATGGACGAGGGCACGCCGCTGCCCGCGCTGGCCGATGCCTCGATCCTGCTGCCGGCCGGCGCGCGCGGGCCGGCCTTCCTGGTCGGGCCGAACTTCCGCACCATCCTGCGCTACAACAACGCGACCAGCTATGCGCTGGGCGTGGGCCTGCTGGCGCAGCGCCTCGCGGGCGGGCCCGGCGTGCGCGCCGACTGGCCGCGCGACCTGCAGCCGCTGTCGCGCGCCGAGACGATCGCGCTGCAGCAGGCGCTCAATGCGCGCGGCTTCGGCGCCGGCACGGCCGACGGGCTGCTGGGCCCGGCCACGCGCGATGCGATCCGGCGCTGGCAGCGCAGCGTGGGCGAGCCGGCCGACGGCTATCCGACCGTGCAGCTGCTGCAGCGCATCGCCACGCCCTAGCGCTCATTCGCGCTCATTCGTCGGAGGTCGCGAGCGTGGCCTTCTGGCGCCGCGTCGCGCCCGCGCGCCACAGCGTGAGCTCGACCGCGTCGCCGGGCTGCAGGCGCTCGAGCACGGTCAGCACGTCGTCGGCGCTGGTGACGGCCGCGCCGTCGATCGCGGTGATCACGTCGCCCGGCACGATGCCGCGCTCGCCGCGCGCGAAGGCCCGCAGGCCGGCGCGCGCGGCCGGGCTGTCGGGCTGCACGCGCAGGATCGCCACGCCGCGCGGCAGGTCGAGCGCGCTGTTGAGTTCCTTGGGCGCATAGGTCAGGCCCAGCGCGGGCCGCACGAAGCGGCCGTCGCGGATCAGCCGCGGCACGATGCGGTTGACCTCGTCCACGGGGATCGAGAAGCCGATGCCCGCGCTCGCGCCCGAGGGGCTGAAGATGGCGGTGTTGACCCCGATCAGCCGGCCCGCCGAATCGAGCAGCGGGCCGCCCGAGTTGCCGGGGTTGATCGCGGCGTCGGTCTGGATCGCGCCGCGGATGGTGCGCCGGTTGACCGAATCGATCTCGCGGTTGAGCGCGCTCACGATGCCGGTGGTCAGCGTCTGGTCGAGCCCGAAGGGATTGCCGATGGCGTAGACCTTCTGGCCCACCTGCAGGTCGGCGCTGGTGCCCAGCGGCAGCGGCCGCAGCTTGGCCGCGGGCGCATCGATGCGCAGCACCGCGAGGTCGCGGTCGGGGAACACGCCCACGAGCTGCGCGCGATAGCTGCTCTGGTCGGCCAGCGTCACGCGCGCGGCGGCCGCGTTCTGGATCACGTGGTAGTTGGTGACGACGTGGCCCTGCGTGTCCCACACGAAGCCGGTGCCCGTGCCCTGCGGCACCTGCTGCACGTTGAGCGAGAACAGGCCGCGCTCCAGCCCGATCGAGGTGATGTTGACCACCGCGGGCGAGGCGGCCTTGAACACGGCGATGTTGTTCTGCTCGTCGGCCCCGAGCGCGCCGCGCGCGGCGATCGGGCGCGGCGCGGCCTCGGCGCGCGGCTGGGCATGGCCGGGGAGGGCGAGCAGGGTGGTCAGCAGGAGCGGGAGGAGGAAGAGGATTCGCATGGCGCGGTGGGCATTGAACGGGAGCGGGGCGGACTTTAGCGGGCCGCGGTGACCGGCGATGGATTGCGATCCTCGCGGCGGCGTTCGGTTCTGCGCGCCGCGCGATTTTTCCGGCGCGCCCGGCTGGCGCTCGTCCGACGCGGCCCCACCGGGTGGGCGCCAATAATCGCGCCATGCTGTCGTTCCTCCGCTCCCGTTGCCTGGCCGCCCTGGTCCTCGGCCTTTCGCTCTCGCTGCTGCTGGCCGCCGCGCCCGCCGCGGCCCAGGACCGCGCGCAGGCGCTGCTGCAGTTCGAGGGCGTGCCGGCGCGCTACCAGGCCGCCTACGCACCCGGCGCCGTGGCGCGCGGCGCGAAGCAGCAGCTCGATCCGGCCGACGAGGCCATCGCGGGCGGCGCGCTCAAGGCGCTCGATGCCGCCTCGGCCCATGCCTTCGACGCCCATGCCGCGCTGGCCGCGGTGCAGGCGGCCGTGGCGGCGGCCGGGCAGGGCGGCGCGGCGCCGTCGCCCGCGGTGCTGGGCGCGGTCGCGCACCTCGCGAAGGTCCGCGCCGACTATGGCGCGATGGACGACGCGGCGCGCGCCGACTTCATCAAGCGCCAGCAGGCCAACCCGCCGGGGCCGGCGCGCACCGGGCTGCTCGATCGCATGACGGTGGCCGAGCTGCGCGAGGTCGACTTCTCGAGCGAGCTGCTGATGAGCGCCGTGGTCAAGCAGCTGGCGCGCGGCAACGCGGCCCAGTTCACCTCGCTGCCCGAGGCCACGCTCGAGGGCGCCATCGACTCGCTGTGGTCGCGCGGCGTGACCTCGACGCGCCAGCGCAACCTGCTGACCGTCGCGCGCGAGCTCGAGCGGCAGCTCACGCTGGTCTGGCTGTCGGCGCTCGGCGACGAGGAGATCGCCGCGCTGGCCGCCTGGCGCGGCGATGCGCAGGCCGATGGCGAGCGCGAGGCGCTGGTCGGCAGCTACCGCGCCGAGGTCAAGGCCGGCGACACGCGCGCGATCCGCGCGGTGCTGCGCGCCTGGCCGCGCTAGGCGGAAGGTATTCGGCGCGCGGGCGGAAAGCCCGGCGATTCGGCGCCGAATGTAGCTATTTGGGCGTCGTCGTCCGAAAGTTCCCGGTCATTGTTTCAATTTCGTGAACACCGTGATTCATTGGAGCAAGGGTTTTCCCTGGTTTGATGAGGCAAACTCCGCCTCACCCAAAAGAAGACCATCCAAAGGAAAGACTCTCATGAAGACCTCGAACATCCTCGCTGCCGCCGCCCTGTCGCTGATCGCCGTTGCCGGCGCCCACGCGGAAACCTATGAAGGCGTGCATTCGGTGACCTCCGGCTACAGCCGCGCCGACGTGGCGCCCCAGGCTGCCGCCGCTGCCCGCGAAGGCAACATCTACGCCGACGGCGCGACCGCCAACCTGGCACCCGTCGTGGCCGGCAACACCGACCGCGCCGTGGTCCGTGGCGAAGCCGTGGCAGCCGCCCACGCTCCCGGCCAGAACCTGCGCCGCGAATCGTTCCCGGGCAGCGTGATCCCCGCGCAAGCCCGCACGCTGACGCGTCAAGCCGGCCTGTGATGCCGGGCGGCGCAAGCCGCTTCTGTTGAAGAGAATTGGTTAGGGAAACCGGGCCACGCGACTAGCGTGGCCCGGTTTTTCGTTTGGAGAGGCTGTAAAGCAGGGCGGAAAACGCGGCGCAGCTTGTAAGATAAGAATCATTCCCATCTTCAAGCCGCGCGGGCCCGCGCCCGTCCGTGACCGTGTCCCTCCCGCTCGCCGACCTTCCGCTGCAGACGCAGGTTGAAGCCCTGTACAGCCACCATCACGGCTGGCTGTGGCGCTGGCTGCAGCGCCGGCTCGGCGACGGCCACCGCGCCGCCGACCTCGCGCACGACGTGTTCGTGCGGCTGCTCGCGCGCGAGGAACTGCTGGCGATCCAGGAGCCGCGCGCCTTCCTCACGACCGTGGCGCAGCGCGTGCTGGCCAACCACTGGCGGCGCCAGCAGCTCGAGCAGGCCTACCTCGAGGCGCTGACCCTCGTGCCGGCCGAACTGGCGCCTTCGCCCGAGGAGCGCGCGCTGCTGCTCGAGGCGCTCGCCGAGATCGACCGCCTGCTCGACGGCCTGCCGCTGGCCGTGAAGCGCGCCTTCCTGATGACGCGGCTCGATGGCCTGAACCATGACGAGGTCGCGCAGGCGCTCGGCCTGTCGGTCACCACGGTCAAGCGCTACGTGCTCAAGGCCGCCCTGCAGTGCTATTTCCCGGACGCGCTGCCGGCGGGCCGGTGAGCAGCCTTCCCCCTCCCGGCATCGCCGAGCCGCCCGTCTCGGCCGAGGTCGCGCGCCGCGCGGTCGAGTGGATGCTCGAACTCCAGGGCGATGCGGTGCCCGCGCGCGTGCGCGACGAGTGGCGGCGCTGGCGCGCGGCGCACCCCGAGCACGAGCGTGCCTGGCGTCGCATCGAGTCGGTCGACGCCGCCCTGGGCCCGCTGGCCGCGCCCGGCCATGCCGCGCTCGCGCGCGCGACGCTGGAAGCGGCTGCGCCGCTGCGCCGCCGCCAGGCGGTGCGCGCGCTGACCGCGCTGCTGTTCACCGGCGGTGGCGCCTGGCTCGCCGCCGAGCAGACCCCCTGGCGCGAATGGACCGCCGACCACCGCACCGGCACCGGCGAGCGCCGGCGCATCGTGCTCGACGACGGCACGGCGCTGGTGCTCAACAGCGGCAGCGCGGTCGACATCCGCTATGGCGCGGCCGAGCGGCGCATCCGCCTGATCGCGGGCGAGGTGCTGGTGACGAGCGCCAAGGACGCGGCCGCGCGCCCGCTGCTGGTCGAGACCGCGCATGGCGAGGCGCGCGCGCTGGGCACGGTCTTCTCGGTGCGCCGGTTGCCCGAGGCCAGCCTGCTCGCGGTGTTCGAGGGCGCGGTCGCGCTGCGGCCGCGGCAGGCCGTCGGCGACGCGCGCGTGCTGCAGGCCGGCGAGGCCACGCGCTTCACGGCCACCGGGGTCGATGCGCCGCATGCGCTCGAGACCGGCAGCGCGGCCTGGACCGAGGGCCTGATCGTGGCGCGCGGCATGCGGCTGGCCGACTTCCTGGCCGAGCTGAGCCGCCATGCCGCGCAGCCGATCCGCTGCGACCCGGCGATCGCGGGCCTGCGCATCTCCGGCACCTATCCGCTGGCCGACGTCGACAAGGTGCTCGACACCCTGAGCGCCACCCTGTCGCTCGAGATCCAGACCGTCACGCGCTTCTGGGGCCTGCGCGCCACCGAGGTGCTGCTGGTGCCCCGGAGCAGGACGGCGCGCGCGCCGCAGCGTTAAAAAAAACGCGCGGGCGAAAAAAAAGTTGCCGCGACCTGGTCCGTTTCGCTTTCTCGCGGGACATGGAAGGTGAACAGCCATCTTCCATGGCCGCGAAAGGTCGAATTTCCATGAGTCAGACACAACAACGGGCGCCGCTGCGGCTCGTCCTCGGCCCGGTGGCGCTCGCCGCCGCGCTGGCCCTCGGCGCCGTCGCGCCCTTGCCGGTCCGCGCCCAGGCCGCGGTGCCGGCGCACGGCTACGACATTCCCGCCGACACGCTGGAGAACGCGCTCAACCGCTTCGGCCGCGAGGCCGGCATCCTGCTGTCCTTTCCGACCGAGCTGACCGCCGGGCTGCGCAGCAACGGCCTGCGCGGCAGCTACACGGTGCAGGGCGGGCTCGACAGCCTGCTGGCCGGCAGCGGCCTGCAGGCGGCGCGCCAGCCCAACGGCAGCTTCATCCTGCAGCGGCGCGCCGCGGCGCCGCAGGCCGGCACCGGCAGCCTGCCGCCGGTGACCGTGACCGCCGGCACGCAGCCCGAGACCGCGAGCAGCCATGTCGAAGGCTATGTGGCCAGGCGCAGCGCCACCGGCACCAAGACCGACACGCCGCTGATCGAGACGCCGCAGTCGATCTCGGTCGTCACCGCCGACCGCGTCGCGGCCATGGGCGCCGCGCGCCTGCCCGACGCGCTGGCCTACACGCCCGGCGTGAAGGCCTTCGACGGCTACGACAGCCGCTACGACTGGCTGTCGCTGCGCGGCTTCGACGCCTATTCGCCGGGCTTCTACCTCGACGGCATGCAGATGCGCAACAACGCGGGCTACGCGGTCTGGCGCATGGAGAGCTACGGCGCCGAGCGCATCGAGGTGCTGCGCGGTCCCTCGTCGGTGCTCTACGGCCAGACCGGCCCGGGCGGCATGGTCAACGTCGTCAGCAAGCGGCCGACCGAGGAGCCGCTGCGCGAAGTGCAGGTGCAGGCCGGCAACCGCTCGCTCAAGCGCGTGGCGGCCGACTTCTCGGGGCCGCTCGATGCGCAGGGCCAGTGGCTCTACCGCCTCACGGCGATGTCGCAGGACAGCCAGACCCAGGTCGACCGCGTGGGCGACCGGCGCCAGTTCCTCGCGCCCTCGCTGACCTGGCGGCCCTCGGGCGACACCTCGCTGACGGTGCTGGCCCATTACGCGAGCATCCGCGCCGGCAATGCCTACGGTTTCCTGCCCGTGACCGGCACGCTGCTGAGCACGCCCTACGGCCGCATCCCGAGTTCGACCTTCGTCGGCGAGCCCGGCTTCGACCGCTACAACCAGAACCAGTGGGACCTCGGCTACCTGTTCGAGCACCGCTTCGACGACACCTGGACCGTGCGGCAGAACGCGCGCTATGGCCGCATCAAGACCGACTACCGCCAGATCTACGCCAACGGCTTCGTCACCAACGATCCCGACAACGTCTTCGATCCGTCGAACTTCCACACCATCAACCGCTCGCTGTTTGCCAGCAGCCCCGAGCGCGGCAAGACCTTCACGCTCGACAACCAGGTGCAGGCCAAGCTTCGTTCGGGCGACTGGCAGCACACCGTGCTGCTGGGCCTGGACTACCAGCGCAGCGTGTTCGACCAGGTGATGTATTTCGGCGAGGCGCCGCAGCTCGAGGTCTTCGCGCCGGTCTACGGGCAGCCGTTCTCGATGCCCGCGCCGAACACCGATTCGCGGGTGCGGCTGTCCCAGACCGGCATCTACCTGCAGGACCAGATCAAGTGGAACGAGCGCTGGGTCGCCACGCTCGGCGGCCGCTACGACCGCGCGCGCGTCGACACCGACAACCACCTCGACGAGAGCACGACGCGCCAGTCCGACCACAAGTTCACGGGCCGCGCGGGGCTGGTCTACCTGGCGCCCGGCGGCCTCGCGCCCTATGTCAGCTACTCGGAATCGTTCTCGCCCTCGACCACCATCGATCCCGACACGCGCCAGCCCTTCAAGCCCGAGACCGGCAAGCAGTACGAGGTCGGCCTGCGCTACCAGCCCGTGGGCACGCGCGACAGCTACAGCGCGGCCGTGTTCGACCTGCGGCGGCAGAACATCGTGACCTTCGACCGCGACTTCGTGCCGCGCCAGACCGGCGAGGCGCGCGTGCGCGGGCTCGAGCTCGAGGCGGCCTTCGAGCCGATGCCGCGCTTCAACGTCGTGCTGGCCTACAGCTGGACGCCGTCCGCCAAGGTCGTGCGCGACAGCAACCCCGACCGCATCGGCAAGCAGCTCGTGGGCACGCCGCGCAACCAGGTCTCGGCCTGGGCCGACTACCGCTTCGGCAACGGCGTGAAGGCCGGCCTGGGCGTGCGCTTCATGGGCTCGACGCACGGCGCGAACGGCACGGCGCCCGCGAAGATCCCGTCGTACACCGTGTTCGACGCGATGCTGGGCTACGACTTCGAGCACTGGGCGCTGGCGCTCAATGCGCGCAACCTCACCGACCGGGTCTACCTCGGGCGCAACTGCGACGCCTACAGCTGCGGCTACGGCGAGCGGCGTTCGCTCGTGGCCACCGCCACCTACCGCTGGTAGCGCCGCGGGCTCGGCTATCGTCGGAGGATGTTCTCTATCCGAGGGAGATCCTCCATGCCCCACCGTCTTTCGCTGCCCGTGCTTTCCATCGGCTGCGCCGTGCTCGCCCTCGGCGGCACGGCCTTTGCCGACACGCTCAAGAAGCCCGCCCTCGACCAGCTCGCCGCGCGCTGGCAGGCCGGCCAGACCGCCAGGGACTTCAATGCCTTCCTGGCCCAGGCCGTCGCCGCGAACCCGGCCAACAAGGAACTGGCCACCGCCGTGTCCGCGTATGGCCAGCGCCAGCCGCTCGCGGGCGATGCGCTGGTCGACATCGCGCGCCTGCTCGGCCTGTACAACCGGCTGCGGAACCAGCAGGCGGCGATCGCGAGCATCGGTGCCATGGTCGCGATCCCGACCGTGCGCAACGTGCAGGTGCCGCCGCACGAGAGCCCCGCGATCCTCGACTTCGGCCGGCTGGTCGAGAAGATGGCGAAGGACTTCGGCCTGGCCTGGCGCAACGTCGACAACCGCATCTTCGAGGTCAGCCTCCAGGGCCGCGGCAGCGAGGAGTTCGGCATCCTCACGCATGCCGACGTGGTGCCCGCCGTGCTGTCCGAATGGGTGCTCGACGACGGCACCAGGCTCGATCCCTTCACCATGACCCGCGTGGGCGACTTGCTCTACGGCCGCGGCACCATCGACGACAAGGGCTCGATCGCCGCCGTGCTCTATGCGATGAAGGCGGTCAAGGACAGCGGCCTGCCGCTCGAGCGCAGCATCCGGCTGATGATCGAGACCACCGAGGAGACCGGTGGCGACGCGATGCTCTACTACCGCAACAAGACTGCGCTGCCGGCCTACAACATCGTGCTCGACAGCAAGTATCCGGCGGTCGTGGCCGAGAAGGGCTCGGGCGCGCTCAAGGTGTTCTTCCCCGCGCAGCCCGCCGACCCCGCGGCCACCGCCATCGTCGCGATGGCCGGTGCCGCCTCGGCCAATGCGATCGCGCAGACCGCCACCGCCATGCTCAAGGGCGGCGACCTCGGCGCCGCGGCCGCGACGCTCGAGGCCGCGAAGGCCGGCTTCCTGCGCAAGTACGAAGGCCAGGGCGGCAAGTTCGCCATCGACATCGCGCGCGGCGCCGACAGCATCGAGCTCAAGGTGACCGGCGTCTCGGCCCACGGCTCGCGGCCCGAGGAGGGCGTGAACCCGGTGCCGCGCCTCGCGCTGTTTCTCAAGGAATCGGGCCTGGCGCTCGCGCCCAACGGCTTTCGCCAGGCGGTCGACTACCTCGATGCGCTCTACGGCACCGGCTACCTCGGCGAGAAGCTGGGCCTGGGCTATGCCGACGACTTCATGGGCCCGCTGACCTTCTCGCCGAACCTGGTGCGCGCGGGCGCCGACGGCCGCGTCGAGGTCACGGTCAACGTGCGCATGCCGCGCGGCCGCACGCCCGGCGAACTCAAGGCCCAGGTCACCGCGAAGGTGCAGGCCTGGGCCGATGCCGCCAAGGTCAGGCCCGAGATCCAGTACGACCAGGGCAACTGGATGGCGCGCGACCCCAAGGGCGCCTGGCTCTCGACGCTGCTGAACATCTACGGCGACACCACCGGGCTGGAGGCCAAGCCCGTGCCCACGGCCGGCAGCACCACCGCCAAGCTGATGCCCAACGCGATCAACTTCGGCCCCGCGATGCCCGGCAAGAAATACACCGCGCACAACGCCAAGGAATACAAGGAAGTGCCCGACCTCGACGCGGACATGCAGATGTTCACCGAGATGCTGGTGCGGATCGGCAATCTGCCGCGGATGCAGTAGCGGCAAAGCCCCGAAGCTCGACCAGCTCGTCGAGGATCGGACACGCAGGCCGGTGGTCGCCCCGGCACAGCGCCGCGAGCCGTTCGAGCACGCGCTTCGTCGCCTGCAGTTCCTCGATGCGCGAATCGAGCGCTTCGGCGCGGCACAGCGTGAGGCGCTTGACCTCGGCGCTCGTGCGTTCCTCGTCGCGCCACAGCGCCACCAGCCGTTCGATCTCGTCCATGGCGAAGCCCAGCGCCAGCGCACGGCGCGCGAAGCGCAGCACGGCGACGTGGGCGTGCGTGTAGCGGGGCTCGGCCGCGGCGATCAGGCCGCGCGCCTCGCACTGGCGCAGCAGCCGTTGCGAAGCGCCGGCGCGCGCGAGCGCGGCCTCGAGGTCGAACCGCGGCGCGGTGTCGGCGTGGACGGGCGATGGAAGGGTGCGAGGGGTCATGCGGCCTCCTGTGGAAGAGGCCCGAAGTCTTCGGTCTCGCACGGTGTCAAGGTCAAGCCGCGGCGCGGCTTTTCCTTGCGGCGCGTGGGCCTATCGCAGGCCGTGCGCCTGCAGCACCGTCTTGAGCCTGCGCACCTCGTGCTGCAGGTCGAGGATCAGCGCCGCGGCATCGAGGCCGACGCCGAAGTCGCGCTCGAGCCGCCGTGCCTCCAGCGCATGCTGCAGGTCGGCGCTCGAGAAGCGCCAGCGCTCGGGTTGCGCCTCCTCGGTCTCGATGCGCACGATGCCGACCTCGACCAGTTGCACGACCCAGGCGGTGTCGGCGCCGCAGGCATGCGCGAGTTCGCTCGCGGCCAGCGGATGCAGTTGGCCGACGGCGGTGGTGGTGATGGAAACGGTCGCCATCTCAGACTCCCAGGTGCTGGCGTGGGTTGAACGAGGCCGAGGCCTTCGCGAGCGCCTCGTAGGCGCTGCGCGCGGCCTCGCTGTCGGCGGGCGGCAGCGCGATGTCGAGCAGCAGGTAGAGGTCGCCGGGCGTCTTGCCCGCGAGGCCGCGGCCCTTGAGGCGCAGCTTGAGGCCGCTCTTGGCCTGCTTCGGCACCGTGACCTCGACCGCGCCGCCGCCGGGCAGCGGTACCTCGACCTGCGCGCCGAGCGCGGCCTCGGTGGGCGTGACCGGCAGGGTCATGTAGAGGTCGCGCGCCTCGACGCGGTAGAGCTTGTGCGGCGCGATGCGCACCTCGAGGTAGAGGTCGCCGGCCGGTTCGCCGCCATGGCCCGGCAGGCCCTGGCCCGCGAGGCGGATGAACTGGCCCGGGTGCACGCCGGGCGGGATCTTCACGCTCAGGGTGCGCGTTTCCCAGCGCGGCTGGCCCTGCGCGTCGAGCACCTGCGAGCGCAGGCTGATCTCGCGCTCGGCGCCGCCGATGGCGTCTTCCAGCGTGATCTCGATCGCGGCGTGGTGGTCCTCGCCGCGCGCGCGGAAGTTCTGCCGTGCGGCGCCGCGGCGCTCGGCCTCGCCGAACATCGAAGAGAAGAACTCGCTGAAGTCGGCATGGTCGGCCGGGCCCTGGCGCGGTCCGCGGTGGAACTCGAAGCCGGCGTCCCAGCCCGGCGGCGGCTGGAAGTCGCCGTCGGGGTGGCCGCCGCGCGCCACGCGGTCGGCCAGGGCGTCGTAGGCGGCGCGCTTCTCCTTGTCGCCGAGCACGTCCTTGGCTTCGTTGATGTCGCGCATGCGCTGCTCGGCGTCGGGCTCCTTGCTGACGTCGGGGTGGTACTTGCGCGCGAGCTTGCGGTAGGCCTTGCGCACCTCGTCGTCCGACGCGGTGCGCTCGATGCCCAGGGCGCTGTAGTAGTCCTTGAATTCCATGGTCTTGGTGTGGGGTGTGGGGACGGCTCGCGCGCGGCGCTCGGAGAACCCTAGGCCAGCGCGGCGTCGCCGTCGGCATGCCGCAGCAGCGGCGTCACGGCCCATGTGGGGCCGCTGCGGTCGAAACGCAATGGCTGCGCGTTGCCCAGCAGCCCCAGGTCGACCGGCACGCCCAGCAGCGCGGCCAGCGCATAGAGCGTGCCGCCGTGCGCCACCACCAGCACCGGCGCGGGCTGGGCCAGGGCCTCGGCCAGCGCGGCGCGCTTGCGCGCGACGAACTGGGCCAGCGTCTCGCCGCCCTCGGGCTCGCAGGCCCAGTCGATGTTGGCCGAGGAGGTGCCGATCAGCGCGCCGAAGTTGCGCTCGCGCAGCACGGCCTGCGCGGTGGGCACCAGCTTGAGCGCGTTGCCCACCGCATGGGCGGTGTCGAAGGCACGCCGCGCATCGGAGCAGACGATGGTGCGGATCGGCTCGCCCGCCAGCAGTTCGGCCGCGCGCGCGGCCTGCTGCAGGCCGAGTTCGCTCAGCGGCTCGTCGGTGGCCTGGAAGATGCGCTGCGCGTTGCGGCCGGTCTGGCCGTGGCGCAGGAAGTAGAAGTGGTCGCAGGCCGGCGCCAGCGGCTGCGCGGCGGCGAGGGCGATCAGCTGGTCGAGGCCCGAGGGCCGGTGGCCGGAGGCGGAAGGAGTGGCGGCAGTGGTTTGGGACATGGCGTCGATTCTGCGCAATCCATGTGTCGCAGCGGCGGGCTCGGGTTTGCTCGATCTCAGTAGGCGAACTGCAGCGGCCGTCCCTCGCGCTGCGCCTCGACGTCGGCGCGGTGGAAGGGCAGCGCGTGCCACTGCTTGGCCGCGAACAGCGGCAGCTGGTCGTAGGCGCGCGGCGAAGCGAGGTCGCTGCTCTGGCCGTAGGTCAGCAGGCCCTGCGCCACCGGCCCGCGCTCGTCGAAGCCCACCACCTGGATGTAGCTGCTGCCGTAGTTGACCTGGTAGCCCTTCGGGTCGATCAGCGACTGGCCCTGCGACTCGAGCTTGTTGAGCACGCCCTCGAACTCGTCGCCGCCATGCAGCGCGATGCGCTGGCCGCGCACCTCGCGCGACTGCGGCACGCCCAGCGGCACGTCGGCCGCGAAGCCCGCGGTGCGCAGGATGCCGACCGCCTCGCCCAGGGCCTTGAAGACCGCGGCGCGGGTGGCGGGCGCGGCCATGTCGAGGCCGGCTGGCGTGGTCACCGGCTGCGCGGGATCGAAGGGCAGGCGCCAGACCTTCGGGATGTCCTTGGCCTTGCGCCAGAACTCGCGGAACAGCGCCGCGCCCTTCGCATCGGCGTTGCTGGTGCGGTCCCAGGCCGCGAGCACGCGGCAGCCCAGCGCCTGGTCGACGTCGAGCGCGCCGCCGGCGGCCGCGCAGGCCGCCTGCAGGTCGTCCATCACCAGCAGGCCCGCGAGGTTGCGGTCGCGGAAGATCACGCTGCGCAGCTCGGCCGCGCCCATGCGGTTGCCGGGCAGGCCGTCGGCGCCCGCGAGCCGGCCCTCGATCTCGAGGATGCCGCTGCGCGTGCGCAGCCGCTGCGGCACGCCCACCGGCCCGACCAGCGGCGACACGCCCGCCATCGGCGCGATGCGCGGGTTGCTGAGCCAGTAGCTGTCGTTGCTGTTCTGCACCCAGTCGGGCGTGACCACGACCGGCATGCGCACGGGCGCGATGAGGCCGGGCGACGCGGCCGTGGCGTCGCGCTGCCAGGCGCAGGCGGCACGCGAGCCGTCGAGCACGGCGAGGCCGGCCGCGTTGAGCAGCGCCGCGGCGCCCGGCGAGGGCGCGCAGGCGCGCAGTTGCTCGGCCGAGACGTCGGGCACCACCGAGAGGTCGGCATACATCGCATTGCCGTCGCGGTCGGCCGCAATGGTGTTGATCCACGGCATGCCCTGGTTGCCCATCGCGGCGCGCAGCTCGGCCACGTTGCGCGCCTGCGCCATGCCCATCCAGGCCTCGGCCGAGCGCACGTTGAGCGTGTTGGCGTCGCGGATCGCATAGGCGCGCTGCGCGGTCCAGCCCAGGCCGGCCTTGGGCAGCGCGATCAGCGGGCCCCATTCGCTCTCGTAGAAGGTGTGTTGCAGCGCCGGTGCGCCATCGCTCGCCGGCAGGCTCACGGTGCGCGCCGTCATGCGGCGGCGCTGGCCGTCGACGATGTAGACGGTCGGGTCGGCCGGATCGAGCTGCAGCTCGTAGAGCGTGAAGCGCTTGCCGGTCGACACGGTGTGGGTCCAGGCCACGTCCTTGTTGAAGCCGATCGCGACCACCGGGCTCAGGCCGCCGGTGGCGCCCATCACGTCGACGCGGCCGGGGATCGTCAGGTGCAGCTGCCAGAAGCGGTTGGTGCCGGTCCACGGGAAGTGCGGGTTGCCCAGCAGCAGGCCGCGGCCGTCGGGCGTGGCGTTGCGCCCGAAGGCCCAGCCGTTGGAGCCGAACTCGCCGCCCTCGGGATTGGCGTTGAAGCTGTGGCGGCCGATCTCGGCCACGGCCTGGTCGAGCGGCACCGGCGCCGCGCCGGTGCGCGCGCCCGGCGCGGGCGGTGCCGCCTCGAGCACCGCGCCCGCGAGCGCGCCCAGGCCGCCCTGAATCATCGATTGCTCGGTGGCGCGCGCCAGATCGGCCGCCGTCATCGGCCGCACCCAGGGCTTGCCGCGGCAGGCCGCGGGCAGGCCGTTGGGGCCGGCGTCCTGCAGGTAGCGGTTGTAGCCGGCCACGTAGCCGCGCATCATGGTCTGCACCTCGGTGCCGGTGGTGGCACCGGCGCGCGCGAGCGCGGCGTCGTCCATGTGGTAGCGCACGAACAGGTCGATCTGCGCGTTGGGCATCAGGCCCAGGCCGAAGGCGCCGCGCTCCTGTGCGCCGAAGAAGCGCGAGCGCTCGCCGCGCATCGTCACCAGGTGCTCGGCGGTCTGGCAGACGTTGTCCTGCGCATGCGCGTAGGCGGCGCCGAAGGCCAGGCCTTCGTAGTCGGGCGCGGTGACGTGGGCGATGCCGTAGGTGGTGCGCTCGATCGTGACCGCGCGCCCCGAGGGTGGCGGGGCGCTGGCGCAGCCCGCGAGCAGCAGGGCGGCGGCGAGCAGGGAAAGGGGAAGGGTGGCTGCCTGTCTCTTGGTGTTGTGCATGGTGGTGCGGCGCGAAGCCTTCGTTGGAAAACAGCGGGGGACCGAGCGTAGGCCCGCCTCTGCCGCGCCACCTGTCGCCGGCGCGGCAGCCGGCGCCGGAACGTCTCGCTTCAGCCGAAGCGCATGCCCTTCGGGCGCGCCTGCAGCCGGTTGACGTAGGCGTCGATCCGGGGCCGGTTGGAACGGCCGCCGAAGGCGCGCAGGTAGATGAACATCGAGCCGATCATCACGTCGGCCGCGGTGAACTGCGCGCCGAACAGGTAGGGGCCGTCGCCGAGCTCGCGCTCGACCGCGTCCTTGGCCTCCTCGAAGTCGGTCCAGCCGCGCGCGCTGTTGTTGCTGCGCAGCTTGAGCATGCTGTCGCCCATCGCGGGCTCGAGCTGCGCGGTCGAATAGACCATCAGCGACAGGAAGCGGCCGCGCTCGGGCGTGCCCACGGGCGGCGCCAGCTTCTTCGCGGGGTACTTCTCGGCGATGTAGAGGCAGATGGCCGCGTTCTCGAACAGCCGCGTGCGGCCGTCGACCAGCGCGGGCAGCTTGCCGGCCGGGTTGATCTTGCGGAACTCGGGCGTCTTGTGCGCCTTCTCGCGCAGCAGCGTGGGCACGATCTCGTAGTCCACGCCCGCTTCGTCGAGCATCCACTTGGCGACCTGCGCGCGGCTGTGCGGGTCGAAATACAGCTTCATGGTCATGAGGGTGTCTTCCTTGGGTTGGTGCTGGCTCAGAACTTCGGGATGCGCAGCGTCTTGCTGATCATCAGCGTGCCCGAGAGCGCGAACAGCAGCGCCATCGGATGCAGCTGCCACGGGCCCACGCTCCAGGCGCCGCCCCACAGCGCGTCGCCCAGGCGGCCCTGCGAGGCGGCCCACGCGAGCACGCCGACCAGCACCACGCTGGTCGGGATCGGCGTGCCCTCGAAGTACTTGACCTTGTCGCCGCCGGCCGAGAGCGATTCGGCCGTGACGTTGAAGCGCGCGAGCCGGCTCACGCCGCAGCAGACGAAGTAGACCAGCGCCACGCAGTCCCAGCCGCCGTCGAGCCCGGCCGCGAAGCCCAGCGCGGCCGGCGCCACGCCGAAGGAGATGATGTCGGCCAGCGAATCGAGCTCGCGCCCGAGCGCCGAATGGGTCTGGCGCCAGCGCGCGATGCGGCCGTCGAACACGTCGAACACGAAGGCCGCGGGCGCGAGCGCGGCGGCCCAGTAGAAATGGGTGAGCGACTGGCTCGCCATGTAGGCCATCGCGAGGAACACGCCGCCCACGCCACAGGCCGCGTTGCCGAGCGTGAACACGTCGGCGAGGTGGAAGCCGCGGATCATCGAGAAGTGCTTGCGCACGGGAGCGGGGCGGTTCATGGAGCCTTCTGGAACTGCGGAAATGCGGAAATGCGCCGAACCTTAACCGAAGCGCCGAGGCCCCGATGTAGTCGCGCTCCGACGCCCGGGCGCGGACGGCGTCAGCGGCGTTCTCGGCCGCTCGGCGCCACGCCGAAGCGCTTGCGGAAGGCGGTCGCGAAGTTCGTCGCGTGGCGGTAGCCCACGAGCTGCGCGGCTTCCTGCACGCTCAGGCCCTGCGCCAGCCGTTCGCGCGCGAGCGCCATGCGGCGCTCGTGCAGCCATTCGAAGACCGAGCACTGGTAGGCGGCGCGGAACTTCAGGCGCAGCGTGCTCTGGCTCATGCAGGCGAGGCGGGCCAGCGCCTCGAGCGTGTGGTGTTCCTCGGGCGCGTCGTGCAGCCGTTGGCGCACGCGCTCGAGCAGCTGGCGCTCGCGCGACGAGGGCAGCGGTGGTGCCGCAGGTGCTGCATCGGCCAGCGCATGCGCGAGCAACTGCAGGCCCACGCCCTGGCACAGCAGCGCCTGCAGCGGGCCCTGCCATTGGCCGCCGAGCACCTGCTCGATGGCCTGCACGAGGTGCGGCGGCACCGCCCAGTGGCGCGGTCGCCCGGCCGGCGAGCGCAGCGCGGCGGCGATCAGCTCGTCGAGCTGCGCGTCGCCCGTGCCGAGCGGCGCGGCGGCCGACACGTTGATGCTGCGCAGCCGCTGGCGCGCCGGGTGGATGCCGGTCATCGACAGCCCGTCGCCATAGGCGGCGCTGAGGCCGCCGTGCGTGCGCATCGGCACGCTGTCGCCGCGGCCCAGCGCGGCCTGCGCCTGGCCCTGCAGCACCACGATGGCCGAGAACCGGGGGCTCGCCTGCGAGGTGGCTTCGTAGTGGTGGTGCACCACGATGTCGGAGGCGGCCAGCGTCAGGCCCGGGCCCAGCGCATGCGTCTCGACGCGGCCCTCGGCGATGCACAGCGCCTCGGGGTCGCGCGGTGCGCCCGACAGATAGGGCAGGCGATAGCGAAAGCCCGCGTCGCGGCCGAGCCGGTCGAAGTCGGCGGCGCTGAAGCGGCGCGGCGAAACGCCGGGCGCGAGGGGCGCTTCGCTTTCGGCGCCCGGCATACGTTTGCCGCGCTTCGGCATAGGTCGGTGCATCGCCAGATGGTAACAATTCTCATTTGTCGTTAAACCCTTTGTCCTCACCGCCGCCATGCCGACTGCCTTCCGTTCTACCGCGCCGTTCCGGCGCCATTCCCTGCACCTGCTGTTCGGCGCGGCGCTGCCCTCGATGTCCGCGCTGGCGCAGGCACCCGATGCCGGATCGAGCGCCGCGCTGCCCGCCATCGAGGTGACCGGCACGGCCGTCACGCCCACCACCGAGGGCACGCAGTCGTACACCACGAAGGCCGCGCGCACCGCGACCGGCCTGCAGCTCTCGCCGCGCGAGACGCCGCAATCGGTCAGCGTGGTCACGCGCCAGATCGTCGAGGACCAGGGCCTGCAGACCACGGGCGACATGCTGAATAGCGTCACCGGCATCTCGATCACGCGCAGCGACGCCAACCGGCTCTCGGTGTCGGCGCGCGGCTTCGCGATCGACAGCTACCAGTTCGACGGCCTCGTGAGCCCGGTGCTGTCGCCCTGGTCCTTCGGCGAGAGCAACCTCGACACCGCCATCTACGACCGGCTCGAGGTGGTGCGCGGCGCCACCGGCCTGATGACCGGCGCGGGCAACCCGTCGGCCGCGATCAACTTCGTGCGCAAGCGGCCGCTGCGCGAGTTCGCGGCCTCGGCCGGCGTGTCGGTGGGCAGCTGGAATTTCCGGCGCGCCGAGGCCGACATCTCGGCGCCGCTCACGCAGGACGGGCGCATCCGCTCGCGCCTGGTGGCGGCCCATTCGGACGGCGACAGCTACACCACCTTTCTAGGCAACCGCTCGAACACCTTCTACGGCGTGCTCAGCGCCGACCTGACGCCGGCCACCGAACTCACGCTGGGCCTGAGCAAGCAGGACACCGTGACGCGCGGCTTCGGTGCCGGCTTCCCGCTGTTCTACACCGACGGCCGGCGCACCGACTTCGACCGCTCCGTGGCCAGCAACACGACATGGACCCGGGCCGAGACCGACACCACCACCGCCTTCCTCGACCTCACGCACCGCTTCGCCAACCGCTGGACCGCACGCCTGGCCTACAGCCATGCCAGCACCGACATGCTGATGAAGCACCTCTACCGCGGCGGCGCGGTCAATGCCTTCACCGGTGCGATGAGCGTGGCGCCGTCGTACATCTACTACGACGGCGAGCTCAAGCGCCGCGCCGCCCACGCCACCCTCGGCGGTCCGTTCCGCCTGCTGGGCCGCGACCACGAGTTCTCGCTCGGCTGGATGCGCTTCGACGACCGGCTCGACCTGCCGCAGTACCGCGCGCTGAACCAGCCGCCCATCGGCAGCTTCTTCGACTGGCGCGTCGACCGCATCGCCGAGCCCCTGTGGTCGAGCGTGCCCTCGCAGGCCGACACCATGCGCGCGCGCCAGGACGGCACCTATGCCGTGGGGCGCTTCTCGCTGGCCGACCCGCTGCACCTGATCGTGGGCGCGCGCGTGAGCAACTGGAAGACCGACCAGAACTACTTCGGCGCGATCCGCAAGTACGAGCACCGCGACCGCATCACGCCCTACGCGGGCCTGCTCTACGACATCGACGACACCTACACGGCCTATGCCAGCTACACCAGCATCTTCAAGCCGCAGAACAACCGCGACGCGGCCGGCGAGATCCTCGACCCGGTGACCGGCAAGAGCTTCGAGCTCGGCCTCAAGGCCGCGTATGCGGACGGCCGGCTCAACGGCGCCTTCGCGCTGTTCCAGACGCGCCAGGACAACCTGGCCGAGGCCATCGCCGGCCAGACCGCGGGCGGCGTGCCCAACACCCAGGCCTACCGCGCGGTGGCCGGCGCGAAGGTGGAGGGCGTGGACCTCGAGCTCAGCGGCGAGATCGCGCGCGGCTGGAACCTCGCCGCGGGCTACACCCACTTCCGTGCCCGCGCCGCGGACGGCACGCCGATCAACACCGGGCATCCGCGCAGCCAGCTCAAGATCTTCAGCAGCTACCGGCTGCCGGGCGACTGGAGCGCGCTGACCGTGGGCGCGGGCGTGAACTGGCAGGGCCGCGCCTACGAGACCGTCATGGCGCCGCCGACCAACCGCTCCACCGTGGTCGCGCAGTCGGGTTATGCGCTGGTGAGCCTGATGGCGCGCTACGAGATCCGCAAGAACGTCTCGGCCACCCTGAACATCAACAACCTGACCGACCGCAAGTACTACTCGCAGGTCGCCTTCTTCAACCAGGGCTGGTACGGGTCGCCGCGCA
>Ga0209902_100247_pt1 | contig 81960 bp, 73 predicted proteins | sample FECB27metaG_FD_188304 | JGI IMG/M metagenome (GOLD analysis project Ga0209902, IMG submission 188304) | Cyanobacterial communities from the Joint Genome Institute, California, USA - FECB-27 (SPAdes) (version 2) | ecosystem: Environmental > Aquatic > Thermal springs > Hot (42-90C) > Microbial mats... | reverse complement strand
CTGGAACTACTATTTCCAGGCCCGCGTGCTGCTCGGACGCGAGACCTCGATGACCCTGCCGGTCGCGATGGACGTGCTGCGCGGCTATCTCGGCTCGGGCAGCCTCTCATTGGTGATGGCAGCGATGAGCATGTCCATCCTGCCCGTCGTGCTGCTTTTCCTCATCGCCCAGAAGTTCGTGATCGAAGGCATCACGATGAGCGGCATCAAGAACTAGAACCAGGATTTTGCATTTTATGTGGGACGATCTCGCCTCCATCGACGCACGCTTTCACTATGCCGGCGAGCGCTCCCGCTACCTTGCCTTCCCGCTGGGCGGCATCGGCTCGGGCGGCTTTTCCATCTCGGGCAGCGGCCGGCTGATCGACTGGTCGCTGCGCAACCGCCCGGCGCTGCAGAGCTATAACGGCTACTCGCACTTCGCCATCAAGGCCGAGAAGGACGGCCAGCTCGTCGATGCCCGCGTGCTCAACGGCCCCTATGATCTCAACCCGGCCGGCGCGCCGGGGATGCGCAAGATGTTCGATGGGTTCGGGCACGGCGCCAACCGCCAGACCCTGGTCGGCGTGCCGCATTTCCGTAATGTCGAGTTCTACGGGCGCTTTCCTACCGCCGACCTGGTGTTTTCCGACGATCGTTTCCCCGGCGGCGTCCGGCTGACGGCGTTCTCGCCGTTCATCCCGCATGAGGATCGCGACAGCTCGATGCCCGCCGCGATGCTGGAGTTCGAGATCGTCAATACCAGCCCTGATGCGCTGACCTACACGCTCGCCGGCACGCTGGGGAATTATGGCGCGAACAGCGGCAGGAACAGCTTCCGGCAGGCGAGCGGCGTGAGCGCCATGCACCTCACCTCTGATGACCCCGAGCTCAAGGAAACCGAGCGCGGCGACCTCAGCATCGCAACCGACGCCGAACTGGTCGAGCACACCGACTATCACTTCCGCGGGCAGTGGTTCGACGATCTGAGCGTCTACTGGAAGGAGTTCGCCCGTTCCGGCCCGCTCCCGACCCGGCACTACGACAAGCCACGCAGCAAGCACATGTACTTCCAGCCCGAGCACACGACGCTGGGTGCGAAAATCACTGTGCCGGCGGGCGGTCGCAAGACCGTACGCTTCGTCATCTCGTGGAACTTCCCCAAGGGCGATATCTACTGGGCCCACCGCCCCAAGCCCGACGGCATCATCCCCGATCGCGCGACGCCGGCCTGGACGAACTACTACGCTACCCAATGGGCCGACTCGCTGGCGACGGCCACCGACGCCCTCAGCCGTTGGGACGAGCTGAAGCGGCGCACTCTCGCGTTCCGCGACGGGTTGTTCGGCAGCTCGCTGCCGGCCGAAGTGAAGGACGCGGCGAGTTCGACCCTGGCGTTGCTCCGCACCGCCACGGTGATCCGGCTCGAGGGCGGCGAGCTCTGGGCCTGGGAAGGCCAGCACGCCAATGACGGCTCGTGTGAAGGCTCGTGCACGCATGTGTGGAACTACCAGCAGGCGCTCGCCCACCTGTTCCCGGCGATCGAGCGCACGCTACGCGAGACGGAGTTCACCTACAACATGCTGCCATCCGGCGGCCTGACCTTCCGCCAGAAGCTGCCGCTCGGCAACGGTTTTGACATTATCGGCCCCTGCGCCGACGGGCATTTCGGCGCCATCATCAAGACGTTTCGCGACTGGAAGCTGAGCGGCGACACCGACTGGCTGAAGCGCTACTGGCCACAGGTCAAGCGCGCCATCGAATACGCCTGGAGCGAGGAGAACCCCGACCGCTGGGATCCAGGCCAGACCGGCATCCTCTCCGGCCGCCAGCACCAGACGCTCGACATGGAGCTGTTCGGCCCCAACTCATGGCTCGGCTCGATGTATGTGGCGGCGCTGCTCGCCACCTCGGAGATGGCCGCAGTGGTCGGCGATGACGAGCTCTCCGCGGCGACTGCACGCATGGGCAAGGCGGGCGCGGAGTATATCGACCGCGAACTGTTCAACGGCCGCTGGTTCGTCCAGAAGATCGACCTTTCCGACAAGTCGGTGCTCACCCCGTTCGATGTCGGCCGCGCCGCCGGCGTCCTCGCCGACAGCTTCATGGACGTCTACTGGTCCGACGAGTTCGGCGAGATCAAGTACCAGGTGGGCGAGGGCTGTATCTCCGACCAGATCCTCGGGCAGTGGCACGCCGAAGTCGCGGGCATCGGCCGCTTCCTCGACCAGGGGCAGATCGAGACGGCGTTGCGTTCGGTTCATGCCAACAATTTCCGCCCAAGCCTCGCCGATCACTTCAACCCCTGCCGCAACTATGCCTTCGAGGAAGAGGGCGGGCTCTTGATCGCCACCTATCCCGAGGGCATCCGCCAGCCGATGGTCGCCGCGCCTTATGCAGAGGAAGTCTGGACCGGCATCGAATACATGTCCGCCTCGCACATGATCATGCACGGGCTCGTCAAAGAGGGCCTCGACATCGTCCGCGCAGCGCGCGACCGGCACGACGGCGCCGCCCGCAACCCGTGGAACGATATCGAATGCGGCTCCTACTACGCCCGTTCGATGTCGGCCTGGCAACTGGTCAACGCCTTCTCGGGCCTCGAGGCCGATTTCGTGGCGGGGCGGCTGAGCTTTGCGCCGAAACTCACGGGCGACTACCGGCTGTTCTGGTCGGCCGGCACCGCGTTCGGGACGCTCAGCCGCTCCGGCGCCGAGATCAATATCGCGCTGCTGGGCGGATCGCTGCAGCCCGGCACGAAGATCATCGTCGATGGCCGGACCATTGCCGCCCCAGCACCCGTTGCGACCTCTGAGTTCCAGTAAAGCCCATGGCCGAAATCCAGCTCAAATCGGTGACCAAGAGCTTCCAGTCGCTGGAAGTGATCCACGGCATCGACCTCACCATTAAGGATGGCTCGTTCACGGTGTTCGTCGGCCCATCCGGCTGCGGCAAGTCCACACTGCTGCGGATGATGGCGGGGCTCGAAGAGGTGACCAGCGGTGAGGTGCATATCGATGGCGCTCGCTGCGATCACCTGCTGCCCTCGGCCCGCGGCATGGCCATGGTGTTCCAGTCCTACGCGCTCTACCCGCATATGAGCGTCGAGCAGAACCTGCGCTTCGGGCTCGAGAACCAGCGGCTCGCCAAACCCGAGATCGCGGCGCGCGTGGCCAAGGCCGCCGACATCCTGCAGATCAAGCACCTGCTCGCCCGCCGGCCCAACCAGCTGTCGGGTGGCCAGAGCCAGCGCGTCGCCATCGGCCGCGCCATCGTCAAGGAGCCCAAGGCCTTCCTGTTCGACGAGCCACTCAGCAACCTCGATGCGGAGCTCCGCATCAAGATGCGCAGCGAACTGATCGCGCTGCACCAGCGGCTCGGCTCGACCATGATCTATGTCACGCACGACCAGGTCGAGGCGATGACCATGGCCGACCAGATCGTCGTGCTGAACGAGGGCCGCATCGAGCAGGTCGGCAGTCCGGTCGAGCTCTATGCGCAGCCCAAAAACCTGTTCGTCGCACACTTCATCGGCGCCCCACCGATGAACACGCTGAAGGGCACGCTGCGGCGCGCAGGCAGTGGCGCCGCCGTGGAACTTGCCTCCGGCGCAGTGATCCCCCTGCCCGGCCGCCAGTTCGCGTTCGCCGACGGAACCAAGGTGACACTGGGCATCCGCCCCGAGCACGCCGAACTCGGACAAGGACCGTTCGAAGTCACCGCCACGACCACCGAGGTACTCGGCTCAGGCACCATCGTTCATGCGAAGGACAGCGCCGACAACGCCTTCGCCCTCGCGCTACGCGGCATCAGCCGCGTCAAGGCAGGCGACAAGCTCTCCATCCGGTTCCCGGAGCACTTCGCGCACCTGTTCGACGAAGCCGGGGAGACCATAGGGGCACTGCCGGATTGGCGGGGCAGTTACTTCAACTGAGGTTTGCGGATGGCCGGCCGGTTGTTGCGCGAAGCGATCCGCGGCCTGCTGGCGCCTAGGGACAATCGGCAGACACGCCTTCTTCCTCCGCGAAGGCCGGCGCTTTCGAAACCAGCGACACGACGGACTACAACCACAGCCGCATCGAGACCCGCCGCCACCTGGTTAGCCGTGACGGCGCATAGCTCGCCTGCGACCTGCGACTTCCCAGCGAACCGCGATTCGCCGACCGGCATGATCGAGGCCGACGTCGAGCGCGCCGGCACGATATCGCTGGCCGGGCGTTACCATCGCCTGCGCAGGGCTTCCCGCGCGTCGAGGCCTCCTTGGTCGTCCGCCGCTACTCTGGTTCTTGTGATGTGTGCACGATCAAGATATGGCACCGGACAAGATCGCCTCAGCGCCACACAGTGCCAAAGGCCGGGGATCTGGCACCCGGAGAATAACGCAAAGGACACGAGATTGAGCAAGAAGGTTGCCCTAATCACCGGGATAACTGGCCAGGACGGTGCTTATCTATCTGAACTGCTATTGAGCAAGGGCTATGCGGTCCATGGTGTAAAGCGCAGAACATCGCTTTTCAACACTGCACGAATTGACCACCTCTATCATGATCCGCACGAAGCCGGCGTAGATTTGACGCTGCATCATGGCGACATGACTGACTCGTCGAGTCTGATGCGCATCATCCAACTCGTGCAGCCAGACGAGATCTATAACCTTGCGGCACAGAGTCATGTGCAAGTTTCCTTCGAAGAGCCCGAATACACCGCCAACGCCGACGGCCTCGGGGCGCTGCGCATTCTGGAAGCTATTCGAATTCTCGGGTTAGAGAAGAAGACCAAGTTCTACCAAGCCTCGACGTCAGAACTGTACGGACTAGTTCAGGAGACCCCCCAGACCGAGACTACGCCGTTCTACCCTCGCTCACCCTATGCCGTTGCCAAGCTTTACGCGTACTGGATTACGGTTAACTATCGCGAATCTTACGGGATTTACGCCTGCAACGGCATTCTCTTCAATCATGAGTCCCCAATTCGTGGCGAGACGTTCGTTACACGCAAGATTACGCGAGCTCTGGCTCGCATAAAGCTCGGCGTGCAGGATTGCCTTTATCTAGGAAATCTCGATGCGCTGCGTGACTGGGGCCATGCTCGCGACTACGTGGAGATGCAGTGGCTCATGCTGCAGCAGGATCGGCCGGAAGATTTCGTTATCGCAACCGGGCAGCAGTATTCTGTCAGGGAGTTCGTGGTTGGCGCTGCGGCGCACCTGGATATTCCGATCCGCTGGGAAGGTCACGGGGTCGATGAGAAGGGCTACAACGCCGACACCGGACAGTGCATCGTTGCCGTTGATCCGCGTTATTTCCGCCCCGCCGAGGTCGAAACCTTGCTCGGGGACCCCAGGAAGGCACGTGAGAAGTTGGGGTGGAGACCCACGACGAGCTTTGCCGATCTGGTGCATGAGATGATGGATGCGGACATGAGGTCCGCTGAGAAGGACGAGTTGGTGAAGCAGCACGGCTACATGCAATTCGCTCCTAAGGAATAATTCGGTGACCTTGCCGACTTTGAGGCCAAATTCCACAATCCTGGTAACGGGCTCAGGCGGTGTGCTGGGTCAGGCTTTGCTTGGGCAGCTTAGGTTGAACGATATTGGCAAGGTCGTCACACCAAGTCGGTCCGAACTGGACCTGCTTGATGGCGAAAAGGTGCTACGCTTCATCGAGTATAATAGGCCTGACGTGGTCATCCACCTTGCCTCGGTCGTGTTTGGGCTGGCCGGCAATATGAAGAACCAGATGTTGTCGATCGAGCAGAATACACTGCTTAACAACAACCTTTTTTCGGCCCTCTATAAATTCCCGCCCGCCCATATATTCTTCGCCGGCACTGTGGCCTCTTACCCTTATCCCTACAAGACGATGCCCTTGCGTGAGCAGGACTTTTTTGATGGCTTGCCGCACCAGGGCGAATTTGGTTATGCCAGCGCCAAACGACACGCCTACAATTACCTTCGGCTGTTGAAATCCGAAGCCGGGATCGGTTTCACCTATGGCATCTTCACCAATCTGTATGGCGAGGGCGACAGATTTGACACCGGCAACGGCCACGTCATCCCCTCGCTGATCGCAAAGGCCTATTCGTGCGCTAAGGATGGAGAGGCCCTCGAGGTTTGGGGTGACGGCGCCGCTGAGCGAGACTTCCTGCATGCAGAAGATGCTGCTCGAGCCGTTCTCCATTGCTTGACCGTCCCGGCACCGAGCTTGGTCAATATCTCATCTGGGACTGCGGTCACGATCCGCACTGTGGCGGAGGCGATCGCGGACATCGCCGGCGTCAAATCAGTGCGATTTCAAGCAGACAAGCCCGTTGGGATCCCGAGGCGCGTGGTCGACAACCAGTTGCTGACGGCACTGGGGTTCACATGTGCAATCGACCTGCCGGTCGGCCTGCGGCGTACCTATGACTGGTATGCAAACAACTTTCTTAAGGCACGCAAATGACAAGAATGGCCATCGTTTCCAGCTACTCGGAAAGTTGCGGCAACGCCAGCTTTACCAAGATCTTGCACGACACGATTCGGCAATACAGCGGCTATGAAGTTGAGGTGGTCGAACTCGACCTCCCCATCTTGCAGTCGATCGACACGTCAATCAGGGCCGCCGCCACACGCCACGTCGATGATCTGTGCCGCCGGTTGGCACAGTTTGACTATGTGAACATTCAACTTGAAGCTGGCCTCTACGGCACATTGCCCGGCGATATATTTCAACGGCTGCGCAAGCTAATGAAGGCCAATCCCAATACGAGCGTAACTCTGCATTCGCCGCGTATCATACCCAACCCTACCGCTAAGCGAAACGCGATAAAGCAGTTGCTGAGTCTCAGGCTCAAATCAGCACTACACAGCCTGATGGCGGATTATCAGGCCGGCATACACACCAGACTAAACAGCAGGCTCGTAAGGGAACTTGCACGCAACGGGCATACCGCCATTGTCCATACTGAGCGCGCGAAACGCCAGATCAGCACCTTCTTCGGTTACGACAACGTGTACGTGCATCCGTTGCGTCTCGTTCAGGAGGGTTTTCAGTCCAGTACAGCGACACTCGACAAGGTCAAGGCCAACCTCAATCTCGAGAAAGGCGCCGTTCTGATCGGGATGTTCGGCTACATCAGTCGCAACAAGGGGCACTTCGATGCCCTGGAGGCCCTGAGTCAGCTCCCCGGGAACTACAAGCTAGCAATTTTCGGACGTCAGCATCCTCAGACGATTAGATCGGACGGTAGCAAGGACGATTATCTCTCCGCCCTCGTGCAGACAGTGAAGAACAGTCGCCTACTGAGAGGCCGGGTATTCTTTCTGGGCGAGTTGAGCGACGACCAGTTTATGCAGGTTGCAAGTGCAGTCGATGTCGCGTGGTTACCCTACTATGAGAATGGGCAGGATGGTTCGGGCATTGCCTCCATCACTATGGACGTTTGCGGACGAGTTCTAGCCTCTGCCTCGTTTGCGTTCGACGAGCTGATGAAGCTCATCCCTTACAACAATGTGGTCCGCTTTGACATCGGCAATGACCTTGAACTAGCCACCAAGACCCAGATGATCATGTCTCAGGCGGTTCCCACAAAGCCGTTCGGCGACGAAAGCACGTACAACATCCGCAGCCAAGCCTTGGCCTACGTCCAGGCATCAAAGGCACGAAGGTGACCGCTGAGCTATTTTATTGCCGCCATGTTTAGTCGACAAAGGAATTGATCAGTCTGCAACGACCTATGCCGCTGAGGTAGAGAAGTCGGCATGGTGCACCTGCTCCTCACATCATCGACACCGATCACGCTCCATAAAACTCCACCTGCCTGCCATGTTCCATTTTCATGAACTTATTGCAGAACATCTTGAGCAGGGCCTCGGAATGGGAGGCAAGCACGAAGATGCTGGCCTTTTCGATGAACTCGGCCATTCGACGCTGAGCCTTTTCCTGGAAATCGGCATCACCCGCGCCAAGAACTTCATCCACAATGAGAATTTCGGGATGGACCGCGGTTGCAACGGCAAAGAGCAGGCGGGTCGTCATGCCGGCGGAGTAAGTGCGCACAGGCATTGACAAAAACCCTCCCAACTCGGTGAATGCCTCGATACTGGCAATTGAGGCCTCCGCGTCGCTGTAGCTGGAGCCGAGCAGCATGGACATGCGCACGATGTTCTCGTAGCCGGTCAGTTCGACGTCCAAGCCTGCTCCCAGTCCAAACACGGTCGAAATCTTACCATTTGCGGTCACGGTTCCCCTGGTTGGCTGAAATATTCCGGCCATTGTCCGCAGCAGAGTGGTCTTGCCTGCGCCGTTATGGCCCACAAGCGCCAGGCGGTCGCCTTTCTTGAGCTCCAGGTTAATGTTGTCGAGCGCCACTACCGTCTTGATGCGACGGCTTTGCTGAGCAATACGCCCCCCCGTACTGACGGCAATCAGGTTGTTACGCAGCGACATGCTCGATGAGTTGTAGATGGGGTATTCGACCGAAACGCCCGACAGTTCTAGGTTCGCCATGATCTATCCTAAACCCAGTAGGGCAAACGGCCCGCCTTCTTGCCCGTCAGCCATAGGGCAAGAAGCCACGCTGCGGCTGTAAGTGCCACAACCACGATGTAGCTGGTGGCGCTCGGCACCTCGCCCATGATTGGGTCACGCACGATCCGGATCAAATGCGCCAGCGGATTAAACTCCAGCAGGACCTGTGCGTCGCCCAATTGCCGCGTTTGGAAGATCACCGGGCTGAGAAAGAACATAATGGGCATGAAGGCGGCAATAAGAGGCTCCAGGTCGCGATACCGTGCCCCAAGGAGTCCAAATACCTGAATTACCGGAAGCATATTCAGTACAACTATCACCAGGCCAACAATCGACAGAAATGCGGACGGCGACAGCGTCTCCGGAAAGATCGCGAAAACGACAACAACCACGACCATGTTGTGCGCTAGATTGATCAGCTGACGAATAACCAACTGAATAGAGAAGATGAAACTTGGTGATTTGATATTGGTGATCGCGGTCGCCGATCGCACGAACACCCCGGACGACTCAGTGATACACCCGGCAAGGAATTGCCACACGATCAGACCGATCGTCAGCGACGGAATGAAAGTCTGGAAGTCCGAGTTCAGAAGGATACTCCAGACAAACCCTAGCCCAGTCACACCGATTGCTGTGCCAAACACGAGCCAAAGTGGTCCGAGCACACTGCGACGATAGCGAGCGATTGTCTCGGTCCATGCGAAATATAGCGGCAGTTCCCGCCTCGCCCAAGCCTGGGCGAGATCCGCGAAGCCAGCCAGCAGGGCCGCTGATCCAATGTTCGGCACAACTTATTCCAACGTTCTAAGAATGCGTCGCTGGCATTCCGCCAAGCGGGCGATCAAACTAGCGGGCTGGGCACATTGCCGCCCGCCCCTGCGTGGAACGTGCCATACACTGTAATTTCTCCCCGATCCACCGCTGAGCAGCACTCATCACGCCAGACAGGGTGGCCGCCTATCAGGAGGCCTTGTCTGTGAACGACGCGCCCCGCAAAGGCGGCCTCGACCTCTCCTATCCGCCCGCGTAAACTACCCATGCAGTTGGGCCTCCATCCAAGTACGGGCTGACGGTACGCCTCAACACAGGGCGGAGGAGATTGCTTCGATTGAAGCAATGTGGGATCTGGTTTCGGCTGCCGGCAAAGGGCCGATAGTATCAGTGTTAGCGAGCGTCGGGGCCGTCCGTTCATAGCATCGCTGAATGGGCAAGCTTCGATTCGATAAGGCAGTGATCTCCTGAAAGTACTCCACCTCTTCAAGACTTACCTTCCCGAGAGTTTCACTGGAATCGAGCGGGTCATCTGGAACATCGCGGAAGGGACCTATTCCCTGGGGGTGCACAGTGACGTCCTCTCGCTGAGCCCTCACCCGTCCAGCGCACCGCTGCCGATCGCCCATCACTTTGCCCACCAGGCCAAGCTTGACCTCTACGTGGCATCCACTGGTCTCTCGCTATCGGTAGTCGAGAAGTTCGAGCAGCTGTCGAGCAAGGCCGACATCGTCAACTTTCATTTCCCGTGGCCAATGATGGATGTCGTCCATCTGCTCAAACCGCCCAAATGCCCGACCGTTGTGACCTATCATTCCGATATCGTGCGACAGGAGCGTCTGCTGGCGCTCTATCGTCCACTGATGCACCGCTTCCTCGACCGGGTCGATTGCATCGTTGCCACCTCGCCGAACTATCTAGAGAGCAGCCCCGTCCTGCAGAGATACCGCGGCAAAACTTCGATGATTCCACTTGGCATCGACGGAGTCAGGCCGGCCTTCAGCTCGGCGACCTTGTCCAGGTGGCGCGAGCGCGTAGGCGAAGGGTTCTTTCTGTTCGTGGGCGCGCCTCGATACTACAAGGGCCTGGAATTTCTGATCGAGGCAGCAAGACTCTCTGGGCTCCCCCTCGTTATCGCAGGTGCCGGCAGAGAGGAAGTTGAGAACCTGGGGCATAATGATCTGACGAACGCCAAGATCGTAGGCAAAGTATCCGACGAGGACAAAGAGGCACTGCTCGAACTATCCAAGGCATTCGTCTTTCCTTCGCACCTGCGCTCCGAGGCGTTTGGCGTCGCCCTGGTTGAGGCGGCGAGGGCCGGGCGGCCGATGATTTCGTGCGAAATCGGCACAGGCACAAGTTTCGTTAATACCGACGGGGTGACCGGAATTGTTGTGCCTCCTGCGAACGCAGCGGCGCTCGCCAGCGCCATGACGTATGTGTCGCAGAATGTCGAGATAGCACAAAGGATGGGACATCACGCCGCGGACTCGTTCAAGAGCAACTTCACCTCTGAGACGATGGCCAGAAGCTACTACCATCTATATGAAACATTGCTTTCCAAGCGCCCCCTAAATACTACCCAAGACAGATAGCGTATCGATGCTTCATCTTAGGCGGGCCGCCGCCATAGATCGACTAGGCGTCAAGGATGGCCTTATGGAATTTACCTGCTGCTCGGCGAGCGGACCACGAAATGGACCCGGGAAAAGTCATGGGAGACTCCGATCTGTCTGGGCGGTTGCGTCCAAACCAGTAAGAAGATCGACGAATTAGCCGGAGTCATTGGCGTGGACATTCATCCGGACTGTTGCAGCCGACCGCGCAGTGCCCTAAGTCTGCCCATATGTTTTGGGGCGCCGTTGATGCTTAGTCGTTCAGAGATGGTTCTTGGGCAACTTAACCTCGAAGGCCGAGGTCTTGAAGTGGCACCATACTCCAACCCATTGCTGTTGAAGGGGGAGCACAACGTTGCCTACACAGACTACGCTTCAACTGAGATACTGCGCGAAAAGGCGTCTCGAAACCCCGGGGCGGTAGGTCGTGAAGTTCCTGCGGTCGACTTTGTGTGGAGCCGCGGCGTGCCTCTCAGCGAATGCACGAACGAGCGTTTCGACTACGCAGTGGCCTCGCACGTAATAGAGCACGCCCCCAACGTGATCGGCTGGGTCAACGACATCTTATCTGTGATGCGTCCAGATGCGGTTTTAGCGCTGTGCGTGCCCGATAAGCGGCGGACGATGGACTATTATCGGCGAGAGACTACCCTCGGCGAACTCGTCGGAAACTGGATCGAGAATCGGACCATCCCAACTCCTGCCCAGGTAATGGACTTTTTGAGCCAGTCTTTCAGGGATGTGGGGGTGCGCCCCCAACCGTTCGAGCAGGGCCTCGTGTTCGAACAGGTTCCGCGTGAATATGCGGACCAGCAAGCGCTCGACTTTGCGGTGTTCACTCACAACGAGACCTATTACCTGGACGTGCATTGCACTGTCTGGACGCCAGAGAGCTTCGTCGATGTGTTTAGCCGACTGACAGCGCTGGGGATCTTTGCCATCGACATCGGCACGCCAGTCGAGAATTGCGAGCGAGACGAGTTCATCGTACACCTGACTAAGAGAGGCGAACCATCCGTTCTCCCGCCCTCCGCGAAGACGCAACCTGCGCCGCAACTGGCCCGGAGCCGGAAGCACTAACGGAACCAAGGAAAGCCTGGTGGTCCCGCCTTGTAGGAGGAGGACGCTCATTCGCTGCCCAGTAGGTGCCCGTCGTGGAAGTCCTGCGGAGTAGGTCAATCGTCCCTCGATCGCCACTCACTGGCCTAGTACGCTCGAACACGCCTGTGGATGCGACGCAGCCGTTTCGCCGGCCCCGCACCACCGGTCGCGCCAGTCCTAACCCGTTGTCGGCAGAACGAGGGCTTCATCACGATGGGATACCGTGCGGCGGTTTCGATATCCATTTTGCTTGAGGACAAGGGGTGGGGCTAGTGTCGGGTCGGACTGTACTACTGACGGGTGCTAGCGGGTTCGTTGGGCGCACTGTTCACAAGGCGCTTTCGCAGAGCGGCTGGTCGGTGCGTGCCACCGGGTACCGGAATGCCTCGGAAGGTCTGCAACGAATCGCGGTAAGTTCGGACACTGATTGGTCGGAGGCCATTGAAGGATGTAGCGCAGTAGTGCACCTCGCCGGGCGCGCCCATGTGCTGAGAGAATCCAGCGCGAATCCAATTTCTGCGTTTCGCCAAGTCAACACCGAAGGAACACTGACACTAGCACGCGCGGCCGCAAACGCCGGAGTTCGTCGCCTGGTTTTTTTGAGTTCGGTTGCCGTGCACCAACAAAACGGCGAGGTGTTGCGGGAAGCGGCTGGGCTTGATCCGCAGACACCGTACGGTGTCTCAAAACTGGAGGCGGAGCTGGGCCTCGTCCACGTCGCCGAACGAACGGGCCTTGAGGTGACCATCCTTCGGGCGCCGCTTATTTATGGACCTAACGTCGGCGCTCGGTTCCTGCAACTGCTACAGTGGTGCCGTGCGGGCTTTCCGATGCCCTTTGGCGCGGTCCGAAACGCGCGCAGCTTTGTTGGTGTTCACAATCTGGCCGACGCAATCCTGATTGGTCTAGAGCACCCCAGCGCCGCAAACCGTGCCTATCTCGTCGCTGACACAGAGACGATCTCCACGCCTGAGCTTGTTCAGCTGCTTGCACGCTTGATGGATAGGCCCTCGCATCTGGTGCCTGTGCCCATTGCTCTGCTGCGGACAGCGGCGCAGATGTTAGGAAGACGGTCTGAAATCGAGCGGTTGATCGGCTCACTTGTCGTTGACACCCAGCGAATTCGGCATGAACTCGGGTGGAACGCACCGTTATCGCTTGAAAGAGGCTTGGCCGAGACCGCTGCTTGGTACATGGCTGGCGCCGCTTCCTGAAGTCTTCACGACCGACCGAAGCGAGTGGCTTCGGGTAACTGCGCGCAGATCCTACGATGGACACCCAGCAAGATTCGTTCCTCCGGATTAGCGTCGATGGCGTGCCGTCAAGGATTCGGGAGTGTCCGTGAAGCCCTACCGCCTGCGGGTACACGTTGTGTGTGTGTTCAACGTTTGAAGCAGGCATCTTGCGCGCGTCTCGAGGCCGGCGATGAAGTCGAGCAGCATCGCCGCCCCCCAGGGGACGTTGGTTCATGGAAGCTTCCAGACTTCACGAGGCGAACAGGTCGGCGGGATTGGCAGGCGCAGGAACTACAGGGCAGCCCCCCTAGGGCGGAGAAGCAATGCCGCGGCGATGATGAACCGCACACTCCAGGCAATTCCTGTGTTGGCGAGTTGACGCGGTTGCGCCACCGCGCGACGGTGCGGCGGTTGAGGAACTCGGCTATGCGTGGGGCAGTGAGCGACTTCGGGTGACTTTGGCGTCACCCGCAGGAGCGAGAGCTGTCCCTACTGCCGCTCGTACTGGTGGTGCTGACCGGGCGTGGTGCTGAGGCTGGACTGGATCGGGGTAGTGTAGATGAAGCAATTGGTACGGCGCGCGCTGGATGCGCTTGCAGACCGACTCGCGCCGCGTATTGCTGCTCGGCTTGCCTCGTCGATCCCGTCATCTGGCGCAACAACTGTCATTGTGCCGACAGCAGCGCCACCGGCATATTTCGTTGGAAACGACCGGTTCTATACCCATACATCCGACGGTCATCGCATCTTCCTCGATGCCAATGACATGCACATCACTCTGCATGTCCTCGAGCACGGGAACTGGGAACCTCAGGTGCGCGAGGTGATGATGCTTCTGCTCAAGCCCGGCGACACCTTCGTCGATGTCGGCGGTAACGTGGGACTGCACGCCCTGTTTGGCGCCTCGATCGTTGGCCCTACTGGCCAAGTGCATAGTTTCGAGGCCCTCCCCCGCATGGCTGAACTGATCCGGCTAAACGCCGAGGTCAACGGCATGAACAATGTCACCGTGCACAACCTCGCTGTGGCAGACGTCAGGGGTAGGTTGAAGTTCGCCGACTTCAAGTCGCACGCGGCCATGTCAGGCTTCGCAGTTCATGATTTGCGGCTCGAGATGTTCGCCAAGGAGAACCCAGAAGCAGTGGATCATATCGAGGTTGACGCGACCACGATCGACGATGAGCTAGTCGGCAAGAGGGTCGACTTGATCAAGGCCGATATCGAGGGGTTCGAGGCACTGATGCTCAAGGGTGCACGACGAACGCTGACCGACAATCCTGATATTGCTCTCATCCTTGAGTGGAACCCCCTCACCGCTGAAGCGGTGCTACCAAGCTCGACCGAGATGACGCTCCAGGTCATCCGGGAGCAGCGGTTCAATGTTCACCTCGCGCTTTTCGGACAGCCCCTTCGGGCCGTCTCGGCGGATGATCTCCCGACCCTCGCGGGAGACATCGTGTTGACACGTGGCGATCAGCTCCGCCGCTAAGCATACCGGCCGCCCGTCACCTGCGAACCGGCAGCGTTGCCCGCCAGGAAGTACGCGGGGAGCGCGACTGGCACCGGGTATCTGGCCGCGATGTAGGGCACAGCTGCAACGCGCTTCTACCTGGCAGACGTGTCGAGCGGAAGGTCGCCGCTCAGGGAGCGATTCTGAAGATGGGGGCGAGAACAGGAAGCGACCGGTGTAAAACCACCAGGTGTCAGCAAGGCCTGAAAGTGGCTCAAAGGCCCGACTGGCGGGCTGGAGCGGGTGAAGGGAATCGAACCCTCGTCGTAAGCTTGGGAAGCTTCTGCTCTACCATTGAGCTACACCCGCGACGGGTTCGTATGTGCCGGAGTGCGGCGCGGGCGTCAAGGTGGCGAAAGCACCATCTTGGCGAAGCAACTTGAACTTGGACTATGACAGAACGACCGGACGAAAAAAGGGCCTAGTAGGCCAGGCTCCCGCCTTAGAAGGCGCTGGGAAAGTACTCCGCCAACATCTGTTGGGTGCCGTTGCATTTGCCAAGATCGGCATCGTAGTTGACCTGGTCATGCATCGATTTGACCACATCCGAAACAATGATTCTCTCGTCGTCAGCTAGCAGCCCAAGCTGTTCCTCCCAAATGTCCATGGCGGCCTCTAAGCTGCTCTCGGACATGATCTCAAATCCTTGGTAGCGACACGCCTTTGCGAGGGTCAGCCAGTGTAGCTCTATGCCTACCGTCATCGGATCGACGCGCTCGACGACGAACTTCGGTTCCGTCAATACGCCGCCTGCATCGTTGATAAGTCCAGCAAGCCTTTGGCACTGCTGAAGACTAGGCTGAGGGATACCCTTCTCGTAGCCGTCAAGCGTGTCGCGCACCACAGCAATGGATTTCTGTGGTAATTTCGAAATCGCACCAATCAGTTCCTGTCGCAACTCATCTATCTTGCTTGATGTAAAGTAATTCCAGTTGAAACCTATCTCCATACAATTCTTTGCCCAGATATACCGAACCCACGGATCGCGCATACCTGTGATCATACCCCATTCATCGCTGGTAAATTTCGCTCCCATTGATGATGGAACCCCGAGCAACAGCATCAGTGCTGCAAAAGCAAAGCGACGCAAACTGACCACCCCTCCACGATCGAGACTATAATACACAATAGAGTTATGACGACCAATGGCGCAACATCAATCAGCCGTGCGGGCTACCTTCTACTGAAACATTACTCTCCGAAGCGAAGCCTACCATTGTATTCTCTAGGCCTTTGGGCTCTCATGAGACAAGCCCTGGGCCATCCAGCATACCTGCGCTCACAGGTGCGAACTAGAGGCTCCATAGACCACGCCGGCTAGCTGACCAGAAATTGAGACTGTATCAGGGCAGGCCTCCCTCGCGAGTACCTTGCTGATCGCCTCGGCGGATGAGTTGGCGCAGTGGGTTCCCTTGTGTGGTTGGTGAGGGAGGCATCCGCGGGAAGCCGGCGGTAGACAACGAGTGATTTCAGGTGGCGATGCTTGTGTGTTTGTGGTGTAGGGCAACGGATCAACGGCGGCGGCTGGTGGTCGAGTTGCATCTCCAGAAATACTTTTCGGACATTGATAGACTCCGAATGATCCGCCAATTAGCATTGAGTGATCTGGTTATGGGGCAGAGAGATTGACTGACGCACGAGATATTTTGGCAGCGCGCCTAGCTGCCGGCGAGATAACAGAAGCCGAATATGATCGCCTTTCAGCTAAGCTGGGTACTTCAACCGGCCCGACCGCGACCTCGACTGTGGTCGCCGCGGCTAGCCCTAGCTCGACTACGCAGAAAAGGAACCCGGTGCTGTTGGCGCTGCCGCTTGTTGTCGGTGCCTACTTGGGTGCTGCCATTTTAGCCAGCTCAAGTATCCCCGGAGATCTCACCAAAGCCGCTTATCAAGCTTGTGCACAAAAGAACTCCGCATCGTTCTGTCAATGCTACGCGACGGAAGCAACAAGGGGTTACAGCTTCCTGACCGCGCCCTTGTGGATATGGCTAGGCATCGGCAGGCAATCGCCTACCGAAGCCAACTACGTCTGTAACAACAGGTAACAGGCGAAACACGAGCGGTGTAGGGAATACCCCTGCATAGCCTGTCACGATCGCGATGGGTACGCCTCTGGTACCGGTCGAGACGTGGATTGGCGTAGGGATCGGTGCTGGTATCCAGGTCAAAGGACAGCGGATATCCGAAGGATTCTGACCGACCAGAAATGGTACGGCTTCCTGTGCGGCTCAACCGCAAAAATCTCGACAATTTTCCGGGTGTTCAGGACTGAGTATTTGTCGTAACCAATTGCAAAATAAGAATTTTTGGATGCTTTAGACGCTGTCGATGTTTGTTGGGAAGCTTCTGCTCTACCATTGAGCTACACCCGCGACGGGGTTGTATGTGCCGAATGCGGGGCGCGGCGTCAAGGTGGGCGCGATCCGAGAGCCAAACCGCCGGTCGAGGCGTATTCCGATCACGACAACGAAGAAGAAGCGCGGAGGCGCAGATGGACCGCCTCGAACGACTGCAGGATGTGATGGAAGAGGCGAGGAGCCATCCTCACGTCTAGCTGTCTAGGAGTTGCCCACGGAGTATTTCACCCACAGCGTTCCTCGGTTCGTCTCAACTGTGTCATAAAGGACGCCGTCCTCGACCGCGGCTAGCTGCCGTCGGCGCATCACTAGCTTCTCATTCTCCAGATATCCGTAGAACGCCTCCAGAGCCTCAATGTGCGTTCTTGCCTTCTGGAAGTAGAGAGCCGTCTCTTTGGTCTTTCCATCACCAGAAACTGCGCCACGTGTCGAGAAGACTTGGCTGAGTTTCACGCCATCCTTGGATGCGATCTCGATCCAAGAGTTCACCTTGCCCAGATGGTAGGCAACTTCCTTGTTGAAGTCGATCTGCAGGAGCTTGGCACACTGCTCTATGAGGTCATGAGTGCGCTCTAGCTCAGGGAGGAGTACCGCAAAACTGCTGCCGATCATCCCAGAGCCGAGTGTGCCGCTCGATACGAGCTGGTTGCTTCCGTAATTCGGATGAACGAACTCGCACAGGCGGTCGTAGCCGGACTGGATATCTCGGATGTATCTTCCCAGTGCAGCGATCATGTCGTTGACGTGCACTTCGGCTCTCTCGTTGTAGTAGAGCGCTGTGGCGTGCCTGTGGTGCCTCTCGATTGCCGCCGAGAATTGGTCTCTGGCAGTGCGTTTCGGCAGATCCTCTATAGCTGCTTCGAGCCTTCGTAGCTGGTACGCCATGGCGGCAGTGTGCTCGACGAGCGCCCTTACAAGGCTGAAGAGCGCGGTGTCGTTCTCAATCTCCAACGTGATACCAATACCGCGCGCGATCGCCCTAACCTTGTACTGCCCCACCAGAAACAGGTGGTAGTGATCGCGGGCAAAGGCGTGCATGAGGCGGGCGGCCTCTGCAGCGTCCGATGAACCAGTGACCGACCGGATATGCGCTTCCGCTCCCTGCATGAGGCGATCGAAATTGCCTAGCACCTGCCATGCTTCCTCAGTGTTCAGAAGACGCGAAAGGTATGGATGGCTGCTTGAGAGTGGCATCATGGGTCACCGTTTCACACGAAGTATCTAGGTCTCATCGGCCCGCCGACCGGGGCACCACTTTCCCCTCATCTCCTCCAGTGTCGGGTGATCCTCTCCAGAGTAGACCGACAGTTGATCAAGCCGAAGTCCCAGACGTTCGAGGAGACACATTTCGCTTAGCAGAGCGTGAGATGACCGACTATCGGACCATCTTAGCGACGACCCCGCCGAGGTCTCGTGCTCGCGCCTCCGACCATCCACGGGAAAGGTGCGGAACATTGATGATCTTGGCGCTGGAAGTGAGTTGATCGACTGCCGCATGTGCGTCGGCACCATGCGCAACGATGACTTTGGGACGGATCGTGTCCGTCAGGAACCGAAATGGAGCAGAATTGCGGTCCCGAAGCGCCAACTCCGGCTTGGTCGCACTAGCCTTAGCGAAGACGTTTGTTTCCAGGATGGGCACGCCGCGTGCCCCATCCTCGATCCAACCAAGGCAACGCCGCGTGTTGCTGACCGCCGGCCTCGACTTCTTTCCCGGCTTCAGTGGTCGCGTCCTGCGATCGGACAAGTAGGCCTGAAACCATGACGACTTGTCGAAGCCGATGCCAGTCTTCCAATGATCCCAGAAATCACCAGCCATTTCTGTTGCTGGGTTAAAGCCCACGATAAAGACCTCACAGGCAAGCGGCGACCCGTCGCATACGAACGGTCGAAGCGCTGTCGGTCGACCAATGAGTTTTGCCAGATCAGTCTCGAAATCTTCAATCGTCATGCAATTCTACCCAATCGTCTAAACACCAAAAGGATGCCGGTTAAGCGCATTATTTGGAATGTCCTCAGCGAGGCAGCTGATGGTTGGGCTTGCTGTGGCGACATTCATTTGTGTTGCTGCCTGGCATTCCACACGAAAGTTACCGAAGCGGCAACTGCTCGGTGGTGATAACCCAGGGACATTTGGATGGGGAAGCGTCGATGGCCAAGGGTGGATCGCTGACCGCAGCGGAAAAAAAGATCGTCAAAGCTCTGATCGCCAAGGGATGGCGAAATCAGGACATCCACGTGTGGATCAATGTTGGTAGAGCGACCACGGTTAACTTTGGCCGGATTGCGGGAGTGAAGGCCGATGCCGGCCAAGCGCTTGCCAGCCAGGAGGAGGTCGACCAGTTTATCCTCCACCGGCAATCGTACGACACGCAGACTGGCCTTAACCCCTATGATGATGAGCGGCTGATCCGGTCGCGCGAAGCGATGGTCCTCGCGGTTCAAATCTTCAACAGCGGTGCGCTCAAGTTCAAGACCGAGGTTTTCACGGTCCTGGCGAACATTGCCTGGACGTATCTCCTCCACGAGCACTACGAGCGGAAGGGCGTTGTGATCGTCGATGAGAACGGCAACTCGCTGCTTCTCGGGCAGATGATCGAGCGGCAAGACTGCCCACTGTCTGCAGGTATGCGCGACAACCTGCGGGTCATGAAGAGACTCCGCGACAAGGTCGAGCACCTGATCCTAGGCAAAGCGGACCTCACCTGGCTGCCCTTGTTCCAAGCGTGCTGCCTGAACTTCGATAAGGCTCTCACCGACCTTTTTGGCGAGCGGTTGAGCCTCTCGAGGGACCTTTCATACGCGCTCCAGTTTGCGCGGCTAAGCATTGAACAAGCGTCGATGGTCAACAAGTACGAGATACCGGCACACATCGCTGCCCTTGATGCACTCCTCATGGAGGGGATGACTGAGGCGCAGCTCGCCGACCTAGAGTTCCAGTTCCGTGTGATTTACACCCTTGAAGCTGCGTCAAAGAGCAAAGCACATTTCGAGTTCATTCACCCGGACTCGGCTGAGGGAAAGGAAATCCACAACGTTCTAGGCTACCTCAAGGCCGCGGACGAAATGTACCCGCATAAGCCTGGAAAGGTGGTCGAGGGAGTGGTCGCCGCGGGGCATGCGTTCACCTCGAACGATCACACCAAGGCTTGGCGTCATTACAAGGTCAGGCCGAAAACGGGTGTTCCTCACCCGGAAAACACCGACAAGAATTACTGCCTCTACCATCAGGCGCACGGCGACTACACCTACTCGAAGGCATGGGTGGATCGGCTGGTCGAGGCTGCCGCGGACCCGGTGAGGCTAGCGGCCATCAGAGCGGAGAAGCTCTAGGCGAGCGACCTTGACCTCAGGTGCGGGGAAAAGAAGCCACCCCAGTAGGCGTACTTGTAGATGTGGTTGGTGCTCCTGGGCACGCCGAGTAGGGTGACGGCTGTCACTCCACTCATTCCAGCATTGTAAAAACCAGCCCCATGGACCCAATCGAGATCGAACCGCTGCCGGACCTTCCTTCTCGACTAGATCGTGTCCGGCAAGTGGCAATCGATCTTCAGAGGGTGCCGGATGTCTGGCTCGCTCCGTTAGGAAGTCAAATATCTGGGGTTGAGTGGTTTATCCTCGGGGCGATCAAGCGAACGTCCTCCAACGCTGAGGGCTTTTGCCAGCTCGTCGAAGCCAAGAACACCCTCGCAGCAGCGGCGTTGCTACGACTGCAACTGGATACAGCGATGAGGGTGCATGGCCTCGATCTCACGCCGAGTGCTGAGGACGCAGGAGAGCTGCTTTGGCAAAAGGGACTGCGTTATGACCGTCTTCAGGCGAAGAATGGGACGAAGCTGAAGGATGTTCACCTGCACGATAGTCTGTCGAAGGAGTACCCGTGGGTTAGCGCAGTCTACCAAGAGGCCTCCGACTACATCCACCTATCCGGTGAGCATATGCGTGGGGCGATCACGTCAGAGGTCAACGGCATGTTGTTCTTCCGGCTGGACGCCAAGGACGGGACGCGCCCCGATAACTTCTATTTTCACCTGGTCGACACGTTCTACATGGTCGCCGATCTAACCTCGAAGCTGATCCGAAAGTTTGCCGAGGATCACCCAGGTCCGGACGTCAGAAAGCATGGCTGGCGGGATCGCTAGTCTCCTAACCGCATCGTTCGCCACAGATGCGTGTTCTTGAACCTTCGAGGCGGTGCACGGTCCAACGCCCGCGGCGAGGTCGTGTGCGGAAAAGCTAGCGCGGCGTTAAGGAAGGGATGGAGGAGGCAGGCTTGGTGCGGCGGAAGCTTGCCGAGCCGTTCAAACCCTTTGCTGATCCACAATGAGCCGGAACCGCACTTTCTGACTTCAGATAGCCTGCCACTGCATAGACGCTTTCTCGTTTGTGTGGGAGAAGGGCTGAGGTGGGGCATCTATGAGACAATCGCGCATTTCCGATTGGAAGTCGCAACGTGACGTTAGACGCCTCGCTCGTAGCAGGCGACGTCAGTTGCATGTCGAAAATACTGTAATTTCTTCGGCTGGTGACCGGCCGAGCGAGAGTTTTGGTCAGGGTGAAGTATTGCCAAGCATTTCAAAAGGGCCTGCCGTTACCGCAGCGTCGTCAGCGCGGAAGACCGCCAAGCGTACCAATTCTGCGAACGGGGAAGTGTCTGAGGCATATCAGACTGCCCTGGGTACCCTGATCCAAGGACGCATTGAGGATGCCCTTGCCGCCGAGAGCCTGACGGCCCTCAAGGGCAAGGTCAATTTGATCATGACGTCCCCGCCGTTCCCCTTGGTCCGCAAGAAGGAGTACGGCAACGAGACGGGCGAAGCGTATCTGGAGTGGTTGAAGGGGCTGGCGACACCGCTAGCGGACCTCCTGACCGATGACGGCTCCATCGTCATTGAGATTGGTAACGCATGGGAACCGGGCGTTCCGGTTATGTCTACCCTTCCACTTGAAGCACTGCTTGAGTTCAAGAAGGCGGCGAACCTATATCTTTGTCAGCACGTAATCTGCCACAATCCTGCTCGGCTACCCAGCCCAGCCGCTTGGGTCAACGTCAAGCGGGTGCGCCTCAAAGACTCGTTCACCCATGTCTGGTGGCTCTCGAAATCGCAAAACCCCAAGGCAGACAACCGCGCGGTTCTCAATCCCTACAGCGCCGACATGAAAAGGCTGCTGAAGTCCCAGAAGTACAACGCCGGCACCCGGCCTTCCGGTCATGTGATTTCTGAAACGGGATTCCTAAAAGATCATGGCGGCTCGATCGGGGCGAACGTGATCGACCTTGAAGACGAACGCACTACGCCGGAATCGCTCCTGAAGTTCTCCGGGACAAAATGGGACGCTAACTACCGGGATTATTGCGAGCGGTTCTCGCTTCCGTCGCACCCTGCGAGGATGCAGGCACTGCTCTCCGCATTCTTCGTCAAGTTCCTTACTGACCCCAATGACCTAGTGCTCGACCCGTTCGCTGGGTCGAATACCACCGGGGCCATCTCGGAGGCGCTCGGACGACGTTGGGTGGGCGTAGAAGCGTCAGCCGATTACGCGAAGGGGTCACGTGGCAGGTTCGCCGAATTTGAGGACGAACAACCGGAATAGTCCGCGGGAGACGAGGGGGGCGAGATGGCTGCGGGCGTACCAGACGATCGAGACAATGCGTTTCAGGGAGATCTGTCTGCGCTTGTCCTAAAGACGGAATATCGCTCTCTAAAGGAACAGCCAGCCCAATTATTCTATCGACCGTGCCTTCAGCACAGCATTCTCTACAAGCGGGCTACCGGCTATTTTCGTTCGTCGGTGTTTATCGTAACTGGCCCAAGCGTGCTGGAGTTCGCAAGACGAGGGGGGCGTATTCAGCTCATCTGCTCTCCTGAGCTCGACAACGACGATATCGATTCGATCGCGTTGGGCTACGCGAACCGAAGCCCCATCGTCGCAGATCGGCTTGCTCAGCAGATCGACGCAATGCTCGCTGATCAGGAGACGTCATATCAGACGCGAATACTTGCGACGCTGATCTCGGTGGGCGCGCTCGAAATCAAGCTTGCGGTCCGAGCCGACAGAAAGGGACTTTATCACGAAAAGATCGGTATCTTTGCGGACGGTCTTGGCAATCGCGTAACGTTCAAGGGCTCTGCAAACGAGACGTGGAGTGCGTGGGACCCAAAGGGAAACTTCGAGTCCATCGAGGTCTTTTGTAGCTGGCGCGGCGGCCTCGAAGCAGAGAGAGTTGGGAAGCACGAAGGGCATTTCAACGCCCTTTGGTCCGAGCATGATAGCGACGTTGAAGTATTCGCATTTCCGGTAAACGCAATTGAACGACTGAAGAAGGCTGCATTTAAGGGTCTCGACAACGTGGGCGTTGAAGCTTTCCCGACTTCCGAAAGTCGCCGTTCTGCAATGCCGCATCAAAATGCGGCTGTCGCTGGCTGGGACGCTCAGGACCGGCGCGGCATCTTTGAGCACGCCACTGGCAGCGGAAAGACGTTTACGGCGATCATCGCCATTAAGCGCCATGTCGATCAAGGCCTGCCAGCAATCGTGTTGGTACCTAGCCGACTTCTTCTCGATCAGTGGGCAAAGGAATTGAGGGACGAGGTCCAGGACGCCGCCCTGCTATTAGCGGGTGCTGGGAACGATAAGTGGCGCTCTCCCCGCCGCCTTCAGAGTATGACCGATCCTGACACAAGCCTTGGCGGCCGCATTGTGCTCGCCACGATGCAAACAGCATCAACCGCGGAATTCATGAGTGGGGTCGTCTCCGGACCTCACCTCCTATTGGTCGCAGATGAGGTGCACCAAACCGGAAGCCCCCAAAACGCCAAGGTCTATTCTCTTGACGCGGGATCGCGGTTGGGCCTGAGCGCAACCCCCAAGCGATACGGCGATCCTGAGGGTACTGCGCGCATGTTCAGGTATTTCGGCGCGGTGGTACCGCCGCCCATTACCCTGAACGACGCCATCAAAGCGGGCCGTCTCGTGCCCTATGAGTACTTTCCACATCCGGTCCACTTAACGGCGACAGAGGCGGACGAGTGGAGGGACCTAACGAAGGCGATTCAGCTAGAGATCGCACGCCAAAAGGCCGACGAGAACGGGAAGAAACCCGTTAGCGAAAAGGCAAAAATGCTGCTGATACGCCGAGCACGGGTCGCCAAGAAAGCCGCTGTGAAGGTTGGGTTGGCAACGTCCGTTCTGAGAGAGAATTTTGAAATCGGTCAAAGCTGGCTGGTTTATTGTGAAGATTCCGATCAACTTGCTGCTGTACTTGCAGGTCTAAGGGGCGCCGGCCTCGACGCCATGGAGTATCACTCCAACATGGCTGGTGACCGCGAGGCGACGATGTCACGCTTCAGACAGTATGGAGGAATACTGGTGTCGATTCGCTGCCTGGACGAGGGGGTTGATATTCCTGCGATTTCCCATGGCCTCATCTTGGCATCGTCTCAAAATCCCCGGCAGTTCATTCAGCGCCGGGGGCGAGTGTTACGCCGCTTTCCGGGAAAAGAGATCGCCGTCATTCACGACGCCATTGTGGTCCCCGTGAGCGCTGAAAATGAGCCTGAGCAGATGAGCCTGCTGCGCGCGGAGCTCGTACGATCGATCGAGTTCTCGACGCACGCACTCAACCGCACCGGTGGCGCCGAACTAAGAAGAATTGCGATGGACATGGGTATCGACCCCGACGACCTGATCGACGACGGGATCGAGAGCGAGGAATAATGGCCGACGAAGATTTGACACTAGAGACTTTGCTGACCGTCCGGGAAACCCTCTGTCCGAGCTTAGACGAGGATCTCTTAAGGCAGTGCTATTTGATCCAGAAACGCTTTCAGTTTAGCGAAGACCGGTCGATCTCGGCAAACGCCATGGAGCGCCTCATCGACGCGCGGGTTACGGCGCTTGCGGGTGACTCGCAGGAGCAAAGCCGATGAAGCTCCATCGCCTGACCGCATCAAACTTTATGCCCTACAAAGGGCAAATGGTCGTCGATTTTCCTACTGATGACTATCGCAACATAATGATCGTCTTTGGCGACAACATGCGCGGCAAAACGAGCCTCCTGAATGCCCTGCGATGGGGATTCTACGGGAAGGCGCTAGGCAGGCATTCTCGGCCTGTGGCACTTGCCGACATGGTCAATAAGGAAGCAGCGCTCGAAGACGATTGGACGCTTCATGTCTTCGTTGAGTTCGAAGCAAACGGGCACAGGTATGACCTAAGGCGTTCGGTGTCCCGTCGCCCACACGTTGCTATTCCATCGCGAAACGACGATTTCCTTCCGACGTTGCACCTGACTCGTGATGGCGAGGCCATCGCCGGAGATCAGATCGAACTGGAGATTGATCAGATCGCTCCCGAGCAGATTTCGCGCTTCTTCCTTTTCGATGGTGAACTGCTTGAGGAGTACGAAAGCCTCCTAATTGAAGGCAGCGAGCAGGGGCGGCAGATCAAAGAAGCTATTGAGAAGGTCCTGGGCGTGCCCTCGTTGATTAAGGGCCGTGATGAGCTGGGATCGATCCTCAAAAGCGCAACTAAGAAGCAAAGTACGGAACTCGCCCAAATCAACGGACTAGAAAAGCAAGCCAGCCGACAGAAAGAGCTGACGGCGCGACAGGACACGTTTGAGCGTGATGCGATTGGGCTCCAGGAAAAGCTCGACGCGACCCGTGCGGAGCGGATCAAGCTCGAGGACGAACTCGATGCGGCGATCCTCGTTCTGTCGCAGAAGGCAAAGCTGGACGCGTTAAAAGTTCAGAAGAACGAACTCGCCACGGCTATCGAACGCAAGACCGCTGAACGGCGAGCACTGCTTGGGCAGGCCTGGCAGGACCTCCTCGATGCCAAGCTGAGCATCAAGCGGCGATTCCTTAACGAGAGGCAGGCAGAACTCGCGCAGGCAATTAAGCAGCAAGGTCGGCTGGAGGATCAAATTGAGAACCTCCAGAAGCTGCTTGCGACACAAACCTGTCCGGTGTGCGGGCAAGATATGAACGAAGACCACCGGCACAAGCTGGGCGGTACTTTGGGTGAACTCCAAATCAGGATCAGCAAGGCGGCAGACACAAGTGCAGAGGTTCAGTCGATCGCTGCACAACTGGCGGCCCTCGACAGGATACGTGGGGTTCGAGCGCGTGAGCGCTTGACGGAGATCGACCGAGACCTTCGCGTTGCCGACGTAGGGCTTCAGCGCGCGGAAAATGAGATCGAGACCATCTCGGATGAGATCGCTGGACAGGACACCGCCGAGCTCGCCAGAAAGCGCGTCTTCAAGGACGAGGCTTTTAGGGAGGAAGGCCGCCTGCAAAACGAGATCAATGCCGTGCGAAAGAAGCTCGACGAGACCAAACAGGACCTCGCGATAAGCCAGAAGGCAATTGAGGGACTTGCGCCTGGAAGATCGCGAAAGAGTACGGTCAAGGTCACAGTTGCAGCCGACTTGGAACGCACGTTTGCGGAGAGCATCGAGCGCCTACGGGACCGCTTGCGTGAACGTGTGGGCAGCCTTGCCAATGATGCGTTCAAAGAGATGACCACGCAGAAGGGTTATCGTGGTCTGGAAATCAATTCTAACTACGGGCTGAGCATCATCGACGGCAATGGTCGCAAGGTTCCGCTGCGAAGTGCGGGAGCTGAGCAAGTGGTCGCGCTATCTCTAATTGACGGCCTCAACCGCACAGGCCGCGCCACGGGGCCAGTAGTCATGGATACGCCCTTCGGCCGTCTCGACCTCAAGCACCGAGACAATATTCTGAACTACTTGCCAACGGTAACCAGTCAGTTTGTGCTGCTGGTCCACAGCGGCGAGATACGGCCTGACAGCGACCTTGCGGGCATTCGTTCCAGAATTGGCGCCGCCTATGAAATCAAGGAAGTGTCGCCAACCCATTCGCGCATCGAGAGGACGTCACTGTGACGCAGGAAGAGATTGTCACAATAGGTGTGTCCGAAGTTGGCAACGATCAGCTGAATGCCCTCATTGAGGCTGGCGTGTTTGCTGAAAAGATGGACGGATTCAGATTTGCGGTAGCGCTAGCTCTGGCGCAAGGCGTCGTTCCGGATGAGATCGCCAAGAGAAGTCCGTTTCTGAACCGTGGCTCTCTCGATCCAGAACAGACACTGCGCAAGGCGGTGGAGGCCCTTCTGCCCGAGCAACTCGAAAACACAACTCCATATCGACTCATAGAACGGCTTGCGGACTGGGGAGTGCGCGACTTGCATGCGCAACACCTGAACGGCGAGATCGACTTCGCCCGCATACTCGATCAGGTCGCAGATAAGGCGACCGAGTAATGCCGACGGCGCTTCGCGCCTTCTTGATGCTGCGACAGTCCACCGGGTGGACCGTGACAGTGCACCGGGACCTAGAAGACCTTGTAGCCGCGTGGTTAGGACGTCCGGACGCAGCATCGACAGTGGGCGTGCTTCACATCGGGTTTGACCGTCCTCCCTCTTCGGAATTCGACGGGGTCGTATCGGGACGGGAAGGAAGGTTGCTTCTCACAACTTCTGCCAAGCACGGCCTGCCCACGGCCTTTGGAGCATCCGAGGGCGAGCTAGGACGTGTGGGTTCACTCGGTGTTCACCTGGGAACGCGCGGGTGGGGTTACGTCGTTGACGACGCCGAGCTGCCGCCCCTGGAGGCGGCGCCAACCCCGGTTGCCGTCGGGAAGCTTTCAGGTTGGGTTCTCCCGTTTGTGAGAGACCATCCCGAAGCGGGTGATGCCCTTCGCCAGGCAGCGATCTTTGATGATGCGGACTATCTTGAGCGCGAATCCTCGCTGGACAAGGAGCTCAGAAAGGCGACTGGCCTCTATCGACTTAGCTGCCTGATTGCGGGTGATCGCAGCGATCCCTGTGCTATCGCACGTGCTGCGCCGCCTTGGCTAACACACCGCACGTTTGACTCGATGAACCCTAGCGTTCGCGTAACGAATGTCTTCAAGAACCTCAAGATCCAGACGGTTGCTGACCTCGCCACCCACTCAATAGGTGGTCTACTCCAAACGCAGAATTTCGGTCGAAAGTCTGCCAATGATCTGATGTCAGCGCTCGAAATCGCACTCGAAGAGGGCCCACAGCCCGAAGACCGCCTAGAGCATGAAGGCGCAACCTCAACCCTCATTGAGTCGATCAAGCGTTCGCTGTTCAAGTATGAAGACCGCAGCCGAGACATCATGCTTCGTCGGATGGGACTTGGCGAACCGCCCGAAACGCTCCAGGAGCTCGGTGCTCGCTACGACGTTTCAAGAGAACGCATCCGTCAGGTAGAGGCCAAGGTAACGCGTCGACTCGTCCGCGAAGAAATCTGGGACGATCTGCTGACGCATAAGTTGACACGTCTCTTGAACAATCGGCGGATGCCGCTTCCGCTAAAGGGCATCGACGCTGCCGACCCTTGGTTTGCTGGAATCGGCGAAGAGGCCCACGCGTTACGCTATCTCCTGTTCAACGTCTCCGAGGGACCCGCGAAGGTCGTCCGTATCGACGAGATCGACTACGTTGGGATGCTTGATCAGGAAACGTGGGAGGGGTCCGTTGGCGAAGCACGACGCTACCTTGAGAGTGGCGCCGGCAGCGCCTGGACGGAGGACCACTGCCGGGCAGGAGTTGATGCCATACTTTCGGAGTCCTGCAGCGAGTTTCGCGATCTCCTGTGGGAGCATGCCTCGAGGTATAGTCAGTTCGTGGAAGGCGAGGCGGGCAAGACCCTTGTCTCTTATGGGAGGGGCGCAGAGACCTTCGTACACGCGGTTCTCACCGCTTCTGATCGTCCACTGCACTACAGCGAGATAGCCTCCCTTGCCACCCAACGTGCTGGCAGGGAGATCGACTCCAGGCGAGCCCACAGCGCGGCGTCTTCGATTGCTTTCCTGATGGGACGTGGGGTTTACGGTCTCGACCGCCACATCAACATTGAACCTCAAGAGATGATGCTTGTCGCCGAACAGGCTGCTGACATCGTTTTTGAGGGTGAGCCTGGCCGCCAATGGCACACTAACGAGTTGGTCACCGAGCTAATCGAGCGGGGCCTGGCCATTGAGGCACTAGACAAGTATGTGCTCGACATCGCACTCCGGAAAGCTGGCCAGCTAGAGAGACTGGGGCGGTTGGTTTGGCACGATGTTCGATCGCCGAGCGCGGACGCAAGTCGTATCGATATTCGGCAAGCCGTCATCGTCGCACTTCAGGAAGCCGGAGAGCCACTTTCGGCGGACCAAATACGAGAACGAGTACGCCAGATACGGGGCGTCAATGGTGCGTTTCAGATCCATCCGATTGATCCCGTCATCAGGCTCGCCCCCTCGATTTGGGGCCTCAACGATCGCGACATTCCTATTAAGCGCCCCGACCAACCGAAGTTACTAAGCGGGTTGGTGGAAATTCTCGCGAAGCGCGGTTCGGGCATCCACGAGTCCGAACTCGCTCAATCTTCGGTACTGGCCTCTATGGGGCTAACAGTTCCAGCATTCTTCAGTCTTGCGACAACAGATGCTCGCCTGCGAACCAGCACCGGACGCTTCCTCTACCTAGGAGAATGGGGGAATCCCAGACGGGAGAGTATCGCGGACGCCGTGCGCGCCGTCGTGTCATCTGCGACGATGCCATTAGCATTCTCAGAAATATCGGATGCCGTTCGAGAGCGAGTCCGGAGAGACTTTCCTAGCTCTGCAATATCCGGGTGCCTACAGGCTTTGGGCGCTTTCCATGACCCCATTGCAGGCACATGGACGCTTCAGGATGCTCGCCAGGATGATCTCGACGATGACCCTCCTCAGCCTGCAGAGCCTACGTAACTTACAGTAGGTCCGCGCCCCCGAAGGCACAAACGTCCAAGTTCGTCAGACATTCGTGACGTCAGTATGCGACATCCCCATCACCGATGCGAACTGTGCAGCTAGACTCAACGTGGCTGATCTTGGGGAGGCTGCCAGGGCGATCACCAACGTGTCTGACATTGTCGTGGACCTACCGATCGCCGCAAGGGCTGCCGTCAGTACCCGGCAACACACGTTTGAGTAGCCTCCGGAAAAGGCATCCCCTTCCAGTACCGAATGAATAGCATTTGACATTTCACCAGCCCAATCAAGCGGCCTTATGAAGGCTTGCACCTCGACAATGGCCTCTGTCGTGACCATCCCTTGAGCCATCAGCGCGACCATCAGCGCGACTACTCCCGCGCTCAAGTAGCTGTAGAAATCCGCGTCTAGCAGTGCGCCCGCCTCCCCTCCTACTTGAAATGCTCGCCCCGGATCGTCCGCAAATGCCAACCCAATCGGAGCAACGAGGAGCATCCCTTCACATCCACCGCGCTCCGTCGAAGTGAACGATCCGAGGGGACCTGATGTCGCTACTCTCACAAGCTGCAGATTCCGGAACATAGATGCTGACCGTGAGGACCTGGCCCAGTCCCGATAAGCCTGATGCAGATGGAAGCGGATATCGAGGTTCGAGGCACACTCCATCGATCTCGCACGTTCCAATCCGGTGATCGTTGCCTTCAGCAGCTCGACGCTGGTCGAGCTTTGGCAGTGGTCGATTTTCATGTGATGGATTTCTTCCGGCGTAAGCTTTTCGGCTCGTTCTGCCGACGACATTCGGCTTGCGAGGACACCAAGCGCCTCACCGATTGCTGCCCCCCGAATGATCGCATTCAATCGGCCTTGGGTGGCATCATCGCTGAAAAGCATAAGGCGGCTCCTTGTTGAGGAACCGCCTCCGCGATCATTCCAAATCAGACAACGGCGTGTTCGTCAGAAGCCGAACAGATTGTTCCCCGTAAAGGTCTCTTTTTCATAGGCGTCAAAGCACTGCGCTGCGGTGGGTGGGGAGTATTGCAGCCCAAACACGATCGTCTCCCAACCCTTGTCGATAGCAGCCTGCTTGATGCCATTCGCCTTCTCGATCGCGATCGCCTTCAACTGCTCGACGTCCGCTGCACTGAACGCAAACTGCTTTCTCGCGCAGGCTGCCGCCATCGCATAGCTGTGAGCCGACAGGCCCCAGTCCATTTCGGCGACTGGGTTGGGTGCGCCAGATCGTTGAGCGTAAGCAGGTGTACCTGCGAGCAAGGCCGTAGCCACTATCGCATATCGGAACATGAGGGCTCGATGTTTAGGCGTCGGAACTGGTCGCCGAGGAGACTTAGGCCATCCGACGCTGGTCGATGGTGACGTTTGAGGACATCGACGGGCTTTCCGTGTTCATGATCTTCATGTCGCGCAGTAGGGCTGTCGCAGAATCCTGATTGAAGCGCTTGGTCCGACCCCAAACGGTCAGGATTTCGATGAACCACCAAATGCCAAACCCACCGAGCGTCAGCCAGTAGAGAACACCGAGGCCAACGCGACCTTCGAAGAAAAAGTGGATCGGAAACAGGATCGAGAGAAGCAGCATCAACAGCCCGCTACGGCGCTTGTCGACATACTCCTCCTCGAATACCGCCTGCTGTTCTCCAGGCATCCGGCCGAGTGCGTTTTTCACACTGGATGGAAGCTGCTTCGCTACGTCTGAGCGGATTTCCAACGCCATACTAACCCCCACGTTAGGCTGACCCGCTGATACTAGCTTAGGCGTTAAGTTTCAACGCGAATTTAGCGTCTGCGTTATTCGCGAGGGGCTTTCCCTAACGCATCAGTTAGGGATGGAACTCCGCGACAAGGCTCAGTTGGTTTCGCAACGGTTCGGCAGCAAGCTCAAGGCTGCTCGTCGGACAGCGGGGCTTACTCAGGAACAGTTGGCTGACTCGATCGGGTTCTCGCCTATTTCCCTGAGCAAACTTGAAACCGGAGCTTCGTCTCCCAGCTTCGAGGTATTCGTCGCACTCGCCCTGGCTCTCGATGTCAGACCGGATTTTCTCGCGGGTTGGGAGGATGCGGACCTCCCACTTGATGCTGAGCGACGTGCGTTGATCGATCAGCTTCTCCTCCTCGCTGGACAGCTCGACTCCGATTGGATTGGTCAGCTGGTCGATCTCGCTGGAAAGGCCGCAGCGAAGCAGTAGCCACATCATCCTGACGATCCGGATCGCCCATGATCAGTTATTCCTACCGTGGGAACACCCGAAAGTCCTCCGCTACACCCAAGCTCATGCTGTTGAATCCAATGAGCTTCGAAGAATACGACGCCACTCGTAGAACCGAGTTAGCGTCACCTTGATCGACCAGCTTGATATCAACCGCATCAAATCGGGTATCCCTATTTGACAGGATCGATCCTCTCCTCAGAGATTCCTCGAACTGATCGATCTGGGTCGAGGGGATCACCCAGATCGAATGGATATGGAGGTTTTCCAGGTTTCCAATCGAACCCCAGTACTTCGATCCCTCTGCATCGATGAACGACAACACCCTAGGAAGTTTCGATCGATGGGATTCCCGGTGGTAGTTTCGACCAATTAGATCCCTGCACACTCGGTTGTAGAGATGGTTGAACGCATCCAACTCCAACTCGCCGAGAGATTGGCCTTCGGCCAGTCGCCTGCGGCGACCTGATCCCTCTCTTTCAAACGTCAGGGTCACAAAAAGGATCGCCTTTCGTTCACCCGGATCATCGACCGCCTCGGTGATCATCGATCCAAACCAATCCCCGTAGGCCTTGTTCAGGCTCTTCGCATCCTGCATCCCTTTCTCATCTCTGGTTCAATTCAGAAGCTTCGGTCATCGAACCTTCTGAAACATCGAGAAGGTCCGTTCTCCATCTTTTTCCAATGCTCAAAACCCAACCTCGAAATGATGAGGTCGGGTTGGTCATGGTTTAGGGATGGTGCCGGATCAGAGGATTGCCGTCGTGGTCGTCTTCCACCCGGCCATACTTATCTAGGAGTGCGGTGGTGCCACTCGTGCGCCTTTTGGCCCATGCCAGCGGCGCGTCACGCCTGCTTGCAGGGAACTATCGAAGCGAGAACCGTTCGAAAGGCGAAACACGGTCTACCTGGACCGCAGCGCTTTTGAAGCGAGCGTGGCTCAGGAATTCCAGTTCGCCGTTCTTGCCACCATCATCGACCTCGATTTCCCAACACCGCTTGGCCATGGCGCCTTTTGGAACCCATTTGTAGCCGCGCTCTCGAAGCTCCGCGTTGGCCTCAAAGGGCGAGCCGGCGACTGCAATTCGCCACCCCGTCGATAACGCCCCGCTCAGAAGGTGAGCCATCCCAGTGGACTCCCCTACCCCGCTAGCGAGCAGCTCAATGCCCGCGAAGCAATCAAACGCTGCACGGTGCCCATCGAAGAAAAAGCCGCATTTGAACGCCAGGTAGTCGAGCTTGGTACTCTCGTACCCGAAGCCCCTCCAACCGATCTGCGACATCGAACAGGCCCACGGTTTCTGCTGAAACACGGGACTTAGGCGCTCCAGGAAGGGGCGATCGAACTGCGCATGATGAGCGACGACGAGGTCGGCCTGCGATGCAAAGTCCCCAACCTCGAACAGATCAATCCTCTGACCAGCCAATTTCGATTTCGTCAGGCCAGTGAGTTGCTGAACCTCCTCCGAGAGGGACCGTTTTGGTTCGGAGAGTTGCTGAAATGGTTTTTGGACTTCGAAAATGCGTCCATCCAGTCCGAACGTGAAAGGCACCATAGCAAGCTCAATCACTTCGTCATTGGAGGAGTCCAGGCCGGTGGTCTCGACATCGACGAACACTCCGACTCGCGTCTGGCTGCCGTCCGGAGGATTGATAACGGGTCGGGGAGTCAGGCGTCGGAGCACCCTAAATTGGTCTGACGCTTCCAGTTCCAACGCCAATTGATCGAGCTGCTGCTCCCCGTACCGTTCCACTGCCCAGCTCACCTCCAAGAAATCGACGCCGTCCGACGTACTTATTCCTAGCTACGTGGATTGCGTGGTCGCGGCGACGAGTTGCACTGGAAATCTACCAGTTCTGGTCACTGACCCTGGGGATGCCGCGAAGATCGGGAGGAGACTTCCGCTGAGAGGGAAGCTTTGGGAGCTTCTGCTCTACCTTTGGACGTGGCACACCGTCGAAGGAGGACAGACGGAGAGATCGTTAGATGACGGCAATCAGCAATTTGCGCACATGGCTCGACTACGGCAATGAGCCTGAGGGCGCACAAGAGGCGTTCGACTTGGAGCGCACGCTACGCGGAAGTAGCTTCGGCCAATATCGGTCGCAGCCAAAGAAGGGCGGACTCTTGCTGATCACTGGACCAGGTGAGAGAGCGTTCCTGTTCCATCAAGTGGACACCGAGAAGCACGTTGCGGCGCTGAGGAAAGCATATAGAAGCGAGCCTGGCGCTTCACTTCATGGCGACGCCGCCTTTGCTCGAGGAATGAACAAAGACGACTAAGTAGAAGAAGCACGCTCGGCGTTCATGCGCTCGATGACATCCCTTGCCCTACTCGTGACCTTCGCCTCCTCCAGGTGGGCATACCGCATCGTCGTCCGGATATCCGCATGACCGAGAACGGCTTTCACCTCGTATACGCTCATGCCGTTCTGGATCAGCCTGGACGCGAGCGTATGGCACAGCGTGTGAACCGAACAATCGTGTAGCCCAGCCCTCTGGAACGCCTTTCGAATGGCAATGACCCGGTATCCCCTCGCTCCACCCCCTGAATTCGAAAAAACGAATTTACCGGTTCGGGTGGCCGCTCGATTTGCGATCACGTCAGCGACCCGGGTGGTCATGAATAGAATGCTCTCGTTCTCAACCTTCGAACGCCACAAGCGGATGAGACGGTTCTCAAGATCGATCTGATCCCAAGCCAGGCTGGCGATTTCGTTGTAGCGGGCGCCGGTGTCGAGAAGGACGACGATCAAGTCATAGTTGTCCTGCATAGCCTGAAGTTTGCGCCTGTTGCGCACATCAGCTGGCGCGAGGCCATTGCCGACACGGTTGGGATCGAGCTCCTTCAAGAGTCGGTCCTCTTCCTCGATGGACAAATACCGCAACTTTCCCCCGGGGATCCTGACACCAGGGGCGATCAGGTCGGGGACCTCATAACCATTCCGTTTCGCGAGCCGCACGGCTCCCATGATCAAGTTCATCTCGTGCTTGATCGTCTGAGCGGCGCGCCCCTCATTGACGCGAATGCGCTTGTGGCGCTCCAGGTCCTCATTGGTAAGCGAGGCAACAGGGAGGCTGCCACTGACGTTTTTCAGCACAGCCTTACGGCGGCGAACGAGGTTCATATAGTTCGGCGTGTTTTCCTTGGTCTCGACAAACCGGGTGAGCGCATCGGCCAGCGAAACTGAGCGCTTCTTGCCCAAGACGCCGTCAGCATGCGCCTCGGCCTTAAATTGCGCCTCAAGCCTCTCGGCCGCTTTGCGGTCAATCGTCCTTGTTGACCTGACAAACGTGCGGCCGTTCAGCTGGAACTGGACGTACCAGAACTTCGAGTCTCCGCGCTTGGTAAGGGGCATGGGCGAATTCCTTTCGCCTGGGCCTCCCCCCAATCCTTCGTTCAGGCAACTCTTCGTTTGAGGCTATGAGTGTGCGCCAGGCGATACAGCTTGGCGGGACGATGGGCACCCCCACTCATCGCACCTGTCTCTTCAAGCCAATCGGATTCCAGCATCTGCCTTCTGAAATGTCGTTTATCGACCGGAGAGCCCATCACCGTCTCCGTAGCCTCCTGAACTTGGCTGAGGGTGAACCCGTCATCCAGCATCCGCGGTATCAGAGGTGCGTCGGCGTGTAGGGCCCGCACTCGTTCAAACGCCTTTGCGAGGATTGTCAGATAGACGTGAGAGATGTCCTCGGGCCGGGCGAAGTCGACAAGGGCTGCGCCACGAGGCCCCGCTGACACACCCGAAGGCGATGCACAAAGGAGGAAGGTCATGGTTAGGCCTCGTCGCGGATGAGGCATCGAGAAATAGGCTGAAAAGAGCGGCTCCATAACACTTCCGGGTGCTACTTCGTCCGCAAGCCGTTTGACACATTGAGCGAAGTCATCCTGACCTTCCCAACTGCGCCAAGGAAGGCGTCGGTATCCGTCCCGCTCGACATCGGGCTCCAAGAGAATCTTTAGGGAGCCATTTTCGATAGAGAAAACAATAAGTTCCACGACGATCGCAGGCATGGGGATGAAGGTCCATTTCAAAAATGGTGAGTTAGTGCATTGACAGCACTAACTCGGATATGGCAATTCACAGTTCGTGCACATTACGCACTAACTGGTGGCTCGGCAACACAAGCCAAGCCACATAGCCGATGGAAATGTTCGACATGCTCAATATCATGGGTACGCCCCTTCCCAACGACGGTGTCCGGACCGTCTACTTCACCGGTAGCGAAAACCAGACGAGCGGCGACTACTTCGAGGTGAAGGCGCACGGAGAAGCACCGGTACGTCTGGTCGTGAAGAACTACGACGACTGGCTGCTGATCGAAGCCCTCATCACGAGCAAGAAGCGCTTGAGCGCTTTGGCCAAGGGAGAGGCTCGTCCCTACGACGAGATCATTGTCGAGGCCAATATGGGGCGCCGTCGGTGGACGTTCGCGAGGGACTCTCGCAGCGGACAGGCGTTTGTCCACTGCGCTTTGCCGTTGGGTCGCGGCATCCTGCTGAGCCTCTAACTACGCGAACAGACGCAGCTTCATTGCTGCAGACCTAGCCCGACAGGGCATCAATTTCCTCAACACCGTCTCAGACAACCAGGCCGCATTGGCCACGGCGAAGCTTTGCCTGAACCACCGACCACCAGCCGACGTAATCAACAGGAGCATACTCTAATGACCTACGTGAATCCCAAGTTCCGCAATAAGCCACGCTCGCGCTCCCAGCGCGCACGGGATGAAATCTATCTGAGCGATGACCATGAGCTTTGCTTCGACGGGGAAAAGACCCGTCTCAACGCCGACGGTGCGCCCGCACACTTGTTCTTCCCCGCCGGCCGTCACCTGGCAGAGGGCCTCATCAACGGGCGCGGTTCTCTCTGGCTTGAACACAAATCCAAGGCCCGTCCGTTCAACGAAGTGATTGCAAAATTCGTTCGCAACACTCGCGAATACACTCTCGGTCGGTCCAGCAAGGGCCGCTACTACCTCCGTATTGCGATCGATGACCGCTACAACTTGATGTCCGAGATCAGGTGCCAGCCGGCACGGTTGTCCGAGACACATTCCGAAAGTGTGCTGTCTGGCGTCGAACCCGCCGATGAAGGTGACTTTGACTTGGACGGCGAGAGCCTGGCTGCATAGCAGATTTCGCATTGCCCTGGAGCGCGCCGCATCAGGCCCCATGCGGGTTTCGATCGCAAATGCGCGCTCCTTGCCTTCGCCCAACTTGCTAGGGGAACTTGAATTGAACTGGCTTCAGCACCGAGTACCGCTTTCGCTTAACCGCTCCCTTTACAACAAACAGGAGCCAACAGATCGGCGCGCCTATATCTCCTTCAAAAATCTGGAGATCACCGCGGAGCAGTTGGTGACCGCAATCAAGCTTGGGTATGCACAATCGTCAGAGTTCACGGGCCCCAGGAGGAGCTCCCATTTTTCATGCGCAGGTACTCTAGCGTTGGACTTTGACGGGGGCACCACGATCCCCACCATTCTGCAGGACCTGCTTGTGCAAGAAGCGGCAACGGTTCTGTATACGACCTGCAGTCACACGGAGGCCGCCCACCGCTTCCGCATCATCTTCTTTCTAGAATCTCCAATTCGAAGCGCTAAAGAGTTCGTCCTGCTGAGCCGTTACCTCGCGGCCCGATATGAAGCGGATCCCAGGTCGACGGATGCAGCACGGCTGTTTCGTGGCAATTCAAACGCTTTCTCTCAGGTGTTCGACCGAGGCCTGACCTCTGCTCGGGTGGACGAGCTGCTGAAGTTGGCAGAAGCCTGGGAGACCACAACTGCGTTCACCGACAGCTACGGTAGTCCGGCTACCTCTCGTACAGCGGGGCTGACCAGCGACCAGCGGGTGCGCGTCGCTAGGGGACAGTTTCAGCTCCTCAGCTCGCTTATCCGCGGTGCTTCGATCCATTGCCCTCACCACGACGACAAAAATCCCAGCGCAGTGGTTTTGGTAAACCGCCACGGTAAGCGTGGAATCTGGTGCTATGCCTGCAAAGTGTCTTCTTGGCACGATCCCGAGCCTTTCGACTTCGGGACCTTTGATCAAGCGCTGAAACATGCGGCAGCGTTCGCCGATCGCGCCGATCCAATCCATCGGGTATTCGCCGATCCTTCCGACCCCCACTACCTCGCTTGCTTTCCGACGGCCGAGGATCGGGTGCCACTTGAACGGGCTAAGATTGCGTTACTGAAGGAGCGGTACCTTTCTTCGCCGTGTATCAATCCGGGTGTCACGCTAATTAAGAGCCCCAAAGGTACGGGAAAGTCGCGGTTCCTGGAGGATCTGGTTGCGAGCCCGTCGGCGTCCGTTTTGCTTATCGGACATCGGAAGACCTTGATCCGGAGCCTCTGCGATCGCCTAGGCTTGTCGTACTATCTCGACAAGGGTTTCGATCAGCGTCGTGTCGGCGTTTGCCTCGACAGCATTTCCAAGATCGATCCGAGCCGGCACTACGACTACGTGCTCGTCGATGAATCCGAGCAGGTGCTGTCCCATTTCATGTCCAAGACCATGAACGGCAGGCGCAAGAACGCAATGCTGCTGATGCGCCACATCTTAGGAGGCGCGAAACGTGTGGTTGCTCTGGACGCCGACCTTGGGTGGCCTAGCTTTCGGTTTTTCGCCTCGAGCCATTCGGGCGCGGTTCACATGTTTCTTAACGAGCCGATGATGCCGCCGTCCGAAATCCGCCTAGTCGGGTCACAAAGCCAACTAACAGCCGAACTGCTGGCAGCGATCGCAGCCGGCAAGAGGTGCTTCGTCACCGCCAATTCTAAGACCCTTGTTGTCGCGCTTCACCAGAAGGTCGCTAAAATGTTCCCTAGTCGGAAAACGTTGGCAATTTCGAGCGACAACTCCAGGTTGGCCGAGGTGAGTGAGTTCGTCATGAACGTTGCCGAGAAAGCGCTCGAATTTGACGTGATCCTGACCAGCCCCACGTTGGCGACCGGGATCGACATCACATTCGAGAACGATGCGCAGATGATTGATGAAGTTTTTGGGTTCTTCGAATCCAACGTCACAACTCACTTCGAATGTGACCAACAAATCGCGCGGGTAAGGCACCCTAAGCGCGTCAGCGTCTACATCAGTCCAGCCAGATTGAGCTACGAGACGGACCTTGAGGTAATCGGAAATGACCTGAAAAACGGCTACCTGATGGAAAGCCTGATCCTCGGCTATCACCACGACGGATCGCCGCGCCTGGAACCCACAAGTCCACTGCTCGACCTTGCCACTCAGGTTGAGTCGATCAGGCGCGCTTCGTTGAATGAGCTACGCAGCAACTTCGTTGCCTATCGAGAGGCCATGGGGTCGAAGGTGGTCTCCATCCAACTCAACGAGGCGTTGTCCAGGTCGGGCTCTAAGGCACTTGCGGAGGGCAAGGAGGAAGCTGAGGCGGCCTACGCAAGCGCCTTGCTCGGCGCCCGTAGGCTCTCCGAGACCGAGCATGACGAGGCACTTAAGGTTGATAAGAGCCAAGAGTATCTGAGCCAAGAGACGCGCTTCGCCCTGCTGCGCACCGATATGGAGCTTTTCTATCGTCAGGAGATCACAGCGGAGATCATCAGCGAGGATCGCCACGGTCGCTTGCGGGACGAAGTACAGATGCTTTCGAATTTCCTGCAGCCGGGTCTGTTGAAAGTGCAGGCTGCTATGATCCGGGACGCCGACCGTAGCGACACCCTTAGCAAAGTGGAGCGGAGTCCGCTCTCAAAACTGCAGTTCCTGGCGGAAGCCCTGCGAAACACTCCCATTTGGAACGGCAGCGAGCTGCTGCCGTCAAACGTCGTCTGCTCGGATGACCTCGCCGGGTTCATCAGCTTTATGGTCGCGAACAAGGCTAGGTACGAAACAAACTTCGAGAAGCCTCTTCGCTCAGACATTCGCGACAAGCCGGTGTCACAGATGCGCACCCTGTTGGCCAGTTTGGGGTTGAAGATCAAAGAGGCCGGCGCCACGACGAAGGCTGGGAAAAAGCATTACCGGTATGCTCTGGATTCCGAAACTCTGGCTCGCATGACCGATCTCATGCAGCGTCGGAGTACCGACGCATGGGAGGCACTCAACTCTCAAAATTCAGACGAGGTGGATAACTGCCGCGTGGCTCCATGATATAAGACACGAACAGTTATCATCACACCTACTCCTTGTTAGGCAGCTCACCCAACAGCCTGAGCTTCTTCACCTTTCTCCGACAATTGTACCAGTACGTCAAAGCGCCCTTTTCGGTGAGGGAGGCCCCCTCGACGAACGCTTTGACGATCGTCTCCTGTGACTCCCCCTCGATCTGAGTGTAGATCGCCATCGCAGCTTCGACCTTGGTTTTTCCTTGGTCGATAAGGGCTTTGCCCTCCGCGATAGCGGCCCTCACCGCTTCCTCATTCGGTTCAGTCTTGGACGTGGGTTCGGGTTTTTTCGCCATGATCGTGTCCTGTCGTTTGGTGACAGGTTGGCCATCCCCTATGGCGCGCGCGTTGACAACGGAGGCCACTGAGCACGCTTTGGCCCCGAATGGACCCCAGTCTCATGTTGCTCAAATGATCTGTGTGTCTCCTAGCTTGGCGTTTTCGTTGCGCTCGCCGAATTCTCTTTGTGCCGAGCCCCACAATAGTCAGGAGGATTGTGGTCCGGACTCTTCTTGTGGGGGCGTCTCCGCGACTTCCCGCTTTGCGACTTTCCTCTTTGAGCGTTTAGGGACTCTCTCGTTTATCTGCTCGGCCTTTTCGTCCAGCTTCTTCCGCTTGAACGGGATTACAAAGGCACCTTCGATAAACACCTCGAGGACATCCATCATCACATTCAGGTCGTCGCTTGTGGGACGCCATCCGCGGTGCGCAGAGGCACTTCCCGCCTCCACAAGCGTTTCCAAGCGTCGTCGGTCAACCCTATTGATGTGATTGTTTTCAACGAGCAGATCGAGCTTTTCCTCAAAGGTAAGGCTCGCCTCAATCTCCAACAGACCTGATGCGATATCGAAAGAAGTGCGCATACCGATGGCCGCAAGCACGTTCAGGTCGTTTTCTAAGGCCGCATAGAGTTCAAGCAGCGATGCATGTAGCTCGGCTGTGTTATCAGCTTCGATGCCACCGGGGCTCCACCAACCGGGAGACTGCCGCTTCGAGCGCGCCGGCCAATAGGTTATCGTTTCTCGGTGACTGGTCTGTGCTTCGCCATTCTCATCGTAGTAGTTTTCATAATCTTCGCTATTTGAGCTAACTGTCTGAACGAAAACAAAATCGCAGCCCCGACATTGCAGAATGTACCATTCTACTACCCAATAATAATAGTCCGCCTCAGAGCCGCTCTCTTGCAACTGCCCTTGGACAGTGCAATTTCGGTCACCCTGACAGCGCCCGCAGAAAGCCTTGCGTATCTTAGGGGATCCTTCTGGTGTATCGTCCGCCACTCTGTTCCCTTGGTTCGTCTTGTTTTTGCGGGCTGGCCACCGGCTTGGTGCTGAGGTTCAGCTGGCGCCCTACTGATGGTGCAAAAGACGATTCCGGTCCACAGTCGCGTGTCGGGCTTTACGGACTATCCGATTAACACCCATAGCAAACCTCTTCAGTACGACAGCATGAAGAAAGTGCGGACGTATTCAGGCCCCCTGGATCAATAGCGCCAAGCTTGTATCGCAAAGTCGGCGAGATATCCCTGCCGCTTATCGATCTGAGCGATGCGCCACTCGGTGTACTGCGCGAGCGTATTTGTCGTTCGAATGTCCGACGACCCGTAGGTCGCAACTTTGTCTGAAAACAGCTTGTCGCCAAGCTTGGCGTTCGCCTTGCCTAAGAGACACAGATTGCCCAATCGGTCCCGATACTCGTCATGGCGATTTGCATCGACTCCGAGGTACTGCTGCAGCTGTTGAGTTGGCGACTTTCCCATGATGTGCTCAATGGTAACCTCACCTGGTTGAAGTTCCTCAGGGTTTTTCATGCCGGCAGATCGACGACTCTGAAGTTCCAGCACCCGTAGCATGTAGGCAGCTTTCTTGGAATCCTTCTCTGTTTTCGAGAGAAAGTCGGCCCTGAACGTCTTGTCCTCCGGATAGATTTCTGAAAGTTCCGCACGGACTTGGGCGGCCGTTGTGATCTCCCCGCCGAACACTCTCCTGGCGACTTGCGAGCCCAAGCTCTCCATCCGTCCCGGCCGCCCACGCGCCACGAGCTGGTAGCGAACTGCGATAACTTCGATAAGGTGCAGCAGCTTCTCCATCTCACCACTGCTGAATTTCTCAATGGCCGATAGGATCAGTGGATACATCTGGGTGGCGCCTACTATGCGTATGGACTCCACCCGCTTTCGAACCGCCGGAGGATAAGTCGACCACAGCGGATCATTCTGGTCGTCCAGCGCAACGTACTTCTCTGCCACTTCTCTGAGTTCTAGCGACGCCTCGTACGCGCCCTTAGCCGTCTTGAACTTGTCCTTGAACGCGGCGAACAGCTTCGTCCCCTCTACTAAGCCATAGCGAGAGGCCCAATAGACCCTCAGGAACGCATCAACCTTGGCCCGCTCCAAGATCGTCATCATCTCGTTCCAGCGCGCCTCCATCGCAGACAAGCTACCCTTCTGGTAGGTCTCCGCGCGGGAAAAAAGCAAGTTCTTGACCAAGTCTAAGGGGGCCAGCGCGAGGCTGCGATCGTTCAACGTCTCAAATATGGTGTAGGCATCCTCATCCCCCCCGGGGATAAGCGAGACGACTCGCACCGATTCATCGATATATTTGATCAGACTGACGAAATAGTTTTTCGCATCGGTCTCGCTGTTGAATCCATGTGCCTTGATCTCAACAAATTTGATCAGACGCAGCGCCGACTCTAGTAGTCGCTTAGTGCGATCGCCCTTAGGTTGCCCCTTATCGATCTTATCGACGTCGGACTTGGGCACCCGATCAATTACCAATTTCTTGAATAGATCATTGTTCGTGGTGTTTAGAATTATCTTCTCTTGCAGTACATCTGAACCCAGATCCGCAAATCCTATGTATCGATCTGAGATCTGTTGCGCCGTCGACACCAGCGAGGGGTAGCCGGACATCCAATTTCGAATAGCGCTCAACAGCATGATCGTTGTCGCCAATCGCTGCTGACCGTCAATCACGTTGAGTCGGGGGGAGTCTGACTGCTGGGTGAACACCATCAACCCGAAGAAGTATTCTTCATTGCCCTCGGCTTGAGCCTTCTCAATATCATCGAGGAAATGATTCACGAACTCGATGGTCCACGAATAGTCCCGCTGGTGCCGCGGGACGAAAAACGAGTTGTCCTGGATTAGCCGACCAAGCCCAACAGTCGGTGTGTGAAGTGATGCGTTCACGGCTTCCCTCAGATCTAGTCACGGCAACCTATTACACACTCACTCTTGCGACCAGATCCAGAGGCTACGTTCTTCGCTGCAATAGAGAAATCGTAGGCGTAAGCTGCATTATTGAGCGACTCGCCGATGCTCAGCGATTGGAAAGCTGCGCCAGTCTGAATATGGTCAAGCCCTACTCGTTTCCCGGTAACTCTCCTTTTCCGACAATCCACTTATCAAAGCAGGCTATTGATGGCTCAGGTCGTTCACCCACCTGCCGAACTTCTAACGCTGCTGGGCCACTCCGCTGTGGGGGATGAAATCAAGGCGGCCGTAACTCTCAGCGCTGGGGCGCGCTTCTACCGCTGCGCACTTCAGGTGAACCCTTTCGACTATGGTGTTCGTCACGCAACACAGCAGCCGTACGGCACAGAAGCAGAGTACAACGCGGCGATGGTGTCGGCCTGCCTTGGGGCACAGGTTGAAGTGGTTGCCGTCACCGACCACTTTCGCGTGTCATCGTCGGCGTCGCTGATCGTAGCCTTCGAGAGCGCCGGTATCGTTGTCTTTCCTGGGTTCGAAGCAAGCTCGAGCGAGGGAATCCATCTTCTTTGCATCTTTCCGCAGAAGACCTCGTTGGCGGACCTTGAGCGTTACATCGGAGCCTGCGGCATCGCCGACGCTGCCGCTGAGTCACCGCAATCGACCAAAACCTGCGAGCAGCTTATCGAGCTCGTTGCGAGCTTGGGCGGGATTTCGATAGCAGCGCACGTCTCCAGCTCCGCTGGACTTCTCACGACACTTTCTGGTCAAGCTCGTGCGCGGGTGTGGAAATCGGAAAGCTTGTTGGCAGCCGCCCTGCCCGGCTCTCGCGAAGAGGCGCCGGAAGGACACCGTGACATTCTCAGCAACAAGGACGTCGCAGCAAAGAGGTCGCGACCGATTTGTATCGTAAACGCTAACGATGTGTCGGAGCCCGCCGACTTTCAAGAACCGAGCACCACAACACTGATCAAGATGACTGCGGTGTCGATTGAAGGCCTGAGGCAGGGCTTCCTCGATTGGGAGTCTCGTGTTCGGCTCAACTCCGAAGCCGTCGACGACGAACACACCGAAATTGTGGCGGTTGGATGGGCCGGGGGCCTGCTGGACGGACAGTCGCTGCGCCTGAATAGCGGTTTAAATGTACTTGTGGGGGGGAGAGGGGCCGGGAAATCAACACTGATTGAGAGTCTGCGCTATGCGTTTGACATCCTTCCAAAGGGGCAGGAGGCAAACCGCTCACACGTATCGATTACCAAGAGTGTGATGGGGGTGGGCTCCGCCGTCTCGGTCTTGATACGATCTCCGAGGCCTTCACCGCAGTACTATTTGGTCGAGCGCATCTTCGGGCAACGTCCCACCGTTCGCGATCAGTTAGGCAATATCCTGTCCGACGTGGAGCCCTCAGAGCTGATCGGTTCGATCGATATCTTCGGTCAGCACGAGATCTCAGAGCTGACCCGCCACCCAGACAAGCTTGCCGAAATCCTTCGGCGCTTTACCGGCCCTGCAACAGATACGTCATCTCAACGCGCCGAGCTGCAGGACAAGCTGCAACGTTCAAGAGTCGCGATTCTCAGCGAGCGTCGGGAGATAAGCAAAATTGACGATGCCCTGGCGGCATTGCCCGCCCTTCAGGAGAACTTAAAGAGGTTCGCAACGGCAGGGCTTGAGGCCAAACTAGCGGAGAAAACGAGCATCGACGGGGAGGCAAGGCTGCTAGATGCAGCAGTGATTGCGGCGGACGATCTGGACGCGCTGGGTGCGTCAGTTCTGACGGCACCTCACTACGCTCCCTTGCTGCCCTTGGACACCACCTCCCTGCCCAACCACGCGACGCTTGAACCGCTTGATGATGTTGCAAGGGAACTCGACCGAGCCCGAACGCGGGCCGCCGAGTATCTCAGTGCTGTCAGCGCCCGAGCTAGAGCCAAAATCTTGCTGGTCAGGTCAAAATGGGAACCCGCGGAAAGCGCTGCCAATGACCGCTATTTGGCAACGGTGAAGCAGCTTGAGGCGGAGGGCCATGATCCCAAACGCTTTGTGGCAATCAAGAATCAGGTCGAGGCGCTTAAGCCTAAGGAAGCGCAGCGCGAGGTCAAAATGACAGCGCTCAAGACGTTGCATGATGAACGAAGGGCCACGCTCGTCGACTGGGAACAGTTAAAGGCGCGTGACTTTCGCGAGCTGGAGCAGGCTGCTCGAAAGGTCTCTAAGCGGCTGGAGGACAAGGTACGCGTGCGTGTCAAGCAGAGCAGCGACCTTGGTCCACTTGAGCGAGTAATGCGGGAGAGAGTGACGGGCAACATCACACAGCCGCTAGAACGCTTGCGGTCCCAAGACTCCTTGGGCCTCTCCGATTTGGCTGACAACATTAGACAGGGTGCCCAAGCTCTAATCAAGGAGTACGGATTCTCGCCGCTGGGGGCAGAGAAGGTAGCGGAAGGCGGCTACGCGCTTGGGTTGGAGGTTGAGGAGTGCGAGCTGCCGGCTGAAGCGGTCGTGGAGCTAAACGTCGGGGGCGACGCGGCTTCGAACTGGAAAGCTCTCGATGACCTCTCGACGGGGCAGAAGGCCACGGCGGTGTTGCTGCTGTTGCTTCTGGAGTCCGAGGCTCCGCTAATTGTTGATCAGCCGGAGGACGATCTGGACAATCGCTTCATTGCTGACAGCATAGTTCCCGCTATGCGCAAGGAAAAGCAGAGACGACAATTCATATTCTCGAGCCATAACGCAAACATACCGGTTCTCGCTGACGCAGAGCAGATCGTCGGCCTGACGCCTTCAGTCGATGGAGGACTCGAGAGAACAATTATTGCTGATGATTTGTGTGGGTCAATAGACGTTCCAACCATCAAAGAACTCGTGAAGGATGTCCTTGAGGGCGGTCAGCGGGCATTTACTACCCGTCGTGACAAGTACGGGTTCTGACGCCAATCTGACGAATAGACGCGGGGGTACGACTCCACCATGGCGGGTGTTGAAAATTTTAGTGAGCGAGATTGGCAAACAATACTGGACGAGGTTCGACTCCTTGTCATCAGCAGTGGATTTAGCTCTTGGGATGAAGCGATGATTGCTGCGCTCGATGAAGAAGCTGAAGATGACTATCGCGCCCGGGAAGCGCTTGTTCGGTATGGCTGGGGCTTCGTCTCCTTCTTGAAAACACGTTCCTCTCATTCGCTTGAGGGGTTGCGCAGTCGACTCTCAGAACTGATCAAGCGCGAGGACGGATCTCCGGTTGAGGACGCTGTAGTGCGTTCTGGATCTGATGGATTGGTTACGTCGATCATGTCCGACGATGCGCGCGGCGAAAGGTTGGCTGAAGTATTGTCGCAAATCATTGCCGCCCTTTCCGAAGGGCGTGACGACTATTTTGAACCAGGGACCGACCAGTGACCACAACAAGGAGGGCAGTGACCCCAGCGGCGGTAATCAACCAATTGAAGAGAGCGTTCAAGACCCATCTGGCCCTCGATACGATGACTGCCAGCGCGCTCCTCGGCAGCGCCAGGCTTTACGACAAGGCCTATGAACTTTCGTGCATGCTCGAAACCCTCCAGCTGATGAGGTCGCATCGGTCCGGCCTAAGGTTTGTTTTGATGCGTGGCACATCGGTGATGTTTCGCGCCAAGGGAGGACCAATCCAGCCCACGTTGTGGCCATATGTGGCTGTCTCGGACCGCGGAAGACCTTTTGCAGAAGTCTGGGTGGACATCGAGTTTCAGTCCATCAGTGCGAGCCGCCAAAACAAGGCACTCACTGGGAAGCTGTTTGGAAAGGTACACGAACTTGATGTGGTAGTTGTGAGACCCGGCACCAGTGACTACCCCGACCCGGATGACATCCTACTTGGCGTCGAGGCAAAGCATCGCCCGTTCCAGAAAGCATTGCTGAAAGAACTGCTCGGTGTTCGGCGCGAGATGACGATGAAGTCCGGCTTGAATAGCAACTCGCTTGCGTGGTGGTCGCGTAGCGGACTGCCGGCCAAGCCAGCATCAGGATTGGTCGCCTTCTGCTCCGACGCCAACATCCTTAAATACAACGACCCTGCGGACTATTGGGGCATAGCTATGATTCATCATCCTCTTTGACAGCGATCGGCACGTGCCTATCACCTCGCCTCCCCGGTTCCGTCAGGTTCGCCGGCGGTGGGCAGGGCCGCAGCACCCAGCACAGTCGTCGTTATCGGGTTGACCGCAGTGAGAAATCTTGTCGGTTAGCACGTGGACCATCAGGGCGACGGACCGCTTCCGTTATCAATAGCCTCTTTGCTCTGGTGTATCGCCCAGCGAGTCTTATGGACCCGGTGGGTCTGGCATGTTGGTGACTGCGTCCGAGAGGACGCGTGCGAAAGCCCGCAGATTGGCGGTGTAGGTCGAGAATTTCTTCTTATCGAGAGTGATGGGATCGCCTTCTTTGATGGTGACATTGCTGCCCGCCGCTGTCGTTAGACGATTGATCGCTTTGCGGTTGAACACGGGCACGCCGTGCGCGCACAGGTTGCGGACAGTGACCGCCTCGGCGACGCCTCGCTTTCCGCCTTTCACGCCGCTCCAGTTGCGCATGCTGGCCTTCAGTACCGCCTCGCCCCAAACCTCGACTGCGGTCGTCGACACATAGCGTTCGACGGCATCGGCAACGTCACCAGTCTGCTGCATTCCAACGAATTGGCCCCGCGCCACACCCTTTTCGGCAAGCATACGCTCGATCAGTTCGCGGGCCAGGTCTTCAATCAACGCCACGTAGGACGGGAAGATCGTGCGATATAGCACTTCCCTATCGTTCAGCACACTCTTGAAGTCATCGAGACCGCACTTGAAGCTGGAGTCCCCAGATGGATCATGTACGACCAGTTCGGACGGCGACGTGACGGGGAAGTCGTTCACGTAGCTCTTGTACGACGCGAGCGACATTTCGCAGGCCAACCGGAAGCGTGTTAGGTCGCGCCACCTGTCCCACATAGAGTATCGCACCCAATCAGCCATGCTCAGTCCTTATTTACTGGCCGGATTGTCCACGCACCCTTATGGGATCTGGCTGGCAATCTGCTGAGCAAGGGCAGCAACCTTCGCGTTGATTTGCTGGGGCGTCGCATTCTGTTGCCAATTGGATGGGATGGTGACGAGCTGCGCTCCCTCAAGTGATGCGAACGCTTGTAGGAAAGGCATACCCGCGCGTGGGGCGCTGCACGCTGTTATCACGTAGTCGAGATGGTGGGGGTATAGGGAGTCTATGTTCCCCTTGATGATCTGTGCGCTGTCGCCAGAGCTTGCGATTCCAATGCCGTACTTTGTGGTCCCCAGTTTGAGATAAGTGACCATGAAAATATCAGCGGGGCTGTTGCTTGTCAGGCCGCAGCCTAAAATTTTCGCAGCCGCGTGAATGGCGGACGTCTTACCTGAACCCTTCTTTCCTTCAACAACGATAAGTTTCTGCACCTTCCGCCCCATTCGCAAGTATCTAAAGTGGCCCTTGCCAAGGGGCGCAATCTGTTTCGAACAGAGCCGCACCATGTCGACAAAGTCAATAATCGAGGTCGCGTTATTTGCCTTCGACCGCGCAGCATAGAACGAGTTCCGCGATTTCCCGGCGACTGAAAGCCGCTGGGTCCGCTACTGGTGCTGTTCAAATCGATGGTATGGCTCGAAAATCAGCCGGACATTCCACCCGCACACCCGGGAAAATCGCGGGTCTTCGCACCGACCAAAAGTGGTGCGGTTTCCTGTGCGGCTCTACCGCATTTTCGGGTGATTTTCGGAGTGGTTCTGGACCGATTTTTCGTCGTAACCAATTGCAAAATAAGCACTTTTGGCTACATCGAGAAGCGCTTTTGGACCTTGGGAAGCTTCTGCTCTACCATTGAGCTACACCCGCGACGGGTTCGTATGTGCCGGAGTGCGGCGCGGGCGTCAAGGTGGAGCGGTAGACTCGCTTTGGGGTTCCGTCTGGTAGCGCTATACTCCCACCGCTGACCGACATTACCGGGAGCTGATCTTCCGGTGTGGAGTCAGTCAGGGAGGTCGTGCGATGGTTCGGACTGCGATTGCAATTGCCGTTCTCATACTGAGCGGCGGAGGAGCTTTGGCTCAGGGCGGCGATGCCACGCTGGGCGAAACAGTGTTCAAGAAGTGCATGTCCTGTCATGCGGCAGGCGAAGGGGCGACGAACAAGGTTGGCCCGGTGCTGACGGGCGTGGTCGGGCGGACCGCCGGGACCTACGAGGGCTTCAACTACTCGCAGGCGATGAAGGATGCCGGCGCCGGCGGGTTGGTGTGGACGCCCGAGAACCTGGCGCAGTTCCTCGCCAAGCCCAAGGATTTCGTCAAAGGCACCAAGATGAGCTTCGCCGGACTTGCGAAGCCCGAAGACGCGATGAACGTCATCGCCTATCTCACGTCAGTGTCGCCGCCGCCGGCCCAGTAAGCCGCCAGTCAGGCTTAATGCACCACCGGCGCGGGCACTGCGGGGCTCGCGCCGAAGAACTCCATGCGCGTGAAGAAGGTGTAGTCCGCCTCGAACGCCATCAGGATCACGAAGACCAGCACCAGCACCGGTGGCACCAGGATGGCGTAGCTGAGCGCCAGCCGCTCCCACACCATGTGCATGAACACCGCGATGATCAGCCCGGCCTTGCCCACCATCAGCATGAGGATCAGCCCCCAGCGCAGGTACCCCTGGAACTGCAGCAGGTCGACGGCGTAGGAGCAGGCGCTGAGCACGAACAGCCAGAACCAGACGATCAGGTAGAGGCGGATGGGATGCTGCTGGCCCTCGGCGTGGGCGGCCGGCGCCGCGAGGGTTTCCGAACTCATGTGTGTTTCAGCCATGATTGCCTCTCACCACAGGTAGAACAGCGCGAAGATGAACACCCACACCAGGTCAACGAAGTGCCAGTAGAGGCCGGTGATCTCGACGATCTCCCAGCGGCCCTTGCGTGAGGTGAAGAAGCCCTTTTTGCCGGTGTCGAAATCGCCGCGCCAGACCTTGCGGGCCATGAGCAGGAGGAAGATCACCCCGATGGTGACGTGGGTGCCGTGGAAGCCGGTGATCATGAAGAACACCGAGCCGAACTGCGGCGCCCCCCACGGGTTCTCCCAGGGGCGGACGCCTTCGGAGATCAGCTTGGTCCACTCGAACGCCTGCATGCCGACGAAGGTGGCGCCGAGCGCCGCCGTCAGCAGCATCAGCACCGTGGTCTTCACGCGGTCGCGGCGATAGCCGAAGTTCACCGCCATCGCCATGGTGCCGCTCGAGGAGATGAGCACGAAGGTCATGATGGCGATGAGGATCAGCGGCATGTGCACGCCGCCAATCTCGAGCGCGAACACCTCGGAGGGGTTCGGCCACGGCTCGGTGGTCGACATCCGCACCGTCATGTAGGCGATGAGGAAGCAGCTGAAGATGAAGGTGTCCGAGAGCAGGAAGATCCAGATCATCGCCTTGCCCCAGGAGGCGGTCTTGAAGGCGGTCTTGTCGGACGACCAGTCGGAGACGAAGCCGGTGAGGCCTGGTTGTGGGGCGGTGTGGGTCACGGCCGGATCGGACATGTGAGGCTCCCCTCAGCTCAGCAACTGCTGGCAGAATGCGATGAAATCGCTGGCCCAGCCGGCCAGCAGGCTGAGCAGCACCATCCAGACGAACAGCATGAACAGCCAGTAGGTGGCGCAGAGTTCGACATTGAGCCGGACGCTTTCGACGCCACCCCTGCCCCAGGCCTTGATACCCGCCCAGCCCAGCGCCACGAGGCCGCCGAGGATGTGGAGGCCATGCAGGCCCGTGACGAGATAGAAGAAGCTGTTGGCCGGATTGCCGTCGACGAGATAGCCGGACGCGGCAAGCTCGCCCCAGGCGATCAACTGGCCGGCCAGGAAGGTGATGGCGAAGACGCCCGCCGCGACGAGGCCGAGGCGGAGCTGCGTCTGGTTGCGCTGGCGCACCGCCCGCTGGGTCCATTCGAGCGCCAGGCTCGACAGCACCAGCATCGCAGTGTTGAACCAGAGAATCGGCGGCACCGGCAGCGGCTGCCAATCGCCGAGTTCGCGGCGCATGAAGTAGGCGCCGGTGAGCAAGGCGAACAGCGAGCCGACAACGGCGAGCAGGAAGCCGAGGCCAACGCGCTTGGCGGGATCGCGAGAGGCCTCAAAATCGGGGACGCCCTCGATCACCCCCTGCTCCAGCCATGGCTTGACGGTCAGGCGCTGGCGCGCCAGCCACCAGCCGGCGAGGCCGGCGATGATGGCAAAGAACATCACCACGACGCTCATGACTTGGCGCCCCGGCGCTTCTTGGGTGCTTCGGAATGCGGCGGGTTGGTGCCGGGCTGGTTCTGCGGGATGAAGTCCTCGGCGGCGCCGGGCACGCTGTAGTCATAGGCCCAGCGATAGACCACCGGCAGCTCGCGGCCGAAATTGCCGTGGACGGGCGGCGTTTCGGGGGTCTGCCACTCGAGCGTGGTGGCTCGCCACGGGTTGCCGCCGGACGGCTTGCCGTGCCGGATCGACCAGATCAGGTTGAAGACGAACACCAGCTGCGCTGCGCCGACGATCAACGCCATCACAGTGATGAAGATGTTGAGATCGTGCGCCGAGGGTGGCTGGAACGAGATGTCACCGGATTCGAAGTAGCGCCGCGGCACCCCCATGATGCCGAGATAATGCATGGGGAAGAAGATCAGGTAGGCGCCGAGGAAGGTGACCCAGAAGTGCAGGTGCGCCAGCGTGTTGTCGAGCATGCGGCCGGTGATCTTGGGGTACCAGTGATAGATGGCGCCGAAGATCACGAGGATCGGCGCGACACCCATCACCATGTGGAAATGCGCCACGACGAACATGGTGTCGGACAGCGGCACGTCGACCACCACGTTGCCGAGGAACAGCCCGGTGAGCCCGCCATTGACGAAGGTGACGATGAAGGCCAACGCGAACAGCATGGGCGGATTGAGGTGGATGTCGCCGCGCCACAGGGTGAGCACCCAGTTGTAGACCTTGATCGCCGTGGGCACCGCGATGATCAGGGTAGTGACGGCGAAGAAGAACCCGAAATAGGGGTTCATGCCGCTCACATACATGTGGTGGGCCCAGACCACGAAGCTCAGCGCGCCGATGATGACGATGGCCCAGACCATCATGCGGTAGCCGAAGATGTTCTTCCTGGCATGGGTGCTGATCAGATCGGAGACGATGCCGAAGGCCGGCAGCGCGACGATGTAAACTTCGGGGTGGCCGAAGAACCAGAACAGGTGCTGGAACAGGATCGGGCTGCCGCCGTCATGCGGCAGGAGTTCGCCCATCTCGACCAAAGCCGGCATGAAGAAGCTGGTGCCAAGCAGCTTGTCGAACAGCATCATCACGCAGGCGACGAACAGCGCCGGGAAGGCCAGCATGGCCATCACGGTGGCGATGAAGATGCCCCAGACGGTCAGCGGCATGCGCATCAGCGTCATGCCGCGGGTGCGGCCCTGCAGCACGGTGACGATGTAGTTGAGCCCGCCCATGGTGAAGCCGATGACGAACAGGATCAGCGACACCAGCATCAGGACGATGCCGGATTCCTGGCCGGGGGTGTTGGAGAGGATGGCCTGCGGTGGATAGAGGGTCCAGCCGGCGCCGGTCGGGCCGCCGGGGGTGAACCAGCTCGCCACCAGCACCAGCACGGCAAGCAGGTAGGTCCAGTAGCTGAGCATGTTGACGTAGGGGAACACCATGTCCCGCGCGCCCAGCATCAGCGGGATCAGGTAATTGCCGAAGCCGCCGAGGAACAGCGCGGTGATCAGGTAGATCACCATGATCATGCCGTGCATGGTGATGAACTGGTAGTAGGCGCCAGCGTCGATGAAGGTGAGGAAACCGGGGAAGGCCAGTTGCATGCGCATCAGCCAGCTGAGCACCAGAGCCAGCATGCCGATGGCGAGGGCGGTACTGGCGTACTGGATGGCGATGACCTTGGCATCCTGCGAGAAGACGTAGCGCGTCCACCAGCTTCGCGGATGGTAGAGTTCGACATCCGGAAACTCGGCAGCATGGGCATCGGGCCCGTGAGTGGCGTCGACCATCAGAGTGCCTCCTCGCACGTCATCTGATGCAAAATCGCGCCCGGAAGTCCCGGCGGCCTTGAAGCGCTTTCAGGTTCGGAAGCGCGACAAAAACTAGTCGATATCGGCCGTCTTGAGCACCTCCGGCGCATAGAGTTGAGCGTAGGTCTGTTGGCCGGCGAGCCAGGCGTCGTAATCTTCCTGGGTGTCGACGACGACGCCGCCCCGCATATAGGGGTGGCCGGTGCCGCAGAGCTCGGCGCAGAGCACTTCGAACTGGCCGGTGCGGGTGGGGGTGAACCAGAAATAGGTGACGGCGCCGGGGATCATGTCCATCTTGGAGCGGAACTCGGCGACGTAGAAATCGTGCAGCGTGTCGACCGAGCGCAGCAGCATCTTCACCGGCTTGTCGATGGGCAGATGCAGGTAGTCGGCCTCGATCAGCACGTCGTCATGGCCGTTCGGATCGTCCGGCTTGATGCCATAGGGATTGTCGGCGGCGACGAGGCGCGTGTCGGAGAGCCCCAGCTTGCCGTCGGCGCCGGGCAGCCGGTAGGCCCATTGCCACTGCGCGCCGACCACTTCGGCCTCGGTGGCTTCGGCCGGCACGCTGATGAACTGGCCCCAGACGAACAGGCCGGGGATCAGCATGGCGGCGACACCGACCGCAGTCAGCCCCATCAGCCAGTTCTCGAGCCGCTTGTTCTCGGGTTCGTAGTCGGCCTTCTGCCCATCCTTGTGGCGGAAGCGCCAGACGCAATAGGCGACGAACAGCACCACCGCCGCGAACACCGCCCCGGTGATCCAGAAGGTGATGATGATCGTGTTGTCGATATAGCCCCAATTGGAGGCGATCGGCGTCCACCACCAGGGGCTCAGGAAGTGGAATACCACCGAGCCGACGACGATCAGGACGAGAACGACTGCTACGACCATCCCACTCCTCCTCCAGAGGGCAGACGATGAGGCAGTCGGCGCCTAATGCGGGGCACAAAACAGACATCGGGCGCAGCAGAGGTTCTGCTCGTCTTCAGCCATGAGTGGCGCGTCGCTACAGAGCAAATACGGCCCGGATGGTCGCAGGACAGCTAGAATCGGAGCCATATTTGCTTTAGGCACCGGCACTTAGGACTTGATGATCACATCGGCACACGGACTTGTCAATTGCGACCAATTCCCGCAGCCGGTCGATGACAGCCGCAACATGCTCCCGAAGCCGTGGCTTGTTTGGGCCAGTTCTGAACGCTAAGGTGGCGGCTGGACTTGTAGCCGATGGGCTTGATGTCCGATCGGCAGGTCCATCGAGAGATGGCGATGCAGACGTGTCTCAAGTGTGGTTTCAACAACCCGGACGCGGCTAAGTTTTGCGCCAATTGCGGTAATGCGCTCGAGGTCGCCCGATCCGTCGAAGGCGAACGCCGTTTTGCGACGGTGCTGTTCGCCGATGTGGCGCGCTCCACCGCCATTGCCGAGCAGATGGATCCGGAAGATTGGGCCGGCATCATGAACGGCGCCTTCGCCTTCATGAATGCGGCAGTCTCGCACTATGGCGGCACGGTCTCGCGGCTGATGGGCGACGCGGTGCTGGCGCTGTTCGGGGCGCCCATCGCGCATGAGGACGATGCCGAGCGCGCGGTGCGCGCCGGGCTCGAAATGCAGGACGCGGCGATGCGCTATGCCGGTGGCATCAAGCAGCAGCACGGCGTCGATTTCGATCTGCGGGTCGGGATCAATACCGGTATGGCGGTGCTGGCTTTCGTCGGCGACGCGATCAGAACCGAGTACACGGCGCTCGGCGACGCCGCCAACATCGCCGCGCGACTGCAGTCGGCGGCCGAACCCGGCACCGTGCTGATCAGCGCCGATACCCACAAACTGGTGCATGCGCTGTTCGATTTCCGGCCGCGCGGCCGGATCGAGATGAAAGGCAAGACCGAGGCGGTCGAGTCCTACGAGGTCGCCGGCATCAAGGCGGTGCCCGAGGCAACGCGGGGCCTCGCAGGGCTGTCCTCGCCGCTGGTCGGACGCGAGCGCGAGATCGGGCTGCTGCGCGACCGGTTGAGTGACCTCACCATGGGCATCGGCTCGGTGGTGGCGGTGCTCGGCGAAGCCGGCCTCGGCAAATCGCGGCTGATTGCCGAACTGAAACACCTGCGCGATGCGCTGCCGGAGCCGCGGCCGATCTGGCGGGAATCGCGAGCAATTTCCTACGGCCAGTCGGTGCCCTACTATCCGTGGCGACAGCTGGGCCGGATGATTGTCGGGGCCGACGATATGGATGCGGCGCCCGCCGTACGCGACAAGATCGCCGCGTGGGTCGAAAGGCTGGGGCTCAAGCCGAGCGACATCCCGTTCTACGAAACGATGATTGCGGTCGAAGGCGATGCGAGCCGCATAGCGTTGCGCGCCATGTCCGGCGAGATGGTGGTCAACGGCGTTGCGGCGGCGATCGTCAACGCCATCAAGACCGTGATGCACGCCGATAGCGGCATGACACCCTACGTGATGGTGATGGATGACTTGCACTGGTCGGACTCGGCGACGCTGGAACTGATCGCCCAGGTGGCGACGCTGGCGGCGTTCGAGCCGATCATGCTGGTGACCATCATGCGGCCCGACCGCAAGGCGGAAAGCTGGCAGTTGCTGGATCGGCTGCAGGGGAGCCTCGGCAGCAGTTTTTCGCGCATCGACCTCGAGCCGCTCGATGCGGCGGGATCGAGCGAGTTGCTGGGCAACCTCCTCCACATCGAGGAATTGCCCGAGAGCATCCGGGCGCAGATCCTCGAGCGCTCCGAGGGCAACCCGTTCTATCTCGAGGAAGTGCTGCGTTCCCTGATCGATGGAGGCCAGGTGGTGCGCGAGGGCGAGCACTGGCGCGCCACCCGCGCCATCCTCGAGGCGACCATTCCCGACACGCTGGCGGGCGTCCTCAGCTCGCGCATCGACCGGCTGCCCGACGCCACCAAGCGGGTGGCGCAGACGGCGGCGGTGATCGGGCGGGTGTTCCAGCACCGGGTGCTGGAATCGGTGCTGCATAGCGGGCCGGCGCTGGAGCGGATCGAGCATATCGAGCCGCATCTGGCGACGCTCAGCTACGAGCAGCTGGTGCGCGAGAAGGCGCGCGACCCCGAGCGGGAGTATATCTTCAAGCACGCGCTGACCTGCGAGGCGGCCTATGACCTGCTGCTGCGGTCGCGGCGCAAGGACCTCCACGCACGTTGCGGCTCGGCGCTGGAGCTGCTGTTCGCCGAGCGGCGCGACGAGTTCGCGGCGATGCTGGCGCACCATTTCGAGGAGGCCGGCGATCTTGAACGGACATTGCAATATGCGAGGGTCGCCGCCGACAACGCGCGCCGGGTCTATGCCGTGCGCGAAGAGCTCGAACATCGCGACCGGATTCTCTCGACGCTCGAGAAGATGCCGGGCGCCATGCCGGCCGAGCTGATCGATGCGGTGCTCGAATGGGCGTGGGTGCGCAACCGCCGCGGACAGTACGAGGGCATGCTGGAAAAGATCGAGCGGGCGGTGCAGATCGCCCGCGAGCTCGGCGACAAGCGCAGGCTCGGTCTTACCCTGTCGTGGATGGGCAACGTCCACATGGTCACCGGCTTTCCGTCGCGCGGCTTCCCCTACCTCGAAGAGGCGCAGGCGCTGGCAACCGAGACCGGTGATGACCAGGTGCTGCTGCTGCCGCTGTTCATCGCCACCTGGTCGCTGGTGGAGCGCGATGCCCGCTCGGGGGAGGAAAAGCTGGCCGAGGTGATCGACATGGCGCGCAAGCAGGACGCGCCGGATATCCTCGGCCACGCGCTGACCTATCGGGCGATCGCCCTGGCCCGGCTGGGGGAGTTCGACGAGGCCAGTGCACTGGTCGAGGAGGCCCTGGCGCTGATCCCCAGCATCGGCTCGCCGGTGAAGCGGGCAGACGTACATATCGGCGCCAGCATGGCGTATTACGACATGGGTGACATCGAGACGGGGCTCGAGCATGCGCATATCGGGGCGGATCTGGCTATGTCGGCCAACGGGCTGGAATGCGCCTGCGCCGGTTACTTCGGAGTGGGTCGCGGCGAGCTCGACAAACGCAATATCGATGATGCGCTGGCGCAGTTCCGGCGCTCGCTGAAGCTCGCCGACGCGGTGGGCATGGACTACTACATCAACCTGATCCGCGCCGGGGTGGCGGAGGCTGAGTTCGAGCAGGGCTCGACGGGTTCGGTCGAGAAGCTGCGCAGCGCCATCGACAGCGCCCGGTCGACCGACGACGATTTCGTCGTCGCGGCACTGGCCATGCCATTCTCGCGGGCGCTCCTCCGGCTCAAGCGGGCAAGCGAAGCGCGCGACACCATCGTTGCAGCCATCGCCTATTTCCGGCGCATGGACCTGAAGCCCTATCTCGCCAATTCCCTGAGCGTGCTCGGCGACGTCGCTGATGCCTTGGACGACCGCGAGGCGGCGGCCGCGGCGCGCGAGGAGGCGGCGAGCCTTCGGGACGAGATCAAGCTACCTCCGCCGACGGCGGCCTTGCCCCACATCATCCAGGCCTAGCCATGGAAAAACCGGTGATCCTTGCCGTCGACGACGAACCTTCGGTTCTCGCCGCGGTGACGCGCGACCTCAGGCGACACTACGCCGCGCACTACGATATCGAACGCGCGGCCTCCGGGGCGGAGGCGCTGGAGGTGCTGGGCGAGCTCAAGCTCGCCAACCGGGTGATCGCCCTGTTCATCGCCGACCAGCGGATGCCTGAGATGAGCGGCGTCGAGTTTCTGGCGCGGGCAATGGAACTCTACCCTGAGGCGCGGCGCGTGCTGCTCACCGCCTATGCCGATACCGACGCGGCGATCCGGGCGATCAACGAGGTGAAACTCGACCACTATCTGATGAAACCGTGGCACCCGCCGGAGGAGCAACTCTATCCGGTGCTCGATGACCTCCTGGACGATTGGCGGGCCAACTATCAGCCAGTGTTCGAGGGGGTGCGGGTGGTCGGCCATCGCTGGCTGGCCGATGGACACCGGGTGCGCGACTTCCTCGCCCGCAATCTCGTGCCGTATCGCTGGCTCGACATCGAGACCGACGCCGAGGCGACGACGCTGCGCGAGCTGGCGGGGGCCGCGGCCGAACCGCTGCCGCTGGTGATCCTCGCCGACGGCACGGCGCTGTCGCGTCCGACCATCGCGGCGCTGGCCGAAAAAGTCGGGCTGCACACCCATGCGGTGGCCGAGACCTATGACCTCGTGGTGGTCGGCACCGGCCCGGCTGGGTTGGCGGCGGCAGTGTACGGGGCGTCCGAGGGGCTCAGGACGTTGCTGATCGAGCGTGAAGCGCCCGGCGGACAGGCGGGCACCAGCTCGCGGATCGAGAACTATCTCGGCTTTCCGGTCGGGCTCAGCGGCGCCGACCTGGCGCGCCGGGGCGTGCAGCAGGCGCGGCGCTTTGGCGCCGAGATCCTGACGCCGGTGGAAGCGCTGAACCTCGAGACGCAGGACGGCTATCACATCCTGACGCTGAGCAACGGCAGCAAGGTCGCGGCGCAGGCGCTGATCGTCGCGACCGGCGTTTCCTATCGGCTGCTCGACGTGCCGGGGGCGGAGCGGCTGTCGGGCGCCGGGCTCTATTACGGCGCGGCGATGACCGAGGCGATGGGCACCGCCGGCCAGGACGTCTTCGTCGTCGGCGCCGGCAATTCGGCCGGCCAGGCGGCGCTGCACCTGGCGCGTTACGCCCGCTCGGTGACGCTGCTGGTGCGCGGCAAATCGCTCGCCGACAGCATGTCGCAATACCTGATCGAGCGGATCGAGGAGGCCGAGAACGTTACGGTCGAGACCGGCGCCTCGATCAGTGCGCTGATCGGCGAGGAAAGTCTCGAGGCGGTGGCGGTGCTCGACAGCGCCAGCGGGTCGGTTACCGAGGTGCCGGCGCGGGCGGTGTTCGTGTTCATCGGCGCCTCGCCGCGCACCGACTGGCTGAAGGACAAGCTGCAGCTCGATGCGCAGGGCTTCATCCTCTCGGGTCCGGACCTGGTGCGCGAGCCCGGGCGCAAGCCCGAAGGCTGGATGGCGGAGCGCGAGCCGTTCTGGCTGGAAACCAGCGTGCCAGGGGTATTCGTCGCCGGCGACGTAAGGCGGCAATCGACCAAGCGCATCGCTTCGGCGGTCGGCGAAGGGGCGATGGCGGTGACCTTTGTGCACCAGCACCTGCGCGGCCCTGCCCCGGCGCAGCGGCCGCCGCCGGCGGCCGGTGGCTGAGCCATGTCCGCGGCCGCCACCGACGCGGGGCACAGCACCGACCTGATCCGCCGGGTGCCGATCTTTGCCGAACTGAGCGAGGCGGAAGCCAGCGAACTCTGGCATGCCGGCCAGCGGGTCAACGTCACCCCCGGCGAAGTGTTCATCCGTGAGGGCGAACAAGGCGGCTCGCTCTACATCATCCTCGCGGGCGCCGTGGAGGTGACCAAACAGGATGGCGAGCACGAGGTGACGCTGGCAACGCGCGGGCCAGGCGAGTTCCTCGGCGAGATGTCGCTGCTCGAGCAGGCGCCGCGCACCGCATCGGTGCGGGCCACTGAGCCGAGCGAGTTGCTGGCCATCGGCTCGGAGGCGTTCCGCCAGCTGCTGGCGCGCCGGCCGGCGGCGGCGGCAACGCTGCTGCGCACGGTAACCTCGCGGCTGAGGAGCACCGAAGCCTCGCTGGTGCAGTCGGACAAGCTGGCGGCGCTGGGCACCCTGGCGGCGGGGCTGGCGCATGAACTCAACAACCCCGCCGCGGCGATCCAGCGCTCGACCGGCTATCTCAGCGAAGCGTTCGAGGGGTGGCGCCGCCGTACGGTCGAACTCAGCATGCTGGCGATGACACAAGAGGAGCGGCAGGGGCTGGCCGAACTCGAGCGCAGCATCGCCGATTGCCGCGCCACCCGCTGCTCGGACGCCGAAGCACGGCGGATCGAATCTCGCCTCAGCCAGCGGCTCGAAACGCTCGGGGTGGCCGAACCCTGGGAAATCGCTCCGGCCATGGCGGCCTATGGCTGGTCGGTCGAACGGCTGGAGCCGGTGCTGGCCACCTTTGCAACGGCACATGTCGATCCAGTGCTGCAGTGGCTGGGGCGCGGACTGGCGGCGCAGCAGCTGATGGAAGAAATCGAGGTCGCCTCCAAGGCCATCTCGGGCATCGTCAAGTCGGTGAAGGCCTACGCTTATCTCGACCAGGCGCCAGTGCAGGATGTCGATATCGCGATGAGCCTCGACGACACGCTGATGATCCTCAATCACAAGCTGAAGCATGGGGTGGCGGTCACGAGAATGTACGAGCCGGCCCTCCCCCGGATAGAGGCCTATGCCGGCGAGCTCAACCAGGTGTGGACCAACCTGATCGACAACGCCGTGCAGGCGATGGGCGGCGAGGGCCGGCTCGAAGTGGGGGCAAAGCGGCTGGGCGATGAAGTCGAAGTGCTGATCGCCGACAGCGGACCGGGCATACCCGAGGAGGTCGGGCGGCGCATTTTCGAGCCGTTCTTCACCACCAAGGCGCAGGGCGTCGGCACCGGCCTCGGGCTCCACATCGCGCACAATATCGTGGTCAACCGGCACCGCGGACGCATCAGTTTCACCTCGCGCCCCGGACGAACGGAGTTCCGCATCGTCTTGCCGTTGCGGCTGGGCCACCCGGCGACACCGGAGAAGACCTATGTCGTTCGATGAGGTCGGGCGTTGCGCCCATGATGCACTGATCCGCGATGTCGAGCCGAGCTCGGCTGACAGCTGTCCCGAGTGCGTGGCGCGCGGCGACGACTGGGTCCACCTGAGGGTGTGCCTCGTCTGCGGCCATGTCGGCTGCTGCGATGAATCGCCCAACCGCCACGCCCGCCGGCATTTCCATGCCACGGGCCATCCGGTGATCCAGTCCTACGAGATCGGCGAGAACTGGCGCTATTGCTTCATCGATGACATCGAACTGCCGTCCGGCGAGCCGATGCGCAGGAGTTAGCCTAGAGGCAGGTGAGTGCAAGGCGCGTCAGCAGCGACACCAGTTCCGACTGCCGTCGCGTGCCGGTTTTGCGCATGACCCCCACCAGCTGGTTGCGCAGCGTCTGTTTGGATACCTCACGCTCCTTGGCGAAATCCGCCAGCGTGGCGCCGTTGAGCAGCGCTTCGGCCAGACGGGCTTCGGATTCAGTGAGCGAGAAGGCGCGCCAGAGCAGGTCGGTCGGCAACGATGACATTTCGAGGCTGCCGTGGATGATGAGCATCACCAGCGGCCCGGGGTCGAGGACCGCATCGTGCAGTTGGTAGTGCTGGTTGCCGCGCAAGGCCAGCCGCGCGATGGCGAAGTAGCGCTCGTCCATTCCACCCAGCGAAATCTGCTGCACCGAGGTTGGGGTGCGCTTGGAGGTGGTCACGCGTTCCACCAGCGTGCGCAGCTGGTGGTCGGCCCGCTCGTCCGCCGCGCGCAGGATGCCATCGGCGCTGCTGAACGGGCCACCGTGCTGACGACGAAGGGCTTCGCCATGGACGTTGGAATAGTGAATCCGCATGTCCTCGGAGACGAAGAACACGCTGAACGGCAAGTCGGCGACCACGCCCTCCAGATAGCCGCGGCCACCGGAAAATCGCGTGCGGCTGGCGATCTCGAAGGCGCGTTCGAAATGCTGAGCGGCTTCGGAGAGCACGCCGGCGATAAGCGGCCGCAGTTCGGCCTGCCGCTGTGCCGAGTAACGCACCTCGAGCGTAAGCTGGCGGGTGCCCTGGCGGAGCAGGACCACCCCCGACGACGCGGCGAAATCCCCCAGCTGCGCGACCCACTTGCGGTGGAAGGGCGCTGCGGCGGTCACGGCGCGATCGAGCAGGTGGTTATCGTGGAACACCTGGTTGGCGGCGAGCAAGGCGGTCGCCGGCAGGATCGGATTCAGCGAGGCATAGGTGGAGACATAGCTGGCGACAGCCGACGGCGCCAAGCCGCGCGAGGCGAAGGCGAGGTTCGTGCCGGTTGCGACGTTGTCCGCCGACCCCGTGATGATGCAGCCGGGAAAGGTTGCCGCGAGGATATCGAGGATGGTGTCCCAGTTCGAGCGGCCCAGCGCCATGTCATAGATGCAGCTGGTGAGACTGTTCTGCGCAAAACCCATGCGTTTGTACTCTTGTCACAAGCGCCGAGAAGGTTACTCGCCCCTTCTTCCGCAACAACGTTGTCGTCCCGATTTTGCTGAGGTCCGGCACGTCGCCGTCGCCTGCAGTCCATCCTCGAGCTCGCCGCCAGTTCTAGGCCGGTTTTCGGCGTTTACCACATGTATACCATGAGGATGGTTACCGGCCGACCGGCCATGGCGCATCCGCGCCCTCGGTCCAGGGCGCCGCAGCCGACGCGGCCGCTACGGGGAAGATAGATCCGGACAGCGGCGACAGCGCATCACCAGACAGGACATTCATACCAGGCCGCTGGTTCACCAGCGTCATCGGAATGGTATGCCCTGGCCCGCCGCGTCTCAGATGACGATCGAAATACTCAAACACCCCATCACTTCGATCTGCCCTGCAGTTTCAATTGGTAAATATGCAGGACTTCCCATTACTCACCTCACCTCAGCATTACGATAACGTTGTTGTAGAATTTAGCCTCCTGAGTTTCTTTCACCGGCGGCAGCGGCGGGGATTTCGTTCGCTGTTTATTTCAAAGCGACTTTCATTCCTCAGGAGAATAAAGATGTATCGCGTTGTTCTTTCCGCCGCCGTCGTGCTTCTCGCCACGAACTCTGCCTTCGCTTGGGGCATCAACACTGCCTATATCACCCAAGCCTCGCCCGTGGTGGGCACCCAGATCGCAGTGACCACCCAGAAGGGTGCGGCCAACTACTCGAACACCCTGCAGGTCGGCTTCCCCGGCTTCCAGGCAGCGCACACCAAGCAGCGCGGGGTTGGCAACTTCTCCCACACCGAGCAGTGGGGCTCGCTGCAGGCGTCGAGCACCACGCAGCGCGGCGATTTCAACGAGGCCGTGACCATCCAGGATGGCCTCCTGCAGCTCTCGATCATCGATCAGAAGGGCACCGGCAACACTGCCGTCGTCAGCCAGGTCGGCGTCGGTCAGATCGCCATCATCACGCAGGAATAAGCTGAGCGATGCTTGCGGCTAAAGCGCGTCGCGATCTTTCAGATTCGCTCCATGCGCTTTAGCTATTTGTTTGCACGCATGTCTCTGTCCCGAAACCGGTACCCACTTTCGGGAGACATGCTGAGCGAGCCAAAACAAACGGGCGACGCCCTGCGTCGCCCGTTGGTCCCAGGTCCCGGATCTGTGATCAGAACTGCCCGGTGATACCGGCAGTCAAGGTGAACGACCACATATCGCCGAAGGTCAGGAAGTTGCGGTCGCTATTGTCGTGCGGGCCGCTATAGGTGGCGTCGTCCCCGATGACCGAGGCAGCGCTGGTGATCCCGGCCGGGTCACGTCCGATCGACGCGACCCGCGACAGGTACTCGCCACCCACGCCGAAGCTCAACTGCATCGCCTCGCCGATGGCGGTCGTGTAGTTCGCCTGGGTCCGCACCGCGTAGGCGAAGCCGCTGTCTTCGCCCATCTCGATGACATTCTCGACCGAGTGGTCGACCGCGCTCGGCACGCCGCCGGAGACGGCGTAGGTCTCGCGCACGTCGTAGCTGGTGCCCATGAAGTAAGCGCCGCCTTCGAGGCCAAGCGTGAGGCTCGCCGTCTCGGCGACCGGCATGGTGATGTTGCCGCCGACGATGCCGCCGACATAGTGCGAGTCGAGCGTCTCGTCGGTGGTCTGGGTGTAGAGCGGATAGGCGAAATTGGCGGGCGCGGTGGGCTGGAGCTCAGCCGCGTCGACCGAGATCTCGGTGGTGATACCCTGCCCCAGGAAACGGTAGCTGGGACCGGCATAACCGGTGATGGTGGGCTCGCCCGCTTCAGGGGCCCTGGTGAGGGCGAAAGTGACGTCGCCGCCAGTGTAGACGAGGCTGTGCGAGACCTCGGTGTTCACCTCCCAGCCTTCCAGGTCGCCGACGGCGAGGAAAACGCCGCCGGTTTCATCGGCGATGGCGCCGAAGGCATAGGCGAGGTTCGGAGCGCCGGCCAGGGTTGCGATGCCCACATAAGAGAAGCCGTCACCTGCGGCCGCGGGATCGACACCGTAGCCGTTCGAGGCGCCGGCTGGATTGGACAAGATGGTCGCAACCTGATCCATGCCGGCCGTGCCACTGACCACTGCGGACGCGGTGGGGCCGGCAGGATCGGTGGTCAGGGTGATCGTGCCCGTCGGGGTCGTGATGCCCGGAATGAACAGCGAGCTATCGTTCCCCAGCGCGATGGTGCTGCTGGAACTGCGGGTCGCGAACGACATGAAGCCGGAGATGCCGAGCGAACTGATGGTACCGTTCTGCTCACCCAACTGCGTGGACGCGCTGATGCCAACGAGGCCACCCAGCGCCAGTCCATCGGACTCCAGCTCGACCTGGCTGCCATCGACCTCGAAGTAGGATCCGACGACTCCGGGCACAGCGTAACCCGCCACGCCGGCGCCGATGGTCACGACCCAGGGGTTCCCGGGCTCCTCGATGACCAGTTGATCCAGGTCGGCGGCGCTGGCGGCCGTCGTCCCCAGCAGAATCGCGTTGATACCAGCCAAAAGCGCAACCTTCAGGCGCATGCCCCCACCCACCTTCAAATGAGCCAAGTATGATCAATGCCGGCAAAACCCCCGGCTTACGCCACCTTGTCGATAACCTGTTGAGAATTACTTAACCTTAACGAAGATTTACGCAGGCACGGTCGCGGGCGACTTGGCAATCAAGCAAGTGGCTGAAATCGCTGCGTAACGACTGCCCTAGACGGCCTGTGCGAGAGGGCAACGCAAGGCGGACAGACTTGCCCGCTGCCTGATCGACTGTTGGCGCAAGTAAATTCGTCGGATCAGTACTGAGGGACGGACCTGCTCGCCGGCGCTGTTTGCGACCGAGCAAGCGCAGCCCCGGCGCCAGCGGGGGCGATCGGCGTCGGCGCTACAGCGCGAACGGCTTGAAGTGCTTGCTCAGCTTCAGCGTCTGGGCCTGGTAATTGGAGCCCAGGCCCGTGCCGTAGAGCCGATCGGGGGCCTCAGCGAGACGCTCGTAGATCAGGCGGCCAATGGTCTGGCCGTGGCCGAGCAGGAACGGCACCTCGCGGCTGCGCACTTCGAGCACGGCGCGGCTGCCGGTGCCACCGGCGGCGGAATGGCCGAAGCCGGGGTCGAAGAAGCCGGCATAGTGGACGCGGAACTCGCCGACCAGCGGATCGAACGGCACCATCTCGGCGGCATAGGCCGGCGGGACGTGCACACTTTCGCGCGACACGAGGATGTAGAACTCGTCGGGATCGAGGATGAACTCGTCGGCGCCGCGCTTGATCAGCGGCTCCCAGTAATCGAGGACATCGAGATTGTCCTTGATGTCCATGTCGATCACCGGGGTGTGGCGCTTCGAGCGGAAGCCGATCAGGCCGTTGCGGTCAGTGCCCTTCAGATCGATCGACAACAGCACGCCCTCGCCGACCTCGGCATTGGCGTCGAACACCAGGGTTTCGACATTGTGCAGCGACTTGTGCTCGAACAGGGTGAGCCGGCTGTCGCCGACACGGAAGCGCATCTGGCTGAGGCGCGAGCCGGTGCGCACACGCACCGGGAAGGTGCGGGGGCTGATCTCGAGATAGAGCGGCCCCTTGTAGCCGTGCGGCAGGGTGTCAAAGCCGCGGGCGTGGTCGCCGATAACGCGGGTGAAGACATCGAGCCGGCCGGTGGAGCTTTTGGGGTTCGCCCCGGCCGACACGGTGTCCGGCAGGTTCAGGCTCTCCTGCAGCGGCACCAGGTAGACGCAGCCGCGCTCGAGCACGGCGCTGTTGGTGAGATCGAGCTCATGCAGCTTCAGCGTCTCGATGCGCTCGGCGACGGTGTGTTCGGGGCCGGGTAGGAAGCTCGAGCGAATGCGATAGGCGACCTTGCCCAGCCGCAGGTCAAGGCTCGCCGGCTGCACCTGGTCGGCATCGAACGGTCGCTCTGTGACGATGTTGCCGCGCGCTGCCAAACGCTCGATGAAACGAGCGGGAAACACGCCCTTGGCCCAAAGCTCACTATCCAATGGTCTACCCCGCAACCTGAAGCGTTTCACCGTTTCGGTGAAACGGCGAAACGCTGCAGGGTTTTGATTTTGTCACGCTTTCGAACCGGAAAAGTCTGCAACTTTTCCTGAAAGCGCTCCGGCTACATCCCCTAGCAACCTGAGGCGTTGACGCCAAGACCGCATGGGTCGTATATCCACGCTATGCGCCTTTGCGGTAACGCCAGAAGTGCATGGTGGTGATTTGGCCGGTCTGATTGCAGCCACCTAAAACAAGTCGCTAAAGGGACCTTCGAGCCGGCCGCCCATGCGTGCCGGCTTTTTTGTTTTCGAGGCAAGGACATGTCGAAGTCGAAGAACCCGCTGAGCGACGAAAAGAACCGCGCCCCAGCCACGATGCTCGTCCATGGCGGCACACAGCGCAGCCAGTTCAAAGAGACCTCGGAAGCCATCTTCATGAACTCGGGCTATTCCTACCCGAGCTCGCAATATGCCGAGGACCTGTTCCTCAACAAGATCAACAAGCCGGCGCATAACTACTCGCGCTTTGCCAACCCGACGATGGACATGTTCCAGGACCGGATGGCGCTGCTCGAAGGGGCGGAAGCGGCGCGGGCCTTCGCCACCGGCATGTCCGCCGTTACCAACGCGGTGATGAGCCAGGTGCGGGCCGGCGACCATATCGTTGCGGCGCGGGCGCTGTTCGGCGGCTGTCGTTATGTGGTCGAAGACCTGATGCCACGGTTCGGCGTCAACTCGACGCTGGTCGACGGGCGCGACCCCGCGAACTTTGAACAGGCAATGCAGCCCAATACCAAGGTGATCTTCATCGAGACGCCGACCAACCCGACGCTCGAGCTGGTCGACATCGCCGCCGTCGCCAAGATCGCCAAGGCGCATGGCGCCAAGCTGATCGTCGACAATGTGTTCGCCACCGCCCTGTTCCAGAAGCCGCTGCAACTGGGCGCCGATCTGGTCACCTATTCGGCCACCAAGCATATCGACGGCCAGGGCCGGGCGCTGGGCGGCATCGTGCTCGGCTCGAAAGCGCTGATCGAGGGCGACGTGCACACCCTGCTGCGGCAGACCGGGCCGTCGCTGTCGCCGTTCAATGCCTGGGTGCTGCTGAAGGGGCTCGAAACGCTGCCGATCCGCGTCAGGCAGATGACCGAGAGCGCTGCCAAGGTGGCCGAGTTCCTCGCCGACCATCCCAAGATCGAGCGCATCTCTTACCCATTCCACCCGTCGCACCCGCAATACGAGCTGGCGAAGCGGCAGATGGCGAACGGCTCGACGCTGGTGGCGTTCGAGGTGAAGGGCGGGCGCGAGGCGGCATTCACGCTGTCGGACTCGCTGGCGGTCATCCTGATCTCGAACAATCTTGGCGATGCAAAGTCGCTGATCACCCATCCGGGCACCACGACGCATGCCCGGTTCACCGAGGAGGTGCGGCTGGAATCGGGGATCACTCCAGGCCTGCTGCGGCTGTCGGTGGGACTCGAGGACGCGGACGATCTGATCCGCGATCTCGAATACGGGCTCAGCCAGGTCTAGTGCGGCTAGCCGCCCAACAGTTCGGCGACGCGCCGGACTGAGGTGATCGAAGCGATCTGCTCGGCCGTCAGATTGCGGCCGAGCTCGCTCTCGATGCCGGCGACAATCGCCATATGGCCGAGGCTGTCCCAGGCGGCGACCGAGCTCATGTCGGCGCCGATGGCGATGGCGCCGGGGCAATTGAGCGCCTCGCCGACGATGACGCAGGCCCGCTCATCAAGGCTCATCGGGTGCCTCCCAGAACGGCCCGCGCATCCATTGATCGCGGAACATCTCGAAGTTGACGAAGTCGATGATCTCGCCGGTGACCGGATTCTGCTTCTGGCGGTGCCAGGTGCCGACATGCTCGAACCCAAGCCGGCGATAGCTGAAGATCGACGAGACGTTGCGGGAATCGACCACGCCGTAGAAGCGCTCGATGCCGCAATGGGCGAAGAAGTGGTTGAGCAGCCGGGCGCGGGCCTCGACCACGACGTTCTTGCCCCACCAGTTGCGATCATGCACTGCGACAGTACCGAAGGCCGAGCGGTAGCCCTGCAGCCGCACCATGTGAGCGCCGATCGGCGCCGCTTCGCCCTTGGGGATAATGGCGAAAGCGAAGCGGTTCTTGCTGCGAGGCAGCGGCCCACGCAGCAACCAGTGCGGCAACGACCGCGGCTTGGTCGTCTGCATCAGCCCATTGAGGATGTCCGGGTCATACCGCCAGCTATTGGTGACGCGCAGGGTTTCGATCATCCCCATCGGCTTCAAAATGAAGCGCTCGGTTTCCAGCGGACCGATTCCCAGCTTGCTCATTGGCGTTCGACCATGGCGCGGACGTCGGCGCGCACGATCTTGCCGCGATCGTTGCGCGGAATGGCGGCGACGGCGAATAGTTTTGAGGGCACCGCCTCGTCACGCGCGCGCGCCCGGCACCAGGCCTTCAGCGCTTCGGGATCGAACGCTGCTCCATCAGCGAGGACGATGGCCGCTGCGACCGCCTCGCCAGCAATGGCGTCCGGAATGCCGAAGGCGCAGGCCTCGGCGATGGCCTCATGGCGCTCCAGCAACATGTCGATCTCCTCGGCCTGGATCTTGATGCCGCCGCGGTTGATCTCGGACTTGCTGCGCCCGACAAGGATCAGCTTGCCCTGCTCATCGAGCTCACCGATATCGCCGGTGCGGAACCAACCGTCGACGAACGCCGCCTCGTCGAGATCGGGCCGCTGCCAGTAACCCAGCATCATCGAGGGGCTCTGCACCAGCACCTCGCCGCGGCCGTCGCCATCGATGGCGACGCTGCCACCCCAGAGCCGGCCGACATAGCCGTCGCGTGCCTCGGCCTCGTCGAGGCTGCCGCCGCCGATCCAGTTCGCCGCCTCGGTCATGCCGAACATGTTGAACACCCGGCGCGTGCCGCACCACTCGGCGATGGCCCGCCAGTGCTCGATCGAGAGCGGCGCCGAACCGACATGCACGCGTTCGAGCACCGGCCCTGGCCGGGCCGAGAGGCGCAGTGCGAGCTTCCAGAACGAAGGGACCGAACTCATGAAGCTGATGCGGTTCGCCGTCAGGTAGCCGGCAAGGCCGGCGAGCTCGTTGAGCGCCGGACTGGGCCAGAGATGCACGCGGCCGCCAGCCAGCAACGGCGTCAGCACGTTGCCGATGAGGCCGTGGCCGAAGAACACCGGCAGCACGCAGAGCGTTTCGCGCAGCACGTCAGGGCCGATCTCGGCGATGTTCAGCGCGGCGCGGGCGAGCAGGCCCCGGACCGAATGCACGATGCCCTTAGGCCGGCCGGTGGTCCCCGAGGTCATCAGGATGAGCGCCGGATCATCAAGGCGCAGCGGCGCAGGTCGGGCGGTGCCCGATATTTCCACGCGCGGCCGCTGCGGCCCGAGCCATAGCGATGCACCGGTGGTCTCGAGCACGTTCTCGCGTTCTTCCGGCCGAAGGCCGGGATTGACCGCGACCGCGATGAGTCCGATCTCCCAGCAGGCAAAGATGGCGATCAGGTAATCGACCGGATTGACCTCGGCCACCACCGCCCGAGCGCCGGGCGCTACCCCGTGGTGCGAGAGCTCGGCAGACTTCTCCTTCACCCGCCCCCGGATACCCTCGGCGTCAAGCGCCATGCCGGTCCGGACGTCGACGAGGGTCGCGGTGGCCGGAAGCATGCCGGTGAAGGAGAGATTGCCGATCATCCGGCGCCTCGCGGCACGATGCGCTGCAGGCCGCGGAAGCTGTGGCGGCGGACTTTCGAGAGGAAAGCCGTCGGCGCAGCCAGCACTGCCGCGCCATCGACAAGCCGCGTCGCGAGGCTGCTGGCGCTGCCGCCGGCGATGCGACCGGCAGCGGCGCCGGCCCCGGGGACCTCGAACAGCGCGGCGACCAGCTCAAGGCAGAGGCGCGCCTCGAGGCCCAGACCCAGCCGGCGCGCCATCTCCGGCAGCGCGGTCACCTCATCGGGCGTGAGATGGCGAAAGGCCTGCAGCACGTCGACCAGCAGGCGGAGCTGGTGGAACTTGTGGCCGAGCGCGGCATGGACCACTGCCACGAAGAACTGCGGCAGACCGGCGCTCGCGTTGCCCTGGCCACTGGCCATGAACTCGCCATAGCCGAAGCTGACGCGCCGGCGCAGGCCCTGATAGTGCACCAGGTTGCCGTGCACTTCGATCAGCAGTGCATCCATGTCGGGCTGGATCCACTTTTCTTCCTGATTCTGCTCGGTGTGATCGAGCAGCGGCTTGCGGAACAGCTGGTAGCCCAGCCCGGTCAGCAGCTCGCCGATCGGGGCGCGGGCCGAGGGCGCGACCATGATGTCGATATCGGTGAACGGACGATCTGACGGCGTCGGGTAGAGCTGGCGCGCGAAGACCGGGCCTTTGACGATCACCGCCTCGAGCTGCCTCTCGGCAATGTAGCGGTCGACCTTGGCGGCGATGCCGCGTAGGTGCATCGACAGGCCGACGAGGATCGTCAACTCGCTCTGCGCCACCCTGAGGTCGCCAGTGCTGTGCTGCGCCGCGAGCTTGCGGGTCACTACAGGCAGGACATTGTGATCGCGCGCCAGCTTGAGCAGCCGATCAACGGCGCCCGCCGGCACGGCGGCAGCGGTCGCCTCAGGGTCGGCCAGTCGGCAGAGCAGCTTGTCGAGCTCGGCCGCCATCATGCGATGATCTTCTGGATATTGAGCGCTGCCAGCATGACGGGCGCAAGATCGGTCGGATTGGACCCGGCAGATAGCCGATAGGTGGGCACGGCGCGCACCAGCTCGCCGAGCCGCTGGAACAGTTCGCGCTCGACCTGCGGTACTCCCGCGCGCGTGGAGCGCAGGTTGTCTGCAGCTGCGAGGGCAAGCACCTCGGCCTTGCTGGTTGGCGCGCAACGGCTCGCCGTCACGCCACTGCGTTCGAGCACGAAGACAGCGGCGATCTCGCGGGCGGCGATGCTCTCGACACTGACGGTGGTGCGAAGCGCCGACAGGGTCACCGGCCGCTCGTCCTCGACGCTCCAATCGCCGCTCAGCAGCGGCTGCACCCAGGGCAGCATCTCGGCGGTGCGGCGATGGACCTTGAGGCTTCGAGGCATGCCCCAGGCGGTCGGGCGATCGCCACTGACGTTGCACGCCATCGCATCATCGGAGCAAAGGCCTAGCCCGCCCGCTGCAAGAGCGAGGGTCGAGGTGGTCTTGCCGGCGCCGCTCTTGCCGAAAATCAGCGCTACGCGGCCATCCGGCAGGGTCAATCCCGCGGCGTGCACCAGAAACTGCTTTGCGGCGATGAGCGCCGCCTGCAGCGCAAGCTGCCCGCAAGTCATGACGATGCGCTCTTCGGCGCCCGGCGCCACGGTGATGGTGGCCTCTCGCGCCTTGTCGGAGAGAGTCAGCGAGATGACGCCGGGGAACACCAGGGTGCGCCCTTCCGGGCCCTGCCAGAAGCAGGCCTCGCCCTCGTCGAGGATCGGCCCTTCGTAGAGCGGATCGGTTCCCTCGGGCATCGATAGCGGTTCGCCGGAGATGATGGTCAGGCCATAGGCCAGCGGTGCGGTCGGCAGCGGACGCGAGCGGCCGGCAAAGATGCGGCCGTAGCAGTCGACCAGCACCGGCGAAATCGCGGACACCCGCAGGGATGCGCCCTGCAGATCGAAGAATTTCTGAATCATGCTCGGGCTCCCCGCGGGTCGTGATGGTCGAGCGCCGGAGCGGCGTGGACGTGGATCTGCACCTGGCCGGGAATGCTGGCGTTGATGACTTCGACACCGTCGAGCGTCACCCAGCAATGGGCGGAGAGGCGCGGCTTGCCGACCGATTTGGGGTCGACGGAGAAATGCAGTTTCGGATCATAGCCGCAGCGCCGGAGTGCGGCGAAGCCGACCAGCCCGGTCCGGAGGCAACGGTTGTTGCGCATCAGGATCGGCCATCGCGCCACACGGCCTACCCGTTTGGCAATATAGGGCACTGGAAATCGCGGCCAGGTATCGGGCTGAGCCGACGAAGCTTGTACCAGGATCCCGGAGAAGCTGCGGCCGGCGATACGAGCTGGAAGCGTCCGTGCGCTCAGCCACAGCCGCAGGCGAAACACCAGCCGATCGAGAGCTTGTGGAGCGGGCGCGTCGGCTGCCTCAGGCGGCATGCACGATGATGCCTTCTGAGATCAGTTCGGCAATCAGTTCGGGGAGGTCCTCAGCCAGCGTCGCCGGCTCGACTTCGAACTCGGCAGCCATGCGTTGGGCTACGTCCTCGACGTTGCGGACGCCATCCAGGTTCCGCAGGAAGCAAAGCGACGACTCGTTGCAGGTATAGAGTTGGCCGCTGCCGAGCAGCAGAATCACAGCCCCCTCGCCCACTGGTTCGAACGACACTTCGTCACCAAGGCGATACACTGCATCCATCTACGCACCACAGTCGAAAAACAGAACGGTCAGAGGCCGGAGAACCGGCCCCTGAACAGATCACATAGCACTCTTGCTGCTAGTCGCAGCGACAACTGCGGTCAGCCGCTGTTGCTTGGTGAGGGTCGGCTTGGAATAGATCTTCTTCATGGTCGTGCTCCCTGCCCGAAGGGCCTACCTCTCGCTCAGACCCAATCAAGGCGGCGGCGAGTTGCTCGGGATCGAGGCAGTGATCAAGCTCAGCCTCTGCTCTTTGACCAGCGTCGGCTTGATGTAGGTCTTCTTTTTCATATTCGCTCCCAACGGCCTGCTTACGAGGGCCACCGGGTAACGCTAGCATGACCGCGCCGAGGCCGAAACCCTCGTCACCGTGACATCCACCTATTGAGGCCGCGGAGATCAGGACTGTGTTCAGCCGCCAGCGATCGGGTCTTGCTGCCGGCGGCTAAGCCCGTGACCCGTTAAGCGTCTGCTGCCTGGCGAGCGCCGGCTTGGCATAGGTCTTCGTTCATGACCTCCAATGCCAGAAGCCAGTACAAATAGCAGAAGCCGCGGTGACGGAAGCCAGCGGTACAGCTGAGACGGATGGGCTTCAGCGCGACGTACTGGCGGCTGGCGCAGCAGTGACCAAAGTCAGCTTCTGCCCTTTGATGAGCGTCGGTTTGCTGTAGGTCGTCTTCATGGTCATCCCGAAATCCGAGTGCCGTGCGAACCCAGGCGATCTGGCCTGCCGGCTCGGATCAGCCTGGCTTGCTATTGCTGCTGACCGCCGCAGTGATCGCACTCAGCTTCTGCACCTTGACGAGAGCCGGCTTCGCATAAGTCTTCTTCATGTCACGTCCCCATCTACGCCCCAAGGCGGCAGCGTCAGGCTAACAGAACCAGCAAGACTTAGAAAACTTACTTCTTGCCTTTGTCACACGAAGGAAGGCCGGAGCGGGCCCCGGCCCCTCCAGATCACGTGGGGTTGTGCTTGCTGGTGACCGGCTCGGCGGTAATGGCTGTGAGCTTCTGCTGCTTGACGAGCACAGGCCTAGAATAGGTCTTCTTCATAATATGCCTCAAAAAATTCCCTGCTCGAACAGCAGGGTAGCGGCAAAATAGCAGAGTCGACGCAGCCCGCAACCGTTCGATCTAGGGTTTGCGGTAGAACATCACCCGTTGGGCGAGCTGGGTGCCGTCGAAGCGCGTTACTTCGGCGACCAGGTTGCCGAAATGGCCGTTCAGCATCAGGGGTTCGTCGGTCAGTTGACGCGCCGCCGACATCGGTTCAGGCGCCTCGACCGTCTGCGGCAGGCTGACGCTGGGTGGCTTGGCCCGGAAGTCGTAGAGCGTGACGGTATATCTGGGCATCGTCATTTCCATCGCCTGAATTCAGATTGCGATAGCCGACGATAGCGAAGCCTAGCTGACAGTTGGCTGAACCGACCCGACCTTGCGAAGAATTCACCCACCTTACCAAGCTCTAATGCGACGTCTTGACCGGTGCGCTCTACTTTAAGCGCAATGGGTATTGGGCTTCGAAGGTGCGGCGATGAAGCGGTGGTTGAAATGGATCGTCCTCGTGGTGCTGCTCGGCGCGGGCGGCGCCGGCTGGCTGGTGTTCAGTGTACCTGCCAAGGATGAGGTGCCACGCACAACGCCGGTGGCGCGCGGCACTATCGAGGAGACGGTGCTCGCGTCCGGGGTGATCCAGGCCAGTTCGCTGGTCAGCGTCGGCGCCGAAGTTTCGGGTCGGATCAAGACGCTCAATGTTCAGCTCGGCGACGACGTGAAGGCCGGCGACGTGATCGCCGAAATCGACTCGCTGAACCAGCAGAACGCGGTGAAGGCGGCGCAGGCCTCGCTCGCCAATACCGAGGCGCAGAAGACCATCCAGACCGCTAACCTCGGACAAGCCAAGACCGCCCTGGACCGGGCCGAGAAGCTCAGCCCGCAAAAGCTGATCTCGGACGCCGACCTGCAGACGGCGCAACTGGCGGTGCAGACGGCCGAAGGCCAGTTGCAGGCGATCGAGGCGCAGATCCAGCAGGCCCAGATCAATGTCGAAGCGGCGGAGCTGAACCTCGACCGCACCAAGATCGTGGCCCCTTCCGACGGCACGGTGGTCGCCGTGTCGGTGGAGGTCGGGCAGTCGGTCAACGCCAACAATTCGTCGCCGACCATCGTCAAGCTCGCCAACCTCGACAAGATGGTGGTGAAGGCCGAGATCTCGGAGGCAGACGTGCCGCGGGTTGAACCGGGACAGCTGGTCTATTTCACCATCCTCGGTGACCCGGATACCCGCATCAACGCAACGCTCCGCGCGGTCGAGCCGGCGCCGGATTCGATCGCCTCGGACGACACCACATCGAGCTCATCGAGCACTGCAGTCTATTACAATGGTCTGTTCGACGTGGATAACCCCGGCCATAGGCTGCGCATCTCGATGACGGCACAGGTGACGATCGTGCTGAAATCGGCCGATGACGTGCTGACGGTTCCGGCCTCGGTGCTCGGCCGCAAGGGCCGCGACGGCAGCTACACGCTTCAGGTGTGGGACCAGCAGAAGGAGGCGGCCGAGCCTAAGCAGGTCACCATCGGGCTCAACAACAACGTGACGGCGGAAGTGCTCTCGGGCCTCGACGAAGGCGATCTGGTGGTCAATTCCACGGCAGCCGCTCCGGCGGCCCGCAACGGTAACGGCCAGGGCGCCAACCGGAACATCCTCGCCGGCGGCGGCCCGCCGGGCGGGTTCGGGCGCTGAGGCCGCGGCGATGACCGAACCGCTGATTTCCATCCGGCAACTGCGCCGGGAGTATCCGATCGGGGCCGAGAGCATCACGGTGCTCAGGGATATCGACCTCGACATCGCCGCCGGGGAGATGATCGCCATCATCGGCCAATCAGGCTCGGGCAAGTCGACGCTGATGAACGTGCTGGGCTGCCTCGACAATGGCTGGACCGGCGAATATCGGCTGGCCGGACGCGACATCGCGCGGCTCCAGCCCGATGAGCTGGCCGAACTGCGCCGCGAGTATTTCGGCTTCATCTTCCAACGCTACCAGCTGCTGGCCGATCTCGATGCGCTCGAGAATGTCGAGGTGCCGGCGATCTATGCGGGCGCCCGGAAACAAGCGCGGCGGGAGCGGGCCCACCAGCTGCTGGAACGGCTGGGGCTGGGTGAGCGCCTGACGCACCGGCCGAACGCGCTGTCCGGCGGCCAGCAGCAGCGCGTCAGCGTGGCCCGAGCGCTGATCAATGGCGGCGAGATCATCCTCGCGGACGAGCCGACCGGAGCGCTCGATTCCAAAAGCGGCAAGGAGCTGATGGCGCTGCTCAAGGAGCTCAACGCCGAAGGCCACACCATCATCATCGTTACCCACGATCCGACCGTCGCGGCTGAGGCCGACCGGGTGGTGGAGCTGAGCGACGGCGTGATCGTCGCCGACCGGCGCAAGGATGAAACTGCCCCGCCGGTGCAGAAGGCCGCGGAGACGATCAGGCGGGTCCCGCGCTGGCGCGAGGCGCTGGACCGGGTCGGCGAGGCGTTCCAGATGGCGCTCAGGGCGCTGTCGAGCCATCGGCTGCGCACCTTCCTCACCATGCTCGGCATCATCATCGGCATCGCCTCGGTGGTGTCAGTGGTGGCGCTGGGGCAAGGCAGCCAGCAGACGGTACTCGACCGGATCAGCTCGATCGGCACCAACACCATCAACGTCATGCCCGGCACCAGCGCTGCGGACCGGCGGCGCGATGCGATCCGCACGCTGGTGCCGGCGGATGCCGCGGCCATTGCGGCCGAGAAATTCGCCGACAGTGTGACGCCGCAGGTGTCGAGCAGCGGCCAGGCGCGCTATCGCAATGTCAGCGCCGCAGCGCAGATCCAGGGCGTCGGCGCCGACTACTTCCGGGTGAACAACCGCAGCTTCGTCGAAGGCGCAGCCTTCGATGCGGCCAGCACCAGTGCGCTGGCGCAGGTGGCGGTGATCGACACCACGGCGCGCGACACGCTGTTCACCAATGGCGAAGATGCGGTCGGGCAAGTGGTGCTGGTCGGCAACGTGCCGCTGAGGATCATCGGCGTAGTGGCGGCGAGCACCAACAATTTCGGCCCGCAGTCGAGTTCGATCAGCATCTGGATGCCCTACACCACGGCGATGTCGCGGATCCTGGGGCAGAGCTGGCTCTCGAGCATCACCGTCCGCATCGCCGACAGCGCCGATGTCACCGAGGCACAGGCGGAGATCCAGGCGCTGCTCGAGCAGCGGCACGGCACGGTGGATTTCAGCCTGCAGAACACCGACACGATCCGCGAGACCATCCAGTCGACCTCGCAGACCCTGACGCTGCTGATCTCGGCGATCGCGGTGATCTCACTGATCGTCGGCGGCATCGGCGTGATGAACATCATGCTGGTGTCGGTACGCGAGCGGACCCGGGAGATCGGGGTGCGCATGGCGGTCGGGGCACGGCAGGGCGATATCCTGCAGCAGTTCCTGATCGAGGCGGTGCTGGTCTGCCTGATCGGCGGCACGGTGGGCGTTCTGCTGTCACTGGGGATCGGTTTCGGCGTCGAGAAACTGGTGAGCGGGCTCAGCTTCATCTACTCGCCGACGACAATCATCGCGGCGTTCGTCTCGTCGAGCCTGATCGGCGTGCTGTTCGGCTTCATGCCGGCGCGTTCGGCAGCGCGGCTCGATCCGGTGGTGGCGCTGGCCAGCGAGTGAGGCGGTGGCCTGGAGTTACCAGACGCCCGGAATCCAGCGGAAACGGACCCGCTGCATGTAGCCGGAGTAACCCTTTAGCTCCTCGCTGAGAGTTGCTTCCTCGGCGAGGGTGCGCAGCGCCAGGGCAACGGCACAGATGGCGGCTGGGATGACCGCCACGAGCGAGGCCAGCGCCAGCGCCGTGCCGATGCCGAGCGCCACGCCGCCGATATAGCCGGGATGGCGGATCGTGGCGTAAGGGCCGGCGTCGATGACCTGGTGCCCCCGATCGGTCTGGATGCGCACCGTGAGTTCGAAGTGCCGGTTGACGCCCTGCGCCCAGGCGGTGAGGCAGAAGCCGGCGGCAAAGATCAGATAACCAAGCCAGACCACCCCATCTGGCAATTGCGACCAGCCGAAGCGATAGTCGAGCCCGGCCACCGGCAGGATGGCGGCCATCGAGGTGAGGGTCACGGCGACGAAGGCGAGGTCCCATGACTTGCTGCCAGCCTGAGGCTTGCGCCGGATGGCGAAGAGTTCGGGATCGACCCGCCAGATGTAGACGATCGCCACGAGGATCGCTGCGACGAAGATCGCGAGGTACCACCAGGCCCGAGGCCACTCGAGCGTGCCGGCGGGCAGGAACAGCAACACGGCCATGACCAGCAGGGTCACCGCGAGCGAGCCAAGCGCGCGGTACTCGTCGGAGCCGAACCGGGGATGTGTGGCGTCGGACATGGGAGGCCTCCGCTGACAAGGGGATTTTACTCCCGTTGTGGAGGCGGAGTCACGTGCGCTTGTGGCCACTGGCTGGGGCACTTGAGTTCATCGCTAAAACCAGCAGTCGGCGTGCCCTCCCCCGTAAACGGGAGAGGGCCGCCGACTGCACGCTCAGGTAAGAGAGCCGCCTAATGCTGGTGCGGGTGCTGCTCGTCGAACTCGTGCGGCTTGAAGTGATAGTCGGCCGAGCAGAACTCGCAGACCACCTCGATCTCACCGTCGACCACCATCTCCTGGCGTTCCTCGGCCGAGAAATTGTCGCGCAGCATCGCCTCGATCCGTTCGGCCGAGCAGGTGCAGCGCTCCTCGAGCGCGATCGGCTCGAAGACGCGGACGCCGGTCTCGTGGAACAGCCGGAACAACAGCCGCTCGGCAGAGACGTCGGGGTCGGCCAGCTCGTCGTCGCCGACGGTCGACAGCAGCGCCCGGGTGGTCGTCCACTTGTCGTCTTCGACGAAATCCGGGTCGACCATCTCAGGGTTGTCGAAATCGCCGTCGCCCGGCAGGTCCGGCATCACCGACTGGCCGTGCGGCGGCAGGAACTGCACCAGCGCGCCACCGGCCCGCCATTGCGGGCCACCGGCGCCGCGCACCGAATGCTCGGCGACGGCGAGGCGCACCAGGGTCGGAATCTGCTCGGACTGCTGGAAGTAGGCATGCGCCACATCCTCGAGCGTACCGCCCTCGAGCGCCACGATACCCTGATAGCGCTCCATATGGACGCCCTGGTCGACGGTCATGGCAAGGTGACCCTTGCCGAGCAGTTGCCCCGGCTTGGTCTCGCCGCGCTCGATCGCCATCATCACCGCGTCGGCATCGAAGCGGGCATAGCCGCGCAGGCCATCCGGCGCATCGAGGTCGACGACGATCAGGTTCACCGGCCCATCGGTCTGGGTCTGCATGATGAAGCGGCCCTCGAACTTCAGCGAGGAGCCGATCAGCGAGGCCAGCACCACGGCTTCGCCGAGCAGGCGCGCCACCGGAGCGGGGTAGTTGTGGCGGGTGAGGATCGCATCGAGCGCCGGCCCAAGGCGAACCACACGGCCACGGCTGTCGAGCCCATCGAGGGTGAAGGGCACCACGACATCATCGCCCGACTCCGGGCGATCGAGGCCATAGGTGCTGAGCTCAGTCTGAGTCATCCATAATCCAATCTCGCGGAAGCGACCCCGCTCCGCTATCGGATCGAGGTCCCGCGCTGGTTCGTGTCGCGCATAATAGTATCGCAGAACGACTAGATGTTCTGCCGGTCTTGGCCCAGTGCCCAGCACAGGATCGCCTTCTGGGCGTGAAGCCGGTTTTCGGCTTCATCAAAGACCACCGATTGCGGCCCGTCTATGACCTCGTCGGTCACCTCGTCGCCGCGATGGGCCGGAAGGCAGTGCATGAACAGCGCGTCCTTTTCGGCCAAGCCCATCAATTGGGTATTCACCTGGTAGGGTTTCAAGGCCCGGCGACGCTCGGCGGCATCGGTATCGCCCATCGACACCCAGGTGTCGGTGATGACGAGGTCGGCGCCGCGCACCGCTTCCTCGGGATCCTCGATCAGCCGGACGGCCGGACCGGCCTTCTTGATGTCGGCGAGCAGGTCCTTTTCCGGGGCATATTCCTCCGGAACCGCGATGGTGAGCTCGGCGCCGAACAGCTCGGCGGCGTTCACCCAGCTGGCCAGCACGTTGTTGCTGTCGCCGACCCAGGCCACCTTGGCGCCCTTGATGTTCCCGCGGTGCTCTTCGAAGGTCATGACGTCGGCCATCACCTGGCAGGGATGAGCACGGCGGGTCAGGCCGTTGATCACCGGCACGGTGGCGGCCTCGGCCAGGTCGAGCAGATCCTGATGGGTGAGGATGCGGATCATGATCGCATCGACATAGCGCGACATCACCTTGGCGGTGTCGGCGAGGGTTTCCTCACGGGACAGCTGCATTTCCTGGCCGGTGAGGAAGATGGTCTCGCCGCCGAGCTGGCGCATGCCGACATCGAAGCTGACGCGGGTGCGGGTGGATTGGCGCTCGAAGATCATCGCCAGCACCTTGTCCTTGAGGAGCAGCGGTCGATCGCCCTTTTTCAGTCGGTCCTTGAGTTCGACGGCCTGGTTGAGCATGCCGCGCAGCGTCGTGGCATCGAAATCGTCGAGATTGAGGAAGTGCCTAGGTGGGGTAGCGGTCATTTTGGGACCTCTCCTTTTCGGAACGCGCCGAGCGGGAGCTGCTGTCTCCCGCCCTTCAGATCGCGTGCCGTGAATGGGATCAGGCAGTTGCCGCCTTGCTGGGGGCTTCGGCCTCGATGGCCTCGAAGACGGCCGCGAGCTTGCCTACGGCCTCCTCGATATCGGCTTCAGTCACCACCAGCGGCGGCAACAGGCGCAGCACGTTCTCATTGGCGGTCATGGCCAGCATGTGATGCTCGTCACGCAGCCGCGCTGCCACGTCGCGCACTGGCGAGGCGATGCGGATGCCGGCGAGCAGGCCCTTGCCGCGCAGCTCGAGCACCTGGCTCGGGAAGCGCTGCGCCAGCTGCTGCAGGTGCCAGTTGAGCCGCTGGCCCATCTTGTCGACATGATCGAAGAAGCCGGGCGCCAGCATGCGGTCGAGCACCGCATTGCCCATGGCCGAGGCCAGTGGGTTGCCGCCATAGGTCGAGCCATGCGTGCCGGGGATCATCGAGTTGGCCACCTCGCCCTTGGCGAGGCAGGCGCCGAGCGGGAAGCCGGCGCCGATGCCCTTGGCGACGGCCATGATGTCGGGCTCGATGCCGCTCCACTCATAGGCGAAGAACTTGCCGGTGCGGCCGTAACCGCACTGCACTTCATCGAGGATCAGCAGCATGCCGTGCTTGTCGCAGAGTGCGCGCAGGCCCCGCATATACTCGGCGGTCATGGCGGTGACGCCGCCCTCGCCCTGTACCGGTTCGATCAGGATGGCGCAGGTTTTGGGCGTGATGGCGGCCTCGACGGCCTTCAGGTCGCCGGGCGCCAGATGCTTGAAGCCTTCAAGCGCCGGGCCAAAACCTTCGAGATAGTGCTCGTTGCCGGAGGCGGCGATCATGCCCATGGTGCGGCCATGGAAGGAGCCGGTGAAGGCGATGATCTCGTAGCGGTCCGTCTCACCCTTGGCCCAGAAATAGTGCCGGGCGGTCTTGACCGCGCACTCCACCGCCTCGGTACCCGAGTTGGTGAAGAAGCACGCGTCGGCGAAGGTGTTCTCGACCAGCCGCTGGCCGAGCCGCTCCTGCTCGGGAATGGTGAAGGTGTTGGCCGTGTGCCAGACCTTCTCGGCCGCCGCCTTCAGCGCCGCCACCATGTGCGGGTCGCCGTGGCCCAGCGCATTGACCGCCACGCCGGCGTGGAAATCGAGGTAGGGCGTGCCGTCCTGCGCGAACAATCGCACGCCCTCGCCCCGCTCAAAAGCGAGGTCGGACCGGGCATACGTACCGTACAGCGCAGACATCTTCGCACCCCTTTCATGGG